>Ga0315281_10005898_pt1 | contig 17482 bp, 12 predicted proteins | sample YL17G07_0_MG_FD_204540 | JGI IMG/M metagenome (GOLD analysis project Ga0315281, IMG submission 204540) | Sediment microbial communities from Yellowstone Lake, YNP, Wyoming, USA - YL17G07_0 | ecosystem: Environmental > Aquatic > Freshwater > Lake > Sediment | place: USA: Wyoming | collected...
GCCCGCGCGACCGGCACGCCGGCCTTCAGGCGGCCGAGCGCGTTCAGACCGTGATTGCCCCGCTGCTGCGGGTCGTTCGGCTCGAGCGCCAGCGGGACCCAGATCTGCGTGAACGTGCGGCTCGCGTAGTCGAGCGGCAGCCGAAGCGCGGCCGGCAGCACGCCGACGACCGTGTACGGCTCGGCGTCGAGCTGAATCGCGCGGCCCACAATCGACGGATCGGATCCGAACTGCGACCGCCACAAGCCTTCCGTGAGCATGACGACGTGCTCGTGCCCGGGGACGTCCTCGTCCGCGGTGAACACGCGCCCGGCAATCGGCTGCGCGCCGAGCGCCGCGAAGATCGCCGGCTGCACCTGCGCCGCCAGCACCCGGAGCGGATCGCCGCTGCTGGTGAGGTTGAACGACGTCGAGCTGAACGCCCCGACGTGTTCCAGCGATTGGGCCTGCTCCCGGTAGTCCACGAGCTCGCCCTGCGACACCCACGTCTTCGACCAGTTGATCCAGTGGCTCCACAGCACCACCACTCGATCGGGTTCCTGGTACGGCAACGGGCGCAACAGGACGGCGTTGACAATTCCGAAAATGGCCGTGTTCGCGCCGATGCCGAGCGCCAGCGTCAGCAGCGCGACGAGCGTGAAGCCTGGCTGCGTGACCAGCCCGCGGAGCGCGAAGCGGAGATCCTGCAGAAGTGTGGACACGAAACTCTCCCGGCGAGCTTAGGACCCGGAAAGGAATAAGGGCCCTTATTCCTTTCCGGGTCCTTAGACGAGGCAGGCACGGCGAAGGTTGGCAGCGTGGATCAGGTCAGCGAGAACGGTGGGTAATCGTCAATCAACAGGAGCATGTACGCCTCGACGCGAATCAGCCATCGCATGGCGCCGACGCCGAAGTCATACAGGCCCTGCGGGTATTTCCCCGTGATGAGAATCATGAACCACGCGACGACCGTGGTCACCCACCACGCGCACAGCACGAAGAACAACGCGACGAACTGCGGGATGGCGAGAATCAACCTGAACCCCACCGCCAGGCGATCGCGCGGGGTGTCGCGTTCGTCGAATGTCAGCGCCGCAGGATACGCCCCATCGCCGATGGGTGGGTAGGGATCGGCGAGCAGCATGACGTACGCGAGCCCGCGGACGCGCCAGCGCAGGTAGAACTGCGTGTACCGCCGGATGGCGGGGTTGTGTTCACCGCGGATGACGATCGTGAACCAGCTGAAGACCGCGAGCAGGATCGCGATGGTGCCGAGCAGGCCCGTTTCGCCGCCAAACGACGTCGTGTCGCTGCCCCCGCTGCGGATGGCGATGCTGGCGCCGAGGCCGCCGACGAGAATCAAATGCGGAATCGCCAGGATGATCCGGAACGCGGTCGTCAGCCGGTTGCGATTCGCCAACTGCGGTTCGATGGTTGTCGATACCGGATAGGCCATGGCCATCATGATAGAGCAAAGGGTTGGCGGGGGCTTGAGGCTGGGGGCTCGGGCCGCGGGGCTGGAGGCGAATGTGCCATCATGCTCGCCGTGCGCATCATGTTCGCTGCGGCGCTCGGCGCGTTGCTGTTCACGGTCCGGCTGAAGCCGGACGCCACGACCGCGACGCCGAACGTACGTGGCGTCCGGCTTCAGCCGGACCAGGTGGATCAGCCCGACAATGCGAACGCCGTCGAGCGCGGGACGCTGCGGCTGCACTACGTCCAGAAGCCGATCGGCTACGAGCGGTACGAGATCGTCCACGACGGCGCCCTTCGAGAGCCTCAGGGCAACCTGAGTTCATCGAAAGCCGACGGGCTGACGCTGACCTCGGATGTCGACTTCACCGACCGCGGCGGACGCGTACAGCTCGCCGCGACGCTGCGTGCCAAGGCGGACTTCACCCCTCTCTCATTCAAGGCGACCGGTAAGAGCTACCGCTTCGTGAACGTCGACTCCGACGTACGCATCGAGGGCGGCGACGCGATCGTCAAGGCCGACGGCGCCGAATCGCGGGTGCCCCTGCCCGCGCCGTTCTACACCGTCGATGGCTACGCGCCGTTCGCGACGCAGATGATGATGTTGCGCTACTGGAAGCAGCACGGGCAGCCGCGCGTCCTGCGCACAGTGCCCGGCTTGCCGACCAACGAGGTGATCATCGAGGCGCGCGGCCGCGAGGCGATCCGCATCGGATCGACCGTCGTCCGCCTGGAGCGCTACGTGATCGACGGCGTCGTCTGGGGACGCGAGACCGTGTGGCTCGACGAGCGCGGCGCATTGGCCGCGGCGATCACGCGCGCCGGCGGCCTCAGCTTCGAGGCCGTGCGCGAGGATCTCGAGCCGGCGCTGGCCGGGTTCGTCCAGCGGGCGACGCAGGATCGCATCAGCGACCTCGAGGCGATCACCAGGCGCGCGAGGCCGCTGAAGAGCGGCACGTACGCGATGGTCGGCGCCACGATCGTCGACGGCACCGGTCGTCCGGCGATTCAGGACGGCGTCATCCTCGTGCGCGATGGACGCATTGCCGAGGTCGGCCCGCGGGCATCGGTCACGATCCCGCCCGACGTGCCCTCGGTTCCCGTGGACGGGAAGACGATCATCCCCGGCCTGTGGGACATGCACACGCACGTCACGCAGGTCGAGTGGGCGCCGGTGTACCTCGCGGCCGGCGTGACGACGGTCCGCGACATGGGCAACGAGTTCGAGTTCATCACGGCCCTGCGCGACGCGATCGTGACACGGCGAGCGCTCGGGCCGCGCATCGTGGCGGCCGGCCTGATCGACGGCGGCGGACCCAACGCGTTCGGGGTGTACGCGGCGGCAACGCCGGAGGACGCGAAGGAGGCGGTCGCGAAGTATCACGACGCCGGGTTCGAGCAGATCAAGATCTACAGCCTTGTCACGCCGGCCATCGTCGAAGCCATCTGCGCGGCGGCGCACCGGCTCGGCATGACCGTCACCGGTCACGTGCCCAACGGCATGACGATCGAGCAAGCGGTGACGGCCGGCATGGATCAGGTCGCGCACCTCGCGATTCGCGGCGAGGCGGACTCGGCCGACGTGAAGAAGACGATCGCGTTTCTGCGGGATCACAAGACGGTGATCGACCCGACGCAGTCGTGGAACGAGCTGCTCGGCCACGCGGCCGGAACCCCGATCGCCGCGTTTCAGCCAGGTGTGCTGAAGATTCCCGCGCCGCTCAACCGCGTGTTCTCGAACGCGGGCGCGGCCGGGATCGACGCGGCCACCGCGCGCACTCGCCTCGAGCGCGGGCTGCGGATCGTCAAAGCGCTCCACGACGCCGGCGTCCCCATCGTCGTCGGGACCGACGAGGGAATTCCGGGGCACAGCGTGCACCGGGAGATCGAGCTGTACGTCGAGGCGGGGTTCACGCCGATGGAAGCGCTGCAGGCGGCGACGATCGTGTCGGCGCGGGCGATGAAGATGGACGGCGAGCTCGGCACGATCGAACGCGGCAAGCGCGCCGACCTGGTGGTGCTGAACGCGAACCCGCTGGACGCGATCCGCAACATCCGCAGCGTGCGCTGGACCATCAGCGACGGTCGCGTGTACGACGCGCCCACGCTGTGGCGGAGCGTGCGGTTTCAGCCTTAGGGCCCGCGAAGGAACAACGTTGCCATTGTGGGCGCCGATGCATCCCGCCGGGCCGCGTTGCTCGTCGCTTTCATACGCCCGGTATGCGCGCTCCTCGCGCCTTGCCGGGCGGGCGCCTCGACGCCCACATTTGCCAACGTTGTTCCTTCGCGGGCCCTTAGACTTGCGACGATGAATGTGATCATGGGGTCATCTGGTTATCTGGTCATTGATCGGGAGATGTGGTGCTGACGGCAGGAACGAAGCTCGGGCCGTATGAGATCGTCGCGCCGCTCGGCGTCGGCGGCATGGGCGAGGTGTACCGGGCACGCGATACGAAGCTGGATCGCGAGGTGGCGATCAAAGTACTGCCCGAGTCGTTCTCGCACGACGCGGAGCGCATCGCACGTTTTCAACGGGAAGCAAGAACGCTCGCCTCGCTGAATCATCCCAACATCGGCGGCATCCACGGCCTCGAAGAGGCGAACGGGATCACGGCGCTCGTCCTCGAGCTGGTCGAGGGACCGACGCTGGCGGATCGGATCGCCAGCGGGCCGGTCCCACCGGATGACGCGTGGCCGATCGCGAAGCAGATCGCGGAAGCGCTCGAAGCGGCGCACGAGCAGGGGATCATCCATCGCGACCTCAAACCCGCGAACATCAAGGTTCGGCCGGACGGGACCGTCAAGGTGCTCGACTTTGGGCTCGCGAAACTTCAGGCGGGATGGGCAGAACAGGCGGGATGGGCAGGACAGGCAGGAGAGGCAGGAGGCGATGTGGCGCAGGGCTTCAGCCCTGCCGGGCTCTCGCAATCGCCGACCTTGACCCATGGCGGCACGATGGCGGGAACGATCCTCGGGACCGCCGCCTACATGAGTCCTGAACAGGCGCGTGGGAAGCCTGTGGACAAACGGACCGACATCTGGGCGTTCGGCTGCGTGCTCTACGAAATGCTGACCGGCCGGCGCACGTTTGCTGGCGACGAGGTGTCCGACGTCCTGGCCTCGGTGCTGACGCGAGAGCCCGACCTGGCGGCATTGCCAGCCACCACGCCACCGTCGATTCGCCGGCTGCTCCGGCGTTGCTTTCAGAAGGACCGCCACGAGCGCCTCCGCGACATCGGCGAGGCGCGGATTGCGACTCGAGATGCGCTGGCAAAGACCGACCCTGAGGTGACCGTCGTCCCGGTTCCAGGTGCAGATCGCCGCAGCCGCGAGCGGTTCGCATGGATCGGCGCGCTGACTGCGCTGACGCTGTCCCTGGCAGCTTCGTTGGTCCTTGCCACCCGCCCCAGGCCCGCCGCGTCCGAGATGCGCGTCGAGATCACCACGCCGCCGACGACGGAGCCGGTGTCGCTGGCCATCTCGCCCGACGGCCGGACCATTGCCTTCGTTGCGACCTCAGAAGGCCAATCACGGTTGTGGCTGCGTTCTCTGGGATCCGGTTCGGCGCGGGCAGTCGTCGGGACTGACGGCGCGGAATTTCCATTCTGGTCGCCGGACGGTCGGTCGGTCGGTTTCTTCGCGGAGAGCAAGCTCCGGCGGGTCGATGTGGACGGCGGATCGGTGCAGACACTGGCAAACGCCCCCGGGGGACGCGGCGGCACGTGGAACCGGGACGATGTGATCCTGTTTGCGTCGCTGGGGCGTCCGATCTTCCGTATGCCGGCCACCGGTGGAGAACCCGTCGCCCTGTCGCGACTGGCCCAACAGGGGAGTGACTTCTCGCCACAGTTCCTACCGGATGGCCGCCACTTTCTCTACTACGTGCGGGGCAATCCCGAAGTCCGGGGCGTCTATGTGGGTCGGCTCGACGCGGCCTTGGACGCCCGGCGCCTCCTCGATTCCGACACGAGTGCCGTGCTTGCGTCCTCGGGGCAATTGCTTTTCGTCCGCCAGGGGACACTGTTCGCGCAGGACTTCGATCCGATCCGCCTTGCGTTGACGGGGGCACCGTTTCCAGTCGCGGAGCGGGTCGCGCTCGAGGTTGGGGTCGCCGCACTGTCGGTGTCTGCAGCAGGTCCCATCATCTATCGCGCCGGTTCGACGGCTGAACAACGTGCGCGGTGGGTATGGTTGGATCGGTCCGGCAAGCAGGTTGGTCAGGCGAGCGACGCCATAGCCGGCGGCGCCGCCGGTTTCGCCCCTTCGATGTCGCCAGACGGCCGCCGCGTGGCGCTGTTTGCCTCGGCGAACGGAAACCCCGACATCTGGACGCTCGACACGGGACGAGGTCTGTTCAGCCGGTTCACATTTGACGCGGCCGATGACGTGCATCCGATCTGGTCACCGGATGGCAGCCACATTGTGTTCAGCTCCAACCGGACCGGCGTCCACCTGCTGTACCAGAAGTCGGTGACGGGTGCCGCTGGTTCTGAGGACGTGCTCCTGTCGACAACCCAGCATGTGATCGCCAACGATTGGTCGCTCGACGGACGCTTTCTGCTCTACCAGAGTGCCAGCCAGAAAACGGGCACTGACCTCTGGGCATTGCCGATGAACGGTGACAGAAAACCATTCCCGGTCGTGCAGTCGAACTTCAACGAAGAGCAGGCGCAATTCTCTCCCGACGGCAAGTGGGTCGCGTACCAGTCGAACGAGACGGGTCGCTTCGAAATCTATGTTCAGCCATTCCCCGGCGTCGAAGGCAAGTCACTGATTTCCACGAACGGCGGTGGGCAGGTGCGCTGGCGCCGCGACGGCAAGGAGTTGTTCTACGTGGCGCTGGATGGCCGGCTGATGGCGATTCCTGTCCAGCCCGCGTCGAGCATCCACGCGGGCGATGCTGGCACGCCCGTCCCGCTGTTTGCCCCGTCGATGGGCGGTGGGCTGCAAGAGCGACAACAGTACGTCGTCTCTTCGGATGGCCAGCGGTTCCTGATGAAGACCGTCACGGAAGCCGCCACCACCTCGCCCATCACGGTCATCCTGAACTGGAAGCCACGGCCGTGACGCGCGCCTAGCTCTCCGCGGTGAAGTGACGCCCGCGCGTTTCCGGGCCGAGCCACAGCAGCAGGATCACCAGCGCGCCCGATCCGGCGATGCATGCGGCCATCGCGGTGGGCAGCGGAAGCCCGCGATCCTGGAGCATCCCCACGAGCGTCGGCGTAAACGATCCGAGCCCGGCGCCGACGTGGTACGCAAAGCCCGCACCGACCGCGCGCGCAACCGTCGGAAAACGCTCCGTCAGGTACCCCGGCACCACCCCGAAATTGCCGGCACCGAAGAACCCCATCGCCAGCGCCCCGAGCAGCAGCAGCCCGGTGTTCTGCGTGAAGACGTACAGCGGGATGGTGAGGATGCCGACGACCGTGGCGATCGTGGCCGAGCCGCGGCGCCCCAGCCGGCCCTCCGAGATCCGTCCGAACGCGACCGCGCCCGTGATGCCGCCGATGTTCAGGGCCGCGAGAAACGGCAGGGTCGGCCGGTGCAACTGGGTCAGCAGCGTCGGGTACCAGTACGTGATCGAGTGGTACATGAACAGGAAGGCGCCCATCAGAATCGATGTGTGCACCGTCGTCCAGATCAGGTCGGGCTTGAACAGCCGTACGAGCGATAGCGAATCTCTCTGACTGTGCTCTTTCAGGTGCCGCTGGCGGTCGAGCCAGACCGGGCTTTCCTTGACGCCTTTCATGATGAAGAAGACCAGGAACGACGGGAGGATGCCGATCCACATCATCACGCGCCAGCCCATGTCGGTGCCGTGATTGACCAGCGGATAGACGAACTCGAAGACCAGCGACGAGAGCAGGAACCCCATCGAGTACCCGCCCTGCATCAGGCCCGACGCGGTGCCGCGCAGGTGCGCGGGCCAGTGCTCGAGCGTCAGCGGCATGCCGGCGGCCCACACGCCGCCCATCCCGATTCCGAAGAGCGCGCGGATCGCAAACAGCATCCCGTACGACGTCGAGAACCCGCCGAGGAACGAGAACATCGAGTACCAGAGGATCGAAAACATCAGCGGGCCCTTGCGACCCCAGCGATCCGCGGCCGTGCCGGCGCCCATGCCGCCCGCCACGCGGAAGATCAGTGTGATGGTGCCGAGCGCGCCCGCGAGCGCCTTGTCCACGGTGAAGCTGCGCTGGATATCGACGAGCAAGAACGTGACGATGGTGAAGTCGAAACCGTCGAGCACCCATCCGAGGTAGCAGCCGAAGAACGCTTTCCACTGCGTCGGCGTGACCTCGCGATACCAGGCGCCGGTCGGACGTGGGGCGGGGGCGTCGAGCGCAACGTGGGCCATGGGCCGCGATGATACCTGCAGTTCGCGCCCGACACTATATAGCCGTACCAGGGTGGATCCGATAACCGGTAGAAATGGCTACCGACGATCCAGACGACGCCTATGTGATGCCCGACCTCGACGAGGTCCAGAAAGCGGCCGAGGAGATCCTCGGCAACTGGCAGGGCCTCGCGGAGTACACGCTCGAGCTGCCCGCTCGCTGCCCGCACTGTCGTGACCCCATCCACACGATCCGTGTCGTGCGGATGTCGCGCAGCAAGGTGCAGTTCACCTCCACCCTGCCGCGAAATGGCCGGGCGTTCGTCTGCCCCCTGTGCGAGCGGCTGTTATCGGTCGAACTCTCCGGCATCCTCTGACGAAATTCAGATTTCAGAAGGCAGATTTCAGATTTCTCTGAAATCTGAAGTCAGAAATGTGAAATACTGCTATCTTTATCGGCACAGGAGGGTGGATGAAGAAAACGTTACGCCTGCTGCCGCTCGCGCTTGTCGCGTGCGGTCTGCTCGCCAGTCCGGCCGTTGCCCAGACCCCGAGCGCCGAGCTCAAGGTCGGTGACGCGGCTCCGGACTTCACGCTTCCGGGCACCGACGGCAAGACCTACGGCCTGAAAGATCTCAAGGGGCACTGGGTCGTGCTGGGGTGGTTCCCGAAAGCGTTCACCGGTGGTTGAACGGCCGAATGCAACTCGCTCCGTGAGAGCGGGGGACTGATTCGCGCCTTCGATACCGCGTATTTCATGATCAGCGTCGACACGCTGGAAGACAACAAAGCGTTCGCGCTGAAAGAGCATGCGGACTTCCCGATGCTCTCGAACCCGGACAAGAAGGTCGCGTTCGCATATCAGGTGATTGCGCCCGACGCGCCGGCGGAACGCGCGTTCGCCAAGCGCTGGACCTACTACATCGACCCGATGGGCAAGATCGGGTTCATCGACAAAGCCGTCAAGCCCGCGACGTCCGGCCAGGACATCGTCGCCAAGCTCGGCGAGTTGAACGTGCCTAAGAGAAAGTAAGAACTTAGAACTCAGAACTTAGAAGTCGGGCGGGTCCTTTTGGATCCGCCCTTCTCAGTTCATCTTCTTCTTCGCATCCGCGACGCGGTCCCTGTCCATCTCACCGTCTCCCCAGTACTGCACGAAGCGCCGGTAGTAGTCGCGCGCCTTGTCGCGCTCGCCTTTGCGTTCGCTGATCTGGCCGAGGAAGTACAGGCTCCGGACGAATTCGGTGGGGTTGTTCACGCGCTGCGTGCCGCCCTTGACGATGCGATCGAATTGCGCGGCGGCTTCGGCGTGGTTGCCGCCGTCGAGATAGGTCGAGCCGAGCTCGAAGCGGAGCCCGGCGTTCAATTGTCCGTGGCGCAGCAGGGCTTCCGCCTGCCTGTACTCCTCGATGGCGCGTGTCGTCTCGCGCCGCTCCCTGGCCAGCCAGGCGGCCTGGCTGTGCTGAATGGTCTGTTTGAGGGCGTCGCTCGGCAGGAGATTCCGCTGCCGCGCGAGATCCTCTTCGATCGTGGCCGCCTCGCTCTTGTGCCCGAGGCGGGTGTGAGCCTGGAACGCAAGGTTCAAGGCTCCGAAAGGCGTCGCACCGCCGATGCCCCCTTCATCGGCTATCGCCCGCTCCGCCGACACCAGCGCCGTGGCCGGCTGACCGTGGTCCATCAACATGCCGGCGATCGACATCCGCGCCGCGGCGCTCTGCGGCGATCCACGGGGTCCAACCGAGGTGGCCGCCGCGTCGTACAACCGCAGCGCGTCGGTGAAGCGGCCCTTGTAGAGCTGCCCGGTCGCCTGGCTCATCAGCGCATCGAACTTCCATCGCGCGTCGCTCGACTGCAGGAGCTTCTGGTTGATCGCATCCACCTCCTGCCATCGCTCGGTGGCGATGTACACGTCACGCTTTCTGGACATCGCATCGGGATTGGCGGGCTCGAGCGCGGTCGCCTTATCGAACTCCGCCACCGCCTCGTCCCATTTGCCCCACGCGGCGAACACGTTGCCGAGGCCGAAATGGCCTCGCTGCACCGTCGGGTTGGCCTGCACGTATTCCTGAAGGACGGTGTACGCCTTGTCGAGCTGGCCCTCGGCCACGTAGGTGCCCGCCAGATTGGTGTACGTGATCGGAAACGCCATCCCGCGGCGCCGCAACTCTTCGTAGAGAGGAATCGCGTCGGCGGCACGGCCGATCGATGAGTACAGCAGGGCGAGGTTGTGCCGGGCGGATGCGTGGTCTGGATACAGATCGATGGCTTTCTTGTAGGCGTCGATCGCCCGGCCGAGCTGATCGTTCTTGTTGCTGTAGTAGTAGCCCTCGATGTAGTAACGCTCGCGCGCGGTGAGCCGGTCCAGGTGCTCCAGCGCACGCTTGGAGTACTCCTCGCGTTTGAGTGGATGGCCGACGTTGCTCTCGACCACCGCGAGTTTCAACAACGCCATGGCAAACGTCGGATCGGTCTTGATCGCCTTTTCGAGCAGCGGGATCGCTTCCAGCTCACGGGAGCGATTGTGGAGATCGATCCCCTCGACGTAGTACCGGTACGCCTCAATCGACGACGTGCTGACGTCCGTCAGGTCGCGATCGAGCGACAGCGGCGTCGTGGCGTCCGCCGGCAGGCGCGAGCTGATCAACGCCTTGGTCGGGTTGATGTTGCCCGGCAGGAATCGATTCCTGATGCGCTTGGTGAGGTCGTCGACCGTGCTGAAGAGGCTCGACTCGTTCGCGGCCTCCACGCGCTCCGACGAGACGATGCGGCCGGTGCCGGCTTCCTGCAGCTTGACGTTGATGCGAATCGTGTCTCCCGCCTTGACATAGCTGCCGAGAATCACGCTCTTCACCCCGGCGCGCTTCGCGATCTCCTGCACCGTGTCGAACGAGATCTGCCGTTCGTCCAGCCGCTTCATGTCGCCGAGGATTTGGACGAGGCGGTCGGAGCCGAGCACCTCGACGTCCGGCGACTGCGAGAGATCCGTGACGAGCATGTCGGTGAGGCCGGTGCGCATCCAGTCCAGCTGCGGGTTGCCGGTGTTGTTCTCGAAGTAGAGCACCGCGACGGATGGCTTCGTGCCCGGGGCTTGCGCGACCGGCCCGCTGGATGGTGCCCATCGCGACTTCAGCACGCCCACGCCAGCCAGCGCCACGACGACGAGCGCCACCGCGGCGTACGCGTACTGCTGCGCGTTCATGAAGCCTTCGCGCGTCCACGCGCCGGACTTCGCCGCGCTCCTGACGGCGCTGACCGCACTCGTGCTGGACGATTCCAGACGCCGCCGCGCCGCGCGCAGATCGACGACGATGTCGCGCATGCCCTGGTAGCGATCGGCGGGATCCTTCGCGAGGCATTTCTCGAGGATGCGCTGCACGTCCGCGGTCGCTTCGGCGGTGACCGTCGGCCCGAGCGCGGGCAGCGCCGGCACCGGGCCGTGCAGGATCGCGTGCATCGTGTCGATGCCCGTGTTGCCGCGGAAGGGCGGACGCCCCGTCAGCATCTCGTGCAGCAGGATGCCGAAGCTGAAGATGTCGCTGCGATAATCGACCTTGCCGCCTCGCGCCTGCTCGGGCGACATGTAGGTGACCGTGCCCATCACCATGCCCGGGTCGGTCTCGGCCCTGACGATCGTCTCGCCGTCGGAATCGCCGCTGAGCGCGTCGATGAGCTTCGCCAGCCCGAAGTCGATGATCTTCGCGTGACCCTCCTCGGTCAGCATGACGTTGGCCGGCTTCAGGTCGCGGTGCACGACGCCTTTTTCGTGCGCGCGCGCCAGGCCTTCCGCGACCTCGCCGGCGATCTCGAGTGCCCGCGACGCCGAAAGCGGGCCGCGTGCCGTGAGGGTGGCCAGATTGTCGCCGCGCACCAGCTCCATCGCGATGAAGCTGACGCCGTCGACCTCGTCGATTTCGTGGATGACCGCGATGTGGGGATGCTCGAGCGAGGACGCGGCGCGGGCTTCCTGCACGAAGCGCTGGCGTCGGTCGGGATCGGCGACCAGTTCCGGCGGCAGGACTTTGAGCGCGACCTCGCGGTTCAGCCGGACGTCCAGCGCGCGGTAGACGACGCCCATGCCGCCGCGGCTGATCTCATCGAGGATCTGGTAGCGGGAAATCGTCCGGCCGATCAGGGACACGGCCGGATTCTACATCGGGTTACCCGATTCCCCGATTACTCGATGACCAGATTCAACCGCCGCCCTTCAGCCTTCAGCGCGCTCCACTGTGCCGTCAGCTTCGCCAGTGCCGCCCGCCGCTGCGTGACGGCTGCGATCAACTGCGTGGTCGGCATGACGTCGGCGCCCTGTAGAAGACCCAGCAGCTGATTCAGTCCACCGCTGATGCTGCCGAGCGTGTCTGGCCCCTCGGGCGCCGCACCGCGCCCGGCGCCGCGACCACTACCGGAGGCGCCTTCGAGCGCCGTGAGCTTCTGATCAAGCGCGACCAGGGCGCGCTCGTCGCTTCCACCGCCGCGTTTCGCGGCGATCTCCTGCTTCAGCTTGCGAACCGATGCCAGCGTAATCGGCACGTCAAGGAGTCCGTCGTAGAGCTGCTTGGAGAGCGTGAACTGCTGCGCGAGCCCGATCGCTGTGGTCGGGACGCGCGGATCCATCTTCAGCGTCAGTGGCTGCGTGTAGCTCTTGCCGTCGACCGTGAGCTTCACGGTGTACTGACCGGGCGCCGCCCATGGGCCCGAGGGCACGGGCACCGTGTCGTGCGGCACCGCCGCGATCGGCAGGCCGCCGCGGCCGCCGCCTCCGCCGGGAATTGGCTGGTAGTGCACGTCCCACATGAACCGATGCATACCCGCGTCCGTCGCGAGCGGATGCGGCGCGCGATACCAGTACATCGGCACCGGCGCGCTCGACGCGTCCGGCATGTCGATGCGATCCGTGCTGGCGTACCGGCGGACGGATTTGCCCGCGGCGTCGAGAATCTCGAGCGTCACGGGACCGGACGCGGCGGACGCCAGCGTGTAGTTGATGATGGCGCCGTCGGGCGGGTTGGTGCCCGCCGCTTCGTCCGGCGGAATCGGCGTGTCGGTGTTCGTGTTCTGCCGCACGCGATAGGCGACCTGCGGTTTGAAGAGATACGCAGGGCTGAAGCCCTGCGCCACGCCGGAGCCCTGCGCCACGCTGCGGCCCACGCCGGAGCCCTGCGCCACGCTGCGGCCCACGCCGGAGCCCTGCGCCACGCCGGAGCCCTGCGCAACGCCCGGCCCCTGCGCGACACCGGCAGCGTCACCAGTGGCGCGGGGCTGTAGCTCTGCGACCTCTCTCAGCGGCGTGATGTCGTCGAGGATCCAGATGCCGCGGCCGTGCGTGCCGGCAATCAGATCGTCGCCCTTCACGATGACATCGCGGATCGATGTCGCGGGCATGTTCAGGCGCAGCGACTGCCAGTGCTCGCCGTCATCGAACGACACGTAGACTTCGCGTTCCGTGCCCGCGAAGAGCAGCCCCTTGCGCCTCGGATCTTCGCGGACCGCGTCGACCGGCGCGCCGTCGGGGATGCCGTTGGTGATCGCCGTCCAGCTCTTGCCTTCGTCGTGCGTGCGGTAGATGTGCGGGCGCATGTCGTCGAGCCGCAGCGTGTTGATCGCGGCGTACGCGGTCCACGCGTCGAAGTGGCCCGCGTCGATGATCGACACTTTCATGAACGGCTTCAGATCGGGCGGTGTGACGTCGTGCCACGACGCGCCTGCATCTGCCGTCATCTGGATCAGGCCATCGTCGGTCCCGACCCAGATGCGGTTGACGTTGAGCGGCGACGGCGCGATGGTATAGATGACCCCGCGCTGCGTCGGCTTCGCGGTGTCGGCGCTCAGGTACTTGCCAATCGTCGCGGGCGCCTCCCACGTCTTGCGGGTGAGGTCCTGGCTGATCTGCTGCCATCTCCGCCCGCCCGTCGCGGTCTTCCACAGCGTGTTCGACGCGAAATACATCACGTGCGGATCAACGGTGGAGAAGACGACCGGTGCCGTGCGCAGCGTGCGGAAGTCGGCCGGACGCACCGGCGTCGGCGCGATGTTCTGCACCTGGCCGGTTTTTCGGTTGTAGCGCGTCACCTTGCCGCCGTAGATGATGTCGGCGTTCAGCGGATCGGGCACGGCATAGCCGTACTCCTCGACGCCGACCGGATGCCACTCGCGGAACGTGATCATCCCGTCGTTGCCCCGGCTCGCGACGCACGCCGATCCGCTCTCCTGCTGGCCGCCGCACACGCGGTAGGGGAACCCGTTATCGGCGTTCACGTGATACATCTGCGACGTGGCCTGGTTGTACCAGGAACTCCACGTCTCGCCGTTGTTGACGCTGACGAGGGCGCCCTGGTCGCTCGCCATCGCGATGATGTTCGGGTTGTCCGGATTGATCCACGGCCGCTGGTAGTCGTCGCCGCCCGGAGCCCCGCGAAGCGCGACCCAGGTCTTGCCTCCGTCCTCGGAGCGATAGCTGACCGTGCTCGCGATGATCACGGCGTCGCGATTCTTCGGATTGACGACCGGCACCGGCAAATCGCCTCCGCCGATGCGGCCCGCCGGACGATTGTCCGTCGTGCTGGGCGTCCAGTTCTCGCCGGCGTCATCCGATCGGTAGATGCGCACGGTGGTCGGATTCGCCACGGTGGCGTAGATCCGATTGCCATCGTTGGGCGCGACGGCGATGTCGGCCTGCACGATGCCTTCCGCCGGCAACCCGCGCGTCAACTGACGCCACGTCGTGCCGCCGTCGATGGACTTGAAGATGCCGCCGTTGGTGCCGGCCCACGCGCCGTTTTCCCACGGACCCTGACGCTGTTCCCACATGCACGCGTAGACGATGTCGGGGTTCTTGGGATCGAACTCGAGATCGGATCCGCCGGTGTTCTCGTCCTTCGACAGGACTTTCTGGAACGACCGTCCACCGTCGGTCGACCGGTAGATGCCGCGCTCCTCGTTCGGGCCGTACGGATGGCCGAGGACGGCGACCAACAGCGTGTTCGCGTCGCGCGGGTCCACGAGGATGTAGGGAATCTGCTGGCCGTCGCGCAGGCCGAGGTGCGTCCACGTCTTGCCGGCGTCGGTGGACTTGTAGATGCCGTCGCCGACGGAGAGATCGGGCCGCGCGAGCCCCTCGCCGCTCCCGACGTAGATGACGTTCGGATCCGACGGCGCTACGGCGATCGATCCAATCGACCCGGTCGGCTGGTCGTCGAAGATCGGCGTCCACACGCGGCCGAAGTCGTTCGTCTTCCACACGCCGCCGTTGACCGGCGCCATGTAGAACACATTCGGCTGGCCGGGCACGCCGGTGATCGCCTTCGTGCGCCCGCCGCGGAACGGTCCAATCGGCCGCCAGCGCATCTCGGCCGCGAACATCTTCTGATCGACGTTGCCCGGCCCCTGGGCGCGGACGTTCGGGCGCGGCAGGAACGCGAGGACGCCGACCAACGCCAGCCATAACGCAGCGACCGCACGGCGATACATCACGGCGGACCTCCAGACGTCGTTCAACGGCCGTCAATCGTAGCACTGCGATACAATGACCGCGGCCATGGCGCTCTCCGGCACCCGACTCGGCCCGTACGAAATCCTGTCCGCCATCGGCGCCGGCGGGAAGTACGCCCCCACAGTCGACCACTGACCGAATAATAGGTATGGCCATACCATACCCTCATGGCGACGATGACCGTTCGCGCGACATATGCCTTGGATCCTCACACCGTGAGCACGCTCGAGCGTCTGGCCAAGCGGTGGAGCGTGTCCAAGTCCGCGGCGATCCGGCGCGCCATTCGCGACGCGGCGAGCCGTCAGGGCGGCGCGAACGAGCGACTCGAGGCGTTGAAGCGCCTTCAGGCGTCCGTCAGCCTGTCGGCCGATGGGGCGCGACGTTGGGGAAGCAGCGTGAAGGCGGAGCGTCGATCCGCCGGCGATAGACGCCTGCGGCGCCTCCGATGATCCACCTCGACACGAGCTTCCTGGTTCGCGCGCTGGTGGCCGATTCGCTGGAAGGCACGCTCCTCCGAAGGTGGGTCGCCGGTAAGCTGCCCGTCGGCATCAGCGCCGTGCCCTGGACAGAGTTTCTGTGTGGACCCCTCACGGAAGGGCAGACCGAACTCGCATTGGCACTCCTGAGCGAGCCGGCCGCGTACACGGCTGCGCACGCGCAACGAGCCGCGACGCTATTCAACACATCCGGCGCCGGCGAGGCTCGCTGGTCGACTGCATAGTGGCGGGCGCCGCGATCGAGGCCGAGGCGGCCCTTGCGACCAGCAATCCGAAAGATTTCCAACGCTTTGAACCGCAAGGCCTGCGGCTCGCTGACGGCGTATCCAATCTGAAATCTGAATCTGCAACCCAATCTGAAATCTGAATTCTGAAATCTGCAATTCTCTAAGTCGGTCTCTCCCAGCCCTTCGATCGCTCGAGCGCTTCCGACCACCTCGCGCGCAGCGTGTTCACCGCGGCGCGTGGCATCGTCGGCTCGAAACGCTGATCGACCTTCCACTGTCCGCTGACTTCGTCGACCGACTTCCAGTAGGCGACCGCGAGGCCCGCGAGGTACGCCGCGCCGAGCGCTGTCGTCTCGGTGACCGCGGGCCGCACGACGGGGACGCCGAGCAGATCCGCCTGGAACTGCATCAGCATGTTGTTGGTCGCCGCGCCGCCGTCGACGCGCAGCTCTTTCAGCGGAATCCCGGCGTCGGCTGCCATCGCGTCGAGCAGATCCGCGACTTGATACGCGATGCTCTCGAGCGCCGCGCGCGCGATGTGTCCGGATGACGTCCCGCGCGTGATGCCGACGATCGTGCCGCGCGCGTACGGATCCCAGTGCGGCGCGCCCAGGCCGGCGAACGCCGGCACGAGATACACGCCGCCGTTGTCGCTGACGCTCGCCGCGAGCGGCTCGATCTCGGCCGCCGTCCGAATCAGGCCGAGGCCGTCGCGAATCCACTGCACCACCGCGCCGCCGATGAACACGCTGCCTTCGAGCGCGTACTCCGTCCGCCCGCCGATCTGCCAGGCGACCGTCGTCACGAGCTGCTGCGTCGAGCGCGTCGGCGTGGTGCCGATGTTCTGCAGCAGGAAGCAGCCGGTGCCGTACGTGTTCTTCGACATCCCGGGCTGCAGGCACATCTGCCCGAAGAGCGCGGCCTGCTGATCGCCGGCGATGCCCGCGATCGGCACGCCGTCGATGCCGAGCGAGTCCGAGACGTTGCCGTACACCTCGCTCGACGATCGCACCTCCGGCAGCATGCTGGCCGGGACCCCGAACAGCGCCAGCAGCTCGTCGTCCCACTGCAGCGTGTGGATGTTGAACAGCAGCGTCCGCGACGCGTTGCTGACGTCGGTGATGTGGCGCGCGCGGCCGGTCAACTTCCACACCAGCCACGAGTCCACCGTGCCGAAGGCGAGCGTGCCTGCGTCGGCGCGCGCCTTGGCGCCGGGCACGTTGTCGAGAGTCCAGCGGATCTTGCTCGCCGAGAAATACGCGTCGATGAGCAGGCCCGTCTTCGCCTGAATCAGGTCGCCGGCGCCCTGGGCCTTCAGGCGCTGGCAGTAGTCGGCGGTGCGGCGGTCCTGCCAGACGATCGCGTTGTAGACGGGCTCGCCGGTCTCGCGATCCCAGACGATCGTCGTTTCGCGCTGGTTGGTGATGCCGATCGCGGCCAGCTCGTTGGGCCGCACCTGCGCCCGGCCGAGCGCCTCGAC
>Ga0315281_10005899_pt1 | contig 17482 bp, 16 predicted proteins | sample YL17G07_0_MG_FD_204540 | JGI IMG/M metagenome (GOLD analysis project Ga0315281, IMG submission 204540) | Sediment microbial communities from Yellowstone Lake, YNP, Wyoming, USA - YL17G07_0 | ecosystem: Environmental > Aquatic > Freshwater > Lake > Sediment | place: USA: Wyoming | collected...
GTGCTGACGTACACGCTCGTCGTGACGAACAGCGGACCCTCCGATTCGGACGGTGTGGTCGTGACCGACCCGGTCCCGACCGGTACCACCTTCGTCTCGGCCGACAACGGCGGCACCGAGTCCGGCGGCATCGTCACCTGGAACCTCGGCACACTCGTGGTTAGCACCACCAGCACGGTGCACCTCACGGTCCAGGTCGACGCGGGCTGGACCACCGACCTTTCGAACATCGCGTCGGTGACGGCATCGACCGCCGATCCCGACGGAACCAACAACGATTCCCCGGCCGAAACCACGACCGTAGTGCTCGCCGGGGCCGCCGCCGACCTGTCCATCCTGAAGACCGACAGTGCCGACCCTGCGACGGCCGGAACGGATCTCACCTACACCTTGATCGTGACCAACAACGGTCCGGCCGACGCGACGGGTGTCACCGTCACCGACCCGGTCCCGGCCGGAACCAGCTTCGTCACGGCCGACAGTCCCTACGTCGAGTCCGGCGGGACCGTCACCTTGAGCGTCGGCGCCCTCTTGAACACCGCCACCGCCACCGTCCACGTGACGGTGCACGTCAACCCGAGCCGAACCACGGGCCTGTCCAACACGGCGTCCGTGGCCGGGGACCAGGCCGACGCCGACTCCTCCAACGACGCCGACACCGAGCCGACCGCCGTCACGACGTCGGCCGACCTGCACCTCACGAAGGACGCCCTGGCCGCGAGTCCCCTCGGAACGGACCTCACTTACACGATCACCGTCGGCAACGACGGTCCGTCCGACGCCACGGCTGTGGTCGTGACGGACGCGCTGCCTTCGGGCGCCACGTTCGTCTCGGGGACGCCGAGCGTCGGCACGTGCGCGGAGGCGTCGGGCACCGTGACGTGTGATCTGGGCACCCTCGCCGACACGGCGACCGCCACGATCGCGATCATCGTGACGCCTACGGTCGAGGGCGACCTCGTCAACACCGCAAGCGTGACATCCGCGGTCTCCGACCCGGCGAGTGCCAACGACTCGAGCACCGTGACCACGACCATCGGACCCGCCCCGACATCGGCGGATCTCTCGATCACGAAGACAGCCTCACCCGACCCCGTCTACATCGGCGACGACGTCACCTACACCATCACGGTCACGAACCTAGGACCCGACGCGGCCGACGGCGTCATCGTCACCGACCCGCTCGACCCGCGCCTGACGTTCGTCTCGGCGGATAACGCGGGAACGGAAACGGCCGGGCTCGTCACGTGGGACCTCGGGCAGATCGCCAACGCTGAGACGCGCGTGCTGACGGTCGTCGCAACGGTCGACTCCGGTCAGGCGGCCTTGGCGAATACGGCGACGGTCGCCGCAACAACGCCCGACCTCGATCTGACCAACGACCAGGGCACCGTCACCATCGACCCGATCGACGCCTCGAAGGTCGACACCGATCTCTCGCTGAAGATGACCGTCGACCCGACCCAGCCGGCGGTCGGTGATGCCGTGACCTACAAGATCGTCGTGCACAACGGCGGTCCCGGCGACGCCACCGGAGTCAAGGTCTCGGATCACCTGCCGGATGGTCTCGCCTACGCCTCCTCGAAAGCCGACGTCGGTAACTACGACGATGCCAACGGAACCTGGCAGCTCGGCGCCATCGCGTCGGGGCACGACGCGACCCTCTACCTCAAGGCGACGATCTCCGACGGCACGGCGGGATCGTCGATCAACAACACCGCCCGTATCGCCGGGCTGAACGAGAACGACACGAACAGCCAGAACGACACGTCCCAGCAGGGATTCATGGTGACGAGCGTGGGCGGCGCGGGTGGAACAGCGTTCACCGGCGCGAACGTGGCGACCGGGTTCGCTGCGATGCTCGTGTTCTTCGTCGTCGGGATGGTGCTGCTGCTCGCCGGACGGCGCCGGGCACAAGAGTCATGCACCTGGTCGTGCTGCAGCGCTCTCTGACATCAGCCGAAGTCCCCGGCGCATAGACTCCTCCGGTGACCACGACCACCCGCCGGATCGAGGCTGTCGTCTTCGACATGGACGGCACATTGCTGGATTCGCTCGCGGTTCACCTCGAAAGCTACCGACTCGCGATCGTCGGATCCGGCGGACGTAACCGCTCCCACGAAGACATCCTCGCCTCGTTCATCATCGGGCCGGCCGCGATCATGCTAGAGGCGTTGATCGAGCGCCCGGTTGGTGCCGAAGCGGTGACGCGCTACCTGGTCCACCTGCGTGAGTTGTCGGCCCAGGTCCGGCCATACCCAGGTGTCGCCACGGCGCTGCGCGAACTCTCCCCCCGGTTCCGCCTCGGGGTGTTCACCGCCGCCGACACCAGCGCGGCCGAGATGTTGCTCTCCGCGACCGGTCTCCGCTCGTTCTTCGACGTCGTCATCGGCGCCGATCGCGCCGGGCGCACGAAGCCTGCTCCCGATGGATTGCTCCTGGCATGCGATGCGCTCGGGGTCCACCCGGCTGATGCCGCCTACGTCGGCGATGGTCCCTCAGACGTGGCGGTTGCCCGAGCGTGCGGAGCGCTGGCCGTCGCGGCCGGATGGGGTCACCAATTCACCGCCGACCGGGACGCCGACATCGTGGTCGCCACTCCCCAGGACCTGGTGCGATCGCTCGTTGACGGAGCGGCGTAAGCTTCGGCCCATCACGACGGCGGAGGGTGGGCGGTTGGGGACCCAGGCATCGATCTGCGATGAGATGCGGACCGCGTGCGCGGGTATATGGGACGGACTGCACAACCATCCCTTCCTCCGCGAACTCGCCGCCGGCACGCTGGCGCTCGAGAAGTTCCGGTTCTTCTTGGAGCAGGACAACTTCTACCTCGAGGAGTACGCGCGCTGTCTGGCGATGGGGGCGGCGAAGTCACGCGATGAGACCGCACTCCGCTACTTCACGGTCGATCTCAACCAAGTGCTGGACCAGGAGCTCCCGAGCAATCGCGAGCTCCTCGCCCGCGTGACCGAGATGGGCGCCGCCGATCACGGCGGCGCCCTGACCATGGCGCCGGCCACCGTCGCCTACACCAGCTATATGCAGGCCCTGGCGCTGCGTGGAGGGCCGATGGAGATCATGGCGGCGCTCCTACCGTGTGCGTGGACCTACGTGGAGATCGCCCAGCGGCTGGCGACCGAGGCGCCCTCGTCCCACGAGGTGTACTCGGACTGGATCGCCTACTTCACGCTGCCCGCCAACGTCGAGATGGTGGCCGCGATGCGTCGAGACTTCGACAGGCTCGCGGTCGAGGAAGGGCTCGGGGCCGCCAGGAGAGAGGAACTGGGCAGGATATTCGCGACCAGCTCCCGGCTGGAACGCGGGTTCTGGCAGATGGCGTTCACCCTGGAGCAGTGGCCGGACCTCGGCTAGCGCGAAAGGACGGCTTGCTCGGGCACTGCCTTGACCGACGGGTGAGCTCCTTGCTAGAGTCGCGCCTTCAAGATTCGATGCCTGGAATATCAGATAATCCTGTGGGGGGGAGAGCTTGGGGCAGGGAGCAACTCGGGACTCGACATCCGCACCGAACCCCACGGATGACTCGGTTGGCATCTCATTCCAGTCGGTCCGCAAGACGTTCGGCGAGGTCGCAGCGCTCGACGGCGTGACGTTCGAGGTCCAACGCCACTCCCGGATCGGCATCGTCGGTCCGAGCGGTGGGGGGAAGTCGACCCTCCTGCAATTGGTCGCCGGCCTGCTCGAACCCGACAGTGGCGTGATCAACGTCGAGGGTGCGACGGACCCGAAAGGGCGTCTCGCGCGCTGCGCGATGATGCCGCAACGTGACCTCCTGCTCCCCTGGCGCACGGCGTTGGACAACGCGATCATCGCGCTGCAGAACCGCGGGATCGCTCGGGCCGAGGCGCGGGAGAAGACCCGTCCCTTCTTCGAACACTTCGGGCTGGCGGAGTTCGAAGATGTCCGGCCGGCCCAGCTCTCCGGCGGGATGCGCCAGCGCGTCAGCTTCCTCCGAACGCTGATGGCCGAGAAGGACGTGCTGCTCCTGGACGAACCGTTCGGGGCGCTGGACTCGATCACGCGCGCACAGATGCAGGAGTGGCTGCTTCGGGCGCTCGGTGACGTGCCTCGCACCGTGCTCCTGGTGACCCACGACGTGGAGGAGGCGCTCCTGCTCAGCAAGACGGTGGTCGTCATGTCGGCACGTCCCGGCCGGGTGGTCAGAGTGCTGGAAACGAACCTCGAGACAGCAGGGGAGTCTCGGCGCGCGATCGTCACGAGCCCGGAGTTCGTTGCGCTTAAGGAGAAGGCGCTGGAGGCGCTCGAATGAACACGAAAGCTCCCGTGGAACCGACCGAGCGGGAAGCTCCCCTGCCAGCAACCCGCGAGGCCGATTGGCGCCGTGCTCCGATCGCTCGCTTCTGGCGCCACTACGGGTTGGCGGCGTTGTTCACCCTCGCCTTACTCGTGCTGTGGGAGGTGATCATCCGCGGGTTCGATGTTCCCAAGTACCTGCTTCCTGCTCCGTCCCAGGTGGCCGTGGCCCTGAAGCAGGATTGGACGGCGTATCTCGAGCCGGCGATGTGGATCACGCTGCGAGAGGTGATCTTTGGCTTCTTGATCGCGGCGTTAGCCGGCATCGGGCTTGCGATCTTGCTGCACCTCTTCGGGCCGCTGCGGCGAACCGTGTACCCGCTCCTCATCGGCTCCCAGACGATCCCCATCGTGGTCCTCGCGCCGATCCTCACGATCATCCTCGGCTACGGGATCTTCCCGAAGCTCGTGATCGTGGCGCTGATCTGCTTCTTCCCCATCGTCGTGAACGGTATCGACGGACTGCGATCGGTCGACGATGACTTCATCCACATGATGAAGACGCTGGACGGGAACCGGTGGGCCATCTTCAAGCGGATCGAATTCCCGGGCGCGCTTCCTTCCATCTTCTCCGGTCTCCGGATAGCCGCGACGTTCGCGTCGATCGGCGCGGTGTTCGGGGAGTACGCGGGGTCCGAAGGCGGGCTCGGATACGTGATCATCCAGGCCACGCCGAACCTGCAGACGGCGCGTATCTTCGCCGACATCTTCATCCTCGTCCTGATCTCGTTCGCCTTGTTCGCGCTGGTGTCGTTGCTGGAACGCATCCTCGTCCCATGGGCGCCGAGGGGGAATGCGATGTAGGTCTGAAGGGAGGGGCGCCATCGGCAGGGAGGTGCGTGGGTTCCCACGGGCCGGACGGACGAAAGGACTGGTCGAGATGAACCGATCTGGTCTCACGCAGAAGCGCGCAGCGATCGCTGCCATCGCGGTGCTCGCGATAGTGGCCGCAGCGTGCAGCAAGAGCAGTTCCACCCCGACGCCAGGCGGTTCAACGCCGAGCGGCTCGGTGTCCACAAGTGCTCCCGCCAAGCTCAGTGTCGAACTCGACTGGGTGCCCAATCCCGATCACGTGGGCATCTACTATGCCCAGGACAAGGGCTATTTCACCGACGCTAACCTGACGGTCGCCTTCCACCCGCCGTCCAACGCAGCGGACCCGATCAAGTTGGTGGGCCTGGACAAGGTCGACCTCGCGATCTCCTATGAGCCCGAGATGTTCTACGGACAGCAGAACGCTCTGCCGGTCACGGCCGTGGCAACGGTTGTCCCGGTGCCCTTGAACTCGATGATCGTCGCGCCGGGCGTCGCGGTGACGCAGCTTTCTCAGATGTCTGGCAAGTCGGTGGGCGTTACGGGGATCCCCAGCGATGACGCCTTCTATCAGACGATGCTTAAGACCGCGGGCCTGGCCGAGAGCGACGTGACCAAGGTCAACGTCGGCTTCAACCTCGTTCCCTCGGTCCTGTCCAACAAGGTCGATGCCATCATCGGCGGGTACCGCAACGTGGAGGCCATCCAGGTCGAACAGGAGACCGGCAAGAAGCCGACCGTGTTCCCTGCCGACCAGTTGGGGGTGCCGACCTACGCTGAGCTCGTCGTCGTGGCCAACTCCGATCGCCTGGCGAGCGACCCGGCCTACGCCGACGCGGTGACGCGTTTCGTGGCTTCCCTGGTGAAGGGAACCGACGCGGCGATCGCCGATCAGACCGGCGCCACAACCGTGATGAAGAGCGTCACGCAGTACGACCCGAAGTTCCTGGACCAGAGCGTTCCCTACACCCTGACCTTGCTGACGCCTGCTGCGGGGACGAAGACCGGGTGCATCGACTCGGCCGCCTGGCAGAGCTACGGGGACTGGATGAAGACGAACAGCCTGATCACGTCGACACCTGATGCGTCGGCGATCTCGACGAACCAGTACATGCCGTACAGCTGCCCGTAGCCGACCGGACCCGAGGGGAGATCTGCGGGTCTTCCCTCGGGTTGTTCGGCGAGCGTCAGGCGTTGACACCTCGGCGCTGTCATATATAAGATCTGATATTCCCATCTAGGAGCGTGCTATGGACGTGGGTACCGGAACGGCCGAGCTAACCGAGCAGGTGTTGTCTCGTCTAGACCTCGCCCGGGCTGTCGGCCTCGTGCAGGAGGTCTGCAGGATCCCGAGCGTTCTCGGCCAGGAAGGCCCGCTCGCGGAGTACCTCGCGTCGGTCATGCGCGCCGCAGATTTCGAGGATGTGGAACTCCAGCCAGTCCTTCCCGATCGGCCGAACGCGATCGGCGAAGTCAGGTTCGGACCCGGGCGGCGCGTTGTCCTCACCGGTCACATGGACACGAAGCCCGTCTCCCACGGCTGGAACGTGACCGAGCCGTTCTCCGGTGCGTTGATCGATGGGTCGGTGTATGGGCATGGCGTCATGGACATGAAGGCCGCATTGGTCTGCCAGATCGTCGCGATCGAGGCGGTGCGGGCCAGCGGCCTGCCGGTCTCGGGCACGCTCGCGATGGCCGCCGTCTCGGATCACATGGGGGACCAACTGGGATCGATCGCGTACTTCGACGAGCACACGGCGGACCTCTGTGTGCTGGGGGAGCTCACCGACAACGAGGTGTGCCTCGGACACCGAGGCCGCTACTACTTCGACGTCACGACGCTCGGTCGCTCCGCGCACACCTGCCACAAGCCGGCGGCGATCAACGCCAACGTCCTGGCCGCCCAGGCCGTTCTGGCGCTCGACGCCTCGAAGTACGAACCCGAGCTCGAACCGTGGATCGTCGACCTCTTCGGTCCGGAGACGTTCGTCGTTCCCGGCCGGATCTACGGGGGCCTGGCGCCCGGTGGGCCGTCGATGATCCCCGACGAATGCGTGATCCGCGTCGACGCTCGACCGCAACCGGGGGTGAGCATCGAACAGGTGCGGGCGGAGATCGACCGTTGTCTGGAGCGCGCGAAGGAAGCAGACCCGCGCTTTCGGGCGGAGGTTGCCCTCGCCGACGTGAAGAGCGGGTATCTCGCCGATCCCGAGGACGAGGTCGTCCGCTTGATGCGAACGGCGGTTCGGGAAGTGCGTGGCGTCGAGCCAACTCTGCGCGTCGAGAACTGGCTCGGAGATACCGCCAGCTTCGGTGAGAAGGTTCCCACGGTGATCTTCGGTCCCGGCGGACCACCCGTGTACTGCCCGGACGAGCACCTGACGGTGGAAGAGATCCACGAGGCGACCAAGGTCTACGCGGCGTTCGCCGCCCTCGCCCTCTCCGGTCCCGCCACGGGGTAGGTCATGACCCCGTATGCAGCGGGCTTCGACAACCTCCTCGATCGTTGTCTCGCCGTGCGCGACGGCGAGCGAGTCGTCTTGGTGACGGATGAAGGCACCGACGAAGCGGTCGTAGCCGGGCTCGAGGAGGGGATCGCACGGCGCGGCGCCACGCCGGTTCTGGCCCGGATCCCTGTGCCCGCGCTGCCCGGCTCGGAGCCGCCGAGCGCGGTCGCAGCCATGATGCTCGAAGCCGGTGCGGTGATCGAACTCACGAGCCTGTTCATCGGCTCGAGCACGGCGCGGCAGCGAGCAAGCCTGGTGGGAGTGCGGTATCTCGCGATGCCCGGCGTCCGGCTCGACACGTTCCGCGACGACGGTCCGCTCACGGTGGACTTCGACGCGATCCGGTCGGATGCCGAGCGGATCGGCAAGGCGTGGGATGGGGCGGAGCGATTCCGGCTCACAACCCCCGGCGGGACGGACCTCAGCGGGTCGGTAGCGGGCCGCCCCGGGCGGGTGCTGCATGGCCTGGCCCGCGAGGCCGGCGCCTACATGGCGCCCCCCGACATCGAGGCGGGCACCGCCCCGGTGGAGGGAACTACCTCCGGGATCGTCGTGGTCGATGCGGATCTGCTGTTCATGGGACAGGGACCGTTGCCCGAGCCCGTTGTGATCCACATCGAGGAAGGCGAGATGGTCGCGCTCGAAGGGGCGGAGGCGGGTCGCCTGGAAGAGATGCTCGCCCGTTGCGCGGACGAACGGATGCGCAACGTGGCGGAAGTGTCCATGGCCTTCAATCCGGCGGGACGTGTGTGCGGGGTGGCGATGGAAACCGAGTCCGCGCGCGGCACCGCTCACATCGCACTCGGGAATTCGATCGCCTACGGAGGAGTCGTCGACGCCGTGGCGCACCTGGACTGCGTGATGAAGGAAGCCACGCTAGAGGTCGACGGGCGGCCCGTGATGGTGGCCGGGGAGCTCGTGTGAGACCCCCACGCGTCGTACTCGCCAAGCCGGGGCTGGACGGACATGATCGGGGCGTCAAGGTGATCGCGATGGCGCTTCGCGACGCGGGGGCCGAGGTGATCTACCTAGGGCTTCGGCGCAGCGCCGCCGAGATCGTTCAGGCCGCCGCCGATGACGATGTCGACGTCATCGGGATCTCGGTGCTCTCGGGCGCTCACCTGCAACTGGTGGGTGATCTCCTTCGCGAGCGAGAAGCCCGCGGACTGGGAGAGGTTCCCGTAGTGCTCGGCGGCACGATCCCGGCGAGCGACGTTCAGGAACTCCGTGCGCTCGGCGTGGCGGCCGTCTTCCCCGTGGGCACCGATCTGCTCGAGGCTGTGGACGGCGTGCTCTCGCTGGCCTCTCGGAACCAGGAGACACGTTGAGCGAGGATCGTGACCTCCCCGTCACCACCGACTCCGGCCTCCCGGTCCAGACCGTCTACACGGCGGCCGATGTGGACGGGGGGCTTGAGGATCGTCTCGGTCTGCCCGGTGCGGCTCCGTTCACCCGAGGCCCGTACCCGACGATGTATCGCGGCCAGCTTTGGACGATGCGACAGTTCGCCGGGTTCGGCTCGCCGGAGGAGACGAACGCCCGGTATCGGTTCCTGCTCGAGCGCGGACAGACCGCGCTCTCGGTTGCGTTCGATCTGCCGACCCAGCTCGGTTATGACTCCTCCCACGAGCAGGCGCGTGCGGAGGTGGGGCGCGTAGGCGTCGCGATCGATACGGCCGAGGACATGGTCGACCTGTTCGACGGCTTGGCACTCGGCGATGTCTCCGTGAACTTCACGATCAACGCAACCGCACCGATCATCCTGGCCACGTACTTGATAGCCGCCGAGCGTCAAGGTGTGGGCTTCGAACGCCTCGCCGGCACGCTCCAGAACGACATCCTCAAGGAGTTCCTCGCGCGCAAGACCTACATCTTCCCCCCCGGTCCCTCGATGCGGCTCTCGTGCGACGTGATCGAGTTCGCGACCGATCAGCTGCCTCGCTTCAATCCGATCTCGATCACCGGTTATCACGCCCGCGAAGCGGGGTGCGACGCGGTGCAGGAGCTCGGACTCACCATGGCCTCGGCGATCGCGTACTCCGAGGCGCTGATCGGGAAGGGGATGGCCTTCGACGGGTTCGCACCCCGGCTATCGTTCCACTTCGCCACGACCCTCGATCTGTTCGAGGAGGTGGCCAAGCTCCGCGCGGCCCGGCGGATGTGGTTCCGGATCGCCACCGAGCGATTCGGTGCGAAGGACCCGCGTTCGGGACGGCTGCGGTTCTTCTCGGGCAACTCCGGGACGACGCTCACGGCGCAGCAGCCTCTCAACAACATCGTCCGTTCGACGCTGCAATGCCTTGGGGCCGTGCTCGGCGGCGCGCAGTCGATCCACGTGATGGGCTACGACGAAGCGTTCGAGATCCCCTCCGAGGAGGCGGTGACGCTCTCGCTGCGAACCCAACAGATCATCGCGCTCGAATCCGGCGTGACGCGCACCGTCGATCCGCTCGCAGGCTCCTTCTTCGTGGAACGACTCACCGACGAGATCGAGGCGGCAGCCGGCGCGGTGCTCTCGGAGGTGGAGGCGGCCGGAGGCGCGATCGTGGCGATCGAGAACGGCGTGCCCCAGCGTTGGATCGCCGAGTCCGCGTATCGCACCGAGCGGGAGATCGCGCGAGGGATCCGGCCGAAGGTGGGCGTCAACGTCTATACGGACGACCCCGGGGCCGAGGGCCCGACCCCGGCGCTGTTCCAGTTCGACGAGGGCATCGTGGAGCGGCAGATCGCGCGAACGGCGGAGCGCGTGGCCGCCCGTGACGTGCGGACGCACGCCGGGGCGATCGCCGCCTTGGACGCCGTCGCACGTGAGGGCGGCAACGTCATGCCGCCCCTGCTGATCGCGGCGCGTGCGGGTGCGACCGTCGGGGAGATGTCCGATGTCTTCCGTCGCGTCTTCGGAGAGTTCCGGGAGCCGAACCCGTGGTGAACACGCCGCTCGCGGGGCTCCGCGTCATGGACCTCACGCGGTTCGTCGCGGGCTCGCAGGCGACGGCGACCCTGGCCGCGCTGGGGGCCGAGGTCATCAAGATCGAGGTTCCCCCGGATGGTGACCCCTACCGCGTGCAAGGGACCGAACGGCTCGGCGACCAATCGGTCTTGTTCATGTCGCTCAACTCCGGCAAGAGAAGCGTCGCGCTGGACATCCGCTCACCTCTCGCCTCGGACGCCATCGAGCGGCTGCTCCATAGCTCGGACTTCCTGGTGGAGAACGCGCGGCCGGGGAGCCTCGCCCACCACCGCCTCGACTGGGAGTCCGTCCATGCCCGGCACCCATCCCTCGTGTACGGGTCTATCTCGGGCTACGGCGACGTTGGTCCCGATGCGTCCCGGGGTGGCTTCGACCTGACCCTGCAAGCCGAAAGCGGCGTGATGAGCGTTACCGGAAGCGCCGGCTCCGGACCGGTGAAGGTGGGTGCGCCGGTGCTGGACGTGGGAGCCGGCCTCAGCTGCGCGCTGGGCTTGCTCGCCGCGCACATCGAGCGGCTGGGAACGGGCCGGGGTCGCCACGTCTGTTCGTCCCTGCTCGAGTTCGCGCTCGCCGGTCTGGGCACACTCGCGGCGAGCTATTTCGTATCGGGCGAGGTGCCGGGGCTGCTCGGCACCCACTCCCCAACCTTCGCGCCCTACGGCGGCTTCCGCACCTCGGACGGATGGATCGTCCTGGCCGGTGCCGGCTCCGAGGATCTATGGGTGCGCTGCTGTCGCGTGTTGGGGGTCGAAGACCTGCTCTCGGATCCACGCTTCGTCGACAACGCAGCGCGGGTGCACAACCGCGACGAACTCACGGAGCGCTTCGAGCAAGCGCTCACCGGTCGCACGAGTGCCGAATGGATGCACGCTCTGGAGGCCGAGGGCGTGCCGGCCGCTCAGGTCCGCGATGTGGCGCAGGTATTCGACGGACCGCAGCCGGACGCGCTCGGTTCCGTGCAGGAACTCACGCATCCCCAGGCGGGCCCGTATCGCGTCGTCGGGTCCCCGATCCGCATCGACGCCGAAGCGCTCCCGTATCCGCGTCCCGCGCCCTCCCTCGGCGCCGATACGCGGGAGGTCCTTACCGGCTTGGGACTAAGCGACCGGGATGTCGCCCATCTTGTCGAGGCGGGCGTGGCGATCGCACCATGAGCGGATCCACGCCGGAGGTGCTCGCGACCCGCGTACTGTTCCGCGCCGCTGAGATCGCCGTCGTTCCGGCACCGACAGGTGCTGAGGACGCTCGCACAGCCCTCGTGAACGAGTGGTGGCGTAAGGACGGTTGGGAGGATGTCCACGCCGACGCATGCGGGAACGTGTGGGCACTCGCCCGGCCCGGTGAGGGCGGCGCGGTGGTGCTCGCTGCGCATCTCGACACGGTGTTCCCCGCGGACCTGCCGCATACCGTGCACGAAGAAGGCGGACGTCTGAGGGGCCCGAGCGTTGGCGACGACTCTGTGGCGCTCGCGGCGCTCTCGGCAGTCGGAACACTGTTGGCTGGGTCGGGCGGTCGACCCGTGTGGTTGCTGGCCACGACCGGCGAGGAGGGTCTGGGGAACCTGCGCGGCATCATCTCCGCGCTCGACGGGTTCGACTCGCCGATCGATGCGGTGCTGGCCGTGGAGGGGAACTACTTGGGCCGGATCTCGGCCGTGGGTGTGGGTTCGCTTCGCTGGCGCGTACGTGTGTCGGGTCCCGGCGGTCATGCTTGGGAGGCCTCCGAGGCGCCGAGCGCAGTTCACGCGGCCGCTGTCATGATCGGGCACGTCGCGCGCCTCGAGGTGGCCGGCGCCGGGACCACGGTCAACGTCGGACGGATCGGGGGCGGCGAGGCGATCAACGCCCGTGCCCGGTCGTGCTGGTTCGAGCTGGACATCCGTGCGGACCGTTCGGCGGCACTGGCTGCGCTGGAGGCCGAGGCTCGCGCGGTGATCGAGGCGGAGGCTCCCGACGGCATCGAGGTTCGGATCGAGGAGCTCGGGCGCCGCCCCGCAGGGGCCCTCGACCCGGACCATCCGTTGGTGCGTGCGGCCATCGCCGCGCTGGAGGAGGCGGGTATCACGCCGGTGTTCCCGGCTACCAGCACCGACGCCAACGCGGCACACGTCCGTGGCATCCCCGCCGTGGCGGTGGGGGTTACCACGGGTGGCGGAGAGCACACCCCGCAGGAATGGATCGACATCGCGCCGATCGCCGACGGACTGTCGGTATTGGCGGCGACCGTGATGAGATTCGAGGAGGCAACGTGATGAGGCAGGTCCGTTCCGGTGTGGTGCTGCAGGGCGCCTACGAGCCGCCGCTGTTCGGGGACATGGTGGAGGAGATCGACGCGCTGGGGTTCGATCACCTGTGGCTCACGGACTCCTCGTTGCATGCTCGGAACTCCTACACCTACCTCGCGCTCGCCGCGATGCGGTCCTCGCGGCTCACCCTCGGTACCGCGGTGACCAATCCCCTCACCAGGCACCCGGCTATCACGGCCGCGGCCGCGGCAACGGTTGACGAGATATCGGGCGGTCGCATGATCCTTGGGATCGGGGCGGGAGATCGGCCGCTCCTCGCCCTCGGGATGAAGCCGGCATCGGTCGATTCGCTCCGGGCCTCGATCGGTGCGATCCGCGCACTCTGGGGAGGGGCGCACGTCGACATCGAGGACGCCGCGTTCACGCTGCACGACGCGCACCTGCGTTTCCCCGCCCGTCCCGATATCCCCGTCTTCATCTCCGCCAGCGGGCCGCGCACCTTGGAACTGGCCGGGGAGATCGCCGACGGCGTCATCCTGCTGGTCGGTCTATTCCCCGAAGCGCTCGGATGGGCGCTGGAGCACATCGACCGAGGGGCGGCGATAGGTGGCAGAGAGCGCCCGCACGTCGCGGTCTTCGCCTACGGGGCGATCGACGACGACGAGGAACGCGCTCTCGAGTCGGCTCGGTCGATCGCGGCTTGGTTCCCGCAGACCGCCCCCGTCATCTGCGAACTGGCTGGACTGTCCCCGTCATTGATCGAAGAGGTCAAGACGCGCTACGCGGGTGGGGAGTTCCAAGAAGCGGCTGCCGCGGCCAGCCTCCTGCCGGATGATTTCGTGCGTCGTGTCGCCTTGGCCGGCAACGCGGAGCGCGCGCTCGAACGCATCACAGCGGTCATGGAGGCCGGGGCCGACTCGATCAATGTCTTCCCGCTAGGGGAGGGACGGATGGAGACCGTGAGGGCATTCTCCGCGTGCATCACCAAGCTTTCGGGGGACCGCAGCTGATGAGACATCGGATAGGAAACCTGAGATTCCCTAGACTGCGTCCCGAGTCGCGCGGGCGGGAGAATGGGCCGGTGAGCTGATGAGCATCGACGTGTCGACGGGGCCAGCGCTCTGGCGGATCGTGGGTCTGCACCATGTGGCGTTCGCGCACGGCCCCGGGTCAGGCCCTGAAGACGCCCTCTGCCGGGTGCTCGGCGTCACCCCGCACCAGGAGTCGGGGCCCGGCTTTCTGGAGCGGATGTTCCCGGTCGGCGACGCCTACGTGCAGACCCTTGAGGCCTCGGGAGACGGCATCGTCCAGCGCTTCATCGACAAGCGCGGACCCGGCCTGCACCACGTGGCGTTCGAGGTGGACAGGATCGACACGGCACTTCAGGCACTGCGCGAAGAAGGGGTTCGCCTGGTCGATGAGGAGGCGCGGCCGGGAGGGATGGGCACGCGGATAGCGTTCGTCCACCCTTCGGCGTTCGGGGGGATGCTTGTGGAACTCGTGGAGCCGGCGCCGGCCGGGCCGACGGGATGAAGGTGCGTGGGAAGGGGTCGTCTTGGCTAACGAGGTAGGGATCGAGAAGGCGCCGGAGGCTACAGGTGCCGTCTTCAGCGGGCGGCATGACCGACGCAAGGTGACCGACTGGGTCTACGAGGAGATCCGCCAAGCCATCATCGAACTCAGGCTCAAACCGGGAGAGCCCCTGCGGGAGGCCACGATGGCCGAGCAACTCGGGGTGAGCAAGACCCCGGTTCGCGAGGCCCTCGCGCGCCTGGAGCAGGAAGGGCTGGTGGAGACGACATCCTTCAAGGGAGCGGTGGTCAGCGGCTATTCGTCCGAGGACCTGCAAGAGATCTACGAACTCCGCGAACTCCTGGAGGGAGCGGCCACCCGTGCCGCGGCGACCTCGGCATCCGAGGAGACCCTCATGCGCCTGGCGGCCCTGGTGGCCCAGAGCCGCGAGCTCCATGCCAAGGACGACCTCGCGGGGCTGGCGGAGTTGCTCGGGGCGTTCGATCTCTTGATCTACGAGCAGGTCTCCAACGAGCGCATCCGGGCACTGATCGAGAACCTCAAAGCACACCTGGCGCGCATCGGCCGGCTCACCGAGGAGATCCCCGGGCGCGTGAAGGCCTCGGTGCAGGAGCACGCGGTCATCGTGGATGCCATCGCCGCTCGTGATGCAGACGGTGCCGAACGGGCGATGAGGGCCCACATCCGCAGCGTCCTTTCCGACCAGCTCGAAGCTGCCGAGGCGCGGTCCGAGACCGGGGGGGAGTCGGCTTGACGTCCCTGCGTGTCTCACGCCTTCTCCACGAGTCGGGGGCGAAAGCCTGGGAACGCGCGACCAACCACCCGATGGTCCGCGCGATCGGCGACGCCACGTTGCCCCACGCCGTCTTCCGCGGGTACTTCGAGCAGAACGTCCTCTACTTACAGGAGTACGCGCGCGCGATCGCCTTGATCGTGGCCAGAGCGCCCGACCGCGACGCCATCACCACGCTCACCCGCTTCCAGGGCCAGATCGTGCAGAACGAGATCCCGGCGAACCTGAGGTTCTTGGAGCGGCTGGGAGGGGACATCGAGAGCCTCGGCGACGTGGGGTCGATGCTCCCGAACGCCTACGCGTATACGCGTCATCTGCTCGCCACCTGTGCACAGGGCGATTGCGCAGAGGGGTTGACGGCGGTGCTGCCTTGTCAGTGGAGTTATGGCGAACTGGCGCGCCCGTTGATGGCGCATCCTCCCGCAGATCCTCTGTATGCCGACTGGATCGGCATGTTCGGCTCCGACGAGTACGACGAACTGGTCGCGGAGACGACCGCGCTCTTGGATCGAGTGGCCGACGCGCAGGACGCCGCCCAGATGGCGGTGCTCACGGCGATCTTCGATCGGTCGACGCAGTACGAGGTGGCATTCTGGGATATGGCGTATGGGAGCCCCGAACAGGGGCGAGCTGCGCCCGGACAGTAAGGAGCATCGACTCATGCAGGCAGCTCGGATCCATGAGGACCTCACCCTTCGATTGGACGATGTCGACACCCCGGCGCCGGGAAGGGGCGAGGTGTTGGTGCGGATCCACGCGGCCGGCGTCTGCGGCACCGACCTGCACATCCTCGACGGCATGATCAAGCCCGACCCCTACCCGATGACCCTGGGGCACGAGGCCGCCGGCGTCGTGGAGGCGGCGGGGGACGATGTGTCGCTGCAGCCGGGTGACCGCGTGGCGATCTACAACAAGATCTTCTGCGGACACTGTGAACAGTGCCTCAAAGGCCGCCAGAACATCTGCGATAACGAGGCGGACCAGCTCGGGTTCAACCGTGACGGCGGCGATGCGGAGTTCGTCGTGGTGCCTGAGCAGAACGCGGTGGTGATGCCCGGGGGCGTCGACTTCGCGTCCGCGGCGGTGCTCACGTGCGCGGGCATGACCGCGATGCACGCCACCAAGCTCTCGAACCTGCGGGTCGCCGACACCGCGGTGGTGGACGGCATCGGCGGCGTCGGCATCCTGGTGGTTCAAGCGGCGGCCCACGCCGGCGCGCGCGTGATCGCGGTGGCGGACTCGGAAGAGAAACTTCAGCTCGCGCGCGATCACGGCGCAAGTGACGGCCTTCTGGTGGCGACGCCCGAGGCCTACGACGACCTGGCCGGCGGGATCCGGGGGCTCACCGACGGCCGCGGCACGGACGTGTTCTTCGAATTGGTGGGGACGACCCGCTCGATGACGGCGGGGATACGCTCGCTGGCGAAGGGCGGGCGTTTCGTCTCGACCGGGTACACGGACCAACAGATCGAGATCCACCCGATCGAATTCATCCTGCCGGAGTCTTCGTTCATCTCAACGGTCGCTGCGACCCGGCTGGACCTGCAGGACGCGATGGCGTTGGCGGCCGCCGGTGCCATGACCGTTCCGATCGCCGGCACATTCCCGCTCGCGGACGTCTCGGCGGCCCTCGACACGCTGCGGCAACGAGGGGTGCTCGGCCGGCAAGTCCTGCAGATCGCCTGAACCTGCATCATCTACGACCGAGGAGACGACAGATGTCCACGATCACCGAACCGACGATCGCCTTCCTGCAGAAGCCGCTGCGTCTCTACATCGACGGTGCGTTCGTCGAGACCGAAGCGTCATTGGCCTCGATCAACCCGGCTACCGGGCAGACGCTCGCCATGGCGCCGCTGGCTACCGAGCGGGAGGTCGACGCAGCAGTGGAGGCAGCCGCGCGCGCGTTCGAAACATGGCGATCCGTGCCGCCGACACGCCGCGCGCGGTTGCTCTGGTCGCTCGCCGATCTGCTGGAGGCAAACAAGGACGAGTTCGCGACGATCGAGGTTCTCGACAACGGCAAGCCGATGTGGGAAGCGGAAGCCGTCGACGTCGCACTCACGATCGAGCTCTTCCGTTACTACGCCGGGTGGACAACCAAGTTGACCGGCGACGTCCTGCCCAACTCGATCCCGGGGATGCTCACGCTGGGCAAGCGGGAGCCGGTCGGCGTGGTGGCCGCGATCACGCCGTGGAACTTCCCGCTGTTGGAGGTGGCCTACAAGCTGGGCCCGGCGCTCGCGGCCGGGTGCACGGTGGTGGTGAAGCCCTCGGAGCTCGCTCCG
>Ga0315281_10005900_pt1 | contig 17479 bp, 13 predicted proteins | sample YL17G07_0_MG_FD_204540 | JGI IMG/M metagenome (GOLD analysis project Ga0315281, IMG submission 204540) | Sediment microbial communities from Yellowstone Lake, YNP, Wyoming, USA - YL17G07_0 | ecosystem: Environmental > Aquatic > Freshwater > Lake > Sediment | place: USA: Wyoming | collected...
GAGGAGGAGCTCCTCAGGGACATCCTGGCCGCGGAGGTCAACTACGCCAGGACGAAGAGGTTCTGGGATTAGTACTGGCCACCGTGAAAATCAAGGCCGATCACGTACAGCTCCGAGCTAGTCGACCTCGAAGCCCTCGGATGGTACGTGTGCGCCTCATCGAAGAACTTGCCCACCCTGCTGACATATCCCTTGCTCAGATCGCCAAAGAACATCTTGACGGCGAAGTTCCCGCCGTCCTTGAGCACGCAAGTAGCGAATTTGAGCGCGTGCTCGCAAAGCTCGATCGAGCGGGCGTGATCGTAAGGATAGGCCCCGCTTATATCTGGAGACATGTCCGAAATTACGACATCGACGCCCTGGGGGACGAGTTCGAGCAACCGCTTGACGACCGCCTCGTTCCTGATGTCCCCTCTGATGAATGTCACGCCCTCGAGCGGCGGCATCCGCTCAAGGTCAAGAGCGAAGACCTTCGACCCAGGGCCGCCCAGCTCCCTGGCCACCTGGGACCAGCCGCCTGGCGAGGCCCCCAAATCGACGATCGTGTTGCCCTCCTCGATGAGCGCGTACTTGTGGTCTATCTGCTTGAGCTTGTACGAGGCTCGGCTACGGTAGTTCTCCCGCTTGGCCATCCGGTAGTACTTATCCCTGCTACGCTGGGCACGCCACTGTTTCGCCACTGCTCCTCTGATTCCCGTGCCCCAAGATATTAATTCCTACCGTGGGGCACAAAAGGTTTAGCCGGCAGAGCCTATCCTCCAACCGAGGCGGTTAAGAGGATGCCTAAGAGGATGACCTACGCCGTGGCCGGCGTTGACATAGACAAGAAGTCCAGAAGCATAGACGCCCTCGTCAGGCACCTGAAGTACAGACGGAAGGGCCGGCTCGGAGCACCGATCGACCTCCCAGGCCATTTCACTGGCTTGATAGATTTCGGGGACTACGCGCTCACCCTCTGCACGGACGGGGTCGGGACGAAGCTACTCATCGCGGATGCGATGAAGAAGTGGGACACGGTGGGGATCGATTGCGTCGCCATGAACGTGAACGACACGATATGCGTCGGCGCTGAGCCCATTGCATTCGTGGACTACATCGCGATAGACAAGGCCGATGAGAAGGTCACATCCGAGGTGGGCAAGGGGCTGAATGTAGGTGCGAAGCTGTCCAACATGACCATCGTGGGCGGGGAGATCGCCCTTCTGCCGGAACTGGTAAAAGGGTTCGATCTCGCCGGGACTTGCCTGGGCATGGTGAAGAAGACCGAGTACGTGTCCGGGGAGGACATCTATCCTGGCAACATGCTCATCGGGCTCCCTAGCTCGGGCATCCACTCGAACGGGCTCACGCTCGCGAGGAAGATACTCGAACAGAACGACATCGGGTACAGGGACAAAATCGGGGGGCTCAACCGATCGATCGGCCTGGAATTGCTCGAGCCCACGACGATCTACGTTCAGCAGGTGCTCGGACTGCTGGGCAAGTTCGACATCCACGGCATGGCGAACATGACCGGAGGAGGCCTCAGGAACCTGCTGCGACTCAAGAAGAGCATCGGGTTCGAGATCGACGACCCGATGAAGCCGAACCGGGTCTTCGGCGTGCTTCAGAAGCTCGGGAACGTCGCCGACGAGGAGATGCACCAGACCTTCAACATGGGGATGGGGTATTGCCTGGTCGTGCCGGAGGATGAGGCATCCGCCGTCGTGAAGGCCGCGGGCAAGGGAGCTAAGGTGGTCGGCCGCGCGGTGAAGAGACCGGGCGTGAGAGTACCAGGGCTGGGACTCAACTACACGCGCTACTGATCACTTCTTGAGAATCCCTATCACTGGATACCGTGTGAGGACATCCTCGTCGTGCGGCGCGTCCGCCATCTCGCTCGTGATGTCCCTGCCTGCACTGTGCATCTCCTGGTGATCGCCGTCGACCCACAAGTCGCTTTTCGACACGTCGTATATCTTCCCCTGGTAGACAAACCAAGCACCCGTTCCCCCGGGGCCCTTGTGTTTCGCCACATCTTCCATGGTGTACTCCGGAAGCCCTGCCATGCGGACACCAAAGGTGATTTCCTGAGATTAATCTTTCAGCCTCGAACCGAACAGATGACACCTAGAGGTGTCATTTTCCTAGGAGGGAGCCGACCACCGCTCCGAGGGCAGTGCATGTCTCGAGCGACATCCCCCTGTTGGTGATGTCGAGGTGCTTGTCGCATCTCTCGAACATCTCCTTGGGCAGACCACGGGGGCCAAGACCGAAAAGGAGCAGAAACGATTTCCCCGAGGCGATCAATGAACGCACCTCGGAAGGAAGGACTACCTTCCCTGGCGACGGTTTTCTAGTGGTGATGATCGTCTCACCCAGCTGCGGAGGAAAGCCCTTCTTCGGAAAATCGAACGACGAGAACCGCCCCTTCTTGGCGAGCTCGACAAGGTAGCCCCCGCTTTCCCCTATGCTAGTGGTGGTCGAGATCCATTCTGCGATCTCAATCGGGGTTGAGAGCATCTTGTCATAGGGGAAACCGAACGTAGAAAGGTTGCAGTCGAATGCGAGTGCCAATGGACCGGCTCTAGCTAGCGCACGACGATGCGACTCGTGGAACTTGACGGGGTCGTAGCTGTTGTACAATCCTATGGTGACTCTACCAGCCATGAAATGGAAATCCGCACGGTCCTACTAAGAACTCTCTACTCGGGAGCCTTCCTCGCTCTGCCGCAGATGGCGTATTGATCCCCGTCAAAGAAGACGTCGAGGTCCGGGTTCTTGTCCTGCAGCTCCTTGATCTTGTCCAAGACCTCTCGTAGGCTCAATTCTGTGTGGTCCTTGTTGATCTTGACGAGGACGCGTTTCTCCGCCATCAGATATCACTTTTTTGCCATCTGGCGCGACACTTCTTATTGAGCATCTCGATATAAATACGTTTACTCTGGGTGCTCCCCTGACAGCGCGCGCCCGCACGCGTCATTGACCCGCGGGCGAGGACTTGGTGGCGGCTAGCGTTCCCCTCGGCCCGTAGACCGGCTCGACCTTGAGTCTAGACGCCTCTAAAGCCTTGGCCCTCGTCTCCTTGGTCAGCTTCCCCAACTGCTTGATCTTCTTGTCGAAGGTGTCGATGAACTTCGGAAGCACCTTGTAGATCGGCAGGAGCATCGGCACGAAGGTCACTCTGTCCTTGCCTATCCCGAGCGCGTCCAGCTCCGGAGACATGGCTTTCAGTCGCCCCTCGATTATGTGGGAGACCTTCCCTCCCTCTTCGTCCGAGAGGAGCACTCCGTCCGCCCCCAGCGCGAACGCCTTCAGCACTTCCCTTCTCGAGATGCGAGTCGCGTAAGGGACCCTCATGATTCTGATCGACGGCGGGTACTCCATCCTGGCAGTGCCCGCGGAGTCGGCGGCGACATACGCGAGGGAGTCTCCGAAGAACCCGATTATTCGCGGCTCTTTGGCGTCCACACTCAGGAGGCCTTTCATCTCCGCCTCCACTTGGGAATCCGTGTAGTTTTTGAGCTCGAACACGCGCTCCGGACATTCAGATACGCAAGCGCCACAGCCTATGCAGGCGATCTCATCAATCCTGGGGACCTCGTCGACGCCTATCGCATTGACCGGACAGATGGCCTCGCACGCCTTCCACTTGGTGCACCTCAAGCCATCGGCCACATACGCCTTGACGGGATCGATGAGCATCCTGCCTGTCCCGAGGAACTCGATCACCTGGGCCGCGGTGCTCCGCCCGTCTATCACGCTATCCCTGACATCCTTCGGGCCAAGGGCGACACCGGCGGCGAATATGCCCGGCCTGTGCGTCGCGACGGGCTCCATCTTCGGGTGTTTCTCGGAAACGAAACCGTCCTCCCTCAGGGGGACCCCGAGCATCTTTGCCAGCTGCTCCGTGCCCTTCGAGGGCACCATCGCGGTGCATAGCACGACTGTGTCGAACTCGTTCTCGATTATCTCACCAAGAGTGACATCCTCGGCCCGGACCATCACCCCGTTCTCGCCTTTCTGGATGTCCGAGACCTTGCCGTGGATGAATTTGACTCCGAACTCCTCCATAGCCCTGACATAGAACTCCTCGAAGCCGCTCCCCGCAGCTCGTACGTCTATGTAGTAGACGTAGACCTGCATGTATGGGAAGGTCTTCCTGAGGATCACGGACTGCTTTATCGCGTAGTTGCAGCAGATCTTGCTGCAGTAAGGCACGCCGACCTTCCTCGTCCTTGAGCCGGCGCACAACACATAGGCGACCTTCTTGACCCTGTTCCCGTCGGACTTGCGCTTGAGCACCATCCCGGCCCCGCACTCGTTGATCATCAATCGCTCCATCTGGGTGGCCGTGATCACGTCGGGCAAGGATGTGTCGTACTCGTGGAGGTTCTTCACGTCGAACATGTCGAAGCCGGTCGTCATGACGACCGCGCCGACGTCGAACTCCTGGAACCGCTCCTTCTCCTCCATGTCGATCGCGTGGGCCGAGCATACCTTGAGGCACGCTCCGCACTTCTTGCACTTCTCGAAATCAACGACATAGGATGCCGGGACGGCCTGCGGGAAGGGCTTGTAGATCGCCTTCCGCTCATACAGGCACTCCTCGAACTCGTTCGGTATCTTGACCGGGCACACCTTCTCGCACTTAGCGCACCCGATGCACTTCTTCGGGTCGACCCCTTTCGGGCCAATCCTCACCTTCACCTTGTAGTTCCCTGGCGTGCCTGAGAAACCGACAACCTCTGTGCCGGTGTAAAGAGCGATGTTCGGATTGGACGCCACATCGACCATTCGCGGGCTGAGGATGCATGGAGCACAGTCGAGGGTTGGGAAGGTCTTGCTAAGCTGGGCCATCCTGCCACCGATGCTGGATTTCCTCTCGACCAAGTAAACTTTGTAGCCGGAGTTGGCCAGCTGGAGGGACGCCGATATGCCCGCGATCCCTCCGCCGATGACGAGGACATCCTTCGACATCGCCATCTCCTTCGGGTAGAGGTCTTCTAACCTGGAGGCCCTGAACACTCCTCCTTTGACCAGGTCCTTGGCCTTCTCTGTCGCGGCGCCCTTGTCCTTATGGACCCAGGAGCACTGCTCCCTCAGGTTCACCATCTCGAGCGAGTACGGGTTCAGGCCCGCCCCCTCCACGGTCTTCCTGAAGGTCTTCTCGTGCATCTTCGGGGAGCATGATGCGACGACGACCTTCGTCAGGTTGTGGGCCTTGATGTCCTCGACTATCTGGTTCTGCCCTGGCTCGGAGCAGGTGTAGCTATTGTCACGGCTTACGACGACGTTTGGGAGGTCCTTGGCGAATTCGGCGACGGACTTACAGTCGACCGTTCCTTCGATGTTCGTGCCGCAATGGCACACATAGACGCCGACCCGCTCCTCCTTCGGTTTGTCGTCTTTCTTGACGGTATGTTCTGGCATCTCAGTACAATTGTATGCTTAACAGGGTAATTGTCTCTTTTGGCAAACACCGGGCTAGGCAGCTTGGAGGAACTCGAGTTGAGATGATCCGTGGTCCTTCCGACCATCCCCATAGCCTCGCAGGCGTCCAGAAGCTCCCTGGAGGAGAATCCCCTTCTCAGCGTCGATTCCACCAGACGCAAATATAAATATCTCGCCCAGGCTATTTACGCCAGGACTGGACGGGAAATGTCGATTTCCCCCATCGCATGGCACTTATGCGAATCCAGTGCTCCCGGTTGATTCGGTCAAGGAGAGATAATGCCCCAGGAAGAGGAGTCTCCAACCACCATCACCTGCCCCATATGCGGCTATCAATCGCCGGAGGGCTCTTCACGGTGCCCCCACTGCTACAGCTCGCTCAACCAGTCCGGGAAGGAGGAGCATGCCGATGAGGTGGAGACGAAGACCGAATCGGAGAAGAGCCTGGAGGAGCTCCGCAAGATACCCGGGGTGGGAGCGGCCAAGGCTGATACGCTGTACGAGGCCGGTTTCCATTCTCTCAAGGACATTCAGCAGGCCAGCGCTGAGCAGCTGTCAGAGGTCAAGGGGATCGGAGAGAAGCTCGCGACCAAGATAATCGAGGGGGCGAGGGAGATCCCCCCGAGCTCCGATTCCAACCTCTCGGAATGGCTCTCCGGGGAGGACGATTCGCTGACGAACTGGCTCTCGGGTCATGAGAAGAACGAGACCGAGGCCACCACTACCTCGCGCAGGGATGACGGCAAGGACGCGTCGCTGGCCAAGTGGCTCTCCGGACAGGAGGAGGACGTCAACTCCTGGCTACAGGACGCGAGCGTGTCAGATGCGGCCGGGCCCCAGGACCAGCTGGGGCCGAACGAGCGACTCGCGATGGAGGCGGAACTGATCCAGCTCCGGGAGACTCTCAGGGAGAAACTGAAGCAGTTCGAATCCGGCGACTTCGACCCGCAGGTGGTCATAGAGGAGCTGGCCAAGGTCAAAGCGGGATTCGATACGGAGAAGAACAGGACGCGCCAGCTCGAGGAGGAGCTGGAGAACATCAAACGAGGCAGCCTCGCGGTCATCAAGTTCATCAAGAACCAGCAGGGCCCGGAACCGGATGCCGGAGCGATCGCCGACAAACTCGCGTCGGAGATGGCGAACAGGGAGACCCTAGAGCTCAAGATAATGCAGCTCGAAGAGGTCGTATCCACGCTAAAGTACACGATCGAGAATTCGCTCTCCGATTCGCCGGCGGACATCCAGGAACTCAAGAGGAAGGAGATAGCGCTCCAGGAAAGGGAGGCGCAGCTCGGTGCAATCAAGAAGCAGCTGCTCGCGAAGGAGGAGGCCCTTGGGCAAGGGCTGCTGCAGGGCATCGTTCAGGTCCCCGTTCAGACCGGCCCCACCTACTCGCAGGTCTCGGACAACGCCCAGAGGGACCTGGAATACTCGAACAAGATCCAGGAGCTCGAATCAAAGCTTGCAGAGGCAAAGCTGACGATCAAGCAGAAGAGCGAGATGAGGACGATCGCCGAAGGCTCACCCAAGACCGTCGACAAGGAAGTAATGAGGAAGCTGGAACAGGCTCAGATGGCTGAGCGAACGCTGGTGGTCAGGGAGCAGGAGGTCCAGAAGCTCAGGGAAGAGCTGAGGATACGCGACGAGGAGATGCAGAGGCTCAAGGAGCCGATGAAGTACAAGGAGGACGAGGTGCTCAGGCGCGAAGAGGACCTGATGTACCGGGAGCGGCTGCTCCAGGAAGAGATGAAGAAGATTACCCTGACGAAGGCGGAGCTCGGGAACCAGGACGAGATGACCCTCAAGAGGCGCCTCGAGGATCTCAAGGCCGAGGTCAACGAGAAGGAAGAGGAGATTCGGCGGAAGGAGAAGTACCTCGGCGCGAAGGAGGAGGAGCTGAGGCTCCGGGAGCAGGGCGTCATCTCGGACGAGATAGAGAAGCGCGATCAGGACCGCATGCTCGAGGTCAAGCAGGAAAGGATCAAGACCGGAACGGTCAGACTGGACGACCTCCTCATGGGCGGGATACCGTTCGGTTCCAATGTCCTGGTCTACGGCCCTCCGTTCACCGGGAAGGAAGTGCTTATCAGCGTCTTCATGGCAGAGGGGCTCAAGAAGGGGATACCAGCCCTGTGGATCCTGACGGAGAAGAGCCCGAAGGAGATCCGCGAGGAGATGACCTTTGTCGTAAGCGGCTACGAGGAATATGAGAAACTGGGGCTCGTCCGCTACGTGGATGCTTACTCGAGGAGCATGGGGGACGATAGCCAAGACCCCTACACGGACTACATCGAATCCCCGACGGACTACGAGTCCATCCAGAAAGCAGTGGAGACCGTCACGAAGGCGTTCAAGGAGAAGCACAAGTACTACAGGGTTGGATTCAGGTCGATCTCCACGATGATAGCATACCTCGATCCCGCGACCGCCTTCAGGTTCTTGAGCCCGGTGGTCGGCCGCAGGAAGAGGGACGGCGCGGTCGGGATGTACACGATCGAGAAAGGCGTCCACGGCGAGCAGGAGATTCAGATGATCGGCTCGCTCATGGACGGGATGATCGAGTTCAAGATCGAGAACCTGAACACGTTCCTTTCAGTGAGGGGCATCTGCGATGTCCAATCGAGGGCCTACATCAGGTACTCCGCGACGAAGGTCGGCGTGACCATTGGGTCGTTCTCGCTTGACCATATAAGATAGACCGATGGTTCGGAGCACTTGGAAGGTACTCACGCGACTTCCATCGAGCGACTTTTGTCCTTGCCGCTGGGGGCCTTCTGCTGCGGCGCGGTCTGGATCTGAGGTGGCGGAAGCGGTGGAGGAAGTCCAAGGTCCCTCGCGGTGACCACTGCGGAGGGCATGCAATTGGCCCAGATCGCCGCGAGCACCGGATTGAACACGTCGTTCGGAAGGGCGTTCGTCTGTGACCACTGAGTCGCCAAGGTCTTGGCCTCCCCGTCCCAGACCACCCTGCCCTCTATCTTGATCATGCCGACGCCGACGTAGTTCACGGTGAACCTGAAGTCCATCTGCGCCTCCTTCTCGGTGGTTGCGGTAATGTTCGTGACCGTCGTGTTGTGATCCACCCTAAGGTGAGGGATCCTCTCCCCGAGCTTGGAGTAGCGCTTTGCTTCCATCGATACGAGCTCAAACGACTTTATCGGCATCTCGTTCAACTCCGCGCGCGCACGCGTGCGCTTCAACGGCATCTATGCGATATAAAGCATGCCCTGAATGCGGTTTCAGGCGCATTGGCCACAGAACGGATCAATATGGTAGAAGGTGATGGTGCCGCGGGCCGGAGTTGAACCGGCGACTTCAAGATCTTCAGTCTTGCACTCTCCCAGCTGAGTTACCACGGCAGACGGGACCGATGGGCAGTTACGCGCAGACATATATTAAACCTTGGCGAAGCGGGGCGGCGGTCCGCGACCTCGCCGGACAGCGATATCCTCCGATCTAGGGGATAGGATGAAGACGGATTGGCAGGCGCGGGAATGTGCCTTCAAACCGTCGGGATTCTCAGCGGTTTGTCGTCAATCCACAATCGTCGACCACTCGATAGCAAAAACGACAGTATTAAATATCATCCAATCGCTGATTAGTTTGCTTCAAATCCCCCTCTTTGGTGGTAGGATGAACTTGTCCCCCCAGCACGCGAACTATTCTGCACAATCGACCGGAACGACGATCAAGAAGAAGCAGCGTTGGGACGATGAGGGCGTCGCCGCCACCATCGGGACGATAATGACCCTACTCGTGTTCTTGACTTTCCTGGGGATGTTCACCAACCAATTCCTCCCCGTTTGGATGACCGATAACGAGAGCTCGCACATGTCAGAGGTCATCGGGCAGTTCACCAGCCTGAAGTCAACTATCGACATCTCGATCTCCAACTACGCCAACAGCCTGGTGGCGCCGTCCTCGATATTCGTCCCTGTGACCCTGAGCGCCCCTGGCGTTCCGGTGTTCGCCGCTTCGACGGCAGGCATCCTAACGCTCACCCCACATGCGATCAACATGAGACCGATGTTCAACGTATCATACACGTACCAGACGGGCGGCGTGCTCCACACTGTGAGCTATCTGAACCCGAGCAACGACGGAGGTTCTGGCGGCTCTCTCGAGCTCTATTGCCCCAACAGATACTACGTGGAGGAGAAGCTCATCTACGAGAACGGAGCCGTAATACTGAACCAGACGGACGGGGAGTTCGTGATCGCTGGGCCGCAATTCCTGACAAAGAACTTGGGGAGCGGTGGGACGTCCAGCATCGTCGTCAAGCTGACGCAGATAACGCTCCAGGGCCACAACAAGACGGTGGGCGGGACCGGATCGAAGGGAGTCAACGCCAATCTGCAGTTTGCCGATTCGACCGAATACGACAACAACGTGGGCTCCATTCTGTACTTCAATATAACCTCCCAGCACGGCATCGCCTGGGAGAACTACTTCAACAGCACGCTCAACGGGACCGCGGGCATGACCTACGGACATGGCTATACCATCCACAAGGAACTCAAGTCCTTCGCTGACAAATCCAGGAACTACTACATTGTGAGGGTATCGATATCGAGCGTCAAGGTATTCGACCACACACACGCCGTTGTGAACCTTGACATCGGCGAACTAGTGAGATCATAGGAGTGAAACAATGGCTGAAGCCGTATCAAAGATGAAGCACGAAGTGCCGGTCAAGGCCGCGCGCATGCCACTTGGAGCAAGGCTCTATCAAGGTTGGATAGGGGTGGTCAGCAAGCTCAAGTCGACCCCGATTTCGATCAAGATGCCCCGAGGGGCGGCTGCGAGGCGGCGTGACTGGAGCCACGGCAGAGGCTCCGTCTACACAGAGGTACCTCCTATCACCGACGCGAACATCGAGGAGATCGGGTTCTACAGCGTGGTCGAACCATACAGCTACATCCAGGCGACCTACAACCGGGCAACGAGCGAGTTCCTCATGAGGGTGATAGAACCAAAGCTCAAGGAAGACGAGGAGGAGCTCCTCACACTGTTCAAGGAGACTCTCGAGAAGACCCTCGACTACGAATGGGAGAAGCTCGCAGTGATGGACAAGAGGACTTATCTCGAGAAGAGCGTCGAGAGCTTCATCAAGTCCAGGGGGATGAGCATCGAGCCCATCTCGAAGGACAAGATCACCTACTTCCTCGCTAGAGACTTCGTTGGTTTCGGGCCCATAGACGCCCTCATGGATGACAATCACATCGAGGACATCTCGTGCGATGGCGTCGGCATACCATTGTTCGTGTTCCACAACAAGTTCGAGTCGATCAAGACGAGCATCGTTTTCGATGACGAGAACACGCTGAACTCGTTCGTCATCAACCTGGGCCAGAGGTGCGGGAAGCAGCTATCGGTCTCGAATCCGATCCTAGACGGAACCACACCCGAAGGGCACAGAGTCCAAGCGACCTATGCCCGAGAGGTCACCACCAGGGGTGCCTCGTTCACGATCAGGCGGTTCAAGGAGAAGCCTTTCACACCAGTCGAACTCATAAAATACGGCACCGCATCACCGGACATCGTTGCCTATATGTGGCTCAGCGTCGAGCACGGCGAGTCGGCAATCATCTGCGGCGGGACTGCGAGCGGGAAGACGGCAACGCTGAACGCGATCGCCCTTTTCATGCCTCCCGGCGCGAAGGTCGTCACGATGGAGGACACGAGGGAAATCAACTTGCCCCACGAGAACTGGATCCCCGGCACCACGAGATCAGGCGTCGGCGAGCGAGGACCTGACGGCAAGGCCGCCGGCGAGATCGACATGTATGACCTCGTGAGGGCCGCTCTGAGGCAGAGGCCGAACTACATCATCGTGGGTGAGGTCAGAGGCAAGGAGACCTACACCATGTTCCAAGCGATGGCCACCGGCCACACGACATTCTCGACGATGCACGCAGACTCGGTGAAGGGAATGGTCAACAGGCTGGAGAATCCTCCCATCAACTGTCCCAGGATACTGCTCACGGCCCTGAGGAACGTCATCATCCAGACCCATGCGAGGGTGGGTGTCGACATGGTCAGACGGATAAAGCAGCTCATAGAGATAGTGGGGTTCGAGCCCGAGACCAACGAGCTCATCAGCAATACCGTCTACGAGTGGGACCAGGCGACTGACAAGTTCATCTTCAAAGGCCATAGCTTCCTGTTCGACAAGATCATGGAGATGAAGAACCTCACGCACGAGGAGCTACTCCAGGAGTTCGAGCGCCGGATAGACATCGTGAAGTACATGGTCGCCAAGGACATGGCCGATCACACCGAGATCTGGGGGCTCATAAGAGAGTACTACAAGGAGCCGAAGGGCACCGCCGAGAGGATCAGGAAGGAACTCTATGGGCAACTGAAACCTGTTCAACCGCTCGTTGCTGGAGGTGAGGTCGCTGCCTGAAGTCGACAATGCGTTCAAGAGCGTCGAGGTCAATAAGTCCCAGTACCTCAAGACGAAGATGTCCCGCATTGGCGAGACAATGGGCCCTCACGCGGTCAAGCTCGAGAAGGGCGCCGTCCCCGACTACATCAAGCTCACCAAGTTCCAGGATCTCGCGTGGAGGACGATGGGCAGATATGCCAAGACCAAGACCAACTCCCTCCAGCAGCTGGACGATTCTCTCCTCAAGGCCCACATGAAGATCAGGCCTGAGGAGTACCTGGCCTATGTGTACATGGCCGCGATCGTGACCGCGATAGTCGGCGTGATCATCGGGGTCGTCGTGGGGGTCATCCTGTTCGGGCTCATGGGCGTGGGAATCGTCATGAGGATACTCGTGGCCGGGCTCGCGAGCGTGCTCCTACCAGTCATGGCTTTGATGATGCTCAAGGGTTCCCCTGCCGGAAAGGCCAAGAGCAGGGGAAGGGACATCGACAAGAGGATCGCCGCGGCGATGAGCTTCATATCGGCGATGGCCTCGGCTGATGTCAACATCGACGTCATATTCAAGGAGCTCTCGAGGCAGAAGGCCTACGGGGAGATCAGCCATGAGGCGGCGTGGATCACGAGGGACACGGAGCTGCTCGGTTCTGACATACTAACCGCCATCAAGAAGGCGGCCAAGAGGTCGCCCTCGACCAAGTTCCAGGACTTCCTCCAGGGCGTCATCACCACTTCGACCTCCGGAGGGCAGCTGAAGCCGTACTTCCTGCTCAAGGCCGAGGAATATGCCAAGGAGAACAAGCTCGCCCTCAAGTCGCAGATGGAGACCCTGGGAATGCTGGCGGAGTCCTTCGTCACTGTCGTGGTCGCGTTCCCGCTGTTCCTTGTGCTCATCCTCGCGATCATGGCGGTCGTCGGGGGCGGTGACCCAGGGTTCATGGTCATGATGCTTTACCTCATCGTCATCGGGATGATTCCGATCTCGCAGTTCGGTTTCATATTCGTCATCTGGAACATGTCCAAGGAGAGTGCAATGTGATGGAGCCAGTCCAGAAGAACATGTCCGACAAGGATAGGGAGGCCGCCCTCAAGAAGATCCTCAGCACTGACAAAGGGGACAAGACGAGGCTGGTCATCGGCGTGACCGTGGCTGCGGTGGCAGTGTGTGTGTTCCTGGCATTGATCAAGTTCCTGGGAAGCGCACCGCTCCCGCTCCAGCCGATCGACTACATCATATTCGCCATGATGGCTATGTTCGGTCCGTACGGATTCTATATGAGCTCCAAGGAGGCGCGCATCCACGAGATAGAAACTAGACTCCCTGACTTCCTAAGAGACGTCGCCGAGGCCGGCAGGTTCGGCATGACACTCGCGGCCGCCATCGTAGTCGCATCGTCCGGAAGGTATGGCAGGCTGACCCCAGAGATCAAGAAGATGGCCGCTCAGATAGAGTGGGGGGTCCCGGCGTCCGAGGCGATCAGGCTGTTCTCCGAGCGGGTCAAGACCCCGCTGGTCACCAGGATGGCGTCAATCATCATGAAGGCGAACGACGCGGGCGGCAATGTCGCAGATGTCCTGACCATGGTCTCACACGACGCCAAGGAGACGATCCTGACGGATCAGGAGCGAGCATTGACCATGCAGACCTACGTCCTTGTCATCTACATCTCGTTCTTCGTGTTCATCGCTACGATCCTCATCTTGCAGGGGCAGTTCCTACCGAAGATGGAACAGGCAGGCAAGCAGGTCAGCGCGGCAGCTGAGAAGCAAGGCGTTGGCCAAATCCCTGGAGTGACGATCCAAGTCGCAGTGATCCCGACAATCAGCTTCATATTCCTTCTCTCGGTGCTCGTCCACGCGATAGGAGATGGCATCCTGGCAGGGGTCATCCAGAACGGGAGCATACCGATTGGGATGAGACACAGCTTCATCATGCTCCTGGCCGGATTCGCATCGCTCAGAGTGATAGGATGATGATGTGAGATGACCGAGACAGAGCAGCCGAAGATGCAGGTAGAGCAGCATGCTCCAGAGGTTGAGGCCCCGAAGAAGAAGAGCCCGGGCTTCATGTCGGCATACTACAACTTCCTCCTGAAACTCAAGCCGAAACCGTTGCTAGTGACCCTCTCGAAGAGCGAGGCGTCCGTGGACCTGAGTCACATCACTGACGTACCCAAGATCTCGGAACCTAACGTGGACGAGGTCGAGCTGATCCCGATCAAGCAGAACTACACCTATGTCAGGATCAAGTACGACAACAAGTCCAACGAATATCTCTACGAGGTGATCGAGCCGAAGCTGTCCGAGGACGAGAAAGACGTGCTCGCGCTCCTGAAGGAGACGCTCGTGGCATCCGTCGAGAAGACGACCGAATCCGCCCCCGAAGACAAGGAGAAGTACCTCAGGAGGATAGTCGAGAGGCTCATGGTGCAACTCGCGATCAGCCTGAACCCTGCCTCCAAAGAGAAGGTGATGTACTACATCATCAGGGACTTCATCGGCTACGGCGTCATCAACGTCATGATGTTGGACCCGAGCGTCGAGGACTGCTCGTGCGACGGTGTCGATGTCCCCTTCTTCATATACCACAGGAAGTACGGCTCGATAAGGTCCAACCTAAGGTTCGTGAAGGAGCCGGAACTGGACGGGTACGTCGTATGGCTGGCACAGAAGTGCGGCAAGCACATATCCGTCGCGAGCCCGCTGCTAGACGCGACGATCCCCGATGGGTCCAGGCTTCAGGCGACCCTGGGCAAGCACGTCACCAAGAGAGGCTCGTCCTTCACCATCAGGCGGTTCAAGGAGAACCCGTTCACGCCATTAGACCTGCTCAAGTTCAAGACCATGAGCACGGAGATGATGGCCTATCTTTGGATAAGCATAGAATACGGACAATCCATGCTCGTCTGCGGAGGCACGGCGAGCGGCAAGACAACCACGCTGAACGCCGTCCTGCTGTTCATCCCGCCCCAGATGAAGATCGTCTCGATAGAGGACACCAGGGAGCTGAACCTCCCTCACGAGAACTGGGTCCCGGGCCTGACCAGGGAAGGCTTCGGAGGCAAGAGCCACATCACGGGCAGGGCCACGGGTGAGATAGACATGTTCGACCTTCTCACGGCAGCGATGAGGCAGAGGCCCCAGTACCTGATGGTCGGTGAGGTCAGGGGCAAGGAGGCGTATGTCGTGTTCCAGGCGATGGCCACGGGCAAGACCTGCTACTCCACGTTCCACGCAGAGGACGTCCAAGCGATGGTGCACAGGATGGAGAACGACCCGATCAACCTGCCGAGGGCGCTCATCACGGCGCTCAACATCGTGATGCTCCAGGCGCAGGTCAAGGTCGGGACCAAGATGACCAGGCGCGTGAAGTCGCTCACCGAGATCGTCGGCATCGACCCTGAGACGAACGAGCTGATCACCAACTCCGTATACACATGGAACCCCGCGGATGACACCTTCAACTACAGCGGCCACAGCTACGTGTACGAGAAGGTCAGGATGGCCAGGAACTGGTCCCCGAGGGAGATGGAGAGGGAGATCAAGAGAAGGGTCGACATCCTCGAGTACATGAAGAAGGTCGCCATCGACAGTCACAGGAAGGTCGCGACGATCATCTCCGCCTACTACAAGGACCCGGAGAAGGTCATGAAGGAAGTAAGGGCGAAGCTCGCAGAGGGATCCGAGAAGATCTAGGAACCACCCGAGAAGAAACCTCTTACCTCACTTTTGACGATTCGATGCGAACAGCCCTGGGCTTTTCGATGAGATACCTCAATCCAGCAGCCCGGTTCTGCTCACGGCATGGGCTCCGCTCGTATGCGGATAAATGAAAATCATGAAAGAGGTTTGGTATCGTTTTAGAGAGGAGCCTATTGCTGCTGTTCCTCGGACTCGCCGCCGCCCATGGGCGACTTGATGATCTTCTTGGGGACGACCTTCCTGTCGATCGGCCTTCTGATGACCATCCTGGGCGCTGCGGGCTGGGGCTGCTGCTGAGCTGCTGGCTCTGCCGCGGCCTCTTCCTTCGATGGTCCTCCGCCCACCGGGGGCGGACCCTTCTTCGGCGGCTCCTCCTTCGAGAAGACCGTGCCGCACTTGTGGCAGACAGTGGATTCCTTCGGGTTCAGCGTCCCACAGACCTTGCACGGGATCGGGCCCTCCAGCTTCTTCTCCTCCTCCTTGGCCAGCCAGTCATCGAAGCTGATGTAACCGGGCTGCCTCTTGAACCAGTCGTCGAAGTCCCTCTCACTGAACTTCTTGCCCAGCTCTCCCTTGGCGAGCTCCCGGTACTTGGAGGTCATCTCCTCGTACTCCTTCTTCATCCGCTCGAGATAGTCGGTCTCGTCCTCGGTCTCCCCGACGAACTTGACCCCGCAGTTCGGGCATTCGGTCGACTCAGCGGGTATCCAAGCTCCGCATTCGGAGCACTTCATGGTACCGACCTCGAACTCGACGCCACACTTCGGACATCTCTTGCTGGCTGCAGGTATGAACGCACCGCATTCACCGCACTCGACGAGCTTGCCCAGGCCGTACTTGTAGGTATAGCCCAGGAACCCGAGCACTACCGCGACTGCGCCGATGATGATCGCGAGCCATGCCCATGTGGGCAGAAGGCCGGGCTGCTTTACCGCGCTCACGTGTATTGCCGTCGAGCTGTCATAGGGGCCTGTTGAATCGGGCACAACCACCCTAATATTGTAGTTCCCGGAGTGCAGGCCCACTGGTACTCGCAGCGATGTGACGATCTGTCCGTCAGAATCGGTCTTGACGAAAGTGCTGTTCGAGCCGACTACCGTCGTGTTCGTCGTGGGGTCCACAAGCCAGAACTGCACACCCGGGAGCAACTTCACCGGGTCGCTGGTGCCCGAGTAAGTGAACGTCGCAGTGACAGTGACGAACTCCCCCGCCTTGAACTCGTTTCCGGCGGCAGAGGACACTTCGACCTTCATCGACAGGGGATTCAGCGTGAAGTTCTTGAAGGCGATGTTGTTGGTCTTGTACGGCTCGTCAATCGTGTTCCCTGGGTCGAGGTACACCCATATCTGGTACTGCCCAGGTGTCGTCAAGCTGATCGTCCAGTCCTTCATGATCTTCGTAGAGTGGTTGGTCGAGTTGCCACCGATCTCAACACCTGTGACATTGAACAACGACACGTTGTACGCATGGGCAGAATCCGCGCTTCTGATTCTGATGGCTGCGCTGAATCCTGGGCTCATGATGGGCTGGCCGCCGAGGTTCTGAACATCAGCGGTGATGGTAATCGTGCGACCGAACTGTTCAGCAGTCACGTTCGTCGTTCCCCGCTTGATGGATATCTCGCCTGGAAGTATTGACAGGTCGGGCCGCACATCGAGCACGGTGATGTCACCAATGACATTGTTGTTGAGGGGGTCGGACTCAACTATGGTCCCATCAGGGTTGATGGTCAAGCTGACCGTCACATCGGTCTGTCGGTTCAATGTGGGCGCCGTGAATGAGGCTTCGACTGTCACCTCTCCGGTGTCTCTATTCAGGTCCGTGATGTAGGACAGAGTGCTGTTCAGAGGAAGCATCGATACTCCTGTACCCGTGACTTCCAGTCTGAGCTTCGGCGAGGAGATCGGGACTGCCCCAGTGTTGACCAGGTCCGCTCGAACGATGACCACTGTT
>Ga0315281_10005901_pt1 | contig 17479 bp, 16 predicted proteins | sample YL17G07_0_MG_FD_204540 | JGI IMG/M metagenome (GOLD analysis project Ga0315281, IMG submission 204540) | Sediment microbial communities from Yellowstone Lake, YNP, Wyoming, USA - YL17G07_0 | ecosystem: Environmental > Aquatic > Freshwater > Lake > Sediment | place: USA: Wyoming | collected...
CTTTCCGGCCGGAAACTCGAGGCAGTGCGAGTGCAGCACATAGCGGTACTGGCGCTCCATCACCAGCTCGCCCGAATCCAGCACCGGGATGATCATCACCGCGCCGTTGTGCTCGACGTACTCGCGCGTCGCCGGCTTGCCGTCGTGCAGGCTGACCGTATCGCATTTGACCCGCAGGAGCTTGCCCTCGAATACGGTTTCGCTCGCGACCTGCGTCTCCGTCATGTCACCGTGCTTCATCTCCCGGCCTTGCGGCAGAGGTTGATCTCGTCGCGCAGTTTCTGCGCCGCGGACCTCGCGGCCTCAGCGTAGTCTTCCCCATTGCCGGCATAGAGCACCGCGCGCGAGGTGCTGATGATCAGCCCGGTCCCTTCCGCGGTTGCGCCGTTCGCAATCACCGCGGCAACGTCGCCCCCCTGCGCGCCGACGCCCGGCACCAGTATCGGCATGTCGCCGACGATGGCGCGGATCTGGGCCAGTTCCGCCGGGTAGGTCGCGCCGACCACCAGCAGCACGTTGCCGTTTGCGTTCCAGTCGCGTGCCGCTTTTTCGGCGATGATCTCATACAGCTTCCTGCCGCCGCTCTCGATGTCCTGCACGTCGCGCGCGCCCGGGTTGGAGGTGCGGCAGAGCACGATCACGCCCTTGTCGGCGAACTTAAGGTAGGGTTCGAGCGAATCCAAACCGAGATACGGATTCACGGTAAGCGCATCGGCCTGGTAGCGACCGAACGCTTCCCTTGCATACATTTCGGCCGTACTGCCCACGTCGCCGCGCTTCGCGTCCAGAATCACCGGAATCGCCGGGTGGCGCTGCCGGATGTAGGCAATGGTCATTTCGAGCTGGTCTTCGGCGCGCGCGGCCGCGTAGTAGGCGATCTGCGGCTTGAAGGCGCACACCAGATCGGCGGTGGCGTCGACGATCGCACGGCCAAATTCGAAAATCGGATGGTCCGCGCCGGCCAGATGCTTCGGCAGTCGCGCAGGATCGGGATCGAGGCCGACACAAAGCAGGCTGTCCCCGGCGCTCCAGGCCCGTTCCAGACGCTGCACGAATTTCATGGATGGCACCCGGCGGTAAGGGCGAACGCGGCGAGCTGCGGCAGCAGACCCGCGCCCGCAATCACAGGGATTTAATGGAAATGTAACACAGCGCCATCAGCGACTGCGGCATGACGCCGAGCGCGAGCACCGCCAGGCCGTTGACCGACATCAGCACACTCATGTCCAGGCTCGGTGCTATCGGCGCGGTGTCGGTCGGTTCGTCGAAGTACATGAGCTTGACGATGCGCAGGTAATAGAAGGCGCCGATGAGGGAGAACAGTACCGCCGCCACCGCCAGCCAGGCCATGTCCGCCGCCAGCAGCGGCTGCAGCACGGACAGCTTGGCGTAGAAACCCACGGTGGGCGGCACCCCGGCGAGCGAGAACATCAGCAGCAGCATGATAAAAGCGTACCAGGGATTGCGCGCGTTCAGCCCCCTGAAGTCGTCCAGGTTCTCGGCCTCGAAGCCGGCGCGCGACAGCAGCATCACCATGCCGAAGGAACCCAGGGTGGTCAGCACGTAGACCACGACGTAGAACATGGCGGCGCTGTAGGCGTCGGCCGCATTCAGCCAGTTGCCGTTGACCACGCCAGCCAGCAGGCCCAGCAGCATGAAACCCATGTGCGAAATGGTCGAGTACGCGAGCATGCGCTTGATGTTGGTCTGCGCGATCGCGGCGAGGTTGCCCAGAGCCATCGACAGCACCGACATGATCACCAGCATCTGCTGCCAGTCCACCGCCAGATCCAGCAGGCCGTTCACGAGCAGGCGCATCGCCATCGCGAACGCCGCCAGCTTGGGCGCCGAGCCGATGAGCAGGGTCATGGCGGTGGGCGCGCCGTGGTAGACGTCGGGGATCCACATGTGGAACGGCACCACGCCCAGCTTGAATGCCATCCCCGACACCAGGAACACCAGGCCGAAGCTGAGCACCGTCTTGTTCGGATTCGCGGAGGCGATCGATTTCGCCACCTGGGAAATGTCGAGCGTGCCGGTGGCGCCGTAAATCATCGACATGCCGTAGAGCAGCAGCCCCGAGGCCAGGGCGCCGAGCACGAAGTATTTCATCGCCGCCTCGGTCGACAGCGCCGAGTCGCGATTGAGCGCGACCAGGGAATAAAGCGACAGCGACAGCAATTCCAGACCGAGATAGAGCGTGAGGAAGTGATTGGCCGAGATCATCACCATCATGCCCATCAGGGCAAACAGCACCAGGGCGAAGAACTCGCCGCTCCACAGCCCGCGGTCGGCGAGATAGGCGCGCGAATAGACCAGCGCCGTGGACACGGCGATATAGGCCCCGAGCTTCAGCACGTGCGCCATCAGGTCGGCGACGAACATGTTGCTGAAGGTATAGGCGATCTGGCCTTCGGTAAGATAGCCGACGTTGAGGGTGAGCAGGGCGCAGCCGAGCAGCGTCAGCTGCGACAGCGCGTAGCTGACGTGGCGCAGCCGCTGCGGCAGGAACAGGTCCACCACCAGCACGACCGAGACCATGATCAGCAGGAAGATCTCGGGGGCGGCGGGCAGCAGATTGGGCACGGTGAAATTCATGGGATCGATGGCCTTACAGCTTGCTCACGGCGAGATGCTTCAACAGGTCGTTGACCGAGGCGTGCATCACCTCGGAAAACGGCAGCGGATACAGCCCCATGCCGAGCACGGCGACGGCTAGCAGAGCCAGTACCAGAAATTCGCGCGCGCCGATGTCTTTCAGCGCCGCCACGTGGTCATTGGCCACGGCGCCGAAGATCACGCGCTTGTACATCCACAGGGTGTAGGCGGCGCCGAAAATGAGCGTGGTCGCGGCGAGGAATCCGATCCAGAAGCTGTGCTTCAACGCGCCCATGATGACCATGAATTCGCCGACGAAGCCGCTGGTGGCCGGCAGCCCGCAGTTGGCCATCGCGAACAGCATCATCAGCGAGGCGAACTTGGGCATGGTATTGACCACGCCGCCGTAGTCGGCGATGTTCCGGCTGTGCATGCGGTCGTACATCACGCCCACGCACAGGAACATGGCGGCCGAGACAAAACCGTGCGAAATCATCTGAATCAGCGCCCCTTCGATGCCGTAGGCGTTGAAGATGAAGAAGCCCAGGGTGACGAAACCCATGTGCGCGATCGACGAATAGGCGATCAGCTTCTTCATGTCCGTCTGCGCGATCGCCACCAGACCGATGTACACCACCGCGATCAGGGACAGTGTGATCATGAAACCGGAGAGCGCGTGGCTCGCGTCGGGCAGCACCGGCAGCGAGAAGCGGATGAAACCATAGGCGCCGAGCTTGAGCAGAATCGCCGCCAGCACCGCCGAGCCGCCGGTGGGCGCCTCGACGTGGGCATCGGGCAGCCAGGTGTGCACCGGCCACATGGGTACCTTGACCGCAAACGCGAGGAAGAAGGCGGCGAACAGCAGAATCTGCGGCGTCATCGCTAGTGGCAGCTTGTGCCAGTCGAGGATGGCGAAACTGCCGCCGGATTTGTCGAACAGGTAGAGGAAAGCGACCAGCATCAGCAGCGATCCGAGCAGCGTATAGAGAAAGAACTTTACCGCGGCATAGACGCGGTTGGGCCCGCCCCAGACCCCGATCACCAGGTACATCGGGATCAGTGTCGCTTCGAAGAACACGTAGAACAGCATCGCGTCCAGGGCGGCGAACACACCGTTGAGCAGGCCCGACATGATGAGGAAAGCGGCCATGTACTGCGCCACGCGCTTCTGGATCGACTCCCAGCCGGCGATGACCACCAGCACGGTGATGAAGCTGTTCAGCAGGATGAACAGCACCGATATGCCGTCCACGCCGAGGTGGTAGTTGATGTTGAAGCGCGGAATCCAGGGCGACAATTCCGAGAACTGCATGGCGCCCGTCTGGACGTTGAAGCCGGCGTAGAGCGGCAGGCTCACCGCCAGGCCCAGCACCGCGCCGATCAGTGAGATTTGCCGAACCTGCGCCGCATGGCGGTCGCTGAAAGCGAGCACCACCAGGCCGAACAGGATCGGGATCCAGATGCTTAGGCTGAGCCAGGGAGCGGAAGTCATCATCAGCCCCCTAAGCCTGCCGGAACCACAGTGTCAGCAGCACGAATACCCCGATGATCATGGTGAACGCGTATTGGTAGATGTAGCCGGACTGGAACAGCCGCACCAAGCCCCCGATCCAGCCCACCACGCGCGCCGTGCCGTTGACCATGAAGCCGTCGATGATGGCCACGTCGCCGAATTTCCACAGGCCGCCACCGAGAGAGCGCGCGCCGCCGGCAAAAAACCAGTCGTTGAAGCGGTCGAAGCCGTACTTCTGCTCGAGGATGGTGACGAGCACGCCGGCCTTCTGCCGCAGCACCGCGGGCAGATCGGGTCGTACGATGTACAGATACCAGGCGGTCGCCGCACCTGCGAGCGCGAACCAGAACGGCAGGCTGCTCAGTCCGTGCAGCATCATGCCGGTCACGCCGTGAAACTCCCGCGCCATTTCGGCCAGGCCCCCGTGTGCCGGAGCGATAAAAATAGCGGACCCGAAATAGCCGCCGTAAAGGATCGTACCTATGAACCAGCCGGCGGCGATCGACGGAATGGCGAGCAGGATGAGCGGCAGCGTCACTACCGCCGGCGATTCGTGCGGCACAAGATCATGCCCTGCATGGCCGTGGTCGTCCTTGGCGGCGCCGTGGCCGGCGTCATGCGCGGCGAAGCGCTCCTTGCCGTGAAAGGTGTAGAAGATCAGGCGGAACGAATACAGACCGCCGACAAACACGCCGGCGAGCACCATCAGATAGGCGAAGCCGGCGCCCGGCGTGTGCGACAGATGCACCGCCTCCAGGATCGAATCCTTGGAGAAGAACCCGGCGAACGGCGGCAGCCCCGCATTCGCGAGCGCGCCGATGAACATGGTGAGGTAGGTGATCGGCATGTACTTGCGCAGTCCGCCCATGTGGCGCATGTCCTGCTCGTGGTGCAGCGCGATGATCACCGAGCCGGCGCCGAGGAACAGCACCGCCTTGAAAAAAGCGTGGGTCATGAGGTGGAACATGCCGACCGAATACGCCGATGCGCCCAGCGCGACGGTCATGTAGCCGAGCTGCGACAGGGTCGAATACGCGATCACGCGCTTGATGTCGTACTGCACCACCGCGATCAGCGCCATGAAGAACGCGGTGATGCCGCCGATCACCAGCACGAAGGACAGCGCCGCCTGCGACAGCTCGAACAGCGGCGACATGCGCGACACCATGAATATGCCCGCCGTCACCATGGTGGCGGCGTGGATCAGGGCCGATATCGGCGTCGGGCCTTCCATCGAATCGGGCAGCCAGACGTGCAGCGGAAACTGCGCCGATTTGCCCATGGCGCCGATGAACAGGCAGATGCAGATCACCGATATCAGCAGCCAGGGCGCGCCGGGAATGATCTCGATCGTGGTCTTGACCATGCCCGAGGCCTGCGCGAACACGGTGGCGTAATCGAGCGTGCCGAAATGGGCCAGAATCAGGCCGATGCCGAGCAGGAAGCCGAAGTCGCCGACGCGGTTCACCAGAAACGCCTTCAGGTTCGCGTATATCGCCGTCGGCCGCGTGTACCAGAAACCGATCAGCAGGTAGGACACCAGGCCCACCGCCTCCCAGCCGAAGAACAGCTGCACGAAATTGTTGGCCATCACCAGCATCAGCATGGAGAAGGTGAACAGTGAAATATAGGCGAAGAAGCGCTGGTAACCCGGATCGTCCGCCATGTAGCCGATGGTGTAGACATGCACCATGAGCGAAACGAAGGTGACCACCACCATCATCAGCACCGTCAGCCGGTCGATGAGGAAGCCGATCTCGAAGCGCGTCGCGCCCGAGGTCAGCCAGGTGTAGACGCTGCCGTTGAAGACATTGCCGTCCAGCACGTCGAAGAAAATCGCCACCGAAGCGAGGAACGACACCGTCACCCCGACTATGGCCACCCAATGGGCGCCCGCTCGGCCGATGGCGCGGCCGGCCAGACCGGCGATCAGCGCCCCGGCCAGGGGAGCCAGCGGCACCAGCAAGTAGAGTTGCTGCATCGATGTCATAGTGTCATGAAGGGTGATGGTTGATGGGTAACGGACACAGGCCTTGCGCCACCACCTGGCCAGCTCGCGTCCCTTGCTCCATGTCCATTGCCTTCCCTTAGCCTTTCAATGCATTCAGGTCGTCGACGTTGATCGTGTTCAGATTGCGGAACAGCACCACCAGGATCGCCAGCCCGATGGCGGACTCGGCGGCCGCCACCGTCAGGATGAAAAACACGAATACCTGCCCCGAAATGTCGTGCAGGTAATACGAGAAGGCGATGAAGTTCATGTTCACCGCGAGCAGCATCAGTTCGATCGCCATCAGCAGAATGATGACGTTCTTGCGGTTGAGGAATATGCCGACGACGCTGATGGCGAACAGCAGCGCGCCGAGGATCAGGAAGTGCGACAGCGACAGCGCGGGCAAGGATAGCGGCGGCACGATCAAGCTTCCTTTTTCTCTGACGGCATCGAAATGAGGCGCACGCGGTCCTCGCGCTTTACCCTGACCTGTTTCGCCGGATCCTGGTTCTTGCTGTCCTTGCGCCGGCGGATGGTGAGCGCGATCGCGGCGACGATCGCAACCAGCAGGATAACCGCGGCCAGTTCGAACGGATAGACATATTCGGTATACAGGAGGCGCCCCAGCTCCTTGGTGTTGCTGTAGCCCGGCCCCGGATCGGCCGGGTTCGGCAGCCGCTCCACGCCGAAATACTTGCCGCCGAGCACCAGCACCATCTCGGTCACCATCAGCACGCCCACCGCGGCCCCGAGCGGCAGGTAACTCCAGAAGCCTTCGCGCAGCCGGTCGAGGTTGATGTCGAGCATCATCACCACGAACAGGAACAGCACCATCACCGCGCCGACGTAGACCAGCACCAGCACGATCGCCAGGAACTCGGCCCGCAGCAGCATCCAGATCGCTGCGGCGGTGAAGAACGCGAGCACCAGGAACAGCGCGGCATGCACCGGGTTGCGCGCGGTAATCACGCGCAGCGCGGCGACCAGCAGGATCGCCGCGAACAGGTAGAAAAGGATGGCTTCGATGTTCATGGGTTCTTCACCGATACGCCGCGTCGCTGGCGCGGTCCTTGGCGATCTCGGCCTCGTAGCGGTCGCCTACCGCGAGCAGCATCTCCTTGGTGTAGTGCAGGTCGCTGCGCTTCTCGCCGTGGTACTCGAGGATGCGCGTTTCCACGATCGAATCGACCGGGCAGGATTCTTCGCAGAAGCCGCAGAAGATGCACTTGTTCAGGTCGATGTCGTAGCGCGTCGTCCGGCGCGTGCCATCGGCGCGCTCCTCCGATTCGATGGTGATCGCGAGCGCCGGGCATACCGCTTCGCACAGCTTGCACGCGATGCAGCGCTCCTCGCCGTTGGGGTAGCGGCGCAGCGCATGCAGGCCGCGGAAGCGGGCCGATTGCGGCGTATGCTCCTCGGGATACTGCACCGTGATCTTGCGCGAGAACAAATGGCGCCCGGTAACCGCCAGGCCTTTCATCAGCTCGAGCAGCAGGAAGGTCTTGAAAAATTCGCGGATTTTCTCAATCATGGACGCCGCCTCCGAACCAACGTCCCGATAGACATGCAGCGAGTCGGCGCTTGGCCGCATTCGCCTTGCTCGCATCCCCGCTTCGCGCTCGTAAGCTCATGCGCCTATCTCCAAATTGAGAACGGCGTCTGCATCCACGCGGCTATCAGCACCAGCCACACGATGGTCAGCGGAATGAACACTTTCCAGCCCAGGCGCATGATCTGGTCGTAGCGATAGCGCGGGAAGGTGGCGCGGAACCACAGGAACAGGAACAGCACGCACAGGACCTTGGCCAGCAACCAGACGGCGCCTGGAATGGCGCTTAGGATCGGAGTGTCGAGCGGCGCGGCCCAGCCGCCGAAAAACATGATCGTGGTCAGCATGGCCACCAGGATCATATTGGCGTACTCGCCCATGGAGAACACGCCGAAGAGCATGCCGGAATACTCGACATGGAAGCCGACGATTTCCGATTCGCCCTCGGCGAGGTCGAACGGCGCGCGCTGGGTCTCGGCCACGCCGGAGACGAAATACACCACCAGCATGGGCAGCAGCGGCAGCCAGTTCCAGGACAGGAAATTGAGCCCGATGTCGGCGAACCGGCCCCGCGCCTGGCCGTTGACGATATCCGACAGGTTGAGGCTGTGCGACACCATCAGCACGCACACCAGGGCGAAGCCCATGGCTATCTCGTAGGCGACGATCTGCGCCGCGGCGCGCATGGCGCCGAGGAATGCGTATTTCGAATTCGACGCCCAGCCGGCGACGATAATGCCGTATACGCCCATGGAGGTAATGGCCATCACGTAGAGCAGCCCCGCGTTGATGTCGGCCAGCACCACCTGCGGGCTGAACGGCACCACCGCCCACGCGGCCATCGCCACCGTCAGGGTGATCACCGGCGCAAGCAGGAACAGAATCTTGTCGGCGCCGGCCGGGAGGATGATTTCCTTGAACACCAGTTTGATGCCGTCGGCGATCGGCTGCAGCAGGCCCAGGGGGCCGACGCGGTTGGGCCCGATGCGCACCTGCATGTAGCCGATGACCTTGCGCTCGAGCAGTGTCACGTAGGCCACGGCGCCCAGCAGCGGCCCGACAATGCACATGATCAGCACCGAGGTCTTGACCAGGGTGAAAACGGCCGCGCCCAGCGCCGGGCCGAGCAGTCCCTGGCTGAATTCGAGGCCGACGGCGATGATCTTGGCGTACAGCGCGAGCAGGTCCATCACCGCGCCTCCACCGCGAGTTCGCCCGACATCGGGCCCAGGTTCCCGGTCGCAGGATGGGCGGCGCCGAGGCGCACGCAGTCCCGCGGCAGGCGGTCATCCCGGGCGGCGTTCACCGCAGCCTCGCCTTCGCCCTGGCGCACTCTCACTGCCTGCCCGTCTTTCAGGCCGAGCCTGGCCAGCAGAGTGGTATTCATCCAGGCGCGCGGCACCGCGGCGTCGCAGGTCTGCTGCAGCGATGTCGCGCGGCGCACGACGGCGTCGCTGAAATAGATCGGGACGTCGGCGATTCTCTGCAACCCGCCCGGCGCGGCCTGCAGTTGCAGCGCCACCCCGCTCAAGCGGTTGTCGAGCTTTGCCGCGACCTCGCCCGCGTTCACCGCCTCGTCGCGGACCTGTTCGCTGTTCTCGTAATCGAAGCCGGCGAGGCCAAGCAGATTGCCGAGCACGCGCAGCACCTTCCACGCCGGGCGCGCGTCGCCCAGAGGCTTAACCACGCCGTTGAAGCTTTGCACCCGGCCTTCGGCGTTGACAAAGGTGCCGGACGTTTCGGTGAACGGCGCGATCGGCAGCATCACATTGGCGTATTCCATTGCGCGGCCCTTGAACGCCGACAGGGAAATCACGAACTCGGTCGCATGCATCGCCTTCATTGCCCTGCGCGGATCATCGCAATCGAGTTCAGGTTCGACGTTCAGCAGCAGGTAAGCCTTGCGCGGCTCGGCCAGCATGGCGGCTGCGTTGAGGCCGCCAGCTCCGGTGACGGCCTGGGCCAGATAGCCGCCGACGCTGTTGGCCGCTTCGCCGAAAAAGCCGAAGCTTGCGCCCAGCAAGGCTGCGAGTTCCTGCGCCAGCAGCCGTAACTGCGTCGCCTGCGGATGCTGCGCGGCCAGATTGCCGAGAAATATGCCGGCATTTTTTCCGGAGGCGAGGCTGGCGGCGATGTTTCTCGCGTCCGCGCCGACTGTGACCGCGGCCAGCGCCGCCGGCGCCGACTGCTTATTGGCTTCGGCCACCGCCTTCACGACCTGCGCCAGCATTTCGGGCAGTTCCTGCGGCGGCACGATGGCCTTGTTGGCCAGATTCAGCAGCAGCTCGTCATCCGTCGCGTGGATCAGGTTCACTTGCTGCCCGCGCTTGGCGGCCTGGCGCAGGCGGTTGGCGATGAGCGGATGGTCCTTGCGCAGAAACGAGCCAACCACAAGCACGCGGTCGAGGCGGCTGATGTCCGCGATTTTCATTCCCAGCCAGGGCGCGCCGCTTTGCCCGGCGTCAGCGGAGAAATCCGTCTGGCGCAGGCGGAAGTCGACGTTCTGGCTGCCGATGCCGCGCATCAGCTTGCCCAGCAGATACAGTTCCTCCAGCGTCGAATGCGGCGCGGCCAGCGCGCCGAGCGCCTGCGGGCCATGCTGTGCCTGGACGTTCTTCAGGCCCTTTGCCACCGCCGCCAGGGCCTGCTGCCAATCCGCTTCCTGCCATTGTCCGTCGATCTTGAGCATGGGCTGAGTGAGGCGGTCGGCGGAATTGAGGCCTTCATACGAGAAGCGGTCGCGATCGGAGAGCCAGCATTCGTTCAGCTCCTCGTTCTCCAGCGGCAGCACCCGCATGACCTTGTTCGCCATTACCTGCACTATCAGGTTGGAACCGAGGCTGTCGTGCGGGCTCACCGATTTCCTGCGCGCGAGTTCCCAGGTGCGGGCGCTGTAGCGGAACGGCTTGCTGGTGAGCGCGCCCACCGGACACAGGTCAATCATGTTACCGGAAAGTTCGGAATCGACTGAGCGCCCGACAAAGGAAACGATTTCCGCATGCTCACCGCGCCCCATCATGCCGAGTTCCATCACGCCGGCGATCTCCTGCCCGAAGCGCACACAGCGGGTGCAGTGGATGCAGCGGCTCATCTCTTCCATCGAGATCAGCGGGCCGACGTTCTTGTGGAACACGACGCGCTTTTCTTCCTGGTAGCGCGAGGCGCCCTTGCCGTAGCCTACCGCCAGGTCCTGCAACTGGCATTCGCCGCCCTGGTCGCAGATCGGGCAGTCGAGCGGGTGATTGATGAGCAGAAACTCCATCACCGCTTTCTGCGCGGTTTTCGCATATTCGGATTCGGTGAACACCTTCATGCCCTCTGCGACCGGAGTGGCGCAGGCCGGCAGGGGCTTGGGCGCCTTCTCCACCTGCACCAGGCACATGCGGCAGTTGGCGGCGATCGAAAGCTTCTTGTGGTAGCAGAAGTGCGGAATGGCGATGCCGAGCGCGTTGGCAGCGTCCATCACCGTGGCGCCGTTCGCCACTTCGATCTGTCTGCCGTCTATTTCCAGTTTTGGCATCTTGTTCTCAGGCCGCCTGCCCCGCTGGCGCGGCCGACGCGGTGAAATAACCGCCGGGGACGCTCACCAGGCAGCGCTTGTGGTCGACGTGGTACTGGAATTCATCGCGGAAATGGCTGAGGAAGCTTTTCACCGGCAGCGCCGCCGCATCCCCCAGGGCGCAGATGGTGCGCCCGGCGATGTTGTCGGCCACGTTGGTGAGCAGGTCCAGGTCTTCCTGCCGGCCTTTTCCATGCTCGATGCGATGCACCACGCGATACATCCAGCCGGTACCCTCGCGGCAGGGCGTGCACTGGCCGCAGGATTCCTCGAAGTAGAAATAGGACAGGCGCTCCAGCGCGCGCACCATGCAGGTCGTCTCGTCCATGACGATCACGGCGCCCGAGCCGAGCATCGAGCCCACTTTGGCGATGGAGTCATAGTCGAGGTCCGTCTGCATCATGATGTGCCCCGGCAGTACCGGCGCCGAGGAACCTCCGGGAATGACCGCCTTGATTTTCCGGCCGCCGCGCATTCCGCCCGCCATCTCCAGCAAGGTCGCGAACGGCGTGCCCAGCCTCAATTCGTAGTTGCCGGGACGGTTGACGTGGCCCGACACCGAGAACAGCTTGGTGCCGCCATTGTTGGGCCGGCCCAGCGCGAGGAAGGCTTCGCCGCCGTTGTTGATGATCCAGGGAACGGCGGCGAAGGTTTCGGTGTTGTTGATGGTGGTCGGCTTGCCGTACAGCCCGTAGCTTGCCGGGAATGGCGGCTTGAATCGCGGCTGGCCCTTCTTGCCCTCGATCGACTCCAGCAAGCCGGTTTCCTCGCCGCAGATGTAGGCGCCGTAGCCGTGAACGGCGTGGAGCTCGAACGAGAAATCGGTGCCGAGGATGTTCTTGCCCAGATAGCCGGCGGCGCGCGCCTCGTCCAACGCCTGCTCGAACAGTTCGTATTCCGCCCAGATCTCGCCGTGAATATAATTGTAGCCGGTGCCGATCCCCATGGCGTAGGCGCCGATCAGCATGCCCTCGATCAGCATGTGCGGGTTGTAGCGGATGATGTCGCGATCCTTGAACGTGCCCGGCTCGCCTTCGTCGGTATTGCACACGAGATACTTGGGTCCGGCGTACTGCTTGGGCATGAAGCTCCACTTCAACCCGGCCGGGAATCCCGCGCCGCCGCGGCCGCGCAGTCCCGATTTCTTGACCTCCGCGGTCACTGCGTCGGGCGATATCTTCTCGCTGAAGATCTTCTTCAGCGCGCGATAGCCGCCGCGCGCCTCGTAGTCCTTGAGATGCCAGTTCGAGCCGTCCAGACCCTGCATCAGGATTGCGTCGGGACCGTAGTCGAGCATCACTTCAGCTCCGCCAGCAGTTGATCCAGCTTGTCGTTCGACATCGAGCAGCACATGCGTTTGTTGTTTACCAGCAGCACCGGCGCATCGCCGCAGGCTCCCATGCACTCGCCCTGTTTGAGCGTGAAGCGGCCGTCGGCGGTGGTCTCGTTGAAATCCACGCCCAGGCGCTGCCTCAGGTGCTCGGCGGCATCAGTCCCTCCGGACAGCGCGCACGGCAGGTTGGTGCAGACGGTGACCTTGTGCCGGCCCACGGGCGCCAGGTCGTACATGTTGTAGAAGCTCGCCACTTCGTATACCGCGATCGGCGGCATGCCCAGACGGTGCGCAACGTAGTCCATGGTTTCGGTCGAGAGCCAGCCTTTCTCGTCCTGTGCGATGGCGAGCGCCGCCATCACCGCCGATTGCTTCTGCTCGGCCGGGAACTTGGCGATCTCGCGATCGATCTTCTTCAATGCTTCTGCGCTCAACATGTCATCCACCAGAATTCATTGCGACAATCACCGGTCCACCTCCCCGAACACGAAGTCGAGCGTGCCGATGATGGCGACCACGTCGGCGATCATGTGGCCGCGCGACATCTCGTCCAGGCCCTGCAGATGGTTGAAGCCGGCGCCGCGGACTTTCACGCGGTAGGGCTTGTTCGCCCCGTCGGACACGATATAGATGCCGAACTCGCCTTTGGAATGCTCGATCGCGGCGTAGGCTTCTCCGGCCGGCACGCGAAACCCCTCGGTGAAGAGTTTGAAATGGTGTATCAGCTCCTCCATGCTGCCTTTCATGCCGGCACGCGGTGGCGGAGCGACCTTGTGGTTGTCGACGATCACCGGGCCGGGGTTGGCGCGCAGCCAATCGACGCACTGGCGGATGATGCGGTTGGCCTGGCGCAGTTCCTCCACCCGCACCAGATAGCGGTCGTAGGTGTCGCCGTTCACGCCCACCGGGATGTCGAAGTCCATGCGGTCGTAGACTTCGTAGGGCTGTTTCTTCCTCAGGTCCCACTCGACGCCGGAACCGCGCAGCATCACGCCGCTGAAGCCGAGCTCGATCGCGCGCTCCGGAGAGATCACGCCGATGCCGACCGTGCGCTGCTTCCAGATGCGGTTGTCGGTGAGCAGCGTTTCGTATTCGTCGATGTGCGCCGGGAAACGCTCAGTGAAATCTTCGATGAAATCGAGCAGGCTGCCCGAGCGGTTATCGTTCATCGTCGCCACCGCCTTGGCGCCGTGGATCTTCGACGCGGCATACTGCGGCATGACCTCGGGCAGATCGCGATAGACGCCGCCCGGCCGGTAGTAGGCCGCGTGCACGCGCGCCCCCGATACCGCCTCGTACATGTCGAACAGGTCTTCGCGCTCGCGAAACGTGTACAGAAACATGGTCATGGCGCCGAGGTCGAGGCCTTGCGCGCCGAGGAACAGCAGGTGGCTCAGGATGCGCGTGATCTCGTCGAACATGACGCGGATGTACTGGGCGCGCTCGGGCACCTCGATGCCGAGCAGGCGCTCAATCGCCATGCAATAGGCGTGCTCGTTCAACATGACCGAGAAGTAGTCCATCCGGTCCATGTAGGGCAGGGCCTGGACGTAGGTCTTGTGCTCGGCCAGCTTCTCGGTCGCGCGATGCAGCATGCCGATGTGGGCGTCGGCACGCTGGACCACCTCGCCGTCGAGTTCCAGCACCAGCCGCAGCACGCCGTGCGCCGCCGGGTGTTGAGGCCCGAAGTTCATGGTGTAGTTGCGAATTTCAGCCATGTCAGCGCTTGCCCGGATCGCCATACTGCTCTTCGCGGATGACGCGCGGGGTGATCTCGCGCGGTTCGATGGTCACCGGCTGGTAGATGACGCGCTGTTGCAGCGGGTCGTAGCGCATCTCGACATGGCCGGAGAGCGGAAAATCCTTGCGGAACGGATGGCCGATGAAACCGTAGTCGGTGAGAATGCGGCGCAGGTCGGGATGACCAGAGAACATGATGCCGAACAAGTCGAACGCTTCCCGCTCGTACCAATTGGCGTTGTTCCAGATGCCGGTGAGCGTGTCCACCACCGGAAACGCGTCGTCCGGCGCGAACACGCGCAGGCGCACGCGCCAGTTGTGCTCGATCGAGAGCAGCTGCGAGGTAGCCGCAAAGCGCGCGCCCTTCCAGGGCCCGCCGGAGGGCGGAACAGGGGCCCCTTCAGGGGATGTGACCCCGGAGGCGGAAGCAGCGCCTGCGCCCGACGGGCCTGCGCCAGACTCGCGGTCGGTCGCATCCCGCAAGCGGGAGCCCTGCTCCCTGCTCGCAGGCGCTCCGTCGCCGTAAGCCGAGTAGTCGACGCCGCACAGGTCCATCAGCTGGGCGAAGGCGAGGCGCGGATCGTCGCGCAGCGTCTGCGCCGCGGCGAGGTACTCGGCCGCATTCACCACCACCGTGATTTCGCCCAGCGCCTGAGCGAGGCTGACAACGCGGCTGCCGAGCGCGGCTTCGAGATCGTTCCTGAGTTGTTCCAGCTTACCGGCCATTTAGCGAGCGATTGTCCGAGCGAGCATTAGCGGGCGATGGTATTGGTGCGTTTGATCTTGTTCTGCAGCTGAATGATGCCGTAGAGCAAAGCCTCGGCCGTAGGCGGACAGCCGGGGACGTAAATGTCCACCGGCACAATGCGGTCACAGCCGCGCACCACCGAATAGGAATAGTGATAGTAACCACCGCCGTTGGCGCAGGAGCCCATCGAGATCACCCAGCGCGGCTCCGCCATCTGGTCGTAGACCTTGCGCAGCGCGGGCGCCATCTTGTTGCACAGCGTGCCGGCGACGATCATCACGTCGGACTGGCGCGGGCTGGGACGAAATACGATGCCGAATCGGTCCAGGTCGTAGCGCGACGCGCCCGAATGCATCATCTCGATCGCGCAGCATGCAAGGCCGAACGTCATCGGCCACATCGACCCGGTTCGGGTCCAGTTGATCAGCTTGTCCGCGGTAGTGGTGACAAAGCCTTCCTGCAGGATTCCTTCAATGCCCATGCTGCCGCCTCCGAGCCGTCAGCCCGGTGCCGGATTCGGCGTTGCCGGCGGTCAGCGCTACTCCCATTCGAGCGCCCCTTTCATCCATTCGTAGACGAAGCCAACTACCAGGATGCCGAGAAAAACCATCATCGACAGGAAGCCGAACAGGCCGATTTCATTGAGGACGATCGCCCAGGGAAACAGGAAAGCGATCTCCAGGTCGAACAGAATGAACAGAATCGCGACCAGGTAATAACGCACGTCAAACTTCATGCGCGCGTCCTCGAACGCCTCGAAACCGCATTCGTAGGGGGAAAGCTTTTCGCTGTCCGGACGGTGCGGCCCAAGCAGCGCGCCGGTGACAATCGGCCCGACGCCGACGGCGAACCCGACGAAAATGAACATCAGGACGGGAAAATAGTTTTCGAGCACAGAACGTCAGAACCTAAAACTCGGGATTGAGAAGTCGGCGAAAAGTTTTCATCCGGGCATCATACAGGCAGGCGACATCGTCCATCTTTGAATGGCTTGCGAAGTTGACCTAGATCAAACGCTCTCTTTTTGCTTGCCCTTGTTTCAACAACGACCGACGCGAGGCAGCGGGTCCACAACGTCCACAAGTTCCCTGCTGCAAACTCATCGATCTCAAATTGGTGCCGACGGCGAGACTCGAACTCGCACAGCTTTCGCCACTACCCCCTCAAGATAGCGTGTCTACCAATTTCACCACGTCGGCGGTCTAGCAGCAAAAAAACTGGTATCTTGTTTGGAAGAACCACCGTGGCCTTGGGGGTCGCTAGTTCCAGTTTCCAGTTTCTATCGACTAATCTCTACTTGGGTACGTCGTTCGCCCTCTGCCCCGCCGGATCACCTGTCGGCTTGGGCACCTCACCCGCGGGCGGCGACACTGCCGCAGGCGGCGACGTCACCCCCTCCATCACGCTGGCGCCCGCCTTGGGCTTGTGTGTCGCCACATAGGCGAGAGCCAGGCTGGTGAGGAAGAACACCACCGCCAGCGCGGCCGTGGTGCGGGAAAGAAAGTTGGCGGAACCGGTTGCGCCAAACAGACTGCCCGAAGAACCGCTGCCGAAGGCCGCTCCCATGTCCGCTCCTTTGCCGTGCTGGAGCAGCACCAGGAAGATGATGCCCAGCGCCACCAGTACGTGCACGGTCAGGATCAATGTCAACCAGATTTCCATTTTTTTCACTCGCTATGACTCAGCCGCCGCATGGCGGATGCCGAAACAATCCAAAACTAATACCAATAAAGACGCGCCGCAACGTCCCCGGCGCGACCTACGCCCTGCTTACCGCCGCGCAGATCGCGATGAATTCCTCCGCGACCAGCGCGGCGCCGCCCACGAGGCCGCCGTCTATATCGGCCATGGCGAACAATTCCTTCGCGTTCGCGGCTTTGACGCTCCCGCCATAGACGATGCTCAATCCGGCGGCCAATTTTGCATGCTGCCTGCTGACGACGCCGCGGATGAACGCATGCACCGCCTGGGCCTGCTGTGGCGTCGCGGTCCTGCCGGTGCCGATCGCCCACACCGGCTCGTAGGCGATGACCGCATTGGCCAGCGCGCCGACGCCATTCGAATCCAGCACCGCCGCGAGCTGGCGCCCGACCACGATTTCGGTGACGCCGCTTTCGCGTTCCTGCAGGGTTTCTCCCACGCACAGCACGGGAATCAATCCCGCTCCTTGCGCCGCCTGGAACTTGGCCGCCACCTGCTTGTCGGTCTCGCCATACAGCGCCCGCCGCTCGGAGTGGCCGACTAGGACATGGCGGCAGCCAAAATCACGCAGCATGGCGCCCGACACTTCCCCGGTATAAGCACCCTGCGGCCACTCGCTCACGTTTTGCGCGCCCCAGGCGATGCAAGTGCCGGCCAGTTCCGTTTCCACCTGTGCCAGATACGGATAGGGCACGCACACCGTGTACTGCACGCCGGCGGATGCCTTCAAGCCGACCTTCAGGGT
>Ga0315281_10005902_pt1 | contig 17476 bp, 17 predicted proteins | sample YL17G07_0_MG_FD_204540 | JGI IMG/M metagenome (GOLD analysis project Ga0315281, IMG submission 204540) | Sediment microbial communities from Yellowstone Lake, YNP, Wyoming, USA - YL17G07_0 | ecosystem: Environmental > Aquatic > Freshwater > Lake > Sediment | place: USA: Wyoming | collected...
GGAACGACTGCTCGTGACATCAACTGGCCCTCAAACGCGGGTAGCCAGTATCGGCGGTGCAGAGCGCGGCAAGCCACTGCCGGTACGACTCCTGACCTCGGCGAAGGCGATCTTCGCCCGTCGGTCGCGGCCGAATGGGCCAGCCTAATCGAAGCGGGTGAGAGTAGGTGTTAACCGGTGCCGATTACTGTCAACTACGAATCTAACCAGGGGTCGCGAGTACGTTAGTGGGGGTCTCGTGACGAGCCATGCCGACGGGTTCGTCGGCAAAACGTCGGCAACGCAGAGGTCGGCGCGATCGTCTCGCTAACCGCCCCTAGATCTGTAGTCGTTGAAGCGGCGGAATTCTCGTCGTAGCCTGAAGCGCCAGGCGAGGAAGCCCCCAAGGCCAAGCAGAGCGGCAACAGCGAGCTTCACCTTGGACATATCGTCTCCGCAGAGTGTCCTCCGCGTGGTCTGCAGTACGTCGGATGTACGCACCGCGAGGCTGTGCTTGGGGTCTCCACCTTCGTATTGCGCCGAGCCTCCCGGCGTGACACCTGGCGCTTGGCGTTGATGCCCGCGTCCCCCAGCCTCAGCGCACATTCGAGGAGGCCAATGATGGACGAGGAACTGACCCCGGCGCACGAAGACGAAGCAGAGCCCACCGACGCGGAGGTCGACCCCGTCGCCCCCGGCGTGTGGCGAGCCGGTTAGCGCCGCTCCTGCCTTTGGGCCGCTCCCGCCGCGAGCATGGCCGTGACCTGGCTCTCCGAGTAGCCGAGCTCCCGGAGCACGTCGGCTGTGTCTTGCCCTGCCAGGGGCGCGCCGCCGCGAGGCTCGCTCGTCGCTTCAGAGAAGAACAACGGCGAACTCACGACTCGCCCGGCGCCGTCGATCGGGTCGTGGACCTCGACTAACATGCCCCGTTCGGTGAAGTAGGGGTGGGCAACCGCTTCCCGCATCGTCTTCACCACGCCGTAGGGTGCACCGGCCTCCTCCATGAGATGGGCGGCTTCATCAACGGTCCGCCCGTTCACCCACTCGGCGAGCCTGCGATTGAGCTCGTGTGCATCGGTGGGGGCCTCGTCATCGGCGTGGCCGAATGCCTCCGCGATCCGTGCCCAGTTGAGCGGGCCCCCGGCGTTGATGGCGAGGTACCCATCGCGGGCCGCCTGAAGGCCGTGGCGAAACGGCTGCCACGCGTCTTCGGTCTGCCCGCGTAGCGGTTCACTTGCCACCTCGGTAAGCAACGCGAGCTGGCTGTCCATCAACGAAACGTCGATCCGTTGGCCCCGCCCCGTCCGCTCCCGATCGTAGAGAGCGGCGAGGATCGCGGAGAACGCGTTCATCCCGGTAACCATATCGGCCACGGTGATGCCCGGCGCGAACGGCGTTGGGCCGCCCTGGGCCATCTGCTGCACCCAGATCCAGCCCGCTTCGGCCTGGGCGGTCGCACCAAAGGCACGGCGGTGCGAAAAGCTGTTGCCCTGCCCGAAGCCGGAGATCGATGTGTAGATGATGCGTGGGTTCGCATGGGCGACCTCCTCGTAGCCGAGGCCCAGGCGCGGGAGTACTCCGGGGCGGTAGTTCTCAACCAGCACGTCAGCCCGGGCGATGAGTTCCTTCGCGGCAGCTAACCCGTCGGCGTGTTTCAGGTCCAGGCTGATCGCGCGCTTCCCGAGATTGAGCGACGCGGCGCCGTTTGTCCTCCGGGGGCCTTCGGATGCTCCGGGTGCCGGCCGCTCGATCCGCACCACTTCCGCACCGAGGTCGGAAAGCATCCGCGAGCAATACGGCCCCGCAACAAGCTGGGTGATATCAACTACCCGGATCCCGTCGAGGATCCCTCGCTGTTCGCCCGTTGACGCCATCGTTTCGCGATCCTTCTCCGCGTTAGCGGCGTTTGCGGTGGGGATCCAGTGCTTCGTTCACTGCGTCGGCCAGCAAGTTCAGGCCCGCGAGAAAGAGCGCGAGGAACGCGCCTGGGAAGGCGAAGTAATACGGCTTGTCAAGATGGGCGCGCGCGCCATTGATCAGGTTTCCCAGGGACGGCTGGGGCGGTTCGGCGCCAAGGCCAAGGTATCCGAGGCTCGCCTCGATCAGCACTGCTGCCGCCATCGCCAACGCCGCCTGTACGAGGAGGGGTGGCAGTGCATTGCGGGCGATATGCCCGAAGATGATCCGCCGCCGCGTCGCGCCGATCACCCGGGCAGCCAGCGCGTAGTCCTTCGAGCCTTCCACCAGCATCTGCGCCCGGCCGATCCGCGCGAACCGGGGGAAGCTGCCGATGCCGATCGCCAGCGCGACGTTCTCAATGCCGGCGCCGAGCGTGGCGAGGATCCCGATGGCGATCAGGAGCCCCGGGAACGCCAGGAGCGTATCGACGAAACGCATCAACACGCTATCGACGATTCCGCGGGAGAACCCGGCGATGAAGCCCACCGCCGTCCCCAGTGCACCAAACACGCCGACCGCGAAAACGCTCACGAGGAGCGATGCCCGCAGCCCGTATACCGTCCTGCTGAAGATGTCGCGGCTGAACTCGTCGGTCCCGAACCAGAATTCGCCCGAAGGCGACTCAAGCCGGTGCCCGCGGAGTTGGGCGAGGGGGTCGTGAGAGGCGATCAGCGGCGCCGCCAGCCCCGTGGCGATCAGCCCCAGCACAATGAGCAGGCCGGTCAGCCCCATGGGGTTCCGAAGGACTTCGAGGGCCGTGCTCAGGAGTTGCGAATCCTGCACCCGGGATCGGCGGAACGGCTCATCCATGGCAGCGATCGCCCGTGTCTTCCCGGCGGCAGCCATCAGCGGGCCGACCGGATTCGCGGGTCGAGGACGCCGTAGAGCAGGTCCGCCAGCAGGTTCAGGAAGATGAACGTCGCGACGAGTGCGAGCAGCGTCCCCTGCACCACCGGGTAGTCTCGGGATTGGATCGCGCCAACCACCATCCGACCGACACCCGGGCGGGAGAAAACGCTCTCGATGACGACTGACCCGGTGAGCAACGTGGCGAATTGGAGCGCAATCACGGTAACGATGGGCACGAGCCCGTTGCGCAGTGCGTGGCGGACAATGACGACCCGCTCGCGCAGGCCCTTCGCGCGCCCCGTCCGGATGTAGTCCTGGTTCATCACCTGTGCGACAGAGCTCCGGACAAAGCGAGCGAGCACTGCCGCCCCGGTAAACCCGAGGACCGACGCGGGCAGGACCAGGTAGCGGAAGCCTTCGAGGGGGTCTTCGAAGATCGAGACACGCCCCCCAATGGGTAGCCAGCCGAGCCGGTAGCTGACGAAGTAGAGCAGCACAAGTCCGAGCACGAAATGCGGGATGGCGATCCCAACGATGCTGAACGCCGAGAGGGCCCAGTCCCAAAGGGAGCGGACATGCGTACCTGCCATCACCCCCAGCGGGATCCCCACCGATAGCTCGATGAGGAACGCCGCCGCCGTAAGCTCAAGCGTTGGCCCGAGGGCGCTGCGGAGCATTTCGGCGACCGGGAGTTTCGTGCGGAACGAAGTCCCCAGGTCGCCCCGGAGGGCCGCGCCTGCCCAGGAGGTGTACTGTTCGAGAATCGGCTGGTCCAAACCCAGTTGGTGCCGGATCGCCTGCACGTCCTGGTCAGTCGCATCGCTCCCGGCGAGGTTAACGGCGGGGTCGCCGGGCACGATCTGGAGAAGGCTGAACACCAGCACACTCGCCAGCGCGACAACCGGGATCGCCTCGAACAGCCTTCGAAGGACGTGACTGATCATCCCCGGGCACCCCGAGCGTCATGCATCCAGCCAGTACTCCGAAAGCGGAGGGGCATCGGCGGCGCCCTTCGCCGGGGCGATGACCTGCTTCCGCATCGCGTAATACGTGACGTTTGGCGCGAGGGGCGCCATCCACGGGTCATCCACGAGGTAGAGCTTGTTCCACTGGTGCAGCAGTTCCTTGCCAGCGGGCGAACGGGAGTCCGTCTCGGTGATCTTGGCGAGCAGGTCCTTATAGGCCGCCGGTTCGTAGTGCGAAGCGTTCGGGATCCGCACCGGTTGGGCGAAATCGAAGAACGTGGCCGGGTGCATGTTGGCCGAAAAGCCGAACGGCGCAACGTACATGGCTTCCACCTTGCGAAGGCGGAACCGCTCGAGGTACGCGGAGTACTCACTAACGTTCAGCTGCGCGTTCACCCCGATGGCTTTCCAGTCGTCCTGCACGTACTGCGCGAGGGCCTCACGGCTCTGCCCGATGTCCATGGGGATGGTGATGCCCTCCGCGGCGGCCTGCTTGAGAAGAGCCTTCGCCTGGGCCGGGTCGTACTTCAGGAGCGCTTCATCCTCGGCGATGTACGCCGGCGATTCCTTCGGCCAGGGGAGCACCTGCGGCTCAATGACCCCTTCGCCCCACTCCTTGGCGATCCGCTTGCGGTCGATTGCCAGCGTCAGAGCCTGGCGCACGCGCTTGTCCTTCAGTGCCGGGAAGTCGACCACCAGGCCGGCGTACCAGGAACCGCCCACGCCGCCGTCTTCGATGTTGAGGTTCTTGTCGCCGCGGAACGCCTTCACCATCGCCGGCGTCGCCATATTCACGTGCATCACTTCGCCGGCCTTGAGCGCCAGGATCCGCGCCTGCTCGTCCGTGTAGATGCGGCCCTGGATCTTGTCGAGGTAGGGCTTGCCGGTGTCCCAGTAGTTCGGGTTCCGTTCGAGCACGTATCCCTGGTTCGGGGTGTACGAAACGAACTTGAATGGCCCCGCTCCGTTGAGGACCTTCATCTGCGTTGCCTGTCCGAGCGTGTCCTTGTCCACGATCGGTAACAGGGCGAAGTAATCCTCCATGTACTGGCGCGGCGACGAGAACGTAATGTCGAGCGTCAGCGGGTCCGGCGTCTTGATGTCGGTGATGAGCTTCCCGGGGTTCTTCAGCTGGCTGGTGGTGCTGTCAGCCCGGAACGTCTCGATGCTGAACCGCACGTCCTCAGAGGTCAGCGCCTTGCCGTTGTGGAAGGTGAGCCCGGGCCGGAGCTTGATCTGGACGCCCCGGAAGTCGGGCTTCATTTCGAAGCTCTGCGCGAGCATCAAGCGGGGGCGGTTGTCTTCACCCTTGATCACGAGGTTGTCCCAGATCGCCCACCGCAGGTAGTAGTTGTTCGCGTTGAACGCATAGACCAGCGCGTCCGGAGCCGGTTCGCCCGAATCGACGGTGATCATGCCGCCACGCTTCGGCGTTTTCGGAGCGGCGTTGGTCGCCGCGGGTGCGACGCTCTTCTTATCGTCGTCGTCGCCGCAACCCACCAGGGCCATTGCGCCCGCGCCGGCAAGCGCTGTCCCCCCGCCGACCAGCAGCCTGCGTCGATCCATCAGTTTCGTATCCATTTGCTTCCCCTCCTTGAGCGTGCGAACCGCTAACTCGGCCCCGCCGGCGACCCGTTCCCTAAACGGCGCCGGCGGCGGCGTTAGCCTCCTGGATCCTGGCGAGTGCTTCCATCGCGGCACGCGCTTCCGCTACGAACGTAGCCATCACGTCGGCAACGGTCGTCTCTTTCGTGAACCATGCGATGCCCTGCCCAACCCCCGAGCCGATGAGTGGTTCCACTTCGTGCCGCTGGATCGCCCCGAGCAGGTCGCCGACGAGGATGTCCTGATAGGGCATCTTCAGCGGGATAGGCGCGCCGGCCGCTTCCCACTCTTCGGTCCACGCGGTCCGTAACTGCCGGTTCGTCTTTCCGCTCTGCGCACGGGTGATCACGGTGTCTTCCGATCCCGCGGCGAGGAGCTTCTTCATCACCACCGGCGAAGTCTCCGATTCCTTCGTCACCAGCCAGGCCGTGCCCACCCAAACCCCCACAGCGCCCATCGCGAGGGCGGCCACGATGTGTTCACCGGTGGCCACGCCGCCGGCGGCCAGCACCGGGATATCACCCGCCATGCGCACTACCTGCGGCACCAGCGAGTACGTCCCAATCGGCCCGGTATGCGCTCCTGAGTCGTGCCCCTGCGCGACCAGGATATCGGCGCCGAGGTCGATGGCCCGCTTCGCGTGCTTCGGCGACCCCACGAGTGACAGCACGAGTTTCCCCGATTCCTTCGCCGCCTTGATGAATTCAGGAGGACTCCCGATGCCCATCGCGAAGATGTCGACATCGGAATGGAGGACGACGTCCGCCTGGCGCGCCGCCATCTCGTCGGAGCGCACGAACCGGGAGCGGGGGCCGGGCTGGCCATCCCGTGGGACGTTGTACTTATCGAAGAGGTGGTCGACAAACGCCCGGTGCTCTTCTGGGATCTGGGCTTCGATGTCCTCGCGGTTGTTTCGCTCGGGCATGCCCTTTGGCAGCACCAGGTCCACCCCGAAGGGGCGCGTGCCTACCCGCTGCCTGATCGCCGCCAGCGAGGACTCGATCTCCTCGGGCAAGTGCCGCGTCCCGCCGTACACGCCCACGCCGCCGGCGCGGCAGACGGCCACAACGACATCGACGCTGTGGCTGAACGCGAAGATCGGATGCTCCACGCCCAGGAGGTCGCAAACCCGCGTATGGATCGGTGACCGCATCTTCCTTCTCCGGTGCCCCGCGGCAAGGTGACGGGGGCCGACGCCGTTAGGATCGATTCATCGAATGAATCGATTCCGCGCCGAGGCTACTTGCTCCACAAACCGTCGTCAAGGAACGCGAAGACGTGCCCGGCGTCCGCCTGGCGCCGGTGTTGCCAAGCGGACGGGCCGGACGTATTGTCGCCGTCGTCCGTCTCGATGAATCGATTCAGTCGAGCCGCGCGGAGGATCGGCCGGGGTCGCCCGGCCCGCGCGGCTGAGCCACGAAGAAGAGAGCAGGCCAATGGAGTTCAGGTGGGATCCCGACGAACAGCGCTTCTCCGACGAGATGGAAGCGTTCTTTCGCCAGCGGCCCGCGAAGGACGCCTCCGCCGCCGAGCACCGGGCATTCCGCGAAGAACTCTACCGGCGCGGACTACCGACGATGCATTGGCCCGAGGAGCACGGCGGGAGCGGCGCCGGCCATATGCGGCAATTGCTCCTCAAGGAGACCGCACACCGGTACGGCGTGCAGATCGGCACCTCGGCCACCACGATGGTTGGCCCCACGCTGATGCTGCACGGGTCCCCCGAACAGCGGGAGGCTTTCCTCCCACGCATCGCCACGGGCGAAATCGAATGGTGCCAGGGGTTTTCTGAACCGGGCGCAGGGTCCGACCTCGCTTCGCTGCAAACTCGTGGCGACCGTGTTGGGGATGACTACGTGGTCAACGGCCAGAAGGTGTGGACGTCAAACGCCCACAAGTCCGATTGGATCTTCGTCCTTGTCCGCACCGACAAGGACGCGCCCAAGCACCGGGGCATCTCGTACCTCCTCGCCGATATGCGTACTCCCGGGATCCGTATCCAGCCGCTCATCAACCTCGCCGGCGAGCATGGGTTCAACGAAGTGTTCTTCGATGATGTCCACGTGCCCGTGGCGAACCGCGTTGGCGAAGAGAACCGCGGCTGGTACGTCGCCACCACTACCCTCGATTTCGAACGCTCGGGCATCGAACGTGTGCTCACCGCCGATGGCGACCTTGTGCGGCTCGAAGACCACGTTCGCGAGCAGAAGCGGGACGGGAAGCCTTCCCAGCCTGAAGAGGCGGCGAAGCGAGGCCGAATGGCCGAACTGCGCATCCAAACCGAAGTCTCGCGGCTCCTTGCACACCGGGTGGCCTGGATGCAGAGCCAGGACCTGGTCCCAAACTACGAAGCATCGATGGCCAAGATGTTCGGCTCGGACGTTGGCCAGCGGGTTGCCCAGGAGGGCGCGAATCTCGACGGGATGTACGGCCAGCTCGCGCCCGGTGAGCCCTCCGCACCGTTGGACGGCGCCCTCGCCTTCCGATACCTCGACTCGCTGCGGTTGACCATCGGCCAGGGCACGGGCGAAATCCAGCGCAACGTGATCGCGACGCGCGGGCTTGGGTTGCCGCGAGGCTGAGCGCTGCCCGGAGTTTAGGGAGGGGACGAAGTGGAATCTGACCCGTCGGGCATGTCGGAAGTTCTCTGGCAGAGAGAAGGCGCGGTGGTAACGCTTGTCCTGGACCGCCCCGAGCGACGCAATGCCATCACGCGCACAATGCTGGCCGAGCTCCTCTTCGCGGCGGAGCGGTGCGCCGTGGACGACTCGGTCCGTGTCGTCGTCCTGCGTGGCGCGGGCAAGGGCTTCTGCCCCGGCGATGAACTGCGCGGTATGGGCGACCTTCCCGAGGGCTTCGCGTTCCTGCCCGCGGCGCCCGTTTCACACGCTGCCATCCAGCGCGTGCTGCGCGGCATGGGAAAGCCAACCATCGCCGCGATCCATGGCTTTGCCTTCGGTGTCGGGCTCGACCTCGCGATGGCCTGCGACTTTCGCGTTTGCACCGACGATGCCCAGGTCCAGGACCAGCGCGTGATCGACCGGGGAATGCACGCGGTAACAGGGTGTGCCTGGTTCCAACCACGCGCGATTGGCCTGACCCGCGCGATTGAGTTTCTGATCCTCGGCCGTCCGTACTCAGGCGCGGAGGCGGCGGAGGTCGGCATGATGACCTATTCGGCCGCTCCCGATGAGTTCGATGCGGCCGTCAACGCACTCGCGGCGCGGCTTGCGACCGCGCCGACGAAGGCGATCGGACTCATGAAGCGCCAGGTTTACGAAGGGCTGGAGATGGACCATGCCGCCTTCATGGAATTCGCCGCCCCTCTCACCCGCGACGTCGTCATCGAAGACCGTGCGGAAGGCATTAACGCGTTTCTCGAACGGCGCCCGCCTCGGTTCACTGGCCGATGAACGTAGCGTTGCCAGTGCCATGCTTCGGACGTAAGGTCGCGACGAGCCCAGTCGATGAGTCGATTCAGGCTGGCCCCGGCGCCCGGTTCAGATTTCAAGGAGTAGCGGATGGCCACAATTCATGACGTAGCGCAGCACGCCCGGGTTTCCGTGGGCACCGTCTCGCGGGTGCTCAACGAACATCCGTCCGTCCGTCCAGCTGTGCGGGAAGCCGTGCTCAACTCGATCCGTGAGCTCGGCTACTTCCCGAACTCCCTCGCACGCAGCCTTCGCAGTTCCCGGACCCGCACGCTCGGGTTGATCGTCAGCGACCTCAACAACCCGCCATCCATTAGCCTTCTGCGCGGCGCTGAGGATGCGGCGCGGACCGCCGGGTACACGGTACTGATCGCCGAGTCGCGTAGCGACGTGGAGGTAGAGTCGCTGCACCTCCAAGCACTGCTCGATCGCCGTGTCGACGGGCTGCTTTGTGCGCCGGTGAAGTCCATCGAGCTTGTCGCTCGCGCCGCCGAAACGGCAGGTATCCCGGCGGTAATGGTCTCCCAGCGGGTAGCCCACGCGCGTGTGCCAACGGCATACGTGGAGGAGTCCACGAGCATCATCGCAGCGATGGATTACCTCGTGGATATGGGCCATCGCCGCTTTGCGATGATCAACCGTGCCGGGTACCCGGCCGGCCGTGCCCGCAGCCTTCACATCCAGGCCTATCTCAACGCCCACGCGATCAGTACCGCGACGGCCGCCCCGGTCCTCTGGTCGTTCGCCCACCAGGACCAGTGCGAGGCTTTGGTGACCCGCCTCCTGCTTGGGCGCGCGGCGCCAACCGCGCTCATCGTCGGCGGCCACCACTTCCTGCCGAACGTCCTCCTGGGCGTCCGGGGCGCCGGCATGAGTGTCCCTCGCGATGTGTCGCTCGTTGCTTTCGGTGATTCGCGCTGGGCGCAGGCCCTTACGCCGCCGGTGAGCGTCATCACAGATGACCAGGAGCAGCATGCGGCCGACGCCGTGCGTATGCTCCTCCGTCTGATCGAAGGGGACGAGTCGGCGCCGCGTACAGCGTGTACCCCGTCCCTCTTTCTCCCGCGCGAATCATGCGCGCCTCCCCCCGCCGAGGCACGCCCGTGACGGGGGTCGCGGGCGCGAAGGTGCTCGTCGTCGGCGGGACCGGGCCCACCGGGCCAGCGATTGTGGACCGCTTCCTCGCGAGTGGCGCCGCGGTGACCATCTATCACTCGGGCACGCACGAAGCCGAGTTCAATGGCCCTGTTACCCACCTGCATGGCGACCCACGGGAGCCAGCAGATATCCACGACAAGGTCGGGGCGGCCTCCTGGGACATCGCGGTGCTCACTTCGGGCCGGCTCCGCGCGCTTGCCACCGAACTGTCGGGTAAGGCGCGCCGCGTCGTCGGCATCACCGGCCAGCCCGTCTACAGCGGGACGATGGTGCCGACTCCTGGAGGGCGGTTGCCGCTCCCTATCCCGGAACACGCTGAGCGCCAGCGTGACGCCACGAACTACACGGGCAAGGTAGCTGAAGGCGAGGATCAGCTCTTCGAACAACACCAGCGAGGAGACTTCGAAGCGGTGATTGTCCGCTACCCCGGGGTCTACGGGCCGCGTGGGCCGCTCTCGCACGAGTGGGCCGTGGTGAAGCGGGTGCTGGATCGCCGCCCCGCGATGGTCCTGCCGCACGATGGCCTCACCTACTTCCAGCGTGGCTACGCCGAAAACCTTGGCCACCTGGTCTTCCTCGCCGCGACTGTCCCCGCGGCGGCGGGTGAAGCCTTCAACGCGGGCGATGAGCGCGTCATGAGCGGCCGTGCCGTTGCCGAGGCAATCGCCGACGAGTTGGGTCACCCACTCCAGTTCGTGGGCATACCCGCACCTGCCTGCCGGGGCTTCTATCCGTTGGCACAGAAGTCGAGTCTGATCCTCGACATGACGAAGGCGCGGACGCTTCTCGGCTACCGCGATGTCCTTGATGCGGAACCGGCGACCCGTCTTACTGCCCGTTGGCTGGCCGAACACCAGCCGGTCGATATCTCCCCGGCCTTCGGAGGCAGCTTCGACTACGCGGCTGAAGATCGGCTCATCGCGGAATGGACTTCGCCCGCGCCCGCACCATCTGCCTGAGAGCTTCGCCACTTCCCAAGGAGTCCACATGGCCGCCAAAAACCCCCTCCAGACCCGGCTCACCGACATGTTCGGGATCGAGTTCCCGATCTTCGGGTTCGTCCACAGCGCCAGGGCCTGTGTGGAAATCTGCCTGGCCGGGGGCGTAGGCATCTACGGCGGCACCCGCAGCACACCCGCCGAGATCCGCGCCACCCTCAAGGAGATCCGCGCCGCCGTGGGCGATCGACCCTTCGGCATTGACCTCGTACTTCCGAACGGGATGCCGGCCGACAACAACCGGGAGGCGATAGAGGCCCAGATCCCCGGTGAGCACCGCGATTTCGTTGAGAGCCTGTCGAAGAAGTACGGCGTCAAGAACGATGGCCTGCCGGGGATGCGTTCGCGATTCGTCCGTTCCGAAGAGAGCGCGGCCCGGCAGATAGAAGCGGTCCTTGAATCCGATGTGGACATCTTCGCGTGTGGCATCGGCAGTCCCACCGCCGCCATCAGGGAGGCGCAATCGCTCGGTAAGAAGGTAGTTTCGCTCGTTGGCACGCCCAAGCAGGCTCGTCGCGTGAGGGATGCGGGCGTCGATGTGATCGTCGCGCAGGGCTACGATGCCGGCGCGCATACGGGCCAGATCGGCACGTTTTCGCTGGTGCCCCAGGTTGTCGACGCGGCCGGCGACACACCCGTGCTTGCGGCGGGCGGTGTGGTAACCGGGCGCCACGTCGCGGCGGCCCTGGCGCTCGGGGCGGAGGGCGTCTGGACGGGCACTGTCTGGCTCGTCACAACGGAACATGAACTCGACCCGATCGTCCTCAAGAAGCTGCTGGAGGCGGGCCCCGAGGATACCGTGATTTCACGCGCCGACAGCGGGAAAACGCTGCGCCAGGTAAGGACGGCATGGAGCGAGGAGTGGGCAGTGCCGGGCGCCCCCATGCCCCTCCGCATGCCCTACCAAGACATCCTCGTCGGCGACCTGCTGGGCGCCATTGACCGTCAGAAAATAGAGCCGCTGATGCACCAGCCGGCGGGGCAGGGGATTGGCATGCTGAACGAACAGACCACGGTCCACGAGACGATGAAACGCCTGGTCAGAGAGGCACACGCCGCACTCGCGGACTTGCGCACGTGACCCAGCGGCTCCGGGTGTTCTTTGATGTCGATGACACGATTCGCACATGGGATGGGCGGCTGCGGCCCTTCGCCCGCGACATCTTCGAGGTCCTCCACGGGAGTGGGTTCGAAGTTGCGCTCTGGTCGGGGGCAGGCGTGCGGTGGGAAGTGGCGCACGCGCACGACCTCTCGCCCTTTCTCTCGGGCTGCTACCTGAAGCCCCTCTCCCGGCACCATGAGCGGCTCGGCGAATGCGGGATCCGCGCGGCGCCCGACCACGTCGTCGACGATGACGACGAGATCGTCGCGGTCTTCGGCGGCACGCTCGTATCGGCGCCCCTGGAGCCGCTCGCGGAAGATCGCGAACTGCTCCGGGTGATCACCGACCTGCGCCGCCGCTTCCCCGCCCACCCGCTCCCCGAATTGGCGGACCTGCGTTTGTGACTGGATGTGCGGCTCACCTTGACGGCGGGCGCGGTGCTGGATAGCGTCCACGTGAATCGATTCATCGCCTGGGCCGGCGAGGACGAGACGGTCTGCGCTAGAGCCCACTGATCGCGGAGCCCGGAGGAACCCCATGCGTACAGGACCATTCCAGGGCCTGCGCGTCCTGGAGCTCGGCCGCTTCATCGCCGTCCCATTTTGCGGGCAGATGCTCGCCGAAGGAGGCGCCGACGTTATCAAAGTCGAGGATCTCGACGGCGACCAGACGCGCCACAACGGCCCAATCCTGCCGTTCGAAGGCAAGCAGTTCTTCAACAAGAACCGCGGGAAGCGCTCGCTTGCGGTGGAACTGACCGATTCCGACGTGGTCGCCGCTGTCCGCCAGCTGGCCTCGCGCGCGGACGTTGTGCTCGCGAACTTCCGCCCGGGCCTCTCCTCCGAACTCGGGCTGGACTATGACTCCGTCCGCGCGACGAATCCGCGGGTGGTGTACGCCGAGAACACCGCCTATGGCCTTGAAGGCGACCTCGCCGGGGTCGCCGGGATGGACATCGTCCTCCAGGCCTTCACCGGGCTCGCCCATATGACCGAGCACGGGCCGGACGAACTCATCAACCCGATCATCGACTATGCCGCGGCGATGCTCATGGCCTGGGGAGTGAGCACCGCGCTCTACCACCGCGAGCGCACCGGGGAGGGCCAGAAGCTCGATGTCGCGCTACTCCAGGCGGCGATGATCCTGGAGAACAACCAACTCACCCACGTCGACGTGATCGACGCCTGGCGCGGCGATTTCCTCGAATACCTGAAGGGCGCCTTTGCTGCCGGTGAAACGTGGGCCGATGTGGTCGCACGCCGGGCGGAGATGCAGCCCCACCGTGTCATGCGGGCCTACTACGGCTTTTTCGATACGGCCGATGGCGCGATAGCGACCGCCTGCAATGCGAAGACGCTGCGCGTGAAAATGGCCGCCCTGCTCCAGCTCGACGACCGCTGGACCAACGAACCCGGCTGGCTCCCCGGCGATGTCAACGCGCACGAATCGTTCGTCCGCGACCAGGTGATTGCAAAGTTCAAGTCCCGGACGACGGCTGACTGGGTCGCGACGTTCAGGGCGAAGGGCCTCCCAATTGGCCCCGTGCGCCACTCCGATGAGATGTTCGAGGACCCGCAACCGTGGGCGAACGGGTTCCTCACCCGAGTGGAACATGAAGTGCTCGGCGGGATTACCGTGGTGGCCCCGCCCGTTCGCTTCAGCGCGACTCCCATGCAGGCGCTTGCCCCCGTCCCGCTCGGCCGCCAGTCCCGAGAAATTCTCGCCGAAGCAGGGCTGAGCGCAGCACAGGTCGCTTCGCTGTTTGACCGCGGCGTCGCCCGCGAAGTGCACGAAACACTGGCGAACCTGGCGTGACCGCGACCGAGGGGAGGAGGCGCTGATGGACTACGATTTCTCTGCTGAGCACGTACGTTTTCGCGCAGAGGTGCGGGCGTTCCTGGCGGAAACGCTCACGCCCGAGTTCTGGCAACGCCACCGGGAACGCGGCGGCGGCGGCTCCTCCCCCGAATTCAGCCGGGCCGCCGCTGAGCGGGGCTGGCTCGCGATCGCCTGGCCGAAAGAGTACGGCGGGCGCGGGCTGGGCCTGACCGAGCAGATGATCTACATGGAGGAGATGGCCTACGCCGGCGCCCCTATGGAGCACCACCGCCGAGCGGTCCAGCAGGTTGGCCCTTCGATCATGCTCTACGGGAGCGAGGAGTTGAAGCGGGAGTTCCTGCCGCGCATCGCCTCGGGCGAAGTCTCCTTTGCCATGGGCCTGAGCGAACCGGATGCTGGGTCCGACCTCGCGTCAGCCTCCACCCGCGCCGTTCGCTCCGGCGACGACTGGTTGGTGACCGGGCGCAAGCGCTTCACCAGCGGCGCCCACTTCTCCGACTACCTCTGGGCGGTGACCCGAACCGACCCGGACGCGCCGAAGCACCGGGGTATCTCCATCCTCATCGTCCCGCTCCATGCGGCCGGCGTCCGGATCGTGCCGCTCATCGACCTCCAGGGCCGCCACCACTTCAACGAAGTGTTCCTCGACGATGTCCGGGTGCCCGCACGGAACCTGGTCGGTGAGGAGAACCGCGGCTGGTATGTCAACGCCGCCACCATGGACTTCGAGCGCTCGGGGATCGCCCGGTACGCGTTCCTGCGGCGCACCGTGGACCGCGCCGTAGATGACCTTCAGTCGCTTCCCCTGTCGGGCCATCAGTCCGGCGGGTTCGAAGCACAGCGTGAGCGGATCGCGGCTTCGGCCATCCGCGCCGAGGTGGGCAAGATCCTCTCGCACCGCGTGACCGCCCTGCAGAGCGCCGGGAAATTACCGAACTACGAAGTCTCGATCGCCAAGCTGACCGTCACCGAAACAATCCAGCAGGTGTGCAACGCGGGCCTGAATCTCAACGGGATGCGCGGGCTGCTCGTTGAAGACGCTGTGGAGAACGACGAGGGTTCCCCCGAATTGGAGTGGGGGGCGCTCTACGTCGATGCGATTCGCCACACCATCGGGCAGGGTGCGGCGGAGATCCAGAGAAACGTCGTGGCGAACCGTGGCCTCGGGATGCCCCGTGGATAGCGCTTCGCTCAGCGGCCGTGGTAGTCGGGCGGGCGCTTCTCGCTAAACGCGCGAGGGCCCTCTTTCGCATCCTCGGTTTGCCCCACCATCCAGCGAAAGGCGGAGCCGAAACGCAGGGCCTCGGCCAGCGGCGCGTCGGTGGCGTGGGCATAGACCTCCTTCACCGCCCGCACGGCAAGTGGCGCGTTCGCGGCGATACTCCTTGCGAGGTCGATCGCCGTGTTCACGACCTCGGCGAGCGGTGTTACCCGGCTCACGATCCCGGCCCGCAGGGCATGTTCCGCGTCGATCGGGTCGCCGCTGAGTAGCATCTCCATTGCGAGGGATTGAGGCGCGATGCGCGCCAGCCGCTGCGGACCGCCCCCGCCCGGGAAGAAGCCGCGCTTGATTTCCGGGACGCCGAACGTCGCTCCCTCGGCCGCGACCCGGATATCGCACCAGAGCGCCAGCTCGAATCCTCCCCCGAGGCAGTAGCCGTTTACCGCGGCGATCACCGGCTTGTTCGTGACGAGCGTCGAGTACGCATCCCCCGGGTGGCCCGCCAGGAACTCCGCGAGCTCCGCCCCGGGCGGTGAAGGAGCCGCCTGGTCTTCCGCTCGCTGGCGTAAGTCACGGCCCGCGCAGAATGCCCTCCCCGCGCCCGTAATCACCGCCACCCGCAACGAAGGGTCGGCATCGAATCCCGTGAGCGCGGTCAGCAGCGCGTCGGCCAGCTCCGCGTTGATCGCGTTCATCTTGTCCGGCCGGTTCAGAGTGATCACCAACACATGTTCGGCTGGCCGCGTCACAATCACTTCGTCCATCGGGGCCTCCTCAGCCGGTCTGTTGTTTCCAGAACACGTCCTTCAGGGCGACGCGGCCGTCGCGCACGGTGATCAGCTCGACGCCGCGAAGGGTGAAGGGCTCGCCCGCACGGTACTGGCCATCAACCACGTACGTCATCACGAACTGCTCGTCGGTAAGCCCACGGCAGACCACCTTGTTGAACCTCAGTCGTTCGAAGAGCGCGTCGTTCTCGGCGATCCCTCGCATGAAGCCATCGAGCCCGCGGCGCACGCGGCCATCCGGTGCGTCGGCGCCGAAGGCGAAGTGCCACTCTGCATCCGGCGTGATGACGCTCGCGATCTTCGCCGGGTCCTTGCTGAAATAGGCCTTGCCGAAGCGCGCCATCACTTCCTCCGCGGTCACATCGTCCACTGGCCGGGCTCCTTCGGGAACGGGGCGTTCGCCACGGTGTAGTTACCCGCTCACGCGGTCGGCACTGAGCAGCGCCTGGCTCGACTGAGCCCGGAACCACTCGCGCGGGTCGGTAATCCTGGCCTGGGCCCGGATATCCGCCTTGATCCGGGTGGGACTGCCCGCCGGGAACCCGGCGATCCGCTCGGCTACGGCGCAGGCTCGCGTCACAACCTCAGCGTCGGGCACGACCTCCGTGACGAGGCCCAGGCGGTGTAGGTCCTTCGCCGGCACCCGATCGCCGTACAGCGCGATCCGCGAGGTCACGGCTTCGCCGGCCCGCAGCCGCAGCCAGGCGGCGTTGTTCGCGATGCCCGCGCCCTGCTGGATTTCGCCCACCTGGAGGAACGCCGATTCGCCGGCAATCAGCACGTCGCATGAGAGCGCGAGCGCCGCGCCGGCGTTGATCGCGAATCCTTCGAGCGCGCCGACGATCGGCCGTGGGAACTCGAACAGCGCGATGTTGGTCTCCCTGAAGATCTTGGCAAGGTTGGCTGCCCACGGTGGTGCGGGGTCGGCTTGCAGCTCCTTCAGGTCGTGGCCGGAAGTGAACGCGCCGCCTTCGCCCCGGAGCACGACCGCGGCGACTGAATCATCGGTGGCCAGGCCGCGCATGACCTCGGTCAGCTCCTGCACCATGGGCCCCGTGAGCGCGTTCCGGCGGGCTGGCCGGTTGAGGACGACCTCCGCCCAGCCTTCTCTCCGGTCCACCCGCACCAACTGGCTTGCCGTGTCCAATTTTTTTCCTTCTCGCGATTCACTCGGTGAATCGTTTCAATGCGGCGAATCCTAAGGTACTGTTATGCCCGCGTCGAGGTTCGACGGCGTGTGAATTCCGCGTCTCGCGGCTCGTCCCAACGCGGACGCCGGCCCTTGGTAGAGTGTGATGCGTCGGCCCGCGCATGCTCAGCCGCCCCCCGGTCTTGCAGGCGAAGACGAGCCTGCCCAGGAGAACGATATGGACTTCCGCCTCACCCCCGCGCAAGAAGCGTTCCGTGGAGAGGTCACCACGTTCCTCCGCCAGACGCTCACGCCGGACTTTTGGCAGCGCCATCGCGAGGAGGAACTACCGGGTTGGTCGCCGGTTTTCAGCCGGGCGGCTGCCGCTCGCGGGATGCTCGGGATCGCCTGGCCCGTGGAATACGGCGGCAGCGCTCGCGGGGTAATGGAAC
>Ga0315281_10005903_pt1 | contig 17476 bp, 12 predicted proteins | sample YL17G07_0_MG_FD_204540 | JGI IMG/M metagenome (GOLD analysis project Ga0315281, IMG submission 204540) | Sediment microbial communities from Yellowstone Lake, YNP, Wyoming, USA - YL17G07_0 | ecosystem: Environmental > Aquatic > Freshwater > Lake > Sediment | place: USA: Wyoming | collected...
GCCCGCCGTACCAGGAACGGCCCTCGGCCAGCTCGGGCTCGAGCTCGAGCAGGTAGCGCCGCAACGGCTTCTCGAGTCCCGCCACCGCGGTCTCGGCCCGGTCGGCGGCGCGGCGCAGGGCGGCCTGCCGCGCGCCCGCCGTGGAGGGCTTGGCCTCGCCCTTGTTCCAGCGCTCGAGCAGTCGGCAGAACGCCAGAGCCGCAGCCTCGCAGGCGCGCAGCTGCCGGATCAGGCGCTCGCCCGTCGACTGCGTGTGCGCGTTCCGGGCGAGGACATCAGGCCAGCCTGGAGTCATGTCAAACGCTCGACTCCAAGCCGGCGCACCCTCGCGTTCCTGGCCGCGGCCGCGGAGGCCGGCTCCGCCGCCCGCAGGCGCCGTCGGCCAGGGGCGCGAGGGGTCAAATCTCGATCACCACGGGGAGAATCATCGGCCGGCGGTGCGTCCGGTCGTAGACCACCTGCCCGACGGCGTCGTGCAGATGTTCCTGGAGGAGCTTGATCTCGGTGATGTTCGAGCGCATCAGCTCGTCGAGCACGTTCGCCACTTCCTCGCGGAGGTCGTCGAGCAGCTCGTCGTCCTCGCCGAAGCCGCGAGCGATCACCTCCGGCGGCGCGGTGACGACCCCGTCGGCGGCCGTCAGCGTCGCGACGATGATCAGCACGCCGTCCTCGGACAGGCGGCGGCGGTCGCGCAGCGCGACGTCCTGCACGTCGCCGACGCCGAGCCCGTCCACGAAGGTGACGCCGGCCTCGACGCGATCCACGATGCGCGCGCCCTTCGCCGAGAGCTCGACGACCGAGCCGTTCTCGGCCATCACGATGCAGTCGGTGGGCACGCCGGCGTCGCGCGCGAGCTGCGCGTGGGCGGCCAGCATCCGGTACTCGCCGTGCACCGGCATCACGGCCTTCGGACGCAGCAGCGAGAGCATCGTTCTCAGCTCCTCGGCGCACGCGTGGCCGGAGACGTGCACCGGCGCGATCTCCTGGTGGAGCACCTCCGCCCCGGCCTTCGCCAGCCGGTTGATCGCGTCGTGCACCCGCAGCTCGTTTCCGGGCACGGGCTTCGCGGAGATGATCACCGTGTCGCCGCGGTCGACCGAGACCGTCTGGTGGTCGTTGTACGCGATGCGCGTGAGCGCCGACATCGGCTCCCCCTGGCTGCCGGTGCAGAGAATCAGCACCTGGTGCGGCTTCAGGTTCGCCGCCTCCTTCGGGCTGACGATCGCAGCCTCGGGGATGTCGAGGTAGCCGAGGCTGCGGGCGATGTTGAGGTTCTTGCGCATCGAGCGGCCGACGATGGCGACCTTGCGACCGCACTCGGCCGCCACGTCGGCGGCCTGCTGCATGCGATGGATGTTCGAGGCGAATGACGCGACGATCACCTTGCCCTGCCGGAGCGGGATCAGCGTGCGGAACGCCTCGCCGACGAGCCGCTCCGAGCCCGTCATGCCCGGCCGCTCGGCGTTCGTCGAGTCGCCAAGCATGAGGTCGACGCCGCGATTGCCGACCTCTGCGAGCTTGCCGACGTCGGTCTTCAATCCGTCCACTGGTGTGTGGTCGAGCTTCCAGTCGCCGGTGTGGACGACGCGGCCGGCCGGCGTCTCGATCACGAGTGCGACGCAGTCGGGCACCGAGTGCGCGACCCGGATGAACTCGAGCCGGAAGGCGCCGAGCTCGACCGGCGGACCGTCCGGGTCGGCCTCGACCAGCTCCGCGGCACGGGCGAGACCGTGCTCGTCGAGCTTGGACTTGACCAGCCCGAGCGTGAGTCGCGTCGCGATCACCTGGTCAACCGTGATCTCGCGCAGGACGTACGGCAGCGCGCCGACGTGGTCCTCGTGGGCGTGTGTCAGCACGACCGCGCGCACGCGCCTGTCGCGCAGGTAGCCGAAGTCCGGCAGCAGCAGGTCGACGCCGAGGTGCTCGTCGCGCGGGAAAGCGAGCCCGGCGTCGACGACGATCGTGTCGTCGCCGTACTCGTAGACGGTCATGTTCTTGCCGACCTCGCCGAGGCCGCCGAGCGGGATCACACGCAGCGTTCCGTCCACGAGCGTGAGTGTATGCGCGGCGGCCGCTGCGGGCCCGAGGGCCCGCTTCCTCAAAGGGGTGGCTGCAGCCGGCTTAACAAAGATCCCCCATTGGAGTGTTTCGCTACGTGTCGCGTGCGAAGACAACGTGTCGATGCGATTCCTGCGGACCGTCAGCCGCTGCGGCGGCGTCGGCGTCGTCGTCGGCTCGGCACTCGCCCTCTTGGCGCCCGCGCACGCGGGCGCGGAGTCGACGTACGGACCAAAGGTCGAGCCCGCGCTCGCACAGCTCGCCCAGACTGCGCAGGCCGGGTTCGCCGAGGCGGAGGGTCAGCGCGAGAGTTCCTTCCGCGCCGAGCAGCAGCAGCTCGAGGTGGACGCGCTCGAGCAGCGGCGTCAGCGTGAGGAGGCTTCGCGCGACGCAGAGCCGCAGTTCGCCAAGGCGTTCGCAGTCGTCCAGCACGACCGCGACGTCGCGTTCCAGCGCGCCCAGGCGGATAGCGCGAAGGCCTTCCGCGCCACGCTGCGTGAGTTGGACGCCCGCTTCAAGCGCGACTTGCGGCAGGCGAGGCCCGAGGCTCGCGAGCGGCTGGCCGCGAAGCACGCGAAGCGGAAGCTCGCGCTCGAGCGCGCCTTCCGCGCGAAGAGCGAACGGCTCAGCAAGGCCCACGAGGCGGCGAACGAGCGGCTCGCCGCAGCGTACACAGCCGCTCAGGCACAGCGCGCCGCCGCGCTGCGGGCCGAGCTCGAGGAGCTCGACGCCCGCAGCGCGGCGACCCTGCAGCAGCGCGAGTCGTCCTTCGCCGCCGACCAGGCGGCCCGCGAGAGCGAGTACGCCGCGATGACGCTGCCGGCCCTCGCGTTCGGCAACGATGTCAGCGCCGCTCGCGACGAGGTGGGCGCCGAGCTCCGCTACGAGCTCACGCTGATCGACGCCCAGGCGCTCACGGTGCGCCTCGGGGACATCCAGCGTCTCGCCGACCAGCCGGGGATCTCCCTGCTCGCCGCGGATCTTCCGACCGAGCCGACCTCGACCCCCGGACCGGCCTTCTCGCTCCCGGCCCTCGATTCGCTCTTCCCCGGCATCGTCGGCGCGACGGCCGCCTGGGCGAAGGGCTACACGGGCAGCGAGATCGGGATTGCCGTGCTGGACAGCGGCGTCGCCCCGCTCGCCGACTTCAGCGGACGGCTCACGAACGCCAGCGTCGCAGGCCTCGCCGACTCCGCCGACGATCAGCTCGGCCACGGCACGTTCGTCGCCGCCGTCGCCGCCGGCCGCTCGACCGACGGCCGCTATGCCGGCGTCGCACCGGGCGCGACGGTCTTCGCGATCAACGTCTCCCGCGACAACAGCGTCCTTTCGAGCGACGTGATCAAGGGCCTCGAGTGGGTGCTGGCGAACCGCGGCGCCCCGCGCAACATCCGCGTCGTCGTCCTTTCGCTGACCGAGTCGCTCCCGAGCTCCTACCGCACGAGCGCCCTCGACTTCGCGGTCGAGAAGCTCTGGCAGCGCGGTATCGTCGTCGTCGCGTCGTCCGGGAACAGCGGCCCCGACACGATGCAATTCGCCCCCGCGAACGACCCCTACGCGATCACCGTCGGCGCGTCGGACCCGAACGGGACCGCCGCGACGGGCGACGACGTCCTCGCCAGCTTCTCCTCCTTCGGCAAGACGATCGACGGTCACGCGAAGCCCGAGCTGCTCGCGCCCGGGCGTAATGTCGTCTCGGCGCTTCCCGACGGCTCCACGCTCGAGCTGATGGCCCCGGACGCGAACCACGTCGCCCCCGGCTACGTGCGGATGAACGGCACGTCCGTTGCCGCGCCGCAGGTCGCGGGCGCCGTCGCGATCCTGCTCCAGGAGAATCCGTCGCTGACGCCGGACCAGGTCAAGTGGCTCCTCGTCTCGACCGCCCGCCCCGTCACCGGCAGCAGCGCGAACGGCCTCGATGTCGAGCGCGCCCTGGCCTACGACGGCGCGCTCAGTCGCGCGAACATCGGCGTCAACCTCTCCCTGGGCCCGGCGGGCGCGGGCGACGACAATGACCGCAGGAGCGAGTTCAACGTCGGCGCGCTCCGCGAGGCGCTCGCGTGGGAGAAGGTCGCCGGCAAGCTCGAGAAGCTGTCGCGCTGGGGCAAGGCGGCAGAGGCATGGGACAAGGCGGCCGAGCTCTGGCTGGAGAAGCTGGACGTGGGCTACAAGGGTGCCGTCGACTGGGATCTCGCCGCCAGCGCCTGGGTCAAGTACGGCGAGTGGTCGAAGGCGGCCGAATCCTGGGAGCGCGCGGGAGCGGCGGCAGAGCGTGTGCCGGCCTGGCAGTCGGCGGCGACCTACCTCGGTCTCGCCGCAGGCGCCTGGGAGAGCAAGGGCGACTTCGACAAGGCGGCACTCGCCTGGGAGCGCGCCTCCCGTGACTCCGAGCTCGCAACCGCGATCCCGACCGCGACCTTCGAGAACAAGGCGATCGCCTGGATCAAGTCAGTGTCGGCGCTCGAGAACGCGGCTGCCGACTGGACGAAGCTGGGCGTGCTCGACAAGGCAGCTTCGGCAGAGACGCGCCGCGTCGCGCTCCGCGCTCAGGCCGCCGAGTGGGCCAACGCCTCCTGGACGAACGCCTCCTGGACGAACGCCTCCTGGACGAACGCGTCGTGGACGAACGCGTCCTGGCTGAATGCCTCCTGGACGAATGCCTCCTGGACGAACGCCTCCTGGACGAACGCGTCGTGGACGAACGCGTCCTGGACCAGCGCCACCTGGGACTAGTCCGGACCCCCATGCCAACGACTGCCTCCCGCACACGCGATGTCGACCTGACGCTACTGATCAGCGCGGTTGCCTCGATCGCAAGCGTGTCGCTGATGGCAACCGCCGGCGAGACGTACCGCGCGCTCGTAGAGCGCCCCGGCGACCTCGCGGTCTTCGTCGGGCTGACGCTCGTCCTGCACCTCCTCTCCGTCGAGATCTACGGCAAGGGCCGGATCGGTGTCGCCGGCATCGGCGCGCTCGCGGTCGGCTTCGCGATCGGCGTCGGCCCGGCGATGGCAACGCAGGTCGTCGCAGCGTTCGCGCTCTATCTGCGCGACCGCCGGACGACGAAGACGCACAAGGCGCACAAGGCCCTTTTCAACGCGGCGACGCTCGCGCTCGCAGCGGGAGCGGGCGCCGCGGTCTACCACCTGCTCAGCCAGCCCGGCTGGTCGGCGCTCGAGCGGATCGGGCCCGCGCTCGCCGGCGGCGCGGTCTTCTGGCTCGTGAACATCGGCCTGCTGACCCTCGTCGTCAGCCGCGACACCGGCGAGCGCTTCATGTCGGTGTGGGATCAGTTCTTCCGCTGGCTGACGCTGCACTACGTCGCGTTCGGGCCGCTCGCGATCGCGGCCGTGATCGCCTACGAGCGCGTCGGCGTCGCCGGCGTCGTCGCCTTCACGCTTCCCCCCGCGCTGCTCCTCCTGTCCGTGCGCCAGTACCTCGACCGCACGAAGGAGGCCGTCGAGGAGGTGCGCGAAGCGAACGAGAGCCTCGCGCAGCGGAACGAGGACCTGCAGGCGCTGCTGCAGCTCGCCGGCGGGCTGGCGGCGCGGACGCACGACGTCCGCGAGCTCGCGGCCTACGCCGAGGAAGAGGTCGCCCGGCTGACGCAGACCGACGCCCGCATCTCGACCGACCCCGACGGCAGCGGCATCGACCTCGTCGCCGGCGGCATCAAGGTCGGCGCGCTCGCTGTCGGCATCGGCGAGGGCTTCGACGGGGCCCGCTGGGTGCGGGTGCGCGAAGCCGTGCTCCCCCAGCTCGCGACCGCAGTCGAGAGCGCCGGGCTCGTCGAGAAAGTGCGGCGACAGCACCTCGCCACGATCGCCGCCCTCTCGCGCAGCATGGAGGCGAAGGACGACTACACGGGCGGTCACGTCGAGCGCGTCTCGGAGGTCGCCGTCGCGCTGGCGGAGCAGCTCGGCTTCAGCGGGCCCGACCTCGACGCGATCGAGATCGGCGCGCTTTTGCACGACATCGGCAAGATCGGGATCCCGGAGTCTCTCCTGCGCAAGCCGGGCCCGCTCGACGACACCGAGTGGGAGGTGATGCGCAAGCACCCGGTCGTCTCGGAGTACATCCTCTCGAGCGTCGACCTGCCCGAGATCGTGCTCCAGATCGCCCGCTCGAGCCACGAGCGGATCGACGGGCTGGGATATCCGGACGGCCTCGCCGGCGAGGAGATCCCCCTGCCCGCGCGGATCGTGCTCGTCGCAGACGCGCTCGACGCGCTCACGAGCACCCGCCCCTACCGCACCGGTCGCGGCTTCCATGTGGCCTTCGAGGAGATTCGCGCCCACTCCGGCACGCAGTTCTGCCCCACGGTGGTGGCGGCGCTCGACGAGCTCTATCGGCTGCGCCCGATGCTCGTCAGCGACGGCTTGCACTCCGTCGCGATGAGCGTGGCGTAACGTCCCCACGCTGCTCGCCGGCGACGCCCGCCAGGCGGGCGTGCTTCGGGACGCGCGGCTCGAGGCCGTGCAGGGCAACTGCGGCGAGGGCGAGCACGACGCACGCTCCGATCCACACGGCCACCGCCGACTCGGCGAGCACGAGCGCGCCGAGCGCGGGCCCGATCGAGAAGCCGAGCGCGTAGGAGTTCGTCAGCAGCGACAGGTAGCGTCCGCGCAGGCGCTCCGGCGCAAGGTCTGCGACGAGGGCGCTCTGCGTGGCGCCGTGCAGCGTCTCGGCGAGCGTGAAGCCGATCGTCATCGCGAGCAGTAGCGCCAGCGCCTCCCCACCCTCGAGCCAGAGGGCGGTCGCGACGACGAGCAGAAACGACGCCGACGCGAGCCAGGCCGCCGCAGCGATCGCGCGCACCCGAGAGCGGCCCGCAAGGGCGCGCGTGATCGGTAGCTGGGCGAGCGCGACGACGATCATGTTGACGAAGAAGAGCGCCCCGATTCCCTTCTCGCTCACCCCCACCTCGTTCTTGGCGAAGACCGGCAGCGTCGCGTCGAACTGCGCGTAGGCCGCGGTCACGAGCACGACGTTGATGCCGACGACGGCGAGGAAGACGCGGTTGCGGAAGACTTCGCGGTAGCGCGGCGGGCCGGCGCCGGCAAGATCGGGCTCCCGCCGCGGCGGCCGCACGGCCGTCAGCACGAGCCCGTAGACGACGAACGTGGCCGCATCGAGCAGGAAGAGGACGGTGTAGGTGCTCGCGTCGGCGGTGGTCGCGATCAGGCCTCCGGCAACCGCGCCGAGCGCCATCCCGAAGTTCTGCGTGATCCGCTGCACCGCGAACGCCGCATCGCGCCTGTCGGGGGCGACGACCCCGATCAGGAGCGTGGACTGGCTCGGCCAGAACGCGGCCGTACCGGCCCCGGCCACCGCCGCGAGCACGAACGCGTGCCAGGGCGCGCGAATCAGCGGGAACAGCCCCCAGCCGACCGCCTGCAGGCCGAGTGCCAGCGCGAGCACGGCCCTCGCCCCGGCGCGGTCGATCGCGGCTCCGACAGCCGGTGTCGCGAAGGCCGTCACGACCGCGGTCAGGCCGACCGTGAGCCCGGCAAGCCCGAGCGGGATCCCGCGCACGTTCGTCAGGTAGATGAGCAGGAACGGGTAGACGAGCCCGGTGCCGACCGCGTTGACGAGCCCGCCGGCCTGCAGCCGCCAGGCATCCCCCGTCAGGCCGGGCGCGAGGCTGCGCAGGTAGCGCCGCACGGCGGGCTAGGTGTAAGACCTAAGCACGTTGTTCCTTCCGGGCCTCCTTGGAGGCTGGGGGTGTCGAAGCCACCCAGTCGAAGGAGAACCCCGGATGAAGCTGCACTTCGGCCATCAGGTCGGCAGTCTAGTCCGCGCCGCCGGCGGGCCGCCTGGGAGCTAAACCCCCCTTCGGGGGATGACGGGGACATTCGTCGCGAAGAGGCTGCGTCTCCGGTTCTTCTTGCGGCTACTCGGAGAGAGGACAACGACCATGCAGTACAAGGTCTGGATCTACCGGCTCGCGATTCTCGCCTCCCTGCTCCTGGCAGCGGGGGCCGGCACGAAGTGGGGCCCGGTCGGCGACTAGCCGCCGGGCGAGCAGTGACGTAGAAAGCACGAGGGCATGTCCGTTCCCCTGAAGGCGCGGGCATTCGTCCTCGTCACGATCGCGGGCGGGCTGGCTCTCACGGCGCTTGCGGCCGTTCGGGTCGTGGACACGTCGAGGGCCACGCTTGCCCTGCTCGTGCTCGGGGCGATCGCGACGGAGCTCTTCCAGGTCGAGGCCGACAGCGCGTCGCCCGACCCGGTCGACTGGCAGCCGTTCAGCTTCTCGTCGGGCGTCCACCTCGCCGCGGTGCTCGTCCTCGGCCCGTGGGCCGGCGGGCTCGTCGCCGCTTCGGGCGTCGTCGTGGTCGACGGGCTGCGGCGGGCCCCGGCCCGGCGCGTCGCCTTCAACGCCAGCGTCTTCGCCCTCGCGGCGGTCGCCGGCGGCTACGTCTTCCAGAGCGTCGGCGGCACGCCGGGCGCTCTCCACCTCCCGTCCGGCTTTCTGCCCGTCGCCGCGCTCTGGCTCACGTACGCGACCGTCAACACGGTGTTCGTCAGCCTCGTCGTCTCCCTGGACTCGGGGCTCGCCCTGCGTCCTCTCCTGCGGGACAAGATCTTCGCCGAGATGCCCTCCGCGGCGGCGGAGGCCGGGCTCGGCGTCTCGCTGGCCTTCTTCGCGCTGACGGAGCCGTGGGCGATCGTGGCGCTCGCGCCGTTGATCGTCGCCGTCTACCAGGGTCTCGCCCGTCACGCCCTCCAGCGCCGCGAGACCGCCCGTGCGCTCGAGACGTTCGCCAACGTCGTCGACGAACGCGACGCCTACACCGCGAACCATTCCGAGCGCGTCGCCGAGTACGTGCGCGAGCTCGCCGAGGCCCTGGGCCTCTCCGGGTCGGACGTGGCGCGGCTCCGCTGGGCCGGCCGGCTGCACGACCTCGGCAAGATCGCCGTGGACGCCGCCGTCCTGCGCAAGCCGAGCAGGCTGTCGGAGGGCGAGTGGGCGTCCATGCGCCGGCATCCGCGCCTGTCGGCCCGCCTCCTGCGGCGCTTCCGCTTCGCGGGCGGCGCGGCGCGGGCTGTCGAGTACCACCACGAGCGCTTCGACGGGAACGGCTACTACCGGATCGCCACGGAGGCGATCCCGCTCGCCGCCCACTTCCTGACCGTCGCCGACAGCTATGACGCGATGACGACCGACCGGCCCTACCGCCTGGCGCTGACCGCCGAGGCCGCGCTGGCAGAGATCGAGGCAGGCGCGGGCACGCAGTACCATCCCGCGGTCGCGAGGGCGTTCGTCGCCGTCCGGCGCGGCCTCGATCCCGCGGGCGTGCTGACGGCGGAGGAGCACGCCGAGCTGCGGCAGGTCTGGCAGCGCTCGCGCCTGCCCGTGCTGCGGGTCGCCGCGGTCTCACGCCACGCGCCGGAGGCACTCGCGCTCACGGGCGTCGCGGGCGCGCTCGGCGGGGTGGGCGCCGGCGTCGCGGCGCTGGCGCTCGCGGGCCTCGCGCTCGGCCTCGGTGGGCTCGGCTGGCGGCTCGTCGACTCGCGCCGGCTGCGGCGGCTCGCGCGCTCGCTCGTCGTCACGCTCGCCGCCGACCTCCCGCGCGACTACCTCTTCCATGCCGTCGTCAACCGGATCGAAGCCGACGCCGACGTTCGCTGGGCGGGTCTCATCGCGTGGAATGACGGCGAGCTCGCGGGCGCCGTCGAGATCGCCCGCGGCGAGCAGGTGTTCGCCGGCCTCGGCGAGACCGGGCTGACGAGCTGGCTGCTGCGGGAGCTCGACGTCGCTCCCGGCGAGCTGATCCAGACGGATGGCCGCGAGCTCGGGAGCGACGGAGTGTTCGTCGCCGCGCCGCTCATCGCCGGCGGCGCAGTTCGAGGTTTCCTCGCGCTCGGCTTCGGGCGCACGGTGCCGCGGCACGTCGAGCTCGCGCTGCGCGCCCGCCTCGGGGACCTGAGCGAGCGCCTCCTTTCGGGCGCCCCGGTCGAGCAGCTCCCGCTGCGCGTCGCGGCGGCCGGGTAGCGCCCGGGTGTTCCTCCTTCCCTGCATCGCGTTCGGGTTGCTGTTCGCGCTCGTGCTCGGCGGCAAGCCGGCGCGACTCGCGAACGTCCACTTCCGGCTCGGGCCGCTCGTGCTCGTCGCCCTCGGCGTCCAGATCGTGCTCTTCACCCGCCTCGGCGAGGTGCTGCCGCACGGCGCCGTCGCCCAGGTGCACGTCGGCACGTACATCCTGCTGCTCGTCTTCGCCGCCGCAAACCTGAGGCTCCGGCCGCTCGCGCTCGTCTTCGGCGGGCTCCTCCTGAACGCAACGGCGATCGCGGCGAACGGCGGCGCCATGCCAGCCTCCCGGACCGCGCTCGCCGCGCTCGGCATCCACGGCGACTACGCAAACGTCTCCGACCGCGCGCACCGGCTCGCCTTCCTCGGCGACGTCTTCGTGATTCCGCCGCAGCTCCCGGTCGCGAATGTCTTCTCGGTCGGGGACGTCCTGATCGGGCTCGGCACGATCGCCTTCATCGTCCTCGTCTCGACGCAGGAGGGCCGCCGGCCCGCGCTCAGCCTGCGCCGCCTGCTCGAGCCGTTCCGGGTGCGCCCGTACCGGCTGCTCGCGGCCGGCAAGCTGGTCTCGCACGCGGGCGACTGGCTGACCCTGGCGGCGCTGATCGGCTGGGTGTACCACGAGACGGGCTCGACGGCCGAAACCTCTCTCGTCCTGCTCGTCCGGCTCGTGCCTCCGATCGTAGGCGGCGGCGTCGCGGCGCTCGTCGTCGACCGGCTGCCCAAGGACCGGCTCCTCGCCGGCGTCGAGCTCGCGCGCGGCGTGGCGCTCGCCGCCGCCCTCGTCGCCGTCCAGAGCGGCAGCATCGCCGGCGTGCTCGCAGCCCTTGCCGTCTCCGGCGTCCTGGCGGCGCTGTCGAACGCGTGCGTGCCGGCCCTGTTGCCCGCGCTGCTGCTTGCCGAGGACCTCCCTGCCGCAAACGCCGGGGTCGGCATCGCGAAGGACCTCGCGATGGCGGCCGGTGCCGCCGGTGCCGGCGTGGCGCTCTCGACCGTCGGCGTGACCGCCGCCATCGCCGTCGATCTCGGCACGTTCGCGCTCGCCTTCTGCCTCTTCAGCTTCCTGCGGGTGCAAGCGCCGCCGCGACGGCCCCGCGAGGCCCGCGAGCCGGGTGGAATCCGGTACCTCGTCGAGCGGCCGCCGCTCCTCCTGCTCGTGCTCTCCTTCGCTGCTGCGACGCTTGCGACGGGGCTCGCGAATGCAACCTTCCCGAGCTTCTTCGCCGGTCTCGGCTTCGGCGCCGCCGGCTACGGCTTCGCGATCGCCGCGCTCGCGGTCGGGCTCGCCGCCGGCCAGGCGATCGTCGGCCTCGCCCACGTCGGGGCGACCGCGGGCCGCTGGATCGCCGCCGGGCTGCTGGCGATGACGGGCCTCTTCGCCGTGCTCGCGCTCGGCCGCCACGCCCCGACCGCTCTCTTGATCCTCGTCGGGATCGGCATCGTGGACGGGACGACAGACGTGCTCTACGACACGGTCGTCCAGCGGCGGTCCGACCCCGCCCGCCTCGGCGCCGTCTTCGGCTCCTCGACGGCGATCATCACGACGACGATGCTCGCGGGCGTCGCCCTTGCGCCGCTCGCCGCCCAGGTCGTCTCTCCGGCCGGTGCGCTCGGCGCAGCGGCCGTCTTCCTCGTCGCGGCGGCCGCCCTCGCCCTCGCGGCGATCCCGGAGCGGGCCCTCTCGACGGTCGAGACAGCGAGCCGCGTGCGGGCAGCGCCCGCCCCGTAGCCTAGATCGTTGCCGGTGCGAGCAGGCCGAGGCGTTCGAGACAGCCGCGCACGGCGTCCCGTTCCTCGTCTGTCGCCTCGACGAGCGGCAGCCGCAGGCCCCCAACCTCGTGGCCGAGCAGGTTCAGCGCCGCCTTGACCGCGATCGGGTTCGGCGCCACCCGCAGCAGCTCGATCGCCGCACGCAGCTCCTCGTCGATTGCGCGCGCGCCGTCCACGTCCCCCGCCCTGTAGAGGGCCACCATGCGCTTCACCTGCGGCCCGACGACGTGCGTGTGGACGCAGACGCCGCCGACACCGCCGAGCTCGAGAAACGGCAGGATCAGGTCGTCGTCGCCTGCGTACAGGTCGAGCCCGAGCTCGACGATCCGGCGGGCCTGCGCGAGATCCGGCTGGGCCTGCTTGACCGCGCGGACGTTGGGGATCTCCCCCAGCTTCGCGATCGTCTCCGGCTCGAGGTTGAGGACGACGCGCGACGGGATGTTGTAGACGACGAGCGGCCTGTCGGTGGCCGACGCGATCTCCTCGAAGTGGCGCACGATGCCGCGCACCGGTGGCTTCGAGTAGTACGGCGTCACGACCAGGAAGCCGTCCACGCCCAGCTCCTCGGCCCGCTCGGTCAGGTGGACGGAGTGCGCGGTCGAGTAGGTGCCGGTGCCCGCGATCACCGTCGCCCGATCCCCCACCTCGTCCACCGCCGCGGCGTAGAGCTCGAGGCGCTCCTCGTCGGTCAGCGTCGGCGCCTCGCCGGTCGTGCCGGTGACGACCAGACCGTCGGAGCCGTTCGCGACGAGGAAGCGCGCGAGCGCGCGGAAGCGGTCAAGCTCGACGGAGCCGTCCGCCCGGAACGGCGTGACGATCGCGGTCAGCACCTCGCCCAGCACGGCGCGATTCTACTCCGTCCGCCCCGGGGGCTAGGAATGACGCTGTGGGACGGGAGTTCAGGCAGTTCCTGCTGCGTGGCAACGTCGTCGATCTCGCGGTCGGCATCGTCATGGGCGCCGCCTTCGTCGCCGTCGTCAACTCGCTCGTCGGCGACATGATCACGCCGCTGATCGCGGCGGTCGTCGGCAGGCACGCCTTCGACGAGCTCCACTTCACGCTCAACGGCTCGCAGTTCGGCTACGGCGCCTTCGTCAACGCGCTCTTCTCGTTCGTCACCGTCGCGACGGCGGTGTTCTTCCTCGTCGTGAAGCCCGTGAACGCGCTGCTCGCGCGCTCGCGCAGCGAGCCCCCCGCCGACCCGACGACGAAGAAGTGCCCCGAGTGCCTGAGTGAGATCCCGCTTGCCGCGCGCCGCTGCGCGCACTGCACGTCGCAGCTTGCGGCCTAGACCGAGGCCCAGTCGTATGCCTCGCCGATCGCCGCGAGGCGGGCTCGGGTGGCCTCGTCGCAGAGCGCGCCCGCGACACCCGCCGCGTAGAACCCACGCGGCTGGAGGCCAAGGCTCATCGCCGCCTCGTGCTCGCGCCCGAGGTCGGTGTCGAACATCGCCGGGTCGTCGGTCGCGAGCGAGCAGAGCACGCCCGCGGCCACGAGCGAGGGCAGCGGGTGCTCGGCGAGGGAGGTGACGACGCCGGTGCGCAGGTTCGAGATCGGGCACACGTCGAGCACCGTGCCGCGCGCGACCAGCTCGCGCACGAGCCCCGGGTCCTCGATGGCGCGGATTCCGTGACGCACGCGGTCGGCGTGGAGGGCATCCAGCGCGCCACGCACCGACTCGGGCCCAGCCGCCTCGCCCGCATGCGGCACCGACGCCACGCCGCCGTCACGCGCCACCGCGAACGCGGGCGCGAACGGCTCGGGCGGATACTGGGCCTCCGGGCCGCCGAGGCCGAGCCCGACGATCCCTCGTTCGCGGTAGGCCACCGCGTACTCGGCGGTCTTGGCCGCCTCCTCGAGCGTGAACCCGCGCGGGATGTCCGGCGTCAGCCGCAGCTCGAGCCCGCAGCGCTCGCGCGCCTCCTCGATCCCGTCGCAGTACCCCGTGAAGACCTCGTCCCAGCTCACGCCGTTCCGAACCGGCTCGGCCGGGGAGAAGATCCCCTCGACGTAGACGGCGCCGTGGCCGGCCGCCTCCTCGGCGTATTCGACGACGACCCGGCGGAAGTCCGCCGCCGTCCGCAACACCCGCGTCGTCAACACCCACACCTCGATGAAGTGCATGAAGTCCCGGAACCGGTACAGCTCGGCGAGCCCCTCGACGGAGTCCGCCGGCAGGGCGACGCCGTTGCGGCGCGCGATCTCGAGCAGCGTCGCCGGCCGGACCGTCCCCTCGAGATGGACGTGCAGCTCAATTTTGGGGAAGCTCATACGCCGAGCAGCGCGTCCAGGCCGACGGTGAGGCCGGGCGGCAGGCCGCGCAGGCGCTCGAGCGCGAGCAGGACGCCGGGGACGAACGCCTCGCGCGAGGTCGTGTCGTGACGGATCGTCAGGTACTGGCCCGGGCCGCCGAGGATCACCTCCTGGTGGGCGACGAGCCCCGGCAGGCGGACGGAGTGGATGACCGGGTCGGTGCCCATCGCCGCGGCGGTCGCCTTCGCGGTACCGGACGGCGCATCGAGCTTGCCCTCGCCGTGGGCCTCGACGATCTCCGCGCGCGGCAGGTGCCTGGCGGCCTCGGCGGCGAAGCGCATCATCAGCACCGCTCCGACGGCGAAGTTCGGCGCGTAGAAGCAGGGCAGGCCGGACTCGCGCGCTGCGGCGTCCACGGCCGCCTGGTCGAAGCCGCTCGTACCGATCACGCAGGGGACGCCCTGGGCGAGGCAGGCGCGCACGTTCGCCACGACGGCGTCCGGCCTCGTGAAGTCCACGGCGGCGTCGCAGCCGGCGGCGTCCAGGGGATCGCCGCGCCGCAGGGAGCGCACCTTGTGCCCGGCGGCCTCGAGCGCGGGCGCAAGCACTGCGCCGACCTTCCCCCCCGCCCCGAGCAGGCAGACCTTCACGCCGCGTCCGCGTAGAGCGCGGGGTTGACGCGCTCCACGGCCTCCCGGAACCGCTCCTCGTCCGGGCCGATGCCGGCCGCCGACAGCCGCTCGGGCGCGAGCAGGCCGGCGGCGAGCGAGGCGACCTCCTCCGCGGCGACGCGGTCGATCCTGTCCACCAGCTCCTCGGCCGACAGCAGCTCCGTGCCGGTGATCAGCGACTTGCCGAGCCGGCTCATCCGGCTGGACGTGGACTCCAGCGAGAGCAGCATCCGTCCCTTCAGATTCTCCTTCGCGCGCGCCAGCTCCTCGGCGCGGACGTTCCCGCCGGCGATGTCCGCAAGCTGCTCGGCGGCGACCTGGAGGCAGGCGGCGAGGTTCTCCTCGCGCGTGCCGATGTAGATCCCGATCTGACCCGCGTCGCTGTACTGCGAGCCGAAGCTGTAGACCGCGTAGGCCATTCCGCGCTTCTCGCGGATCTCCTGGAAGAGCCGCGACGAGGCCGAGCCGCCGAGGATCGCGTCGAGCAGCGAGGCCGCGAACCGGCGCTCGTCGGAGCGCGCGATCCCCGGGGCGCCGAGGCAGACGTGGTACTGCTCGGTCTCCTTGCTCTGGAAGCGGCGACCGGCGGCCGGCGGCTCGCCGAGCGGCAGCCGCGGGACGCTGTGCGGCCCGTCCGCCCCGTCGCGGCGCTCGGCGAGCAGCTCGAGCAGCCGCCCGTGCTCGAGGTTCCCTGCCGCGGCGATGACGACGTTCTCGGCGACGTAGGCGGCACGGTGGTAGCCGGCGAGCTCGGCAGGCGTGACGCGCGCGATCACGTCGGCGCTGCCGATCACCGGCCGCCCGAGCGGATGGCCACCGAAGACCGCCTCGGCGACGTAGTCGTGCACGAGGTCCTGCGGGTTGTCCTCGACCATCGCGATCTCCTCGAGCACGACCTCCCGCTCGGCGTCCACCTCGGAGAACGCGGGGCTGAAGACCATGTCGGTCATCACGTCGAGGGCCGTCTCGAGCTTCTCGTCGGGGACGCGGGCGTAGACGACGGTCGTCTCGCGCGAGGTGGCCGCGTTCAGCTCGCCGCCGAGGCCGTCGAAGATCTCCGCGATCTCCTGCGCGCTGTAGCGGCTCGAGCCCTTGAAGAGCAGGTGCTCGATGAAATGCGAGACCCCGGCCTGCTCGTCGGCCTCGTCGCGCGAGCCGGCGCCGATCCACAAGCCGAGCGCGACCGAGCGCACGCTCGACACGTGCTCGGTGATCACGCGCTCGCCGGTCGCGAGGGTCGAGAGCTCGTACTGCTGCACCGGTCGATGGTACCCGCCGCTCTACTGGGAACGCGGCGAGCATGACGGCTGTCGATCTTTTCGGCCGCGCCCTTCGACCCGCCGGCCTAGCCCGGATCTTTCAGTAGGACTGGCTGGCGCGCTCTCGGTCGGACGGGTGATGTCCGCCTGAGCAGGGACGATCTGGGTTGTCGAGTCCCAATCTCCCTGCTCAGGAGGATCACCATGCCGGTGAAGGCAAGCAGCTCGATCGAGAGGCTACAAGTCGTTGCGGACGCCGATGGTTTGACGTCGCGTGCGGGTACCGCGCTTATCGCCGGAGTCGCTGATCGCGTCGGGTTGACGGCTGGTCTTTCGGATGCGCTCGAGAGCCTGCGCGAGCGGCGTTCGCGTCACGATCCCGGCCGGGTGGTGCGCGACCTGGCGCTCATGCTCGCCGACGGTGGCGACTGCCTCGCCGACCTGCGCGCGCTGCGCGACCAGCAGCCGCTCTTCGCTGATGTCGCCTCCGATGCCACCGCCTGGCGCGCGCTCGCTGCCCTCGACGAGCCGCGGTTGCAGGCGATCCGGCTCGCGCGCGCCCACGCCCGGAGGCGGGTCTGGCAGCGGGCGGGCGCGCCGCGGCGGGTGATCCTCGACATCGACGGCACGCTGGTGACGGCGCATTCGGACAAGGAGGGCGCGGCCGGCACCTACAAGGGGGGCTTCGGCTTTCACCCGCTGCTTTGCTACGAGGCGACGAGCGAGGAGGCGCTCGCCGGACTCTTGCGGCCGGGCAACGCTGGCTTCAACACTGCCGCCGACCACATCGAACTCCTCGAGCGCTCGCTCGCGCAGCTGCCCGAGGAGCAGGTCGGGGGCGGGCTGCTCGTGCGCTGCGACCGCGCCGGCGCCACGCACGCCTTCCTCGACCATGTCGACGCGCGCGGCCTGCGCTTCTCGGTGGGGCTCGACCTGACCGAGCCCGTCCGCCAGTCGATCCTCGCCCTCCCGGAGCAAGCCTGGCAGCCGGCGCTCGCCCAGGACGGCGCCGACCGCGAGGGAGCCTGGGTGTCCGAGCTCCCGCTCGACCTCTCCAGCTGGCCGCCAGGGACGCGCGCGATCTGTCGCCGCGAGCGCCCCCACCCCGGCGCCCAGCTCTCCTTCACCGACGAGGGCGGCTACCGCTTCCAGGTCTTCCTGACCAACCAGCAGGGTCGTCGGATCGCCCGCCTCGAGCAGCTCCACCGCGCCCGCGCCGCCTGTGAGGACCGGATCCGCTGCGGCAAGCAGAGCGGCCTTGCCAACCTCCCCTTCCGCGCCTTCCAGCCCAATGCCGCCTGGCTCGAGCTCGTGCTGATCGCCCAAGACCTGCTCGTCTGGACGCAGCGCTTGCTCCTCGCTGGAACCGGGCTCGCCCGCTGCGAGCCGAAGCGGCTGCGCTACCGGCTCCTCCACGTCGCCGCCCGGCT
>Ga0315281_10005905_pt1 | contig 17475 bp, 12 predicted proteins | sample YL17G07_0_MG_FD_204540 | JGI IMG/M metagenome (GOLD analysis project Ga0315281, IMG submission 204540) | Sediment microbial communities from Yellowstone Lake, YNP, Wyoming, USA - YL17G07_0 | ecosystem: Environmental > Aquatic > Freshwater > Lake > Sediment | place: USA: Wyoming | collected...
TGATCACCCGGTCCTCGATGAGCATCTTAATTAATTCCTCGACATAGAACGGATTGCCTTCCGCCCCGGCGACGATCAATTCGCGCAAATCGGCGGGCACTTCGTCCACCTGGCGCAGAATTTCTTCCACCAGGCGGCGGGTATCGCGCCGGGAGAGGGGGCGGAGCTCCACCCGCAGATGAAATGCCTGTCCCTCGCCCCAGGCCGACCGCCGCTCAAACAACAGGCGGCGGCTCAGACAGACGATGAGTAATTTAAGTTGTGGCGCTGTCCGGGCCAGGTGGGAGAGCAGATCGAGCGACTTGTCATCCGCCCAATGGATGTCTTCCAGAAAAATGACCGCCGGGCCAGCCGTGAGCGCCGTGAAAAATTCGCCGAGATAAGTCGCCGCCCGTTCGTAAAGTTGTTGAGCGCTGTCGAGGGCGCCCTGCAAATACGGGCTGGCGGAAAAATCAAACCCGAGCAATTGGCCGATGAAGTGCGCCCGGATGCGACCCCGCTCGTCCGCGCCCAGCGCGATCGTGATGCCCCGCTCCCATTTCTCGCGCGCCACGGCGGAACTGTCACTATCCAATATCTCAAAACGAGAGGCGAACAAGTCGCGCCAGAGGGCGTAGGGCAAAGCCGCCATTTCCTGCGTCGCGCGCCCTTTCAAATATTGCACCCGCTCCGGCCGAAGTTCGATCCAGTTCTCGAATTCGTAGAGCAGGCGCGATTTGCCGACGCCCGCCTCGCCGATGACCGTGACGATGTGCGTTTCGGAATCTTCCATCGCCGCCTGAAAGGCATTTTGCAACGCGAGCAACTCTGCCTCGCGCCCGATCGTCCGGGTCTCCACTCCCTCCACGCCGCGGGTCAGTGTCCGGAAGGCGCGCGGTTTAACCAGGCGCACCACATACGTCTGAATCGGCTCAACCTTGCCCTTGACGGTCAGAGGTGACTGCGGCTCAACTTCAAAAACGCCCCGCACGTGCTGATAAGTATTGTGCGAGATGAGAATACCGCCAACCGGCGCGGCGTGCTCCAGGCGTGAAGCCAGGTTCACCGCGTCGCCGATGGCCGTGAATTCACCCGTCGTGCCGACAGCGCCCAACAGCACCGGGCCGGTGTTGAGGCCAATGCGCATCTGTAGAGAGGCGCTCTGGCGCGCCTCTACGGTGAAGCGTTGAATGGCGGTTTGCATGGCCAGGGCGGCCCGGATAGCCTGCTCGGGGTCATCTTCCCGGGCCGTGTCTGCGCCCCAGAGCGCCATTACCGCGTCGCCAATGTGCTTGTCAATCCGGCCACCGTGCGTCGTGATGGCTGAGTCCAATCTCTGCCACAAAGCGTTCATCGTCGTGCTGACATCTTCGGCGTCCATGGTTTCGCTCATGGCGGTAAAGCCGGAAACGTCGGCGAACAGCACGGTAACCGTTTTGCGCTGCTGTTCCGCGGAAAACGCGAGCGCGCGCAGGGCGGTCAGTTTTTCGCGCAACGGGGCCAGGGCGGCGTCCACCACGGCATCGCCAAGGCTGGCGCGCTGGGCTTCCATGGCCGCGAGGGCTTGTTCGAGTTTTTCAATCTCAGTCACAACGGAATATTCCCGTGCTTCTTCTGCGGATTGCTATCGCGCTTGTTGGCCAGCATTTCCAGCCCGTTGATGAGGCGGGCGCGCGTCTCGCGCGGCTCGATGACGTCGTCAATGTAACCGCGCGCGGCGGCCACGTAGGGGTTGGCGAATTTCTCGCGGTACGTGGCGACGAGTTCGGCCTTCTTCGCTGCCGGATCAGCGGCCTCTTTCAACTCGTTGCGGAAGATGATGTTCACCGCGCCGTCCGGCCCCATCACCGCGATCTCGGCGGTGGGCCACGCAAAATTCAAGTCGCCGCGAATGTGCTTGGAACTCATCACGTCGTACGCGCCGCCGTAGGCTTTGCGCGTGATGACGGTCAGCTTCGGCACGGTGGCCTCGCAATACGCGTAGAGCAGTTTCGCGCCACTGCGAATGATGCCGCCGTGCTCCTGCTTCACGCCGGGCAAGAACCCCGGCACGTCCTCGAAAGTCACCAGCGGAATGTTGAAGCAATCACAGAAGCGGATGAAGCGCGCGGCTTTCTCGGAGGCGTCAATGTCGAGCACGCCCGCCAGCACCGCCGGTTGATTGGCGATGATGCCCACGCTATGCCCGCCCAGCCGCGCGAACCCCACGACGATATTCATCGCGTAGTTCTCGTGAATCTCGAAGAACTCGCCGCCGTCCACGATGAGCCGGATGACTTCTTTGATGTCGTACGGTTTGTTCGGATTGTCCGGCACGAGCGTATCGAGCGCGGCTTCCATGCGGAGCGGGTCATCCGTCGAGTTCACAAACGGCGGGTCTTCCATGTTGTTCTGCGGCAGGAAGGAGAGCAGTTTGCGGATGAGATACAAGCAATCGGCCTCGTTCTCAGCCACGTAATGGCACACGCCCGAAGTGGAACTATGCACGCTCGCCCCGCCGAGGTCTTCAAACGACACGTCCTCGTGGGTCACACTCTTTACCACGTCCGGCCCGGTGACGAACATATACGAGGTGTTCTTGACCATGAAGATGAAATCGGTGAGGGCTGGAGAATAAACCGCGCCGCCCGCGCACGGCCCCATGATGGCAGAGATTTGCGGGATGACGCCCGAGGCGAGGGTGTTCCGCAGGAAGATGTCGGCGTACCCGCCAAGGGACACCACGCCTTCCTGAATCCGCGCCCCGCCAGAATCATTTAACCCGATGACGGGCGCGCCCGACTTGATGGCCATCTCCATGATCTTGCACACTTTCGCGGCGTGGACTTCGCCCAGCGAGCCGCCGAAGACGGTGAAGTCTTGCGAGAAGATATAGACGAGGCGGCCATTAATCGTGCCCCAGCCGGTCACGACGGAGTCGGCGAGGAACTTGCGCTCGTCCAGCCCGAAATCGTGGGTGCGGTGGGTGACGAACTGATCCAGTTCGCGGAAAGAGCCTTTGTCGAGGAGCAAATCCAGCCGCTCGCGCGCGGTGAGGCGACTCCCGGCGTGTTGCTTCTCGATGCGCTCCGGCCCGCCGCCCTGTTTGGCTTCTTCTTTGAGCTGGCGGAGCTTGGCAAGGTGAAGGTCGAGGGTCATGGAAACTCCGTAAGGCTGAAGGTTGAGGGCTAAAGGCAAAATCAGGCTGAAAAACTTTGTCTTGTTTTCCGGTGCAGAAGTATACCCCACACTACCGCGAGAGCGACGAGGCTTATCCCCAACGCATACGGCGCCAGCGCCCGCGCAAAGTCGGTGCGGTCAAAGAGCCAGCGGTCAACCCAACTCTGCGCTACGTACAGCGTGAAGATCGCGAGCGTGCCCACGCGTCCCCACTGTTTGAGCCGCCACAGACCAAAGGCCAGCGCTCCAAACGCTACAGCCCACCCCGCGCGGCTGGTGATGAGATAAACGGGCGAGACCGCAAGCGGCAAACTACGCAAGAAAGCGTATTGCTGAAACCCGCTCACTGCCCCGAGCAAATTGAACGCCGCTAAACACAAGACCGCGAGGGCGAGGAGAGTGACGGAAAGGGGGCGGGGCATGGATTAGAGGTCAGAGGTTGGAGGTGGGAGGTCAGAGGGTTCTTCCGACATCTGACCTCCCACCTCTGACCTCTACCTTAAACGCTCAACACAATCTTCCCGGCCACTTCCCCCTGCTCCAGCCGCTCGTGCGCGGCGCGGATGTCAGTCAGCGGAAAGGTCGAGTCAATCACCGGTTTGAGTTTCCCGGCGAAGACAAGCCCCATCACGGTGGCGAACTCGGCGCGGGTGCTCATGGTGGAGCCGAGGAGGCTCAGGTGTTTGCCGAACAGATAGCGGTTGTCCAGCTCGAACTTCGGCCCGGCGGTGTTGCCGACCGTGAGGATGCGCCCGCCTTTGCGCGCACAGCGCAGGCTGGTCATCATCGTCGCCGCGCCCACGTTGTCCACCACCACGTCTACGCCGCGCTTGTGGGTGAGTTGATAAACTTTTTTCCCCCAATCGTCTTGCGAGCGGTCAATCAGCACGTCCGCGCCGAGTGATTGGGCGAGGGCGAGTTTCTTTTCATCCGAGCCGACGACGTACACCGCGCACCCGGCCAGTTTGGCGATTTGAATCGCGGCGGTGTTCACCCCGCCCCCGGCCCCGACGATGAGGACGCTCTCGCCCGCTTGGATTTGCCCGCGCGTGATGAGCGAGTGCCAGGCCGTTTGAAAGACGAGCGCGGCGGCGGCGGCTTGCTCAAACGGAAAGCCTTCGGGGATTTTCAGCAACTGGCGTTCCGGCACGGCGAGGTATTCGGCATTCGTGCCGGGAATGGTCTCGCCGATGAGATGCCAGTTGACGCACCAGTTGTCGCGCCCGGCCACGCAAAACTCGCACGTTCCACAGCCGAGATTAGTGTTGACGACCACGCGGTCGCCGGGGTGAAGCGTTGGGGAGGCCGCTACCGCGCGGGTGACGACTCCCGCGCCGTCGGAGCCGAGGACGTGCGGGAGTGCGAGCTTGAGTCCGGGCCAGCCGTCGCGCACCCACTTGTCCACGCGATTCAGGGCGGCGGCTTTGATTTGCACCAGCACCTCGCCGGGTTGCAGTTCCGGCTCCGGGAGGTCACCGGAGCGCATGACCTCGGGGCCACCGTGTTGAGAGAAGAAAGCGGCTTTCATATGTGTTTTGGATAACGCTTCAGGCCGCTGGGGGTGCGGCCTCCGCGACGGACGCGGGTACCCCAGCGGGTGCGCGCGCCCAAAGCCACAGGCACAATCCCAAGCCGATTACGGTTAACAACAACCCGAGTGGCACATCCCACGGGCGATAATGAAATTCGTAAGTGTGTTCTCCAGCGGGGGCCTCAGCGCCCAGCCAATCGTTATCCGCCAATTCCACCCGCGCGCCATCGCGCCAGACTTGCCAGCCTGTCCACGAATTTTCTTGGACGATGAGTTGGCCCGGCGTAGCGGTCGAACATTTGACGATAAGATCGCCGCCGCTCCCCGTGGCGGGGCAGGGGGTCACGGCCTCGCCCGCTAGGATGTAAGCGTAATTGATGGTCGCGTCTTCATACACAGGGACATCGGTAATTTGCCCGATAGCGGTGGTGTTGGGAGGCTGAGCGTCACGCGAGGCGATGAGGCGCGCTGGAGGCGCGGGGCGGTCTTTCCAGCCCCAAGCCCAAATCACATCGGCCACTTTGAGGTCGGCATTGAGGGCGGGTTCAACCCAGTAATGTTCGCCAAATGGCAACGTCAGCCATTGCAGGCTGGGGGTGTGAAGCGACTCGACGGCTTTATAAACCGGCCGGAGGTCATCCACTTTGATGAAACCTTGATTCCATGTATACGCAGCGCGGAGGGACATAACCAACGGCACGACCAAAATCCACGCTAGGCTCACACTGAGCGCTCGGCCCGTGGCTGTAGGTTGACGCAAGATGATTTGCGGCCATTCGATTTTGAGCAAGCCATCGAGACCATAGGCGGCCAGCCCCAAAATGGCTGGGACGGCGAGGCTGGCAATGAGTGGGGGATGGCGAAACCCGGCAATTTCGGGGAGAAAGGCCGCGAGCCATTTGAGCGGCGCGGCGCTAGCAAAGACAAACATTAGGCCCGCGCCGGTGGCGAGGCAGAACAGCGCCGGGTAGTGTTTACGTTGGGCGAAGCGGAGAGGGAGAACGGCCAAGAGAATAGGCGTCCAACCAATGAAGAGATTGTAGAGATAGGGGAAAGGTAATTTGCCCAGAGCGTCGGAGTTATAGAACTTCCAATCACTGATTACGAGATTCAAAGGAAGGTAGGCCAGTTCTTGGGCCGATTCAAAATTAGTGTCATTGAATTTACTCAGATTCGGCCAAAAGTGAGCCACCGGCACAATAAAAATTCCGGCTAATAAAATTGCTAGCCCGAAGGCCAGCCCAAACTCACGCCACACCGGGCGCAAGCGCAAATCTTCATCCCACAGAAAAAAGAGCAGGGCCGGTGCCCAGCATAGGAGGGCGAGTTGCAGATAACCTTGCCCGGCAACAATCGCCATCGCGCCCAGGAGGGCTAAGAGCACGCTGGCCCGGCGCGTGCCCGAGCCCCCTAAATGCACAGCCGCCGCCAATGCTAAACTACTCGCGGCAATTGACAATGTAAGATTGTACGCGCCGATTTCGGCTCGCCCCACCAAGTGCCCGCCGACGACGACGATAAATGCGCTCCAGAGTCGAGCCACGCGCCCTACGCCCAGACTACGGGCAAGCCACCATTGCGCCACACCGCCCATCCACAGCGAGGCGATAAAAGAGATCTTCGTGCCGTTGATGACCCCCCAGGCTAAAGTGGTGAGAGCCACCACTGGGTGCAGTTTATCGGCAAAGATATCCGCGAGCGCGGGGTAGCCACCGTTGACATTGCTATTCCACAAGGCGCACAGCCCACAGTGTTGCAAACGGGTCCAGAAATGACTCGCCGAAAGTTGCGAGCCGAGTTCACGGCCTTGCGGCCAAACCTGAGGGTTGAAGTCAAGCAACACCCGCCCCACCCACATAGCCCACAATCCAATCACCGTCAGTTCAATCAGCGCACCGAGATTGGCACGGAACCATTGCTTAATTTGCGCCAGCCGAGAGGGCGCGCTAACAAGCGGCGGCGTGGTCAGGTCAGAGGTCATAGTTGTGACTCCCAAGAGATGCGCCTAGGGCGCGGGATATGCCGAAGTTGCTGGGGATGCTTCGGGGGTGACGAGCGGCGCGAGGGCCGTTGAGCTAGGGTAGGCCGCTCGGGTCGCGGCGGATTGTGGTAGGGGAGGCGAGACCGCCGGAACGAGCGTAGCCACCGGGAGCGCAACCCCGCCCGAGTTCGGGTTGTCTACGGCGTAGGTCAAATACAAAATCTTTTGCTGATCACTCGGGGAGCGGACTTCTTCGACTTGGCCGTTAGGGTAGGTTTGCTGGACCCAATTGAGTTCGGGGCCGCGCTCGGGAAGGAAGACGAAGAAGGCTTTCGCGCCCGGCGGCACCAGGGTCGAGTCGAAGGGGGCCGTGAGCGGGTCCGTAATATCTTGACCCGCCAGATCCGGCAAAAGATAACGAAGCGTGCCGATGCCGATATACATTCGCGGCGCGCCAAAGAAATATAAGTTCCACTCTGGGCCAAGTTGGGTCGTCACTTTTTCACTGAGCAGGGTAGCGATGAGGGCGTGTTCGCCGCCATAGATGCGCTTCGGTGTGTACTCGGTGAAGTAAGCGTTAACGCTCATAGCGCCGAGGCCGAGCGCGGCGAGGGCGGCCACGCTCGTCGCTACCCGCGCATTGAAACGGGCGCGGAGGAATTCGGCGATTTGGTCGAGGCTCCACGCCACGCAGAACATCACCGGGACGGCGGCAGTGATGAACCGCTGGCTAGAAGGCGTGGTATCGGTGAGCATTCCGCCAGTGAGAATTGCGCCCCACCACCACGCCACACATGGGGCGAGACGCCGGTCGCGCAGGCTGAGGAGGGTCGTGCCGCCGAGGCCGAGCAGGAACAAGACGCCGCTAGTGAAGTCGAGCAAAGGGCCGGAGAGGCCATACCACGCGGTGCGGTCGGGGTAAGCGTTGAAAGCCAGCGCCGACCGCCAAAACTGGTCGACAAGAACTGCGCTTTGCGGTTTGCCTAACACTTTGGCTTCGTTGACAAGCCAGCCGTTTTGGAAAATGCCAATTTGATTGACGCGCGCGTTGTAGTCGTCGGGACGTTGATACGCGTAGAGGAATATCGGGCCACCCGCCACCAGCAGGGCGAGGACGAGCACGCCGAGGCCAACCCAGTTTTGGCGCGAGAATTTAAAACCGTCGCGCACAAAGAGGTAGAGCACGAGAAAGGCGGTGACGACCAACCCCAGCCGCGCCCCGGCGTAGAAATATTGCCCCAGGCCGAGACTCAATCCACATAGCGCCCAATCCAGCCAACTGCCCCGGTCGTAGCCACGATAAAGGAAAAGCAAAGCCAGCGGGAGGAGGAGTGTATCCGCAATTTGATTAGAGCCGAGGCGTGAGAAGTGGATGTGATAGTGATAAGCGGCGAGGAGCACCGCCGCGAGGAGCGCCAGACGCGTGCCTTTGAGATGTTTGACGAGCAGGAAGGTGACCAGGACGCTAGCCGTGCCGACCAGCACCCACATAATTCGCAGACCGAAGATGGTGTTGCCAAACAGACGCACGCTCAGGGCATTTAAGAAGAAACTCAGGGTCGGCACGCTATACCAGCCGGTGCTAAACGGGTTGCGCAAAGTGCCGTTGAGTACGTTCAGAATTTCCGCGCCTTGTTCGCCTTCGTCGCCGCCGAGGACGTAGGGAATGTGGCCGACGTTCCACACGCGCAAGAGAAACGCCGCGACCACAATCGCCGTGACGACGAGGATGAGGCGCACGTTGGTCTGCGCCCAAGCGCGCCAATCGGCGAGCGTGGGGAGGGAGCGGGACTGAGCCAGCCACGCGGCCACGCCCACACAGAATATGGCGATAAGCCAACGCAGGAGGTCGCCGGTGTAACTCGTGGGCGGTTGCGCGGCGTTGAGGTCGCGCAGAGTCCACAGGCTTCCCAAGCCAGCCAGGACCAGCAGGCCGATCAGGATATTGCGGCGTCGTTTATCAGCCGTGAAATCGCCAAGCAAATTAGCTGAAGGTGTGGCCGATAGGATGGAGCGCGCGTTGAGCCACGCGGCCCAAGCAAAGGCAATCGCCGCCGCCGCCCAATACCAGCCCCCCATTTCGGTGAAGGCATTTTTTGCGCTAAAAGAGTTTTGACTCAACACGGCTAAACCGAGAGCGACTGTGCCCACCACCAGACCATTCTGCAACAACGGCACGCGCTTTTCGAGTTGTTGCGCATAGCGCGCAAGGTCAGGGAGTTGGAATGTAGGCGCAGGGGTCGGGCGCGGAGCCACTGGGGTTGGCGCAACGGTTGGGGCGGGCGCAGGCCACGCGGGTTGCGGGATTGCGACGGGCGCGGGCGGAGGCATTTCTACAACGACCGGCGCGGGCGGAGACGCTACGGATGCAGATGCTGTGAGGGTAGCGGCGAGTTGTGGTTCGGGCGTGGGCGCGCTGACTGGTTGTGCGGCTTCAATAGAAACTGAGGTCTGTGAAGCCGAGATGGCCATGACCGGCGCACTGATGTCGGGGGCGGCGTGTACCTTATGGCGCACGATCGGCATATCCGAATCAGGTGAAACTTCAACCGTGAATTCTATGAATGTGCCTTCAGGGACATTGAGTTTAATTTCAACATGAGCCAGACGGAGCGACGTGGGGTGATCGGATGGGGAGGCGTTGGTCATAGAAGCAGAGACTTCAAAGTTCTGTCGAAGGGCGAGTGGCCTAGCGGCTTGTGGCGGGAGAGGTGTGACATTGTCGGGGCGGGTCTCAGACCCGCCCGCACTAGGCGGGGCGGGGGTCGTCACGCCGGGGCGCGCGGCGGGCGCTAGGGGCGCTGAGTCCGCTTCAACGGGCAAGACCGTGGGGGCCGCCGTCAGTCCCTCCACAATCGCGCGCAACCAGTTGGGTAAAAATCCGAGCCACGCCGGTTGATAAAAGTAAATCGCCGCCGTCAGCAAAATCAGGAGGCTGAGCCAGAGCCAAATCGGGCGCGGATAGGAGTCGGTCAACAGTGAGGGGGTCTCAAACTTGAACGGTTGGTTCATCACCGCGCCGCCAATGCCCGCGCCGGAGGAATCGTGGAAGACGGTCGGTGTGTCGAGGATGGGCCAATAGGTGCTGGAGGCGGCAATGGCGGCGTTATCTACTGCGAGCGGGTAGAAGACGACGACCGGCTGGTCGGCGGGCATTTCAATTTGATGCTGAATAAGCGCGTCAACGGAGACTGTCTCGTAGCGTAGGTGAGGCGAGAACTCGCGGAGGACGTAGGGCATGAAGTTGGCTTCGGTAGGGTCGCCGTAGACGTAGACAAAGCGCGTACCTTGGGCGTTCAGCCCGGCCCAGCCAATGATGTTTTCAAAATCGGGGTGATAGGCTTGCGGGACGCGATAGAAGTAATCGTATAGCCCCGCGCCCGCAACGATGACCGTGACGGCGACGAGCGCGAGTTGCGCCGCGCGCGCCGGAAGCACGCTCGTGAGCGGTTGCGCGGCGTCGAGGAGCGCCACGAGGCCCGCCCCGCTCCACAGCGCGAGGAGCGGCAACAGCGCCACGAGGTTGCGGTCATGCGGCGCGGCGCCGGTGGCGGCGCTAAAGACGAGGAGCGTCAGCCCGAACCACAGCAGTAAGTATTGATTCCGCCGTTGTCGCCAACCAATGACCGAGAGCGCGAGGCCGATGAAATAGGTCATAGCGCCGAGCGTCCCGGCTAAGGGCGCGGCGAGAAAATGTTGCGTGACGAGATTGGGGTTGTGCAGAGCGAGGAGCGAACGCAATAGCCCGCTGACATAGTTGGCTTGGTCGGCAAAAATTTCAGGCGCGAGCAGACCGAGCAGGGTATTGGAGTCTTTGCCGGAGAGATAGAGCAACTGCGGCGCGGCTACGCTGAACCAGCCACCGCCAAACACGAGCGCGGCGATGAACCATTGGCCCGCTTTGCGCGACTCTTGCGCGAGGCGCACCAGCATGAACAGGCCGATGATGACCACCGCGCTCCGCCCGGCGGGAGACGTGTAGAACCCCAACCCGGCGGCGCAGCCCGCGGCGAATAAATAAAACGCGCTGCTTCGCTTGAGGCCGAGATAGGCCCAATAGAGCGCCAGCGTCAGCGGGAACAGCGCCAGAATGGTGGTATAGCCCATCCGCGCAAACGCGAGGAAAAACGGCGCGGCTATGAACAGCGCCGAGGCCACAATCGCCACGCGCCGCTCAAACAACTCACGCGCCAAAAGATATAACGGCACAATCGTCGCCACGCCCGCCAGCACCGAACTCAAGCGCCACGCCCAAAGCGTCATCCCGAACCAGCGCGCAATCTGGGCCTGATAAATGGAGCCGAGTGCCGGGAAGCCTGCCACACCGAGGTCGAACAGCGCGGGCTTATGCACCCCGTTGGCGATGTCGCGCGCCGTCGTCCAGAAAACGCCTTCGTCGCCCATCAACATCGCGGGCAAACTCTGCAAGCGATAGAGCGCGATGAGCAAGCCCAGCAGAGTCAGGCCCGCCAGCCACAACGCATCCCACCGCGCAAGGTTCGGCGAGAGCGGCACGGCGTTGCGTTTATCCCACACCCCCATCAGCCCGCCGAGCAAAATCACACTGCCCAGCCAGATGAATACAAAAAAGTTTTGATAACTCTGGGCGCGCAGTTGAGTCAACACCAGCGCCAGTGCCAGCCCGCCTACGATGCCCCACCGCGCGAGGCCGGTGAGTTGCACGACTGGAAACGCCGATTGCCGTAGGTCGCCGGGATTGGTCTCACTGCTGAGCCAACGCGCCGACTCACACACCGTGGCCGTGAGCGCCAACGCTCCGCCCCCTGCCACAAGCAAGAGCCAGCCCATAAGTGAATTGCCATCAATCGGCGCGTGCGCCAACAGATATTGCCCGACAAACAGCGCCGCGAGGCCACCGATGAACAGCGCGCGATATTGACGCGCTACAAAAGCCGCGAGCGTGGATAAATTGGGGGAAAGGGAAACGGGACTTGCGGCGATGGGAGGCGGCTCGGGCGTGGGGAGCGCTTCCGGCGCGGGTTCCGGGCGGGGAGACCCCGCCCCCACGGTAGGTTCGGTGTAGCGCAAGGGGTCAGCGTGCGTCTCAAGGTTTTCCGGCGGCGTGGGCGGCGCGCCCAGCAGTCCCCCCTCGCGCGTCCGCAAATAATTCGGCAAGTCGCGCAAAACGTCGAGCAACGTCGGCGGCGCGTTCGGATCGCCGGTCGCCCGGCGATACCGCCAATAATCGCGCATCCCCAACACGGCCCAGTAGCCGCCGAAGAGTAGAAGCCCGAGCCAGATGAGTGGCGTCATGGGTTGCCCCGGCGCTCTATCTCAGGCCTAGTTCCTGCCGCGCAATCACCATGCGTTGAATTTCGCTTGTGCCTTCGTAAATCTCGGTAATCTTCGCGTCGCGGAAGTAGCGCTCGACGGGCAGTTCTTTGGAGTAGCCCATCCCGCCGTGAATCTGCACCGCCTGATGCGCGCAGAACATCGCCGTCTCGGAGGCGAAGAGTTTGGCCATGCTGGCCTTGAGCGTGTACCGCTCGCCGGTGTGCTTGCTGGCCATCTTCGCCAGCGCCGCGTCGTAGATGAGCAAACGCGAGGCCTCGATGCGCGTCTTCATGTCGGCAATCTTCCACTGGATGCCCTGAAACTCGCCGATCTTCTGCCCGAAGGCCTCGCGCTGTTTGGCGTATTCGAGGCTGGCATCGTAGGCCGCTTCGGCGATGCCCAACGCCTGCGAGGCAATCCCGATGCGCCCCGCGTCCAGCACGCCCATCGCAATCTTGAACCCCTCGCCTTCTTCGCCGAGTCTATTCTCGGCGGGACACTGATACCCCTCGAACACAATCTCGCTCGTCGCCGACGCGCGGATGCCCAACTTCGGCTCTTTCTTGCCGCGCGAGAAACCCGGCTGAGTCGTCTCAATCAAAAACGCCGAGATGCCCTTGTGTTTCTTCTCCGGCGCGGTCATCGTGAACAACATGACAAAATCGGCGACGGGCGCGGAGGTGACCCAACTCTTGCGCCCGTCAATCACGTAGCCCGCGCCTTCGCGCACCGCCCGCGATTTCATGTTCCCCGCATCCGACCCCGACATCGGCTCGGTGAGTGAGTACGCGCCGATCTTCTGCCCGGAGGCCACCGGCTTGAGAAACTTCTGCTTCTGCGCCTCCGTGCCCCACTTATAAATGGCGTGGCAGAAAAGCGAATTGTTCACCGACATGATCGTGCCGTGCGCGGCGTCGGCTTTGCTGATTTCTTCGAGGGCCAGCACGTAGGCCAGTGTGTCCAGCCCGGCCCCGCCGTATTCTTCGGGAATCTCCAGCCCCATGTAACCTTGCGCGCCCATCTTCTTAATCGTCTCCGACGGAAACTCGCCCGTCTCGTCGAAATGCGCGGCTTTGGGCGCAATCTCGTTCTGGGCGAAGTCGCGCGCCGCGTCGCGGATCATAATGTGTTCGGGGGTGAGGGTGAGGCTCATTTCAGGGGTAGGCATGGGGAAGTCCTCAGGTGATGGAGGTTGGAGGTTGGAAACTGGAGGTAGGAAGTTGAAGGCTCATGATTACGCGCAGTCAGTCTCCCACGCCTGGCGCCCAACTTCCATTCTGCGCGGGGATTATAGCATGGGGCGGCTTGTCATCCTCAGCGTCACTTCCGGCAGCCGGCGGGGTTATATCAGGTAGCATTCCCGCCCATTCTCATTTCACAGGAGACTTTACTATGAATATGCAGGTCCTTACTCCCCGGCTTTTGCGCGTGCTCCGCTTTGACGCCTCGGTCTACAAGGAAATCGCGGCGGACGCCAGTGCCATGCCACAAGCAGGCATTATCGTGACCGTGGCCGCCGTGCTTGCCGCGCTGGGGCAGTATTTGCCGAGAGGCATCGTGGCGATCATCGTCGCCGCCGTGCTTGCCATCATCGGCTTCTTCATCTACGTCGCCATCGCCACCGGGGTCGCCAAAGTGTTCGGGGGCAAGACCGGCTTCAATGAAATGGGGCGCACGCTTGGCTATGCCTACGCCTGGTACGCGCTGGGCATTCTGGCCCTCATCCCGTTTGGCGGCGGCTTGCTGGTGTGGATTGGCTCGATTGTGGCCTGGATAGCCGGGACCATCGCCTTGCGCGAATCCGCCGAGTTCGAGACATGGAAAGCCTTTGTCACCGTCGTGGTCGCTGGGCTAGTTGTCGCTTTTATCATTGCCTTGGTCACGCTTCCGTTATTCGCGATTTTGGGCTTGGCCGCCGCCCAAGCCCAATAGACTGCCAGACTCGCTCCACCTCTACCCGACCGGAGACGCTAATTATGGACGCCAAATCCAAGGAGACAAGCTCATGAAACTCAACATCTTGTTAGCCATCGCCGCCGTCGTGGCCGCTGTCTTTGGGGTGGCCTTTGTCGTCGCCACCGGCCCCCTGTTGTCGCTCTACGGCATAACGCTGGACAAAGGCGGCACCCTCATCGCCCAACTGTTTGGGGCCGCGCTCATCGGCTTTGGGGTCCTGAATTGGTTCGCCCGCAATGTGGCTGACCGCGAGGCGCAACGGACTATTGTGCTGGCTAATCTGTCAGGCGATGTCGTGGGCTTCGTGATGATTTTGATCGGCCAGTTGCAGGGTGTGACCAACGCACTAGGCTGGTCAACCGTTGCCATCTATCTTTTATTGGCGTTAGGCTTCGCCTATTTCCAGTTTATGAAGCCCGGCGCTTCCTGATAAGCGCAACGCAAAACCGCGCGGCCCCTCCGGCCGCGCGGTTTTTGTTTTGTGGCGGGGTCAGGTAAAATCATTTCCACAGGAGAGCGTATGTCCGACGAAATCACCCCCGAACTCTTTGCCCATCTCGTAGAACTCGCCGCGCTCGAACTCACGCCCGCCGAAAGCGAATACTTGCGGAAGGAGTTGAACGGGCAACTCAAGGCGATTGCCGAACTCGAACGGATTCCCGTCCCCGCCGACGTGCCCCCCGCCGCTCACGGAGTCACGTTTACCCCGGACATTCGCCCGGCCCTCAGAGCCGACGAAACCCGCCCCTCGACCGAGGCCGAGAAGATACTCCAACAAGCTCCCGAAACCGACGAAGGCTATTTCGTCGTGCCGGAAATTCCGCATACCGACTTGGGTTAAAACCCGTTTCGGGTTCAGCGTTTCGAGTTCTGGGTTGAGTCTCGACCCACTAACTCGGAACCCGCAACCCGCCAACTCGAAATCCTCATGGAACTCTGCGACCTGCCCGCCCACGAACTCGTCCGCCAACTCACATCCGGCCAAACTACCGCCGTCGCCATTCTTGAGTCCATCTTCCGGCGCATTGATGCCGTTGAAGGCCGCGCGCCCAGTACGGGCGAGCCGCTGACTCGTACGGGCGAGTCGCCGACTCGCCCCGACGACAACGAACAAACCCTCCACGCCTACATCTCCATTCAACGCGAACGCGCGCTGGAACGCGCCCAAGCCATAGACGCGCAGCTCGCGCGGGGCGAGGACCCCGGCCCGCTCGCCGGAGTCCCGTTGAGCGTCAAAGATATTTTCTGCGTCGCAGGCACGCCCACCACCGCCGCGAGCAAGATGCTCGAAAACTTCGTCGCGCCTTACACGGCTACGCCGGTGGTGCGCCTCGAAAAAGCGGGCGCTGTGCTCGTGGGCAAAGCGAATCTCGACGAGTACGCTTACGGCTCGTCCAACGAGTCCACCGCGTTCAAGCCGATGCCGCGCAACCCGTGGGACCTCGCGCGGGTCCCCGGCGGCTCGTCGGGCGGGAGCGCGGTCAGCGTGGCCTCGGGCGAAGCGACCGTCTCCATCGGCACCGACACCGCCGGGTCCATCCGTCAGCCCGCCGCGTTCTGTGGCGTCGTCGGGACGAAGCCCACCTACGGGCGCGTCAGCCGCTACGGACTCATCGCCTTCGGCTCATCGTTGGATTGCCCTGGCCCCCTCACCCGCGACGTGCGCGACGCCGCGCTGATGCTCAACGCCATGTGCGGCGCGGATGTGAACGACTCCACCGCCGCGAATCTCCCCGTCCCCGATTTCACCGCGAACCTGAACGAAGGCGTGCGCGGCCTCCGCCTCGGCCTCAGCCCGGACTACTTCCGCCTCCGCTCCCCTGACCCCCAGACCGGCGAATTGCGCGACACCGAAATCACGCCCGAAATCAAGCAGGCTGTCTTGGACGCGGCGCAGAAACTCGCGCAAGCGGGCGCGGAGATTGTCGAGGACGTGGAGATGCCCAACACGCCTCTCGCCATCCCGGCGTATTTCGTCATCTCGCGCGTGGAGGCCGCCTCGAACCTGCACCGCTTCGACGGCGTGAAGTACGGCCACCGCACCCGAGCCCAAGTGAGCGACCTGCGCGAGATGTATCGCAAATCCCGCGCCGAGGCCTTTGGCCTGCAACCCAAATTGCGAATCCTCATGGGGATGTACGTCTCCGGCGCGCAATACGCCAAGCAATACTATCAACGCGCGCTCCGCGTCCGCACTCTCATCCGCCGCGATTTTGAAAACGCCTTCGACAAGAACGGGAAGCATCGGTGCGATGTTTTGTTGACCCCGACGACGCCGACGACCGCTTTCGAGATTGGCGCGGTGTATGGCGATTCGGTGCTGATGCAATACGCTGACCTGCTCACCGTCCCCGCCAACCACGCGGGCACACCCGGCCTCTCACTTCCCTGCGGCCTCGACTCGCACGGCCTGCCCATCGGCCTGCAACTCTTGGCGAACGATTGGGACGAGGCGACGATGCTGAGAACGGCGGCGGCATATGAGCAGATTACGACGAATGAAGAATGGCGGAAGATGAGGCCGAGGGTGTTGGCGGCGTAAGATTGTGAAAGGAGCTTGAGATGGAAACCATTGTCTTGCCGCCCGACTTGCAAACCAGAGTAGACGAACTAGCCTCGCAAGAATCCAAATCGGCCTATGAAGTCTTGCAAGCCGCTTTAAGAAGTTATCAGCGCGAGCGCAACCGCGAGAAATATCGTCAAACTGCCGTGTTGATTCGCCAAGTTGAGGCCGAGGCCTCGCGCGACATTTGGATTAGAACACCCAGTACGGGCAGGATTGAAAAATGAAATTTCGTTATGCCTCGGCTTATCAACCCGCCGCGCCACAGGCCGAGATTTATTTCGGCCCGACTTATGCCCCGTTGAGTGCGGGGCCATACTCTGCTTTTCTGGAGATTCTAGAGTGACCTTCGCCGACATCAACAATACCCGCCTCTACCACGAAACCGCCGGTCCGCAAGGGAGCGAGCCGCTCGTCTTCATCCACGGCTTCTCGCTTGACACGCGGATGTGGGACGACCAGTGGGACTTCTTCGCCCAGCACTATCGCGTCATCCGCTACGACGTGCGCGGCTTCGGGAAGTCATCGCTCCCCGGCACCGAACCCTACGCGCAAGTGGCTGACTTGAAGGCTTTGCTCGAACACCTGCAAGCGGCGCCCGCGCATATTGCCGGACTCTCGATGGGCGGCGGGATTGCGATTGACTTCGCGGCGGCGTACCCCGAACTGATACGCTCACTCGTGGCGGTGGACGCGGCCCTCGGCGGATTCGCGTGGACGAGCGACCTCGGCGCGCCCGGACGGATAGCGCGCGCCTCGGGCTTGGAGGCGGGCAAAGCCGCGTGGCTGAACGACGCGCTCTTCGCCCCGGCCCACGAGCAACCCGCCGTGTCCGCGCGCCTGCGCGAAATGGTGACCGACTATTCCGGCTATCACTGGCTGAACCGCGACCCCGGACGTTGGGCCGATGTGGAAGGCATTCAGCGCCTCGATCAGATTCGCGCCCTGAGCCTCGCCATTGTCGGCGAGCGCGACCTGCCCGACTTTCACGTCATCGCCGATTTGCTCGTC
>Ga0315281_10005907_pt1 | contig 17471 bp, 18 predicted proteins | sample YL17G07_0_MG_FD_204540 | JGI IMG/M metagenome (GOLD analysis project Ga0315281, IMG submission 204540) | Sediment microbial communities from Yellowstone Lake, YNP, Wyoming, USA - YL17G07_0 | ecosystem: Environmental > Aquatic > Freshwater > Lake > Sediment | place: USA: Wyoming | collected...
TTCGCGTGGCCCCCTAGGTCCGTTCCAGCTCCCCGTAATGGCGGGAGGCCTGCGGTGGCCCCGCTCCCCATCCACAGGAACCCAATCAATCCGAGCCCGAGGCACAGCGAGCGTGGAGTAATTTCAAACCTCCAGATCCGTACCGAGGGTCGCCAGGAGTTCGAGTCAGGCTTGGAATGCATGATGAAGTGTTTTTTTCTCCTTACTTTTCGTCCGCTTTTTGTGCTGGGTTCTTTGGTTGCTCAACATTCTCCCACCAGACTTGGTTGCCGAATGGCGTGGGGCGGACAACTTTGCGCCTTCCCCCGATGATGGTGCCCGCCGGAGCGTCTGGCGGCGCTCCGGGGGGCGCGTTGTAGCCGGCCGGAGTGTATTTCTTCTTCTCCTCGGAAATGCTGGAGGAAGCTGGGCTAGGCCCGACCGTCGTAACGGGGCCGGTTCTTGCCGTGGGGGCCGTGCTTGCTGCCGGACGGACGGTAGGCCCAGGTTTCTCTATGACTCGCGGGACTCGACGCGCGGACTCTGATACGTCGATGGTGACCTTCTTCTCGCCCCACTCCACAACCACTTGCGAGCCAGCAATAGACACAAGTTTGTAGCCTCCGATTTCGTCTCCCGGGAAGACCCTTTTCGACAGCCCCGTAAGCTGGTCTCCAGGGGCCATCATGGCAAACAGGCCGTCCCCCAGATTCATGGTCCCATACAGGAGCGGCAACTCTGGCGCTTTCGCGCTCTCGGTTGCCACCTCGTTCGTACGTTCCGGACGGAAGATGGTTCTATTTACGATCTCCGCGAAACTCTGAGCCGCGGCTGGGGCGCGCGACAGCTCGCTTGGAGACGTAGAGGTGACTGGCGCGGGCTGAGCGTAGACCCACTGGGTGCGGCTCCGGTAATCCTTCCAATACCGTTCCAAGGACCACGCCAACCCCAAATTCAGGCCGAGCAGCCCCAACAGCACGATGATTTGTTCCCGGCGTCTTGCCAGCATTGCTTTATCCTTTTATCTAGCGTTTATCCGTTCCCCCGGCCGTCGCCTTCGTCGCCCGCATGAGGGCGCCGATGGTAAGTTCCACCTGCAACCTCTTCTGCGGGTCCCCCTGGAGGGCCGAGACTTTCAGGGCTGTCGCGCGCAGAAGCTTTGGGGAGGTAGCCAAAGCGACAAGCAGGTCGACCAACTGATCGAGTCGGCAGCGGAGTTGCACGCGTCCCAGAACCATGGCGTAGTCAGAACTCAGTCCTTCCACGCGCAGGACCTCACTGCTGCCCAGTTCAAGGCCTTTTTGGTCAGCCAGGTCGCGCATCAGGCGTTGCCATTCGGCGTTTGCCAGCGACGGCGAAGCGCTTTCCAGCAGTCCAGACTCGAGGTCTTTCAACCGGGCCTCAGCGGCAGCGCGGATTCTGCCCTGGCTCGTTGACTCGGCCACTAGCCGTTGGTGTCGCCGCAGCATCAACTCCTCTTCTCCGACTTCCCGCGGAGTGCCGCGCATCTTGTCGAGCAGGGGTAAGACACCAAGCTGGACCACCAAGAAAAGCGCCACGGCGGCCGCAGCCACCTTTAGCGCTACTCGATCCCGGGGACTGAGTTTCTCCAGCATAAAAGTTTAGCGACGCGCGGGCTTTCCCAGCCGCAGGCGTATCCGGAAGATCTCCTTGTTCTGCGCGTCGCGCGTGATGGGAGAAGTAAATTCCACTTGCGAGAAATATGGCGAATTCTCCAGGGGCTGAATCAACTCTGCGGCCCGATTCGAATAGCCGGTGATTTCCACGCCTTCCTCCCCCAACCGGAGGTCCTGAACCCAGGTACCGTCGGGCAAGAGTCGCGTGAGCTCCTCGAGAATCTGAAGCTTCCGCCAGGTTTCCGCGCGAACGCCTTCCAGAACCCCTATCCGCTCTGTGAGCACAGTTATCTGTTGCCTCTGACCCCGAGCAGCCTCAGCCTGCGGGGTCAGTTGCTGAATTGCTCTCTCCAATGCACGGCCGTACCAGGCCGTCTCGATCACCCCGTGCGTAGCCATGAGGAGACCCAAACATGCCGCCGTGGCGCCCAAGGCATATAGCGGTACGCGCGCCCCTCGGCGCGGTCTCTGTCGAAACTCCGAGGGAAGAAGGTTGAGCGAAGTCGCTGGCCTGCGCCTCAGGCCGGCGTAAGCTGCCGCCAGCGCGGGTAGATGCGCTCTGATATCAAAGTTCGGCGGCGAGGCCGGCGTCGACCTCAGCGGAGGCAGCGCCTTCGCGCCCGTCAGCATTTCGGACAAGACAGCCGGCAAACTACCGCAGGTGAAAATGGGCAGCATCGAGGGATCCACCGTCGGTAAGACCGACCAGAGGCTGTGCAATTCCCGCTCGAATTGCACAGCAGGGGCGTCGCTGGTTTCAAGCGACAACTCTCGCGTGGCACACAAGCAGCCCTGGTGAAAGCCCACCAGTTCCAGGCTTTTTGTGCGGCCGCAGACCAGGAGAGCTGTTTCCGGAAGCGAACCCTTGAGCAGGGGGGCTAGATGGCTCGCCAGGAGACTAAGGCTGTCCACTCGCAAGCCCAGGTCTTTGAGAGCCTGATGGTGCCAGTCAAGGCGGGACCTTTCGGCGATGGCGACCAACACGCGAATCTGCTTGGCCTTCAAATCGCGAGAGACCACCGCGCTGTCCCAGCACACCGCGGTGCCCTGAAATGGGTGGAGCGTATCAATCTGGTAACGCACAACCTTCTCGAGTCGCGGCTCAGCTTCCGCGGGGAGATCCAAAAATCTGACCAGGACTGCTTCCCGCGGCAGGCACACTGTGACCCGAGCTTCCCCGGCTTGATTCTTTTTCAGAAATCCTTCCACCTTGCTCCGGGCTCCCTCTGCAAGCGGGCCGGGAAGATGTAGCCCATCAACGACCACAAGACGTCGAAAGCGGCGGCCGAGGGCCACCACATCAATGCCGCTGCTGCTCCAATCCACTCCGAGGGCAAGCTTGGTGAAGAGCAAAACAACTTCCTCCCTATTTGCTAGTCGCTTGAATAGTCGTCATACCAGGCCACAACCCGATGTCGGGGGATCCCCTGAGGGTCAATCTGCAGCACAGCTCTGACCGCTCGCTGGACGCGCGAACCTGCCAGCTCACCCACGGACACGATGCTGTACGTTTTGCCTTCACCCGTGGCGAGAAACGGCAACGCCTCGTCTGGCAAGGAGAGCGCCGTTCGTCTGCCAATATCCTCCAGGGACTTAAAGGGCGCGCGCGCGCGCTCCTGGATAATGGCTCGCGCCAACTCCGGGCTCATTTCAGGCAGGCTCCTCAGGACGAACTCCGAAGCGTAATTGACATTGACTTGGGTCAAGCTGGTAGCGACCGTCAGATCCTGGCCCAAGCCGCGCTGCGGGCGGACGACTCCCTCGCGCGAAACCTCGACGGTCCCAAAGAAGATTTCCCGAGACATCCCCCGGACGTTCAAGACCTCCTCGACAGATTGAAAGGGGGCGTGCCGGGGGCGAACACTTCCCCTTTGATAATACTCGTCGAGGGAGCCAGCCTCGGGGTCATCAGGCTGAACTGGCCCCCGCCAATGCAGAATGGCCGCGACCAACTGGCGTGCTGCTACGGGCTCGACGCCACCAACCTCGAAGAAGCGAATCAGTTGTCTTCGGCTGGCGGCATTGAGGTCGAGCTTCCCTGACTCGTTCACAATTTCCAACCGAGCCCTGCCGCTCTGGAACGGCACGCTCCCTTCGCGCTGACCCTGCTGCCAGGTCCAGAAGGGAGGGTTGTCCGGGTTCTCCGGCAGGGGGTAGGCAATGCCCAGAATTGCCGCCTCCACTCCGCCACAGGCCAGGAAATAGGCTTGAGTGGCTTCCTTGCGATAAGTGGCAGTACGAATTTCCGCCTGCACAGAGTTAGTGAGCGCCAGTGCCACAAGCCCCAGCAACGTGACGGCCCACAGCACGGCCAGGAGGGCTATCCCGGTCTGGGCGTTGAGGTTTCGCTCGAATCGCGTCAAAGCCACAGTCGTCCTTCTCATTTCCGGAAAGAGTGGGCTCGCAGTGGGAACACCGCCTGGTGGCGTTGATCTGCCTGCTGCCACATGAAACGAATTGCTTCGGGATACGGAGCCTCGGGCCCGCCCTGCCAGTTGGAAGTCCAGGTCGGTTCCTTGCCTACGGTTTGCGAGCCAAAATACTCAAAGCGAACCATCTGCAAACCCGTCATCAACCTGAGGTCGCTGTCCTGCATGGAGAATGGGCGAAACGTAATGACGGCCTTTCCGGTTTCCGGGTCGCGGTCAACCCTTTCGATAAGCTGCCGAAGCAAGCTGCCATCGTCGTGGACCGGAATTTCACGCAAGACGAGAGAAAAATCCCGCGCGGAAGTTCTCACAATCGCATATTCGTCCAGAAGCAACCCCGCGCGGTTTCGGAAATGGCTACCCATCGTGCTTAGAAACCTCAAGTGAGTAGCAGAGGCTTCCAGAACTGCGAACTCCCCAGGAAGCTCCGGGTTCTGGGAAAGGACCTTGTAGGGCATTAAAGAAGAGATCTGTGCGGACATGAACTGTGTCCGCTCTTCCTCTACGTGGACTTTTCTCATTCGTGCTTCGCCTTGTTGCCAGGCTTTGTTTCCCACGTGGATGCCCACGACCAGGGCAGCCATGAGCAGCCCCAGAAGGGTGATGCCAACGAGCAACTCGAGCAGCGTGTACCCGTCCTGACTCGCTCGCAAGGCGCCTCCTAAGGGTTCGGTTTTGCCGGCGGTATGCGCAGCTTGAGTGTTTGAAGGACGAAGCTCTGCGGTCTTGTTGGCGTCGCCCAAGAGACTTCCACCACGAGCCGCACTAGTTGCAAGGGCCGGTCCTGGGCAGGGCCCGGTCGACTGTCCACCAATTCGCTTTTCGCCTTCCAGCGCAACCCCGACCTGGAGACTCCGGAGATCACTTGGCCCGGCTCCAGGGTCGGGTCAAGCACCATTTCGTTCAGTTGGTTCGCGGCCAGGTCGACTGCGCGCTGGTATTGGTCCAGGCGAGCTGCCGCACGCAGCCCGGTAGACAAGCTGGAAAAAATCGCCGTGAAACTGATGCCCAATATCGAAACCGCGATCAGAATCTCCAACAGGCTGACGCCGGCCTGGCTCGATCGTATTTGGCGTTTCCGCATCATGATCCGCACCGATTAGGAACCTTGCCTGGTGATCTCAATGCCCGGACTGCCGAGCAGGAAGCTGAGATGGATCTTCACCTTGTCACCCTGCCGATTGCGCAACCACAAGGTTCTCTCCTCAACGGCTCCAGAGGGAGAAAAGACCAAGCGCATGCTGGGGGAGGCAGGATTTCCTTCCTCTTCCCAGCGAATATCGGAGGGCAGAGCGTACTCGCGCACCAATCCCGAGGCCGGCCCGACCAGGCGGACCTGGTTGCCCTCCGAGCGAATTTCCACCAGGTAGTACCGCTGCTCGTAAAGCGCGCGTGTGCGGGCATAGCTCAAGGTCTGGGCGACACGTTCGGCGGCGCTGCGCAATTTCCAGCTTTCGACCGAACGGCCGACCCGCGGTGCCACCAGGCTCACCAGGAGCGAAAGAATGGTGAGCACAACGAGCAGCTCGAGTAGCGTGACGCCTGTCTCCGGTCGCGCCCCTCGGTGGGGTCTACTTCCAGCTATAGATGTCTGCATTCTCGCCTTCTCCGCCCGGCCGGCCGTCAGCCCCGTAGCTGATGATGTCCGGCTCGTCGCCGTGCTCGCCCGGGTACTTGTAGACATAAGGGTTTCCCCAGGGATCCGGCGGGATTTCCTTGGGCAGGTAAGGTCCGTTCCAGTTCTTGAGTTCAGTCGGGGCCGTGCGCAACGCCTGCAAGCCTTGCTCGGTGGCAGGGAAGTTGCCGGTATCCAGCTTGTAAGCGCCCAGCGCTGTCTGGAAGGCCGAAATCTGCGCCTTGGTCGCCGTGACTTTGGCCATGGTCACATGTTTGAAAAGCCGAGGTACAACCAAGCCCGCGAGCAACCCGAGGATGAGAATCACCACGATCAGTTCGATCAAGGTGAAGCCTCTTGCTGACCTCCGCCTCGCGTGCGGTCCGCTCTTTTGGTTTGTGGAGTTGCGCATTAGAAAGGCACCTCGTTAATGCTGACGATGGCCAGCAAGGTAGAAATGACAATCGCTCCCACGATCAGGCCCATGAATAGGATCACGGCCGGCTCGACCAAAGCCACCAGGCGCTTCGTGGCCGTGCGCACCTCCCGGTCGTAAATCTCCGAGACTTGGAGCAACATGGCGTCCAATTTGCCGGTTTGCTCACCCAGGGTTGCCAGTTGCACAGCGAGGGGTGGAAATAAGCCCAGGGCTTGCATCGGCCCTGCCAGGCCCTGTCCTCGTTTCACACCTTGCATCAACGGCTCGACGGCGTCGGCCATGACGCGATTCCCCAGAACCTCGCGCGTCAGGCGCAGAGCTGGGATGAAGGGAACGGTCTGGGACAACAACGTTCCGAAGGTCTTGGCAAAGCGGGCGATTTCCAGTTTCAAGGCAATGGGGCCGATGAAAGGCGCCTCCAGCTTCCATTGGTCCCAACGCCTCCGGCCGGCGGGAGTGCTGATCCATTGACGGCCGAGCAAGAAGGCCAGCACCCCGATGAGTGCCGCTACCCATCCGTAGCGACGAAATACACCGGCGACTTGCATCAGGATCCAGGTGGGCAGGGGAAGTTCCCGGCCGGCCTCTTCGAACACCTGGGCGAAGCGCGGCACGACGAAACCCAGCAGAATACTGATGGCGATGCCCCCCACGGTGACGAGAAGCGCCGGGTAGATCAGCGCCGACACTAGATAGCCCCGAAGCTCTTGCTTAAATTCTTCAAACTCCACCAGACGGTCGAGTACGTGCGGCAGCGTGCCGCTGGCCTCCCCCGCGCGCACCATGGCAACGTAAAGAGGCGGGAAGAAATCACTCCTCGAGGCCAGACTCTTCGCCAGAGACTTCCCGGCGCGAAGTTCTTTGAGCGAACCTTCGATCACGTCCCGTAGGGCTTCGTTCTCTGCCAGGTCCCTGCAAAGCGCCAGGCAGCGGTCGAGCGGGATTCCGGCTCGCACAAGCGTGGAGAGCTGCCGAGCAAAGATCAGCCGGTCCTGGGAGGTCAATCGAGTCCGACCGAAAAAGGGGAGCCGCGCTAACCCCGAGCGGCTTTTCGGACTGACATGCAGGGGAAGAAATCCGAGCTGGCGCAAGTCCGCCACCAAGGCGGCTTCGTTTTCCGCGGCGCGGATCCCGTCCACTAACTGTCCGGTGTTCTTTATGGCCTTGTACGCAAATTCCGGCATCGTTCAGCTCGCGCGCATGCAGTTTCTTAAACCTGTTGGGTCACCCGGAAAACCTCTTCCGGGGCAGTCACACCGTCTTTAACTTTCAGCCAGCCATCTTCCTTCAGGCTGCGCAGGCCGCGTCGCCGGGCCACCTCGCGGAGGACGTTGGCGTCGGCCCGCCGCATGATCTCCCGGCGGAGGTCGTCATCCATTTCCATAAACTCGAAAATCCCCACGCGGCCCTGATAACCGGTCTGGCCACAGCGCAGGCAGCCCTTCGCGCGCCACAACGTGATGGCGCCTTCCTCGACCGGCCAGCCTTGTTTCCGCAACTCTTCCCCTGCGACGGAATACGGCAGCTTGCACTCTGCGCAAAGGACTCGCACCAGCCGCTGGGCCAGGACCGCAACTACGGACGAACAGACCAAGTAGTGCTCAACCCCCATATCGGTCAGGCGGGTTACGGCGCTGGGCGCATCATTCGTGTGCAGAGTGCTGAATACCAGGTGACCCGTGAGGGCCGAGCGCATGGCGATCTCCGCGGTTTCGAGGTCGCGAATCTCGCCCACCATGATGACATCGGGATCTTGCCGCAGGATGTGGCGCAGGCCGGTGGCGAAGGTGAGACCGATCTGAGGATTGACATGAATCTGGTTGACGCCCGCAAGCTGATACTCCACCGGGTCTTCGATGGTGATGATCTTCCGATCCGTGGTGTTGAGCATACGCAGCGAGCCGTAGAGAGTCGTTGACTTGCCGCTGCCCGTCGGGCCGGTCACCAAGAACAGACCGTGGGGAAGGCCGAGGTAATACTCCATTCTCGCGAGCAGAGCTTCGGGGAACCCGAGGGTGGCGAGGGCGAACCGGTCGCTGGCACTGCGATCCAGGAGCCGCAAGACCACGCTCTCGCCGTAAAGCGTCGGCAGCGTGGAGACCCGCAAGTCGATTTCACGCCCCAGGACGCGAAGGGGAATCCGGCCGTCCTGGGGCAGGCGCTGTTCGGCAATGTTCAGCTTGGCCATCAACTTGATCCGCGAGGTCACAGCAGCCCGCAGCTCTCGAGGGGGAGGCTGGACTACATAGAGAACTCCGTCAATCCGGTAGCGAATCCGAAATTCCTTTTCGAAAGGTTCGAGATGGATGTCGCTTGCCCGTCGCTCGAGCGCCCGCCCGATTAGCTGGTTGACCCAGCGGATCACCGGGGCTTCCGAAGCCATATCACGCAGTTGCTCGATATCTGCGCCCGCGGACTCTTCTCCGCCAGCCGTCTCCGTGGAAGCCGCATCGGCCTCCGGAGTCTCCTCGGGCCCGAACGACAGCTCAAGCGCCCGGAGAATTTCTGCCTCGCTGGCCAGACGGACCTCCACCCTTCGACCCACCAACTGTTCCACGGCGCGGGTGTTTTCCGTATCCAGGGGGTCTGCCATGGCCACCATAATCCGCCCGTCGCCGACGCGATAAGGAAACAAGAGGAATTGCTTCAGAAAAGCGGGAGAGAGTCTGGCGGCCTCGGCGGGCATCTCCGTTAATTCGGCGGGGTCAACCCGCGGAATCCCCAGTTGTTCCGACAGCACCGCGTATAGGTCGCGCTGAGATATGAAGCCCAAGTCCACCAAGATCTTCCCCAGCCGGTCCTTCCGCTCCCTCTGGAGCGCCAGAGCCTTGTCGAGGTCATCCTTGGGCAGGAGGCCTCTCTCGATGAGCATCTCTCCAAGCAATTTAGGGCTTGCCATGACGGAGAAAATTGTTCAGAGCTCGAGAAACTTCATTTTCTCTCGAAGTCCGCCGTACGACAGCTTCTTATCCCAGTACTGGTCGAGGTCGCCCTTTTTGACTTCCATAATGATTTGTGTAGGAAGGCTTTCACCCTCAGCCTGAAAGTGAAATAGGTGAACGACCACAGCGATCGACTCGTCCGGGGTGATCTCACGCAACGTGCTGGCATGATCGGCCAACAGCCTGGGCACAGCCTGCTCGATGATTCTTATCCGCTCCAGTTTCGCCTTTTGAGCCTTCACCAGCTCTTCCTTGGAGAGCGGACGCAAATCAAATGGATTGGGGACACGTACGGGATAGAGATTGACTTCGAGGCTGAAAACGACGCCAAAACCCGGAAGATATGTCCCTTTGGCCTTTTCCAATAGCCCGAAGGGAGGGGCGAATGTTTGGCCCATAGTCTCGTTGATCACCGCCTCCAGTACTTTCATCTGGGCCTTCAGGGTCGCGGAGCTCTGGAGACCCGATTCCCCTGGGAGACGCTGAGCTGCGACCAGCACTAAGCCGGCAGAAAGCGCAACAATCGTTTTCAACCTGATTGCCATCTGTGCCACTCCTAGGGCCTCCCGGGCTGGGCGGCCTCCCGGCCTACAGAGTTCCGAGCAATTAGCTCCACCAGAACGTTCTGTGCTTGGGTTTGTTTCCAGACGACGCTCTGCGCCGACTGCAAGTACTGCAATTGCGCCGCTACCGGGGCCAGGGCGCGTTCTTGTTCCTTCCGCAGGTCCGCCGCCAGCCTTTCGTTCGTCGTCTCGAGTTCCTGCCGCTGCTGGACCAGTTGAAAACGGACCGCATCTCGGACGATGGTTTCGATCTCGGCTCGGGTCATTGAGGCTCGCTCTGCTCCGGGCACGGCCCACGGTGGGTGCCCCCATCGTGCGTAACCACCCAGAACAATGCCCAGAAAGACCACGGCGGCCGCGCCCGCCAAAGCGACCGTTCGCCAGAGTGAAGTCAGAAATCCAGGGTTTATCGCCTTCGACTTCTCCGGCAAGAAAACCAGGTGGCTGGGCATCTCGCGATCCACAAGCTGCTTCAGGAGGGCCTGGCGCACATCCTTCAAGCTGGCTAGAGATTGCGCGCACGCAGCGCATTGGTGGACGTGCCTCTCCTGCTCTTCCGCTTCCCCGGGAGACAGTTCCTCGAGGACCCAATCCATAAGCTTTGTTCTATCCGGGCAGGCCATGGCACTCACCTCTCCCGCGATTCCATCGCGGCTCTATATCCCCATGAGTTTTTTCAGTTGCTCGAATCCGCTGTAGACGCGGGTCTTCGCCGTACTCACAGGGCAATCTTGAATCTTGGCGATTTCCGTGAATCGAAAACCACGATACACTTTCAAGATAATAGCCTCCCGCTGTTCGGCCGGGAGCGCGGCTAACGCTTGCTCGACCAGCAGCTTGGATTCGGCGCGTTCCAGCACCGTCCCGTCGGCGAGCCGCCTCAGGGAAGGCTGCGGCGGCTCTCCCTCGCTCACCTCAGCCGCTTGCTCCCGTATCCTCCGCAGGTGGGAGTAAGCCGTGTTGTGCGCGATTTGAAAAAGCCACGGGGGAAATCGTTCTGGATCCCGCAACTGGCCAAGATGGGTGTAGGCGGAGATGAAGACCTCCTGGCACAGATCGAATGCGTCATCGGCACGGCCGATCAGATGCGCCAGGTGACTGTAAATCTTCTGCTCCCAGCGCCTGACCAGAACGTTAAACGCCTCGGTACTCCCGTCCCTGGCGCGACGGACCAGCACAGCATCAGAGCTATCCGCTATCGGTAAGGCCACCGATTTCACCCTTGTAGACGCGCCGAAGTTGGAAAAAGTCTGGCATCGAGCAGATTTCCTCGGGCCTCATCCCAGACTCTTTCCCTCCAGCGGCGTCCGCGCATCATGTATAATTCACCCGGTTGCCCGAGAGAAAGGGAAAAGTTGCCGGGTCGTATTCACCCTGACCCCACGGGTCTCGTTTATCGTGTTCGGTTTGCCCGGAAACAGGAGTTCCAAGCCTTGCCGGAGCCCAGGAGCCTGAGCCGAAATGGATTACCCCTTCTGCTCGATTATCATTGTTAACTTCAATGGCCAGAGATACCTGGACGCCTGCCTGAGGTCTTTCGAGCAGTTGGACTACCCGACTGAGAAAGTCGGGATCCTAGTGGTGGACAATGGCTCTGACGACGGTTCCGACCTCGAGGCTCAAGTCAATCACCCGCGCATTCGCCTGCTGCGGAGCCCGAAGAACAACTTTGCCGCCGCGCTCAACTTCGGGGTTGCGCACGCGCAGGGGCGCTATATGGTCTTCGCTAACAACGACGTCTCCGTGAAGCCGTCTTGGCTGACGGACCTTGTCCAAGTCCTCGAAGCAACTCCAAGGGCTGGAGCCGCGGGAGGCAAGATCCTCTTCGAGGACGGAAGGATCAACAGCGTCGGCCACCGCGCCCTGCCCGATTTCTACTGGGAAGACGAAGGTTATGGTCAGGAAGATCGAGGCCAGTACGATTTCGAACGGGAAGTGGAGGGGCTCTGCTGGGCGGCGGTGCTGTTTCGCAAGGCTTGCCTGGACGACATCGGCCCGATTGACGAAGACTTCGTTCTTTATTACGAAGACGTGGACACTTCCCTGCGCTGCCGCCGGCGGGGTTGGAAAATCCTTTACTCGCCGGGCGCCACCGCCCGGCACGTCTTCCATGGGTCGAGCCAGGGTAGCACGCTCACGGAGTATTTCTGCGACCGCGGCAGACTGATCTACGTGAGCAAGCACCACCCGGAGCAACTGGCGGGCGCGGTGCAGACCTCGCGGTTCGTGACGCGGCAGGACTGGGAATCGCTTTACGACGTGTTCCCGGTGGTGATCAAAAAATTGAGCGAATGCCATCCAGCGCAGTCGGTGCAACGAACGCTCGAGGGGCTGGGCGCGGTCTTAATCCCCATTTATGGCAGCCTCGCGGTGGACCACCTGCTCGCCAGAATGCAGGTGATTCTGGGGCACCGCAAGATGTCCATCGGATTCTACGACCAAGCCTTGCAGGTCATCGGGGGAGGGCAGCGGTATGGCGCGACGATGGCCGCGGCGCTCCAAGACCGATTTGACGTGACGCTCATCGCCAGCAAGCCGGTCAGTCTCGTGGACCTCGAGAACTGGTATCGGTTGTTGTTGCCTCGTTGCCGGCTGAAGATCATCCCGCTGCCGCACTTCGAGAAGTTCGGCGATTGGATTGACTCGAACGCAGTCACGCCGGAGGTGCCGAACCCTTTCAACGCCATCGCGGCGGAATCGCGGGCCTACGACGTTTTTGTGAATGTCAACATGCTGACGATGGTGCGGCCTCTGGCCCCTTTTTCTGTCTTCCTCTGCCATTTCCCCGACACCGCGCGCCGTTGCTATTTTGCCGCGGACGAGTACTCCGCCCTGGTCGTCAATTCGCATTTCACGGCGCATTGGGTCAAGGCCCTGTGGGAGCTCGAAGCGGACCTGCTGCTCTATCCGCCGGTGGACGTTCGGGCGCCGCGGGCTGAGGAAAAGGAAAATGTCATCCTTTCTGTGGCCCGATTCGAAGTGGGCGGAAGCAAGAAACAGCACGAGCTGATTCGGGCGTTCGAGCAGCTTTGGACCGGCCAGCCGGACTTGCTCCACGGCTGGCGGCTGGTGCTGGTGGGAGGGAGTCTGGCCCAGAATCGGTATCTGGAAGACGTCCGACGAGCGGCCCGCGCATGCCCTGCCCCCGTTGAAATCCACGTGAATGTGCCCATTGCGGAACTGGAGCACCACTACGGCCGGGCCAAAATCTTCTGGCACGCCTGCGGGCTGAATGAAACCAATCCCCATCTCATCGAGCACTTTGGGATGACCACCGTGGAGGCGATGCAGAACCGCTGCGTGCCCATCGTGATCAACGGCGGCGGCCAGCGGGAGATCGTCGAGCACGGTCGCTCGGGCTTCCGATTCGATAGCCTGGAGGAACTCGGCCGATACACCTGCGAGGTGATTTCAAATCCTGACCTCGTGCAGGAGCTCGCGGAAGACGCCCTCCGGAAAAGTGAGGAATTCAGCCAGGAGCGGTTCCAGCACTTCGTCCAAGAGTTTTTTCGCGCCTTGGAGGAGGAATACCGAACCATTCCCACTCCCGACCCGCGCGACGTCTTGAGAAAGCGCCAGCGACCCAACCTTTTCTATAGCCCGGTTGCTCGCCACGGTCGCCTTCCGATCCCCCACAAAGCCACCCTGGAACGCCGCGGCTGATGGAAGGCACGGGGCAAGCTACGGCTCGCGCTTGATGACCGTAGCCACTCCGCCGCGGTCGGAGGTATCCAGATAAAGGTAATTCCCCCGCTGAGTGAGCCGGACGGGAAAGATATCTCCATTCTCCGCCTGCAAAAAGAGCATGTGGCTCAAAGCATCGAGTCTCTGGACGGCCACCCATCGGCCCCACTCCTGCGGGAGATATGCAGGTTGGCTGGAATTGGTAGCCGACACCTCGAGATTCGTGAGCCGCTCCACACGGGAGGGGCGAACGGCGCCCTCCGGGTGGGCTTGAAGCGAAAGGCGAGACGCGAGCAGCAGTGCCAGTAGTACCGTCAGGGCACACAACAACGTCAGGCGCGAATACATGGGTGCATACCTCCTGAAGATCAAAGGGCAGGACGAAATCAATGGGGTTGTAACCGTGGGAAACCGGAATAGCCGCTCAGGGGGCGCAACGAGCGGGATTTCACGTTCGGTCCTTCACCGGCTTTTCCAGCTCCGGCGAGGTTTGGTCAAGTTTCACTTGCAGTTGTTCGCGCAAGAAATTCAAATCGGCGGTTAGCGCTCCGACTTTTTCCTCCAGTTCGCGCAGTTCTACTTGCTGGCGTTCGAGAATCTGGGTCGCGAGGCTCAGAAACTCGCTGGTCCGAGCCTGGTATTCAACAATGGGACGGACATACCAGGAGAGCATCCGTCGTAAACCTTTCTTGACCAGTTGAATCAGGTCGTTGTGGAAACCCGGGGGACGCGGGTTGACAACACCAACCTCCTGCTGAGCCGCCTGGATCGGCGCTAAGAGCGGGCGAAGAGCCGACGCGTTGCGCGCAGCGGCTGCGTCCCGCTGCGCAGCCATCTTTCCGGAATCGAGATCCGCTCGAATCTGCGCCCCTAGTTTTCCCCGGATTTTTTCAAGCACCTCCGCGACGCCTTCGGTTGCGCCTTCCTTCATTCTGGCCCCCCCAACCTCCCCTCAGAGCACAGCCCGGAGTATATCATCAGCCCGGTTCACTCCGGGTGTGCGTCTTCAGCACCTCTGAGTAACTTACCCCTCTGGCTAAGCTAGAGTTCACTCCCGAGTTCACCCCAGGGTTGATCGGTCGCCGGGCCCAGATTGTACTGGAACCGGCGATCCAGGGTTGCCTGTCTTTGCTCCTTCCTCCGTTTGAGGATTTCTTCCCGTCGACGGCAGTAGACATCCGCCGGGGTCACGTTGCCGATCCCCTCATGGTAGCGGCGGTAGTTGTAGTACTCGATGAACTCCCCCATGGCCGCACGCAGAGCCTCCGGGCTGGTGAACACCAGCAGATTTAGCCGGGCCTTGAGGGTCTCGTGAAACCGCTCCAGCTTGCCGTTGGTCTGGGGATGATACGGCGAGCAGTTGTCACCAGGCATTTCGCTACGAGTGGCGGCAGATTGCCGCGGACGGCCATTTATGCGGGTCCGCTTGAGGTGTCGCGCGCCTGAGAATTGTGACCAATCTTGAACGAGGTGTGCACCAAATTCCGTTGACACCTCAGAAAAGTGTAAGGCCCCCCCCTCGTATGTCCTGGCCCCGCCCGCCGCGTCCTGGGCCAATTCCGCGCGATGGCGGGGCATTCTGTGCGCTCACCGGACGCACCTAATGCTTGGTCCGCCGGGGAGGAAGGGCTTGAGATCGCTTTCAGTACTGAACGAGCAGGCAGCCTCGGCAGACGAACTGGCATCAGCGAGCCCCTATTCTCGCGGCGCGCCTGGAAATACATCACCCTGCCGGGTGACGACAAGATTCCGCCCACGGCCATCGGCGATGACGATTTGGGGCACATGACGAACTGGTTTGAGTGCCTGCGCAGCCGCCAGCAGCCGCGCGCGCTGTGTCTAAAGCCATGGTGGTGGTGAGCATCCCCGCCTCGGAAATCGAATACGGTGGTGAGGCAGGAAAGGAAGCTCGCGACCGGCTGAAGAATACCATCGGCAGGATCGAGTCACCCTGGCGTCCGGCCAGCGCGGAAGAAGGATTCGAGATTGTCCGGCGAAGGCTCTTTCAGCCCATAACAGATCCCGGTCTTTTCGCTGCGCGCGATGCGGTTGTTCGCGCCTTTGCGGAGCTTTACTATGGCCAAGCCCAGGAATTCCCGACTGGATGCCGTGAGGGCGAATACTCGCGACGGCTTGAGGCAGCATACCCGATTCATCCGGAGGTCTTTGATCGGCTTTATATCGACTGGTCGAGTCTCGACAAGTTTCAGCGGACCCGGGGTGTGTTGCGGCTGATGGCGGCGGTGATTCATACGCTCTGGGAGCGCCAAGATGCGAGCCTGCTGATTCTGCCTGCGACTGTCCCCATCGATGAGCCCAGTGTTCAGTCCGAATTGACGCGCTACCTGGAAGATCCCTGGGTCCCCGTCATCGAAAAAGACGTGGACGGACCCCACTCCCTGCCGCTGAAGCTCGATCGTGAGAACCCCAATCTGGGTCGTTACTCGGCCTGCTGGCGAGTGGCACGCGCTTTGTATCTGGGCTCCGCCCCTACACTGCACACGGCCAACCGTGGCCTGGAAGACCGCCAGATCAAGCTCGGGTGCGCTCAACCCGGGGAAAGCGTGGCGACGTTCGGAGACGCACTCCGCCGCTTGAGCGACCAGGCGACCCACCTTTACGTGGACGGAAGGCGCTACTGGTATTCGACGCAGCGGAGTGTGACGCGCCTCGCGCAGGACCGGGCTGCTCAGCTTGATTCTGACAAGGTCACGGAGGAGATTAAGCGCCGGCTTCGCGAAGAGCAGCGTACGCGGGGCGACTTTACTCGAGTGCATCCGTGCCCGGCCACGAGCGGCGACGTGCCGGACGATCCAGAGGCGCGGCTGGTTATTCTTGGGCCGGACACGCCACATTCGGCAAAGGACCCGCAGAGCCTGGGCCGTGTCGCGGCCGCAGGCATCTTGGAGTCGCGAGGGACAAGTCCCAGGATTCGTAAGAACACGCTGGTGTTTTTGGCTCCTGACAAGAACCGCCTGGCCGAACTCGAGCAGGCGGTCCGCCAATACCTCGCTTGGAAGTCCATCGATGCGGAGAGGAAGACCCTAAACCTGGATGCATTTCAATCCAATCAGGCCGAAACCAAGAGTGGGGAGGCCGACAAGACAGTCGAGCAGCGAATACCCGAGACTTACCAGTGGCTGCTTGTCCCAACTCAACCGCGGCCCGATCCGACTGCTGCAGTCGAATGGCAGGAAATCCGGCTCCAGGGGCAAGATGCGCTTGCGGTGAAGGCGTCGAAAAAACTTAGGAACGAGGAACTGCTTATAACCAGCTTTGCGGGTACGCGTCTCCGGCTGGAACTCGATCGGGTACCTCTCTGGCGCGGCGATCATGCCAGCCTCAGACAACTTGCCGAAGACTTCGCCCAATACTTGTATCTTCCCCGCTTCAGGGACTCAGCAGTACTGACCGAAGCCATTGAAGACGGCGTCGCCCTGCTGACATGGAGAAGTGAAACGTTCGCCTACGCGGATAGCTGGGACGAGACTCGCCAGCGGTATCGGGGCCTCCGGGCTGGCCAGAAGATCTCTGTAAGTGTGGATGGCGACGGCCTGTTAGTCAAACCCGAAGTGGCGGCGAAGCAACTTGAGGCAGATGCAGCCGCCCGCGCTGTGCTCACCAAGGAGGCGGGGGCACCAACAGCAGTAACCACCGGAGACGGGCAGCCACCTGCTCCCTCCGCCATGCCAACTGCCACGACCGAGCCCAAGAAGGTCCAACCAATCCGCTTCCACGGTTCAGTAACGCTCGACGCTGCCCGCATCGGTCGTGACGCTGGGAGAATTGCGGAGGAGGTTATCCAGCACCTTGGAGGGCTTGTCGGCGCCGAAGTCGAGGTTACCCTGGAGATTCGTGCCGAGGTCCCTGAGGGCGTGCCGGAGAGCGTGGTCCGAACCGTCACAGAAAACTGCCGCACCCTTAAGTTCAAAACGCACGGGTTTGAGGAAAAGTGACTGGGAGTTGAAGGAGACTCCCCCCAGAAGATAGTTAGTGCCTAAAGCGTATGCCTCCGCACCAAAAGAAATCCTTTGATGCACCCGTACCGACTCAAAAGATGATTATGCTCTGCTATGACTTGCACGCCTTCAACTCGGGACCCTTTGGCACACCCCACCTTGCTGCCTAATAGCTCGCGAACCTAAGAACGAGGCCCGCTACCGTGGACGCTTCTAAAGTGGCC
>Ga0315281_10005909_pt1 | contig 17465 bp, 11 predicted proteins | sample YL17G07_0_MG_FD_204540 | JGI IMG/M metagenome (GOLD analysis project Ga0315281, IMG submission 204540) | Sediment microbial communities from Yellowstone Lake, YNP, Wyoming, USA - YL17G07_0 | ecosystem: Environmental > Aquatic > Freshwater > Lake > Sediment | place: USA: Wyoming | collected...
GCTTTAGATTGGTTGACCCCGCAGGCTATACCGAACTCTTGCGGATAGCGTATACCCGCGCGAAGGAAGCCGACCCGAACATCCTGGTCCTCGCGGGCGCGCTGGCCCCGACGCTGGAACCGGAAACGAGCGAGCTGGCTCTTGACGATTTGATGTATCTCGACCGGATGTATGCCGCCGGGGCCGGCAATTACTTTGACATCCTCGCCGTTCACGCTTACGGCCTGAGCTTTCCGCCCGACGAGCCGCCTGCGCCCGATGTATTGAACTTCCGGCGGATGGAGTTAATTCGCGAGGTGATGGTGAAAAATGGCGACGAAGGCAAGCCGGTGATGATTACCGAGTCGGGCTGGAACGACTCGCCGCGTTGGACGCGGGCAGTGAAGCCGGGGGCGCGGATTGATTACACGCTGGGCGGTTACGCCTGGGCCGAGGAACACTGGCTCTGGGCGCAAGCGGTGTGCACTTGGGCGTTTCGCTACCCCGCGCCGCAATTCAGTTATGGCGATTATTTCACGCTGGTCGCGCCGGACTTTCAGCCGAAGCCGATTTATGAGGCGATAAAGGCATGGACAAACCCCTGAATTTAAAACTTCAAACCTCAAACTTCAAAAGGTGGTTGGGGACAACGGTGTTGTTGGCTGTTTTAGGGTTTGGAGTTTGGAGTTGGTGGTTTGCAGTTTCGCGCGCGCGCGAAGACGAAGCGTGGAAACGCATCCGCGCGCGCGGCGTGATCACGATTGCCACCGATGCCAGCTTTCCGCCGTTTGCCGCCGTGGACGAGAACGGCAATCTCTTTGGCTTCGACGTTGATCTGGCCGACGAATTGGCGCGGCGGTTGGGCGTGCGAGCCGAGTTCGAGAACATCGCTTACGACGCTTTGCTCTCGACGCTCGTTTCAAACCGCGACGATGCGGTGATCTCGGCGTTTGTGCCACAACCCGGACGGTTGAAGGAAGTGATTTATACCCACGCGTATTTTGTGGCGGGCACAGTGGCCGTCATTCGTGCCGCTAGCCCGCCATTAGACGCTGACCCGCTCAAGTGGGCGGCCGGGAAAAAGTTGGCAGTGGAATACGGGGCCGGAGGCGATGCGCTGGCGCGGCAATGGGCGAAGCGCGTGGTCGGCATTACGGTCCTGCCGAAGCAGACTTCGGTGGAGGCCATGCAAGCCGTTGAAGATCAGCAAGCCGATGCCGCACTGGTAGATTTGATTTCAGCTTACGACTTTTTGCAAGGGAATTCGGCGCTTAGGCTGGCGGGCAAGCCGTTGGAGCCGGAGCCGTACGTGATTGCCATGAACGCTAATAGCCGCGAACTTTTTACCGCGCTAGAGAAGACTCTGGGGGAGATGGAAGCCGATGGGACGCTGGCTGAGTTGAAGGTGAAATGGTTTGGCGAGGCGGCGAATGGCCGATAGCAAATGGCGAGTAGCGAGTTGCCATCCGCTATCAGCCATCGGCCATCGGCTAAGGCTGAAGCCACACAAACGTCATCCCGCCCTCGGTCACAGTTGCGTCCTGCTTCAGTGTCTTTCCCTCGAACTCAGTTTCAAAATGGCAGAACCCGGCCGGCACGTCGGTCATCGCCGCATTTTCACCATACACGTCATCCGGGTTCACGCCGAAATCCCAATAGGTATCTAAATAGCGATACGCGCCGTCGGAGCAGGTGAACCCGACTCGCATCCCGGGCAAATAACGTCCGGCTTTGTTCGTCACGCGCACGGCCACCGTGCCGTGACCGCTCCCGGGCGTGAGCCACAACTCCGAGTTGCGCGTGTCCCAATAACTTTCGGGCTTGTCCAACCGGACCTCAAAATGCAAGTGCGCGCCGAGCGCCACGCCGCTGGAGCCAACCGTCCCTAGCGGGTCACTCGCGTTCACTTGTTGGCCGGTGGCCACCGTCACATCTTGCATATGTCCATAGAGCGCGTAGACGGTGTGGCTTTCCCAGAGTTGCGTCAATTGCAGAACTACTAAGTTGCCGTAGAAATCCGTCTGCGGGCCGAACTCTTGCGCGAGGTCGTCACCGGCGTAATAAATTGTGCCGGGCGCGACGGCGACGATGGGAATGCCGAAGGTGTTGGGGAACTCCACGCCGTGATGAGTCTCAAAGCGATGCTGGCCGGTGGAACCGTAGCGATAGGACGAGGCGATGAAGACGTTGCCGCCCTCGCCGATAGGACGATTGGTGAAAAAGAAATGCGGCTCGCCGCCAAATTCAGCGGGCGGCGTGGGGAAGTTGGCGAGGACGATGGTCGGGTAGGGGGAAGGCGTCGGGCTGGGCGAGGCCGTGGGGGTCGGAGTCGGCGTGGAGGTCTTGGTTATGGTTGGGGTCGCCGTGCGCGCCGGGGTGGGGGCCAGCGTCTCGGTGGCGGCGTTCTCCGTCAAAATCTGCGGCACACGCGTGGCGAGAAATTCAGCGGGGTTGAGGGGGACGGCGGTGGGCGGCGGAGGCGTTGCTGAATCACAGGCCACGAGGAAAACAACGCATAATGCGCAATACACAATGCACAAACGAATCAAGCGTCTGACATGGAGAATTGTGAATTGTGAATTGAGCATTCCGAATTTTACGGAAGATTGACCACGAACTCCACCCAACTCACGTGACCGGAAGTTACTGTCACAGTTTGGCGGTAAATCGTCGTCGTGTTCACCGAGACGGTATACGTGCCGACCGGCAGATCGCCGAGGGCGAAGTTTTCCTGCAGAGCATTGTCGCCATTCAAGGTTTCCTGCGCGTAAGTTGCGATGTATTTCGTGCGCGGGTTATCCACCTCCACCGCTTCGGGGCGGACGACGACGGTATAAGCGGAGACGAGGCGGCCCTGGGTATCCACCACGCGCCCGGCCAGCACGCCATAGGGTTTGGCATTGTAATAGAGCGGCTTGAGCCACAGTTCGGGATTGCGCGAAGAGAAATAATCGTTGCGCCCCACGCGCACTTCAAAGTGCAAGTGCGGGCCGACGGCGACTCCCGTTTGTCCAACGGTGCCCAGCCAATCGCCCGTCTTCACTCGTTGGCCGACCTGCGCGGTCACGTCTTTCATGTGCGCGTATAAATTGAAAACCGGCTGGCCGCCATAGGTCTGGTCGAGTTGCACGACGACGAGATTGCCATAGAAGTTCGTCGCCAGGCCGTAAGCGGTGGTGGCGTCATTGCCCGCGACGATGACCGTGCCAGCCCCCGCGGCGATGATCGGCGTGCCGGACGGATTCTCGAACTCCACGCCGTGATGCGGCTCGCGCAAGCCTTGCAGGGTTGAGCCATAAGCGTAATTGCGCTCCGGGAAATTGGTGTAGTCGCCGGGGATGGGGCGTTCCAGCCACAAGTGTTCGGAGGCGGTGATGCACGCGCTATCGGCGCAGGGCGTGACCGGCATGGCGGTGGGCGGCGGCGCGGGCTGAGGCGTAATCGTCGCGCCGGCCGTCGGCAAATTAATGCTTCCGCTAAATGGCGTGATCGTCGCAAATGGTTCCGGCGTCGTGGGTGGGGCAGTGAGGGTGACGATGTCGCGCGCCTGTTGCGTCAGTATCTCCGCCACGCGTGTAGCGATGAACGCCGTGGGGTCAATGTTGGCGGAGGCGGTAGGAGGGGTGGAGCAGGCGGAAAGAATAAATCCCAAACCCCAAATTCCAAATCCCAAAATGAACCAGCGTAGGCGACTGGAAATTTGAAGTTGGAAATTTGAAGTTGGAAATTTCGCCTTGTTTGCCATTACTTCCGCTCTCGTAGCGTTTTCTCAATCGCCGCCAGCGTCTCATTGGCGCGGGTTTCGAGGCCGTGCAATTCTTGCAACCACGCCGTTGCGGCTTCGCGGTCTTTCACGGCCTGCGCGTTGGCGCGCACGTTGAGGCCCGCGCCCGACAGCGCCGCTCGCGCGAGATACGCCGCTGAGCCGCCGTCGGAAATGGCATTCACGTTCCCTTTCTCGACGGCGATGGCCGCCAGCCCGAGTGCCGCGACTGCGCCCCGCGCGACTCGCAGTGGAACTTCAGCGGCGTGCGCGTAAGCGGCTTGGATGGCCTCGGCCCTGGCGGCCTGTTGCTCCCCGGACTCTCGCGAAGCGGGTAACTTGAAGGCTTCCATCACCGCTACAAACGCGGCGGAGTCATCGCTCACGGCGGCGGTGAGGTCGGCGCGGAGGCGATCGGCGCTTTCGAGGACGGATTGCATCTGCGCTTCCACGTCGGCGTATTTCTTTTTGCCCAGTGTGAGCCGCGCCAGCATACCGACCAGCGCGGCGGCCATCGCGCCCGCATACGCCGAGGCCGAACCACCGCCCGGCGCGGCGGTTCCGGCGGCCAGACTCTCGACGAAGGCCTCCCCCGCCGATTGGTCACGCGTCCCGGCGGGCGCAGATTCCCGCCCCTCGCCAATCTTGTTTTCCAAAATCTGTCCGGGTTCCAAGTTATCGAGTTGCAAATACCATTGCGCGGCGTCCACCAGCGCGGTCTGCGGAATCATGCCGACGAGCTCGCTGTGGGCAATGCTCACGCCGTAACGCATGGCCTCGCGGCGCACAAACTCCTGCACGCGAGCGATGGGCGTTTGCGTGAAGTCGGTGAGGTTCATACTCACTTGCGCCTGGCCCTCCACCAGCACGCCCATGCCTTTCACGTAGCGCAAGCCGCCCGACGAGTGCCGCACCGCTTTGGCAATCCTCTTGGCGATGTCAACATTGGCCGTGTTGAGATAGATGTTGTAGGCGACGAGGAACTGCCGCGCCCCGATGACCGTTCCCCCTGCCGGGCCGACTTGTCTCGGGCCGTAATCGGGTTCCCGCGCAGGATTGGTGGCGATCTCGTCCTTGAGCTTTTCGTATTCGCCGCGCCGGACATTTTCGAGGTTCGTCCGCTCGGGGCGCGTGGCCGCCGCTTCGTAGAGATACACGGGGATGTTCAACTCGCGCCCCACGCGCTCGCCGAGATGTTTGGCCAGGGCGACGCAATCGGCCATCGTCACGTCGCGGATGGGGATAAACGGCACGACGTCTGTCGCGCCGAGGCGCGGATGTTCGCCGCGATGCACGTTGAGGTCAATGAGCGCGGCGGCTTGGGCGATGCCCGCAAACGCGGCGGCCTCCACCCCCGCCGGGGAGCCGACAAAGGTGATGACCGTGCGATTGTGGTCGTTATCGGAACTGACGTTGATGACGCGCACCTCCGCGCCACCTCCGGCTTCAATTGCGGCGACGATGGCTTGCACGACTTCCGGACGGCGGGCTTCGGAAAAGTTGGGGACACATTCGACGAGAGGACGCATAAGGACTCCGTGAAACCTCACTCCCAACCCCTCTCCTGAACGCGACCCTTCGACTGGGCTCAGGGTGCGTTCAGGAGAGGGGGAGCAGTAGATGCCAAGTCTATCCCCCTCTCCTGATGACGCCTTTGGTTTAAGTCATCAGGAGAGAGGGGCAGGGGGTGAGGCGCAAAAACGCCGCCGAGTTTTCTCGACGGCGTTGCCGATTATACCAAAGACACTGACGTTCCCCCGCTCCCGACCATGCCTCGCGTAGCGGTGGTCGGGAGCGGAAGTGAGGTTATGACCGCGCGCTCTGGTTGAAACTGTGCATTTGCACTTTAAGGGCTTTGAGATACTCGAACCCCACGAGTTTCTTCTGCTCTTCATCCCACAACCGCAGGGTGAGGCTCTTGAGACTCTCCCACAGCGTGAGCGTGGCGGCCTCGTGAAAGACCGGGTTTTCCTTGTGGCACTTTTCGAGTTCGTAATTGGGGATGCGCGGGCTGAGGTGGTGAATGTGGTGGAAGCCGATGTTGCCGGTGAACCACTGCAAGACCTTCGGCAGTTTGTAATAGGAACTGCCGTAGAGCGCGGCCTTCGCGTAATCCCAGTTGTCGTGGTATTCCCAGGTGGTATTCTCGAACTGGTGCTGGACGTAGAACAGCCACACGCCGAGAGTCGAAGAGATGAACAGCACCGGCAAATGGACGAGGAGCAGGGCCTTGAGGCCGATGGCCCAGATCATCGCCGCGCTCAAGACGAGCAGGGCCACATTCGTCCACACCACGCTATCGCGCTCGCGCTTGCCACTCCCCGCCGTTACGAAGCGATGGCCGATGAGGAACAGGAAGGTCGGGACGATCACTAGAATGATGAGCGGGTTGCGATAGATCCGATAGCCAACACGCCTATACCACGGGAGCGCGAGATATTCTTTCACCGTCAACGTCATCACGTCGCCGATGCCGCGCCGGTCGAGATCGCCGGAACTCGCGTGGTGGATCGCGTGGTCGTGCCGCCAGCGCTGATAGGGTGTGAGGGTGAGCACGCCGCAAACGTTGCCGAGGAGCTCATTGGCCTTAGTAGACTTGAAGAACGAGCCATGCCCGCAGTCGTGGAAGATGATGAAGACGCGCATGAGAAACCCAGCGGTGGGGAAGGCCAGCGCCAGCGTCAGCAGATATGAAATCTCCAACGAGCGGTACATGAGATACCACAGCACGAGGTAGGGCGCGATGGAATTCACGGCCTGCCACAAACTGCGCCGCAGGTTGGGGTTCTGATATCTGGCGACGATCTTTTGCCAGGATAGTTTGATGTTGGGGTTGAGGTTGGGGAAAGCGTCGAAGGTCATTAAGGTTACTTCTTTCTACTGTGTGAGAGGATTATACATCATCGGCAAGGCGATGTTTGTTCATATTGGGAAATTTTCCTCAAACATGACCACTGAGGCGTGTTATACTCGCTCTGACTTCTCCAGCGTTCACTGTTTACCGTTCACTGTTCACATCTCCCAACCCGCCTTGCGTCCCTCTCGTCTCTATTTTTTTATTCTCACCCTCATCCTCGCCGCCCTCGCGTGTTCCCGTCCCGACCTCCCGTTGGACTACAGCCGCATCACGCCTTTGCCGGGGATGAACGGGCTGACCCAAGCCGCGAACACGGCGAACGCCCCCGCGCCTTTGGCCCCGCCCACGGCGACTCTCGTCCCCGCCTCGCCGCCCGTGCCCGACCTGCCCATCGCCACCCCGCGCCCCACGGTGGACATCACGCTCTCGCCGACGCCCGATATCCCGCGCACCTCGCCCCTCGACCGACAAACCACCGAGCATTACACCGTCCAGCGCAACGACACCCTCAGCGAAATCGGCCAGCGGTATGGCGTGAGCGCCGAGCAAATCGCTGCGGCCAACGGTATTCAAGTAACCGACACGCTTTTCACCGGGCAAGCCCTCCTCATCCCGCTCCCCGCCGATCAACCCGTTGGCCCGGATTTAAAAATCATCCCCGATAGCGAATTCGTCTACGGCCCCGGCAACATCGGCTTCAACTTGGATGGCTTCATCCAAGCGCAACATGGCTACCTCGCCGATTACACCGAAGACATCCCCAACTCATACCTCGACGGCTCTGCCGGGACGACGACGATGAGCGGGAGCGAGATTATTCAATTTGTCGCGCAACACTATTCCGTCAACTCGCGCGTTTTGCTCGCCGTGCTGGAGTATCAAAGCGGTTGGGTCACGGACCCGCGCCCCGGCGATAAGACGCTCACTTACCCCATGCGCCGGGTCGAAGCGGGCCGCGAGGGGCTGTATCGCCAACTCACCTGGACGGCTAATCAACTTAACGGCGGCTACTACGCGTGGCGTGCGAGCTGGCTCGTCTCGTTTGTCTTCCCGGATGGCTCGCTCAAAATCATCGCGCCCGGATTGAATGCGGGCACAGTCGCCATTCAGAACTTTTTCTCCAAAGTGTTGAACGCCGCCGACTGGACGCAAGCCATGTCGCCCGATGGTTTCCTCAGCACCTATTGGGCGATGTTCGGCAACCGCTTTGCGTATGCGTGGGAGCCGCTCGTCCCGCCCGACCTCGTGCAACCGACTCTGCAATTGCCGTTCGAGAGCGAGAAGATCTGGGCGTTCACCGGGGGGCCGCACGGCGCGTGGGATACCGGCTCCGCGTGGGCCGCGCTCGATTTCGCGCCACCCGCCGAGGCCGAAGGTTGCACCCTGTCCGACGAGTGGGTCGTCGCGTCGGCCCCCGGCCTCATCGTCCGCGCGGAAAACGGCTCAGTTCTCGAAGACCTGGACGGCGACGGTTACGAGGAGACCGGCTGGGTGTTGTTCTATATGCACGTCGAGTCGCGTGACCGCGTGGCCGTCGGCGCGCGCGTGAACGCCGGCGACCGCCTCGGGCATCCCTCGTGCGAGGGCGGCGTCGCCAACGGCACGCACGTCCACTTCGCGCGCAAATACAACGGCGAATGGATTCCCGCCGATGGCCCCATCCCCTTCATCCTCGACGGCTGGATTTCGGCGGGCCTCGGCCAAGAGTACGACGGCAAGTTGACCCTCGGCTTGATTTCGATTGAAGCCTGTGATTGCCGCGCCCCTGAGAATGAGATTTCACGTCCTTAAGACGTCACAGGTCTTTAAGACCGGTGAGGTCTATAGCCCATGAACCCGCGCCGCCCCTATAACCCTAACCGCAAACCACCCGGCCTTAAGTTGCCGGGACAAGAATCCGACCGTGCCCGCGCGTGGCCGCTGGCGATGGGCGTGTTGACCGTGTCCCTGCTCGCGGTAATTGTCTACGCCCTCGCGGGCTTGCCCTTCCCCACCATTGTTGCCAACCCTACGCTTGTCTCCGCGACTCCCGCGCCTATTAGTACGGGCGGGTCAGTGACCCGCCCCTCCCCGGCATCTCCCGAACCCACCAGCACCTTCTTCCCCGCGCCCTCGCCGAGTCCCACCGCCATCCAAACTCCTGCGCCGACGCAGTTTTATAAGACCCAATCCGGCGATACCCTGCCTGCGCTCCTCGCCCGCTTTGGGGTGAACCCCGCCGACCTCGTCGCGCCTGAGGGCTTGCAAGGCCACACCACTTTGGTCGCCGATCAACTCCTCGTCATCCCGCGCGTGTTGGCTGAAGTGAGTCCCGGTTACAAAATCATCCCCGACTCTGAACTCATCTTCAGCGGCGCGGCCGCGGGCTTCGACCCGGGCCAATTCGCGGCGGAGCAGGGCGGTTATCTGGCGCAATACAAAGGCTTCGCCGACGAGACTACCCAGCGCGGCGGCGCTTTGCTCCTACTCTCCGCGCAACATCACTCCATCAACCCGCGTTTGCTCACCGCACTCCTCGAATATCAAAGCGGCTGGGTCACCGACCCGCACCCGCTAGGCGACGCGCTCGCCTATCCTTACGGCTATCATCACGAATATCAAGATGCGCTCTACTCGCAACTCACCTGGGCCACCAAGCAACTCGCCATCGGCTACTATGGTTGGCGCGCGGGCACGCTCACCACCTTGCAATTCCCCGATGGCTCAACCTTGCGCCTCGACCCAACGCTCAACGCGGGCACGGTGGCCGTGCAGTTTTACTTCGCGCAGATTTTGAATCGCCCTGCGTGGGAGGACGCCGTCGGCCCGCCGGGACTCGCCGCGACCTACGCGACGCTGTTCGGCGATCCCTTCGCCCATGCGGTGGCGCCGCTCATCCCCGCCGATTTAACTCAGCCCCCACTGGCGCTTCCTTTTCAACGCGGGCATACGTGGTATTACACCGGCGGGCCGCACGGCGCGTGGGAAAACGGCGGCGCGCTGGCCGCGCTCGATTTCGCGCCCGCGTCTTTCGAGGGCGGGTGTGTCCCCTCGTTCGAATGGGTCACGGCCATGGCCGCGGGCAAAATCGTCCGCGCGGAATACGGCTCAGTTCTGCTCGACCTGGATGGCGATGGGCGCGAGGCGACGGGTTGGGTGATTCTCTATTTGCACATCGCCGACAAAGACCGTGTGCCAGTAGGTGAATTCGTCGAGGCGGGCGACCACATCGGGCATCCCTCGTGCCTCGGCGGAGTCGCCACCGGCACGCACGTCCACGTGGCGCGCAAATACAATGGTGAATGGATTCTCGCCGACGGCGTGATTCCGTTTGACCTCAGCGGTTGGATCGCTCAACGCGGCCAAGGTGAATACTTCGGTAGCCTCACGCGCGACGGCGTGACGATTGACGCTTGCACCTGCGGGTCGGCGGATACCGCGATCACGGCAGACCGATAATGCAATACTCAACACTCAATATTGAATACGCAATACGCAATACGCAATACGCATTAATTTTGAGCATTCCGTATTGCGTATTGTGTATTTTTCTTTCGGCTTGTGTTCCTATAATCCCTCCGCCCTCGCCTACCAGTTCTCCACTCTTCCAATTCTCCACTCCCACTTTCGCCTTATCCTCCGCCACCCCGCTCCCCACCCGCGCCATCATCGCCCCTGGCCAGCCGTTGTCGTACACCGTCCAAACGGGCGATACGGTTCAAGCCCTGGCTGTGCATTTCAACACGACGGTTGCAGAAATCATCGCCGCCAATCCCCCATTGCCAATTACCACAACGCTCCCCTCCGGCGAGGTCATCACCATCCCCGCATACTTCTTTCCGCTCGGCGGCCCTACGTTCCAGATCATTCCCGATAGTGAATTCGTCTACGGCCCGGCGAACAAAGATTTTGACATTGATGAGTATCTGCAATCTACGCCGGGTTACTTAAAAGATCTAACCGCCTACGCCAACGAGCAAACGCGCACGAGCGCTCAGACCATTCAATACGTCGCCGAGCAATACTCCATCAATCCCAAACTTTTCCTCGCACTCATGGAATGGCGGAGCGGCGCACTCACGCAAGCCAGCGTCCGGCCCGAGGTCGCGGACAATCCGTATGGGTTAAACGACGGGCCGCGCGGATTCTATCTGCAAAGCCTGTGGGTCGCCGAGCAATTGGGGGCGGGCTACTACGGTTGGCGCGCGGGCACGCTCACGTCCATCCAGTTCGCCGACACCCGCCGCTCGCGCGTGGATATGTATCAGAACGCGGGCACGGTCGGCGTGCAATATCTGCTCGCGCAGATGTTTTCTCTCGATGACTTTGACGCCATGGCCAGCCCCGCCGGTTTTGCGGCGACTTACTCCGCCCTGTGGGGTAACCCGTTTGCGACTAGGCCGCCCGACGTGATCCCGGGTGGCCTCACTCAGCCCGAACTGGCTCTCCCGTTCTTGGAGAATCAACAATGGTCCCTCACGGGCGGCCCGCACCCTGGCTGGGGTTCCGGCGACCTCAATCCGTGGGCCGCGCTTGATATGGCTCCGCCCCTCGGCGAGACCGGGTGCATCGGCACGGAGAAATTCGTCACGGCTTCTGCACCGGGAGTGGTCGTGCGCACCAATGACAGCACGGTCATCCTCGATTTAGATGGCGACGGCTACGAGCAAACGGGGTGGGTGATTTTCTACTTCCACATGGCGCGGAGTGAAATCATCGCGGCGGGGACGAAAGTGAACACCGGCGACCCGCTTGGCCACCCCTCGTGCGAGGGTGGTCACGCGACCGGCACGCACACGCACCTCGCGCGCAAATACAACGGCGAGTGGCTCCCGGCGAATGGCCTCGTGGACGGCGTCTTGCCGTTTGTGATTGGGGGTTGGACGGCGGAAAAAAGCGACGCCCCCTACAAGGGGCGTCTAGTGCGCGTGGGCGCGTGGGTGGAAGCGTGCACTTGCAGTACGGCGGCGAACAAAGTGTATTGGGTGCGATGAAGAATAGGATTACGCCGTTGTTTGGCCGTCTCCGCCAACTTTTGTTGCAACCAAAGATTCACCAGCGTCTCGACTCGTACGCCTCGTTTGTGGGACTCTTTCTCAAGGGCGGCGAACAACTCTGCCTCAATCGGCACGGTGCACGTCATCTCAAAGATGACAACGGCCATCTTACGGCGGTCTCACCCCGTCGGGCTGGCCATTTTTTGCCCGGTGAGAGCGGCGATGTGGGCGAGGGCGCGGAAGGCGGCGTCGCGGATGAGTGGGGCGGGATCACGCAGGGCGGCGTAGAGTTCGCGCGCGGCCAGGGGATCGCCGAGTCGGCCCAGCGATTGCGCGGCGGCGAGGCGCACGCGCTCTTCGCCTTCTTTGAGCGCGCGGTTGAGTAGATCAATCGCGCCTTTGCCCGGCGGCACGCCCGTGCCTTTGGTGGCGGCCCACGCAATCAGCCAGCCCTGTGATTCGGGGGGGGAGTAGGGCTGGAATTTCAAGGGGGACGGATTCTTCAACCGCTCCACCAAATCTGTCGCCGCGTTGCGGACGAACCATTGCTCGTCGGTCTGCGCGGCTTCGAGCATTTCCAGCGCCCATGCGTCTTTGATTTCGGCGAGGCCGTAGAGGGCGGCGCGACGCACGCCGAGGTCGGTGTGCTTGACGGCTTCTTTGAGCAAACTTTGACCCTCTTCCACGTTGCGCGCGAGGGACTGGGCGCAGGCTTGCTTGAGCGGATCGTCGCCTTGCAGGAGGCCTTGCGCCAAACCATCGAGCGCGGCATCGGAGGCAATGTTCGAGAGGGCGAGGGCCGCCGCCCAGCGCACGTCGAGGTAGGGGTCGGCGTAAAGCGCGAGGATTTGCGGCACGAGGGTCGGGTCGCCAATCGCGCCGAGGCCGAGAATCGCCACGCGGCGGTTGAACGGGTCGGGGCTGACGAGGGCTTGCTTGAAGAGCGCCACCACCGCCGGGTCGTTGGAGGCCACGAACCCCGCGAGGGCGCGCAGGCGCAGGTTCTCCGGTTGGTTCGGGTCCATCATCAACCGCGCGAGGCGCTTGAAAATTTCGGGCCGCCAGCGGGCGGAGGCAGGCGCGTCGCGCAACCATAGGGCGCAGGTGAGCAGTTCGGTCTGTAGCACATCGGCGGCCCGGCTGATGGCGCGGCCAACGATGGGGGTCAAATCGCCGAGGGCGGCAAAGAAGTACAGCGCGCGCGCCCAAATGGGCGAGTCCCCCACGGGCGTGTCGGGTTGGGCCGCGAGGCTCTGGGCGGCGCAATAAGTCATCGTCAACGCGTGCGTAAAACTCAGTTGGTCTTTGGCGTGCTTCACCAGCATCCGCCGGTTGACGAGATCGTCAATGAAGTCGTCGCTATCAATTTCAGTTTTGCCATCCGCGCCTTTGAGCGCCGTATCGCAAATGGTCGCCACGTCTTTGCGCGGCACGCCAAAGGCCTCGGGCTGATTGAGGAGGGCGGTGGCGAGTTTACCAAGCGCGCCGGGGCCGCTGGGCTTGAGGTTGAAGCGCCGCACGTAGGCTTCGAGCCAATCCACCGGACGGTTGCCGCGCGCATCGCCCGCGACTGCGGCCCAGACCTTGAGCGTGATCTCATAGATGGTGCGCCCCTGATTGTTGAGATTGAGCCAACCTTGCATCACAATCGGATCCACATCGGGGAGCGCGGCGGCTTTCTTGCGGCGGGCGCGGATGACGCTATCCCACGTCGTCGTCCATTTTTTGATGAGGGCGCGATAGTCGTCGGCGCTCCACGGGGCGATGAGCACCGGCGTGAACCCCAGGCTCACCAGCGGCCCGTAGCCCGCCACGCCCGTCGCGGCGACGTAGCGATGATTGGGGTATTGCTTCTGGAACTCGCCGAGCCACGCGGTCACTTGCGCCACCTGCGCGCCGGGCAGTTCGTCCAAGCCGTCCAAAAGGATGAAGCATTTGAAGCCACGCAGGCGGAGTTTTAGATGTTGCGGGAGTTGCGAGGCGGTGAGGGTCGAGGCTCGCGCGAGGGCGGCGGCGATGAGCGGTTGCGCGGTATCGTCTTTGTAAGGCAAATCCAAATCGGCGGCGTGGACGAAGATGGGCGTGATGCCCTCAGGGAAGAGTTTCTCGTCATCTTGCGCGGCGCGGGTGGCGAGGTGCGCGAGCAGGGTGGACTTGCCCGCGCCGGGCCCGCCGAGGATGAGGATGTTCGTCGCTTCGCCCGCAAAGACTTCGTCAACGCTGAGGCTGGAGGCGCGGTAGGCGCTGGCGAGGTCCGGCCATTCGGCGATGATGGGGATGATGGCCGTCACGTCGTCTTCCGACGGGGCCATTGTCGGGTCAATGGGCGGCTCGGGGTGCAGGAGGCGCGGCGGGAGGAGAATCTCGTTCAGGGCAAAGATGGACCCCGCGAGGTGCGAGGTCTGCGCGAAACGCAACGTGTCCTCGCGGAAACGTTTCTCTTCACCGGCGGTAAGCGTCTCGCGCAGTTTGAGGAGGCTCTCGCCGAGCATCTCGCGCGCCTGAGCCAGTTGTCGGCGGAACAGGTAGAGGACGAAGACAATGAACGCAGTGGAGCCAAAGCCAAGCCAGAAGGAGAAGGGGTCAATGGGGGGGAAGTGTGGGAGGCGCATAATGATTCGACCGGGCCGGTTGTAGGTAGGAGCGACGTCACGTCGCCCCTACTCGGCGTACAAAATTCTTTCGCAGTTCGGGCATTGGGTCAACTCATGGCCCTGCCGGACGATTTGCATTTGCGATGAGGTCGGCTCGACGCCGCAGGAAGCGCACACGCCGTCAGCCAGCAGGGCAATGACGTGGCCTTTTTTGGCTTGCCGCAAGCGGTCATACATCGCGCGGTCGGCAGTGGGGACGGAGGTCGCCGCGACTTCGTGGTCGCCATCAAGTTGCGTCACTTGCGCGAGGAGGCGGTTACGCTCCTCGACCAGGTGGCTTTTGTAGCGGGCGTCTTCTTCTTCGGCGTGGTTTAGATCTTCGAGCGTCTTGGCCAATTCGATCTCGGCGGTCTCGACGCGCATAAGGGCTTCGAATTGTTGTTCTTCGACGCTGGCCCGGTGGCGGCGGAGGGATTCGATATCCTTTTGCAAATCCTGTAGTTCTTTGGTGTTGCTCACCCCGCCGCCGTAGAGTCGTTTTTCAATCCCGGTGATTTTTCCGTTTTGGGCTTGAATATCGTATTCCAGCGATTGCTGGCTCACGCGGGCGGCCTTGAGTTGGGCCTCGACCTCCACCGCGCGCTGGTGAATGGCGCGGGTGAGCGCGTCATCGTGGAGTTCCCGGTCAATCTCGCTCAACCGCGCGTGGCGCTGGTCGAGTTGTAAATCGAGTTCCTGCAAACGGTACAGGGCGCTGGCACGGCTCATGGGGAGGATTATAGGCGGGAAAATTATAAACGCCAAACTTCGCCCTTCACCCCTGCTTGCGGCTCAAAGCCAGAAGCACCCCTACGACAATCACCCCCAACGCGCCCAGCGCGATGAGCTTGTAAACGCGCGACTCGATGAGCAGAACCAGTGCCCCGGATACCGCGCAGAAAAACCAATAACCCAACACGATTTGCTTTTGCGAGTAACCGAGATCGAGCAAGCGGTAATGCAAATGTCCCCGGTCACCCTGAAACGGCGAGCGCCCCTCGCGCCAGCGGTTGAAAACCTGAAACGCAGTATCGGCGATGGGGATGACCATGACCAGCAGGGCCGTCATCACCCGCGCGGGCGCGAGGATGGATAGCGTGGCCAGTGCGAAGCCCAACGTCATCGCGCCGCCCGAACCCAAAAACACTTTGGCGGGATGAAAGTTGAAGAGCAGGAACCCGGCGCACGCCCCCGCCAACGCCAACGAATACCACGCAATCTCCAACTGCCCCAACGTCAGCGAGTGAATCGCAAACAACACCGCCGCGATGCCGCCCACGCCCGTCGCCAGCCCGTCCAGCCCGTCTAAAAAATTCACCGTGTTCATCATCCCCACCACCCACATCACCGTGAGCGGATAGGTGATGTACCAGCGAAAGGTCGTGAAGCCCTTGAACGGGAGCGTCACTTGCTCGATAAAGACGGTCGTCGCAATGGCAATCGCGGCGGCGATAACCTGCGCGGCGAACTGCGGCCCGGCCTTGAACTCATATTTGTCATCGGCGAGGCCGAAGAGAAACACAAACGCGGTGCCAAGCAGAACGCCGTTCAGCGGCAAGCGCAGGCGCGCATCGCCCGGCGCGAAAAAATACAAGCCGAGCGCCGTCCCGAAAAAACCGACGAACAACCCGAGGCCCCCAATCCGCGAAACCGGCTGAGGATGTTGCCGCCGCCCGCCGGGGATCGCCATCAGCCTCCAGCGTTCACCCAGCCAACTGGCGAGCGGCGTGGCCGCGAGGGACAAGAGAAAAGCGAGGAGAAGGCTGATGAAGGCAGTCATGGAACTGCGACGCAGATTGGCCGGGTTAGGTCTATGTTCCAAACGACTCTCTAATGCCAATGCCAGGCGCTCCGGCAATCCAAACCATTTTTAGACTGAAAATAAACCGGCTTCGATATATCCTAAAGACACACTGGCTGACTGCCCTGAGAGAACGCAGAGGTCGTTGACGCACAACGCGCTGATTGCCACTGATTTTATCTGCGACCATCAGCCATCTATCAGCACAATAGCGTTCAAATGCGGCGGCTTCAACCCCGATTGTGGCCCCCGCCGCCCCGGCCAGCGTAACCTTACTGCGATACACCATCAACGTCAACATCTACGGCCCCAACGATCAGTGGATCACCTCTTTTAACCCGCCGCTCACCCTCTGCGCCCCAGCCACTGCCGCCCTCACTGTGGAAACCGCCCTCATCAGCGCGGCGTGGACTTCATTGCCGACCCTCTTTGACGCGCAACAAGCCTGCGCCAGCGTCGCCGATTTAAACGCCACCCTTTTCGACCTCGCCGCCAGCGGCTCAGCCCAACCCGCCACTGGAACAATCCAAGCCGCCAACTACATCGTGCAACCCGGTGATACCCTCTTCCACGTCGCCCTCCATTTCGGCGTCACCGTCCGCGCCCTCCAATCCGCCAACGACCTCGCCACCGCGCAAATCTACCCTGGCCAACAACTTCTCATTCCCGGCGGCGACGTCGCCTTACCCGACCTCCCGCCTGCCTCCACCGCCGATTACATCGTCCAATCTGGCGACACCCTTTTCCGTCTCGCCCTGCGCTTCGGCGTGAAAGTCTCCGCCCTGCAAGCCGCGAATAAACTCAACACGCCACTTTTGCTGGCGGGACAAAAACTCCTCATCCCCGGCGGGACGCTCGCTCTCGGCGTCTCACCGGCCCTCAACGCCACAACCCCAACCCCCGCCGGGACGCCTGTTTCCCCGGCGGTTGCCCCGCCCCCGGTCACCCTCCCTCCCATCTCTAGCGTCGCCGGTTCCGCTCGTGTCCCTATCGTCGAATACCACTACTCCGGCTTCTACATGAGCGCCGACGTGATGATGACCACCGCATGGTTCGACGACCAACTCCAATGGCTCGCCGATAACAACTTCACCACCCTCACCGCCGACCAACTGCTCGGCGTCCTCGACGGCGCCTACACGCCCCCCGAGCGCTCCATCGTGCTATCCTTCGACCTCGGCACGCCGCACTACGACAACTTCGCCAACGTCATCGTCCCGGCCCTGCGCCGCTACAATATGCGCGCCATCTTCTTCGTCGTCCTCAATGCTGTCAACGACGACTGCTCGCGCAACTACGTCTGCTGGTCATCCTTGCGCGCGTGGCAATCCGAAGGCCTCGTCTCCGTGCAATCGCACGGCGTCAGCCATCCCGACTACGCGACCTTGACCTTCGACCAAATTCGCGCCGATGCCGGACTCTCGAAGACTACCATTGAAATGCAACTCGGCACGCC
>Ga0315281_10005910_pt1 | contig 17464 bp, 23 predicted proteins | sample YL17G07_0_MG_FD_204540 | JGI IMG/M metagenome (GOLD analysis project Ga0315281, IMG submission 204540) | Sediment microbial communities from Yellowstone Lake, YNP, Wyoming, USA - YL17G07_0 | ecosystem: Environmental > Aquatic > Freshwater > Lake > Sediment | place: USA: Wyoming | collected...
ATCCGACGGGGCCCACGAAGAGGCAAGAGGATTCAGCGCGTTATGGCGGAACAATCACACGCCTCTTCCAAACGAGGTCGGTTAGCTCAGCGGCAGAGCGCCTCCCTTACAAGGAGGACGTCGGGGGTTCAAATCCCTCACCGACTACGAAGTCGAAACTTTCTCCATCGAAGGGGTTGACAAACCAAGGCGATGGGGTAGTATTCGACCTCTCAACTGAATACGCCGCAAGGCGCGGGATATGGGCCCACCGTAAAGAGGTCCACGGTGCAGACCTGGGTAACCGAGTAAGGCTCACATGTTTGACGTACTAAGATCAAGATTCTTGCGGGTATCCAATCGGGCGTGAGGGGCAATGCGGTCCGCCATATTGCTTAACCACCCATGGATGCCCCCAAGAGTCTTGAACTTGCTGCGGAGCCGTGCTAACCCACTTAGGAGTGGGAACGACAGGTTGTATCCGCAGCGAAAGATGTAGAAGGCTCTAGGGAGGGGTAGCCTCCTTCTTGGAGAGTGGTAGGTGACGGAATAACCCTCGATGCTATGCTTGGGGGGTAACGTGACTGCGTTTGGACTTAGCTGATTACCACAAACGAGAGCTGAATCTGGTGGAGTGCGTGGGAAAGGACGGTAAGCTGCCGGTGTCCTGGGTTTGCCACCCGCGTAGGATCCGAGGGTCACCCTATGATGGCAACGTCATAGCCCCTTGGTGCAGGAAGCAAGTCCTGTCCTTCCCTCCAGGAAGCAAGTCCTGTCCTTCCCTCCTTCTACTCCTTCTCGATAGTCCGAGTAAACGCCCCGTGAGGCGGCTAGGATCGTCGAGTATCCGTGGGACTGGTGAAGCCAGCGCCGCGACGGATACACCTGTGAGTCCGCCCACGACGGTGAGTGGGGACCGGCTGTAACCCGGTTGCTGAATGCTTAGGGGGTTCGAATCCCTCGACTCACACTAGCGGAGAAGGGGCCATGCAGCGCTGTAGCTAGCGCCAAGAAGTTGGCCCTCCGTGAACTTACTTGCTGGTCCTCGCTTGGCCGTCCCGATAGTAAGAGCGAAGGCCGCGTGGCCCACTGCTTTTTGCGGTGGGGGCCGAGGATACCTGGGCGGTGGCTGTTCTGCGCAGCGCCACCACGCACATCGTCACCAGCAAGAACCTAGGTCGTTAGTTCAGCGGAAGAACGCTGGTCTCCAAAACCAGATGTCGGGGGTTCGATCCCTCCACGACCTGCCATGAACAACAAAGATGAAATACTCTGGGCATCGGGGCTTTTTGAAGGTGAGGGATGTTTTACCCTTCATAAAGAGAAGAGTTCCGAATCTAAGTATCCGCTCCTTCAGTTAGGTATGACTGATGAAGATTCAGTTAGACGATTTCATCAAGCTGTTGGAGTCGGAAGCGTCTATGGTCCAATCAAGGGAATCAAGGATCACTACAAAGACTCGTGGCGTTGGAGGGTGAAAGGCTTCGAGAAAGTTCAAGCCGTTACTGCCATGTTGTGGATTGGACTGGGTCAACGTCGCAGGAAACGCGCCATCGAAGTTCTTGCGACAGCAAGAGGCAACCAGCCACGTCATACCAGGCGTGATGCTACAACCGTCGGCTGATCACCGACAAGGCGGGGTAGTCCGTTCCGCTTCGGCGGATCAGACGCTCCGTCCCAATCCTCCCCACCGTCGCCGAGCCGTGTTAGGTCGTGGAGGCCACTGGTGGGGCTACAACCGCCGGGTGATACCCGGCGTTGATTCAACGCGGCTGGCCTTTGGGCCAGAGGCTTAGGGGGTGGTTCCGCGTTGACGCCCTCGTAATAGTCTGGTCGGCCCCCGGTAGAGGGGTAGCGGACTAGACGCCGTTGGCCACCGGCAGGTGGTCCAATGCTCCCCATCCTCCCCGGCAGGGGATTGGTGGGGCTTTGATACACAGGGAGGACGCGCAGCCCAAACACCGTGGGCGATCACCTTCCTTATTTCGGCAGCACGGTGGTGTCGCCCGGAGTCATGACTGGGTAGACCGGCTGTCCTAATTTCATCCTTGACCGGTTAGCTGTCATGCCTAGGTAAGGCCGGTCAACTCCAAAGAGCTACCGGGTAGAAGCGCCAGCGGGTTGCAACCTGCTGGATCACGTGGACTGGGAAGCTTGAGGACCCCTCCACCAGAGGTTGCGCATCCAACCTCTCGGTACTCTCCCCACCTTGGAGAGTCTGGTGGCCTTTACCGAGGTAACTGAGTCGCAAATGACGGCGATGTGTCTACCACCCGCTTGGTGGACGACGATACAGAGAAGGTCCGGTCGATAGCGGAGACGACGTGGCTCACGTCGGACGCGGGCCTTATTAATGTGGTACAGCCTCCCTGCGAGCCGGGGAGCCTACGCTCTCATCGTCTAGCGGAAAGGACAGCAGACTTTCAATCTGCCAACAGGGGTTCAACTCCCCTTGAGAGTACTAGCAGGAGGTCGGGGGTTCGATTCCCTCCCATTCCAATGCGTCGATCGATCGGCGCGGGATGGTAGCTCAGTCAGGGAGAGCGCCTGCGTTTCATGGGCTCCTGCGTATGCGGTGGCCAACAGCCGTACAACCTACCTGCGTATGCGGTGGGCCAAGGCGGTACGATCCTGTGTAGCGCAAGTGGTTAGCGCGCTGCCCTCATAAGGCAGAGGCTGTCGGTTCGAATCCGACCACAGGGACTTGGAGGAGGCGGGTGTTACCACGCCGCGTGGGTGGTGACATCAAGGTGGTGCCAACGTGCTCATTGATGCTCGTAGTCGGTTTCGATTCCGACATCCTCCATTCTTTCACTGCGGTGTGGTGCAAAGGTAGCATGTCGGGCTCATAACCCGAAGCCTCCGGTTCGAGTCCGGACACCGCGACTTAGAGAGGGCAAACGGCTGGATTATTGCCCTGTATGTACCCGGGCCCGGGTCATATGCCAGCCGAGGCGTGCGCATGCCTGGCAATTGGTCCTCCTATTCACTTGGGGTCTAAATAGCCCCTACTAGAGGTGGGGCCGACCACAGAGGAACAGCGGTCGGCGGCGTGAGGCGGGGAAGGCAGCCTACGCAACTTGAGTGTTATGCGGCAGGAGGGGGTTCGAGACTCCCCGTCGCTACTGAGGGTCCTATACCCCTCCGATATGGTCCGTCACCAGCGCAGCTCCAAGAGGGCTGCAATCCGAGGGCGACGGTGGGGCTCTCAGAAGCGACGTGGTGTGACTGCACGGCCGCGCTCAAGCTCAAAGTCTTGGCCCTGTACGACAACCCGGCGGCGTCCGGATCCCCTCGCGCAGTCAGCATCTTGGTGTGGTAGTCGAGCGGCTCAGACAAGGGACTGCAAACCCCTGCACACCGGTTCGAATCCGGTTCACACCTCCAGGATCCAAGTCCCCGGCGCTGTGGGAATCCAAACAGCCCGGAGTGGTCACGCTCCGATCCCAGGAGGGATACCTGGGGTAGACAGTGGAGGCTCGGTGGTGGGTACCCTGGTAAGGTCTGAGTCGGAGAAACCCCACCGCACATGGCTGTGTAGCTCAGTAGGTAGAGCGCGGGTCTGAAGAACCCGGCGTCGGCGGTTCGATTCCGTTCGCAGCCACTGGTCCAGGCATAATCCGTACCCACAAGGAACGGGGCCTTGGACCTTCATTCCAGTGTGGCGCAATGGCAGCGCAGGGGACTGTTAATCCCAAGGTTGGAGGTTCGAGCCCTCCCGCTGGAGCGCAGTACTGCATGAGAGAGATTGCTTGACATGATTACCCCAGGGATCGCGGCGATTTGGCTGCGATCCCTGGGCACGGGTCATTAGCTCCAACGGCTAGAGCGCCTGGCTCTTAACCAGGATGTTCTCGGTTCGAATCCGAGATGACCCACTCTTGCTTCCGAGGTGGAAGACCCCAGAACGGGGTTATGGTAGGGGCCAGGTTGCTCCTGGGAAGAGCGGGGTCGCTCCCGCTCGTGTAGGAAGCAAGAACATGCGGTGGTATCTCAGTTGGTAGAGAACCTGCTTGCCAAGCAGGATGTCGCGGGTTCGAGTCCCGTTCACCGCTCGTGAGGAGCGCCACGCTGTCCCGGATGGGGCCGTGTGGTGGCGAGGCATCGCATCGGGTCGCTCCCGATCTCCGACCACTTCAAGGACCGACCCTTCACTGGCCGGGCCTCCCCCGCCGCGAGGTGGGACCAGGGGGTGGGCAACGGGCCTTGAACACATGGCGGGTGTAGCCGAGTGGTTCAGGCGCATGGTTGTGGTCCATGTTACGCGGGTTCGATTCCCGTCATTCGCCCTTATGAAACCACTATGTTCATGTCATGAAGAGCTGATGTATTGGAATCAGGATTCGGAGCGCTCAGGCGGTGGACGCTGGAGATGTAGAGTCACAATCCTAGGGGCCCAGCATCGCCACTACGTTCAGAATCAAGAGCGCTTGGTTGAAGTTCGCCGAAGGTGGATTGCCACACATCAAGGGCGTGCAGCATCCAAAACCTCTGATCGGAACTATCGACAGACTCCCGAAGGAAAACAGAAGCACAATGCTTCGAATCAACGGAGGCGTGCTCGCCAGGCGGGAGTAAGACATGAACCCTGGACGTACAAGGAAGTTTGGGAACGCGGAGGAGAAATCTGTTACCTCTGTAGACAGGTGCTCTCGATGACAGAGTGGCATCCTGATCACGTAGTACCGATTGCTCTTGGTGGTCCAGACGTTTTGGACAACTTGATGCCAGTGCATCCGTCCTGCAATTTTCGCAAGGGAAAGAAATTGCCCGTTGGAGCAAGTATGGGAGTTGGCTAACTCCTAGTAGCAATGCAAATCCAATCGTTCGACGACTCAATATCACGTTAGAAGTCGTCCTCTGGAAGGGTTTGCCAGTGCCCTCCGCGTGAAGCGGGAGGGGGAAGCGGCGTCCAACGCCCCCGAACAGTTTAGCGCGGGAAGTCTGGCACCTGGGTGCGTAGCTCATCTGGTAGAGCACCTGCTTTGCACGCAGGGGGTGGCGGGTTCAAGTCCTGTCGCATCCACAAGGAAGGGGCATGTGGTGGTGTCCTGGGCGCGCGGTTGCAAACGCCTTCAAGATTCCCGAAAGCCATCCACCACACCTGCGGTCCCATCGTCTAATCGGTCAGGACACCACCCTCTCAAGGTGGAGATTTACGGGTTCGAATCCCGTTGGGACTACTCATGTATCCCCTTTCTTCGCATCGGAATATGGACCGAAGAGCGAAGGAGGATAGCATGAAGAAGAAGAACGCAGATTTCGTATCGGTTACCATCATGTGCCCGGAACTGGAGAAGGAAGTCACCTCCAGCTCGGTCTACATCGACGGGAACTGGTGCATGGGCCACGGCCCGGACGAGTACTGCTACTGCGACACCGACAAGTGGTTGGAAATCTCCTGCGAATGTGGGAAGGACCACCAGGTGCGCGTGTACTGAACAACCCAGCCGGAGGCAGGTACTGTGCGAGAGTGCAGTCGGCTAAGGACCCTGTCGCACGGGGCAGTGGTGAACAGGTGAACACACGTCTCTGATAAGGACGCATTTGGAAGGTTCGATACCTTTCTGCCCCACGATTGGCCACGCCGAGGACCGGGGATAGCCCGGTAGCGCGATAGGATACTAGGGGATGGCTTGGATGAGATACTCCAAGGTAGGTGTGGCCACTCACCGGGATATGGCGCAGCTTGGTTAGCGCGTCTGACTGGGGGTCAGAAGGTCGCCGGTTCGAGTCCGGCTATCCCGACGGTGGGGGCGAGCGAAACTGTATTCTCCGCACCTGATCCATAAGCGGAAGAGCGGCAGGCGTAAATAGGCGAGAGAGATCAGGCGTCAAAACGTAGCTCACCCCACTTCAACGGCTTGTAGCGCAGCTTGGTTAGCGCGTGTGGTTTGGGACCACAAGGTCGCCAGTTCGAATCTGGCCAAGCCGACAAGGAGCTAGAGCCCTGTACCAACCGTGAGGGATTAGCGGCGACGGTCGTGAAACCAACTCGGCCAGGGTGGTGAACGTTCTAGCAAGCCCAGGATGGTGGGGTCCTGGGATTTACGGCTTGTGGCTCAGCTTGGTAGAGCGCATCGTTCGGGACGATGAGGTCGCCGGTTCGAATCCGGCCAAGCCGACTTGAGATCAGGAGGACAACGGCAGCGCCCAGCGCATTGAGTCGCTAACGTGGCGGCGAAGGTCCTACGACTGGGGCCCTGGTCTCATCCCATTGCCCCGAGGAGTGGAGGGGAGAGCGGATCCGAGTCGGTTCATTTTGGTTGACCGTGTTGGACACCGCGAGGAATCGAGGGATTTCACTAGTATCCTGCCGGTGTGTAGGGGTAGTACTTGCCCGCATAGCTCAGGGGATAGAGCGCCGGTCTACGGAACCGGAAGCGTAGGTTCGATTCCTACTGTGGGTACTAGGGAGTAGTCAGACTAACTGGCGGGGCTACCTGCCCAGGTTTCCCCAGGCCGGGACCTAAAGGCTGCTCCCTTACTTTGAGTGGTAGTTCAACGGTAGAACGCTGGGCCTTGGACCCAGTTGCTGGGGGTTCGAATCCTCCCCACTCAGCAGCGAGACCGGGAGATGGCCGTTCAAAGCGGCCCACGTACTTAGGTGAGAGGTAGCTCAACTGGCAGAGCACCGGTCTATCCTTCCAGGGTACACTAATGGCAGGTGACGAGCCTCTGAAGCTCGTGGCGGAGGTTCGACCCCTCCCCCTGGATCAAAGAATCTTCCCGCAAGAGGCCCATCGTCCTGGGCACGACGTGAAACTACCCGCCTAACAGGCCCCGTCCTGGAGCGACGCTAAAGGCTCCTGGTGGAGCTACCCGATTTCATCGGTGAGCCCTAGTCCTGAGCGTGACGATAAACCGCTCAACTTGGTGACGGATGCAGTCGGTATGGCAGTCAGATTGTCAATCTGATGAAGTGGGTTCGACCCCCATCGTCACCGCTTGTATTCTCGAAGAATGCTGCTTCCCTGGGGTTGATTCTATTCATCTACAGGAGGAGGATCAGCATGAGCTGGGAATACAACCCGTACTACAGCCCGGAGAAGCTAGGCCTGAAGATCGTCGGGGTAGTGGAGAAGGAGCCCGACTATGACTTCGACATGTTCGTCGTGTGGGAGTCTGAGGATGGCACCATCTACATGGCGAGCGACTCCGGTTGCTCGTGCCCTTCGCCCTTCGAGGATTACCACTCCATCGAGCAGCTTGAGCGGATCGGGTCCTACGACCAGTTCGCAAGGGCGCTTGATTCGTGGCGCGAGTACGTTTACAACCTGAGCGGTGGGCCGTCTTCGGTCGACTCGTTGCGCAGGAAGGTACGTAGGCGCCTGGACAAGGCGTAACTTGGCTGGGATCATCGGGCCTCGCCGGGTAGGTCCTAGGGGTGTGGAGATGCGAGATTTTCGGATCCCCTCTGTGAAGCATCCAATCCCCGGCACCATGGGCCTATGGCGCAGTTGGTAGCGCACCTGCATGGCATGCAGGGGGTCGCCGGTTCAAGTCCGGCTAGGTCCACGTGGCGCTTCAAGGTTCAGCCATACTCACGAACCGAGGCGTGGGGTGATGGCCCACGTGGGGAGACAGGCCATCAGGTCCCAGCTCCCCACCTAAATGCGGTGGTAACTCAGTTGTAGAGTTCTCACCGGATCAAGACGGCAGAACAGTTTGGGTATTACGCATACGCGGTGGTGGTGTAGTGGTTGCACGTGACCTTCCCAAGGTCAAAGTCGCCGGTTCGAACCCGGTCCGCCGCTCTGGCAGGTGCATAGGGGAAAGCAGCTAGCGCGCCATGGGCGTCGTATCCGAACGACCCAAGGAATACCGGGGTGCCCCGTCCGGTCTCTGCCAATTTGCCCTCCGTTGCCAGTCGGCGGAGATTTCCAGCCCGGGTGCTTCGGCTACCGGAACCTAACGTACGCGGCGAGCGAGGCCTCGCGGACCGCTATCGGCGTCGATGGGACACTGGCACTACGTGGGTGTAGCACAATGGTAGTGTTCTTGCCTTCCAAGCAAGCCATGCGGGTTCGATTCCCGTCACCCGCTCTAGAAAGACAGCGGCAAATGGTTAGAGCGGGTTCGATTCCCGCACGCCGCACGATGCAGGACAACCGAGACAGACTTGAGGTCCAGATCGATCCCTGCATCACGCGGGCCAATCGTCTAATGGTTAGGACGGGATTCCTATGAAGTCCTCATGTGGGTTCAATTCCTACTTGGCCTACGAGGCCGGTCATGCAGCAGTGCTAAACGCTCCGGTTCGATAAGCTGCTGATTCTGGAGAGTTCGCTACAGGAAAGGCAACACCCCTGCTAAGGGTGCGCCGGTAACACGGTTCAGGGTTCGAGTCCCTGGCTCTCCGCGAGACGGTTGCTGCGCGCGACGGCGTGCAGGCTTTGCCACACGAGGTAGTGGCGTGGGTACCCCGTGCATGCACACGGGGGTCGACTCTCCTGGAAGGGCGAATGCAACCCTGTGGCCGGGACGGCTGGCTGCGAATCATTCATCTTGGAAGGACCGCCATAGGCGTGGCGACCCCGTTCGAAGCGGGACAAGGTGCAAGCCGATGGGCGTTCGATTCGCCCTCCTTCCGCTGATCTGGGTGGGCGCTAGGTGAGCCTAGATGACATCGGCGATACCCGGAGAAGTGTGTCGTGAAGCGCGGGTACCTAACCGACCCCAGATCTCTTTGGCCACCTAACCCAATGGTAGAGGTGCCTAGCTCAAGACTAGGAAGTTCAGGGTTCGAGTCCCTGGGTGGCCACTAGGGTGGTAATAATTGCAGGGACGTCCCTGCCTTAGGATCATGACCTGGAGGTACCCAATCCTCTACCACCCTCTGTATGGAAGATTGCCCGAGTGGTAAGGGGCCCGGCCGGAAACCGGGAGCCAGGGTAATACCTGCGGACGTTCGAATCGTCCATCTTCCGCGATGGGAGGCTAGCTCTTTGGTTGACAGACAAAGGGGCTACACTAAGTACCGAGGTCTTCGTCATAGCGATGTTGATCGAGGTAGCCTCCCACCATGCCGTCTTAGCTCAGAGGTAGAGCAACTCCATGGTAAGGAGTAGGTCCCGGGTTCGACTCCCGGAGTCGGCCCGGATTCTTCTATGCCAAGCTACGCCAACGTAGAGCGGCTGCCACTAGTGGCAGTGGTTCCTGGACGGGTCTCCAGGGCTTGGCTCCAACTTTCTGCCACGCCCTGGTGGGGTGTATCTGAGGCAGTGCCATAGGCTGCACGCAAACCTTCGGAAGGAACGCCGGGGAGAGGCGGGCTAAGCTGCCAGAAGGTTCCGGGGTCCGATTCCTCGGCGAGGCGCTTGGAGTGACTGGATACGCTTCCGGCACAAAGTCTGCCCCCCCCGCAGCCGGATCAGGATTCCCTGTGGCCATGCTTGAGCCATAGGAGTGTAGAAGAGGGGCCAGCGCTCCAAACATGCCGGTTTAGCTCAATAGGAAGAGCGCCGCTTTCGTAGTCTAAGTTTGAACACGAAACGGCATAAGAAGTATGAAGACATGTTTCGACTGCAAGCAAGAACTCAATCCCAATCAGTTCCATCGTCAGAGTGATCAGCCTGACGGGAGGAGCCGTTATTGCAAAGCCTGCAAGCGCACGAGAGATGCTGCCCGATACCAGTCCCACAAGACCAAACAGAAAGCGGCGGCCATGGCCTGGAGACAACGAGAAGCTGTTTGGGTTTTCGGACTTAAGGAGGGGAGACCTTGTGTAGACTGTGGACAGAAGTTCCATCTAACAGCCATGCAATGGGATCATCCGCCTGGGGCAACAAAGGTCGGTGATGTCGGATCAATGGCCGGGAGGTTTAGTAGGCAGGTTATCCTTGACGAAATCGCAAAATGTGAACTAGTCTGTGCCAACTGTCATGCAGTAAGAACGTATGAACGTCGCCATGGTGTCAATGGAAGCACGCTTGTTTCGTAATCAAGCGGTCTCGGTTCAATCCCGAGTGGCGGCCCTGCTACCAAAAGTAGCACCACGGCAGCCACCTTTTACTCTCGACGTAGGGGAAGGGGGCGGGTCAGACACGTCGGGCTGCCGTGGATCCCGGTCCTGTAGCGCAGCCCGGTTAGCGCACTTCCATGACACGGAAGGGGTCGCTGGTTCGAATCCAGCTAGGACCACTGGGGACTAAGGTTGGTCAAGAAGGAGGGACGCCTCCGAGTTGGCAATGGGTCAGAGACTATCGTGTCCACCACCCTTAGCTCCCCAAAAATAGAAGGAGGACCCTGTTCTGGGTCCTCCTTCCATTGGTGTTTGTGGTGTTACGCGGCGTTCGTGGCGCGCTTCACGCGCTTCCTGGCCTTGTCGCTCAGGGAGTACGAGAAGGCTGGGCGGCCACGCTTTCCAGTCCTGACCTCGCCCTTGCGGACCAGGAGGCCATCGACTTCCGCGCCCTTGAGCTTGGCCACCGGGACTCCAACATCCTTGGCGGTCAACGGGCCGTCAAAGAACTTCTCCAGCAGTTCGAGTTCCATTTCTACCCTCCTTTCTCTTTATCCGAGGAATACTAACACATTGAAATGGGACCTGTCAAGTATTTCACATCCCCGTAGTCCACCGGATAGGACGCAAGGTTCCGAAATCTTTCGGAAGCAGTTTTGTTCTAAGGGTCCATGAATGGATGCAGGCATTCAAGGCAAAACCTTGTATGGACTGCGGGCAGAGCTTCCAACCAGAATGTATGGAGTGGGATCGGCCTCGGAGTGCCGAGGTAACGTGACTCCTGGAGTCACTCTTCCCAGAGATCACCCCCGCGGGGGTGTATCGTCTCTAGGACGAGTGACGCGAGGAGCTACTTTGGCTAGAGCATCACATACGGCGGATCACAGGGACCGGGCAATGAAGATAAACTCGGTTTCTAGACTAGTCAATCGTGGAACCGGCAAGAAGCGCATCTTAGAAGAGATTGCCAAGTGTGATCTGGTATGTGCCAACTGCCATCGGATTAGAACTTATCCTCGTAGCTCAGTGGATTAGAGCATTGGGTTCCGAACCCAAAGGCCACCCGTTCGAATCGGGTCGAGGATACTCGGAGAAAGGAACCGTAGGCAGCGTGAAGGCGTATCCATATTGCCGAGCTATAGGTCTCACCTGGCGTGGGGATGGTCCCAGATGCAGGTGGATCAGTCGGCCAGTCCGATGTCTGGTGGGGTGTAACAGGTTCACAGACCCCGTAAGGGCGAGAGCGACCACCTTATGGTGGTGTCCCCTCAGCCGCCTGTATCTGGGATCGCATGGAAGGTTCGCCATTGGAATGGTAGTACTTACCTCTAGGGGTGCTACAATGACTGCGTGACTTGGACAGAAGATCGGTATGGAAAGTACCATCGCTCTGAGAAGTTCCGGAAGACCAACAAGAAGTGGCGCGACAACCGTCAACAAGAACGGACGGAGTTCATCACTGAACACCTCGGAGACTCATGTGCCGTATGTGACTCCAAGGACTACCTGATTGTCCACCGAACGGATCACGTTTCTCATGTCGACAGCAAGGACATGGGGCAAGAGAAGTTCATTCAGCACATCACTGACGGAAAGGCTGTGCGTCTGTGTAGATTCTGCCATAAATCTGCACACTGGTGTGCCGACCATCTCGGTTTGGAGTGGGAGAAGGTGACAGAGTTAATACGGAGGAATGCCCGAGTGGTAAGGGGTCCGGCTTGAACCCGGAAGCCAGGGTAATACCTGCGAGCGTTCGAATCGTTCTTCCTCCGCAACTAACTGAAAGGGATTCATCAATCTAGTCCTTGGGCTATGTCCTGCCAGTACAGGTTCGACTCGTCTACCTTCCGCCTTTAGGATCAAAGGAGAGCTGTTGATCACCATCTTAGCTAGAGGAAAATCCTGGTCCTGGCCTAAGTACAAGGACTGTCTATGTGGACATCCCGTATGTGGGAGCATGGGGGTGTGGTACGCCACCGTTGGCCGGTTTAACTTTGGGTGGCGCAAGGCTGGCAGGTATTGTCTTGAATGCGTGGCTGAAGGAAATGGTTCCCATGTCTAGATACGTACCCAAGTGCCCGAAGTGCATGCTGAAGTGCCGCGCTGCCAACGCTCGATCCCCTGGATGCGTATCACGAAGTGCAGGTGCGGTTGGGAGAATGCAGTCCGTTGTAGTATACTATCTCAATGAGTCGCACCTACGTAGGCATAGACGCCGAGATGACCGGCACCGACTACCTGACCCACAGGCTTATCCAGGTGGGCTTCACGGTCGATGCGCGCGACAGCGCTAAGTGCTTCCGGTCCGACGTCGGCTGGGAGAACGGCAACTACCGATACCAAGATGAGGCCCTCGTCGTGAATAGGTTCACCCACGAGCGGATCCGTACCGGCCCCAAAGTCGATGAGGTCGAGAGCAAACTACTCACTTGGTTCAAAGAAGTCGGGTTGGAGGAGTCCAGCATCATCCCGGTCGGCTTTGCGGTGCGCACCTTCGACATGCCCTTCATCAACAGGACCTTCTCCACCGAAGTGATGAAGTACTTCATCCGCCCCAAGCCCAGGGGTTTGCCCTCCGATCACAGCCCGTTCCTGTACAGGTGCAGCGACCTGACCGACTACACGCTCGGGATGGCCTACGGCATCGAGCGCAGCCAGCGCAAGCTCTACGGGGAGCAGGCGTGGAAGCGAGCTGGCAAGGAGTATGCCCAGCGCGAGCTGGCCAAGGCCGGGGTCGAGCCGGACTGGCACGACGCGCTCTATGACGCCAGGGCCGCGTTGCTCCAAATGGAGTTCTACTCCAACCAGCGAATCAAGCCCAGTGAGTCCCAGATGCGGGACCTCCTCGGCAAACCACCTTCGTAAGTCAATTACATGCCTTCGTAGCTCAGTGGATTAGAGCAGCGCGTTTCTACCGCGACGGTCAGGGGTTCGAATCCTCTCGGGGGCACCACGAAGCGTAGTAAGGGGTGATGGTACGCAAGAGGACCCACCCCGCGATCGCGAAGTACGACAAGACCCACAGCTTCAGGAAGGTCGACCGGCTTGCCTACGCGGCCGTGGCCTTCGCTGGGTCTTCCTAGCCCTACACGCAGCTTGGTTCATCCTGTGGGTGATCCTAGGAGTCGAGCCGTTCCCCCTACGGGCTGCTGGTGAGTTTGGAAGCCATCTTCCTCGCTTATTATCTCCCAGAACCGAGAGGAGGAGCAGCAGGAGGCTATTGCGGCTATGGATCATGCGAACCTTGCGCTGAACACCAAGCTCACGAAAGAGGTTCATTCGATGGTTGGGCGGATCGAGGTAATCGAAGAAAAGCTAGCTTGACAAGTTGCTTCAATCCGTATATGATAGTGATTTGCCTCGTAACGCGCCCGAATAGCTCAGTGGATAGAGCAGGACGGTCCTAACGTCAAGGTCGGGGGTTCGATTCCCTTTTCGGGTACTGTGGTAGATACGAATTCAATGAAAGAATGCGGGAGTGTAGCTCAACTAGGTAGAGCAGGAGACTTTTAATCTTCTTGTTGCAGGTTCGATTCCTGTCACTCTCACTGGAACTGATGGGACGGTCCCGCCTACGGGTGCGGGCGTAAGGCAGTAATCCCTGTAGCGCAAGTCAGTCAGTTCCTACGGGGGCAAGTGACGGAAACTGGTAAACCTGTTCGGCCTAAACCCGAACGCTTGTGGGTTCGAGTCCCACCTTGCCTACTAGTATGCTAAGATTCTTTTACCCATGGCGACCTACGACTACGCCTGCCCCCGCTGCGGGGCCACCGAGTCCATCAAGATGACCTTCGCGGAGTATGAAGACCTCAAGGAGTCTGCCCACCCAGGTACATCTGGCGTGACCTGTACCGCCACCGAGGACTGCGGTGAGATGAGGCGCCTCTACTCTCCCCCTGGAATCAACGTGAAGTGATGGAGCGTCCTTCTTGGGATTCCTACTTCATGACTATCGCGTCTACTGTATCCAGCCGGGCGACTTGCCCGAGGCGATCGGTCGGAGCCGTCGTCGTGAAGAACCGCCGCATCTTAGCGACGGGATTCAATGGTAGCCCTCCGGGGCACCCACATTGCATTGATGACGGCTGCTGGATGGTGGATGGGCACTGCGTTAGAATTACCCATGCGGAAGTCAACGCCGTTATCCAAGGGGCCCGCTACGGGATAGCCCTGGATGGGGCAGAATGCTACGTTACGACCCTGCCTTGTTTGAACTGCGCCAAGGTCTTGGTGTCAGCAGGGATACACCGGGTGGTCTATGGCTCCGAATACAGGCCGGACGACCACCTCGGGGAGCTGGATATAGAGCTAGTCAGGTTCGACGTTCTTGGAGCTATCGATGAATGAGAAGAGGTATAAGCTCGCTCAGAAGCTGTATACGATCAGCGTATGGTTGATGTTCGGGGCCTTCGTTGCCCTGGCCATGTGGGGGGTGTTCTTCAAGTGAGTTACCGCATCCTGCTGACGGGGGGTAGCGGGTTCATTGGGCACCACGTCGTCGAACACCTCCTCAAGAACACCACCTGGGATGTCGTCGTCCTGGACAAGCTGTCCTACGCCGGGGATGTGAACAAGCTCACTGACGTTGGATCCTACGATCCTGCGCGCGTCAGTATCGTCTGGCACGACCTGAGGGCACCAATCATGGACTCCCTTGTCGAGCGCATCGGTCCCGTCGACTACGTCGTTAACTTAGCGTCAGAGTCTCACGTGGAGCGCAGCATCGAAGACCCTAACTCCTTTGTGATGAACAACGTCGCCCTCATGCTGAACATGCTCGACTACGCCAACAAGGCGGAGCCAGTCAAGTTCATCCAGCTCTCGACCGACGAGGTATATGGGCCAGCACCTCTCGGCTACGACTTCAAGGAGTGGGATACTTACCTCCCCTCAAACCCATACAGCGCGAGCAAGGCGGCCCAAGAGTCTATCGCCATCAGCTACTGGAGGACCTACGGGACCCCGGTCGCCATCGTGAATTCGATGAACGTGTTCGGCGAGCGCCAGCACTCAGAGAAATTCATCCCCCTGATTATTGGGAGGTTGATGAATGGTGTGCAGGTCCCAGTTCACGCTGAACTAGCTAACTATGGTCCAGCCGGGGCTGCGATGTTACTTGGAGAGAAATACACCTCGACTCCGAGACCTCCGGATGGATGGGAAAGGAGATGGGTACCCGGATCGCGCTTCTGGCTCCACGCCAGGAATCTAGCCAGTGCGCTCATGTTCGTCCTCCAGGACGTAGAGTTCAATACTTACCCTGACCACGACAGACCTACGAAGTTCCACGTGGTCGGTGAGCAGGAATTGAACAACCTACAGGTCGTGCAGAAGGTAGCTTCGATACTGGGTGTTGAACCAAAGTACGAATTCGTGGATTTCCACTCCCAGAGGCCCGGGCATGATCGACGTTATGCACTCGACGGATCGCTGATAAGGAGTGCAGGGTGGTACCCACCCTTCGGGTTCGACGAGAGCCTGAGGAAGACCGTCCTGTGGACAGTTGAGCATCAGAATGCGCAAGTGGTGAAAGGGTAGACACGCCAGCTTGAGGGGCTGGTGAGCCACAAAGCTCGTGGAGGTTCGAATCCTCTCTTGCGCACGGAGCCGTGGGAGTGTGCCACCCACGGGGACCACTAGCCTCTCTAGGAACACACCCAGAGATAGTAGCTCCGGAGTCTGGGAATGGGGGCCTTGACCAACCTGTGTGCTCTAAGGGCCGGGGAAGAAGTCGGGTGAACCACCCCACCGGGGCGGCAAGGTCCCCTCAGGTAGCTGCGGCTCCCTCCTTTTGGAAGGGATGGGAATGAGCTATCGCAGGAACTATAGGGCCCTTGGGGCCGTGGTCTTCGAGGCGGTGAGCCTCGCCTCGAACCGCAGCCTTGAGCACCTTGACGATGCTGAGCACGTCATTGAGTATGCTGAGGATCACATCATGAATCCCGACATCTCCTTCATCGGGTACGATGCCAGCGGCTACCAGGTCTGGGAGTGGAGCATCGACGACGTCCTCAACGGAACCTTTTCCTTGGATACAGATCATCCATGATCGATGCGGGAGTGATATACTAAAGGGCTATGAGCCAAGCACTCGTTTTGAATGTGACCGAACAGCCGCTAGCGGTGGTGCCCGCGCGCCGTGCGGTGGTGCTGGTCCTCAAGGACAAGGCCGACGTGGTGGCCAACAACGGGGTGATCTTCCACTCTGAGAACATCCAGATGGAGGCGCCCTCCGTTATCAGGCTGCGCTACTTCGTCAACATACCCTACAAGAAGAAGGGTTCCCCGCTGACCCGCAAGGCTGTATTCGCGCGCGACAACTGGGAGTGCCAGTACTGCGGGGGCGAAGCCGAGAACATCGATCACGTCATCCCCAAGTCCAAGGGCGGACTGCACGTGTGGGAGAACGTCGTGGCGGCCTGCCGCCGGTGCAACGCGAAGAAGGCCCACCACACCCTAGAGGAGGTCGGATTGGTCCTCAAGTCAGTTCCCTTGGCACCTAAGGGTTGGGCGACTCCCTCTCGCTCCCTTCCGGAGTGGGAGCCCTACCTTGGCTAAACCCAGTATAGCACCTCGTCGCTCCGCGCGTGGGCGCGCACGATGGCGCATAACTGGCCACACCGCAACCGCGCCGGTTTCAACGAAAGACTAGTTCGAAGTAACTAGAAACTCTACCCGAACGGCCGATGCGCGGGCGGTTTCGCCGGGCGTATCGTTGGCCGAACGGCCCAACCCGGGACCGCAGGACAGGAAGGAGCAAAGGCCATGAAGCAACGCTACCATTGGTGTGAGGCTACCGCCGAGGACTGCCGGGAGCTGGGGCTTATCTTCATCCGGGACACGGCAGGGGCCGGACATTGGGCTTGTCATTGGCACCAGACCGAACCCCGCGACCCCGAGTTCTGGAACCAGCACCCCCGGCGACAGGAAGGACTGCGAACGAAAGACCGCAGGACAGAGAGGGGGACAGGACAATGATTAGCTTCACCGCAGCGTGCTATGTGTTCCGTCAGAGGCACACGATGTTCACGCCCGCCTTTGTCCACAAGGGTTGGCACACCTACAGGCTAGGTGTGCTACTGCGAACCGGCCAGGACCTGCCGAAGAGCCCTCTCGGGGGGGTTATCGCATGATCATAAGATCAAGGTGGTCCTATCCTCACCTCGCCACTCGTAGAGTAAGTAAGTATCTGTATACAACGGCTGAAATTTTAATTTTGCCGGATTAGCTCAGCCTGGCTAGAGCAGCCGCCTTGTAAGCGGCAGGGCATCGGTTCGAATCCGATATCCGGCCCCTTTGATTCTGCTACAATATCCTCTATGAGTAGTACTATTGAGGCTGCCCTCCTGGCCCTGACTTCAGTAGACCAAGACTACGCTTCCTCCAGGAACGGCGTCGGGTTCAGTGGTGCCGATACCAAGTTCGGCCACTCCCTCGCCAAACAGGTAGTTGATGGCAAGGACCTTTCCCCACGCCAGCAGCACGCCGCCCATGCCATGCTTAAGAGGTACACAGAACAGC
>Ga0315281_10005911_pt1 | contig 17464 bp, 17 predicted proteins | sample YL17G07_0_MG_FD_204540 | JGI IMG/M metagenome (GOLD analysis project Ga0315281, IMG submission 204540) | Sediment microbial communities from Yellowstone Lake, YNP, Wyoming, USA - YL17G07_0 | ecosystem: Environmental > Aquatic > Freshwater > Lake > Sediment | place: USA: Wyoming | collected...
GGGCCGCTTTATGTATACTTTTTTATATTACCCCCCCCCCCCCCCCCCCCCCAGAAAATTTACAAATAAATCAAGGAGTTAGGCAATAGGATGGATAAAGTGGTTGAAAATTATGCTAATTTTACAATGGCGGCAACAGCGGCTATGCCTGCTGCCATAATTGCGCCCAATTTAACAGTAAGCCTCAATTCAAGCTCTTTTAAGTCTCTTTTTGTAGCAAGCTTTTCATCTACAAGTTCCTTCAGAAGGTAGTGGGGGTCACTGGGGGTCAGGCTTGCAAACTTGCACTATAAGGCAGGGGTATAAGCTCAAAGAGGTGTTGTGGCAACAACCCGAAATCAGACAAGGCATAGTATATTCGCTAATTCTCCCCCTGCCTGATTTATTGATCGGGTCATTTTGTTAATGCACGTAATGACTTCCCCTGGTCTTGATCCCGGACATGGCATATGCACTTTACAACTTAAATAAAGGATTTAAGGTCACCTTTGTAATTCCCCCTTAGAAAAGGGGGATACAGGGGGTTGTAAAACACTGAAAAGCAAAAATTCAAGACCACAACCCCCCAGCCCCCTTTTTTAAGGGGGAATTTTGGAGTAACTTCAAATATAGTGTGTTTGCCCTTTGCTCCCGGTTTTTTTGCTTGACATCGCCTTGTAATTTGAAGTATAAAAAGAACGCTTTGAGTGTATAAGAAAAAATATACTAATTTGAGGTGACTATGGACCCGATAACACCGGGAAGTTATATGCCCACCGAATACCTGCCCATCCTTATTATAATGATCGCAGCCTTTCTCTTCGGAGCCGTGTCTTTACTTGTCGGCTCTGTTTTCAGGATAAGCAGGCCCTATCGTGAGAAGCTTATGCCATATGAGTCCGGTATTAATCCTGTCGGCGAACCCCGGCAGCAGTTCAGCGTCAAGTTCTACATCATAGCAATGCTCTTTGTGGTATTTGATGTGGAGGCCGTGTTCCTTTATCCCTGGGCGCTTGTGTTTGACAGGATCGGCCTTTACGCCCTTATTGAAATGCTTTTATTCATTGCCATACTTGTAGCAGGTTACATATACGCCTGGAAAAAAGAGGCCTTCACATGGGATTGACAGGTCAGGACGCCTGGACCCGGCAGCACCGGTGAATGCGCGGCAGCACAATCACACACCACAAATTCTTTTTAGCGGAGGCAAGCGGCAATGGTTATTGAAGGCCCTACCGGACTGGTGGAAGTTGAAGAAGGGGTGCATATAATCCCCGGAGCCAATACGATTATAACGAGCATAGACAAGGTCGCCAATTGGGCTAGGACCTCGGCCATATGGCCCATGACCTTCGGACTGGCGTGCTGCGCCATCGAGATGATGACTACAGGCTCTTCCCATTATGACCTGGACCGTTTCGGCATAATCTTCAGGGGTTCGCCAAGGCAGGCCGATTGCATCATCATCGCCGGCACCATAACCAAGAAGATGGCCCCTATTATCCGCCGTGTTTACGACCAGATGCCCGAGCCCAGATATGTCATTGCCATGGGAAGTTGCGCCTGTTCAGGCAATATTTACGACACGTACAGCACTGTTCAGGGCGCTGACAAGTTTCTCCCGGTGGACGTATTTATCCCCGGCTGTCCCCCAAGGCCCGAGGCCCTGATGGACGGCCTTATCAAGCTGCAGGAAAAGATGAAGCAGGAAAGTTTCAGATGGAGCATGTGGAGATAGACAGACTTCCGGTCCTGTAACGGCCGGTCCCAAAATCCTTGGTTAAGGGAGACGCCTGATGGAACCTCAGACAATAGCAGAGCAGTTAAAAGACAAATATCCGGCCGAGGTCAGGGAGATAAAGGAGTTTCGCGGGCAATGCTCCGTCATAGTCGCCAAAGGCGGCATAAAGGAGCTTATGCGGTACCTTCATGACACGCCCGAGCTTTACTTCGACTACCTTACCGACCTTTGCGGTGTGGATTATTTTGAAAAGAAAGAACCCAGGTTTGAGGTTGTCTATCATCTTTATTCAATAAGGCACAAACATATGCTGAGGCTCCGGGCCGAGGTGTCGGAGGAGGAATGCTCCATTGACAGTGTGACCGACATATGGACCGGCGCCGAGTGGCATGAGCGGGAATGTTTCGATATGTTCGGCATAACCTTTACCGGCAATCCGGACCTCAGGCGCGTGCTCATGCCGGAGGACTGGGAGGGACATCCGCTCAGAAAGGATTATCCCCTCAAAAGCGACCTGGGGGATATGGAGTGGCAGGGCTATCTCGACGTCTTGAAAACTGCTGAAAATAACAGACAATACGAGGTCAGATAAATGTCTACGGCGGCTAAGGAAATCAAAACAAAGGAATTGACCATCAACATGGGGCCGCAGCACCCGGCCACCCACGGAGTCTTGAGATTAGTGCTGGACCTCAACGGCGAGACCGTTGTCAAGTGCACACCCCACGTCGGGTACCTGCACAGGGGGACTGAAAAGCTCGGAGAAAACAGGACCTACCTGAACGCCCTGCCCCTTATGGACAGGCTGGATTATGTGGCCTCCATGTCCAACAATGTGTGTTATTGCCTTGCAGCGGAAAGGCTCTTCGGCATCAGGGCCCCTGAGAGGGCCGAATTCATCAGGACTCTCATGGCCGAGATGACCAGGATCAGCAGCCACCTTTTGTGGCTTGCAACCCATGCCCTTGATATCGGCGCGATGACCGTTTTCCTTTATGCCTTCAGGGAAAGGGAATGGCTGCTTGACCTCTTTGAGATGACCTGCGGCGCAAGGCTGACAGTAAGCTATCCGAGGATCGGCGGGGTAAGGAACGACATAACACAGGAATTCATGGACAGCCTCTACAGGTTCACCGAAGAGTTCCCCGGAAGGATTAAAGACTACGAGACCCTGATCGATCAAAACAGGATATGGCTGCAGAGGACCAAGGGTATCGGCGTCATCGGCGCTGAAGAGGCGATAAACAGGGGTCTGTCCGGTCCGACTCTCAGGGGATCGGGCGTGCCCTACGATGTGAGAAAGCATATGCCCTATGACGCTTACGACCGGGTCGAGTTTGAAGTGCCGCTTGGCAAAAACGGCGACGTGTACGACAGGTACCGCTGCAGGATGGATGAACTGAGGCAGTCAAACCTGATCATCAGGCAGTGTCTTGACAAGCTGCCCCCCGGACCCGTCATGTCCCCGGATGCTCCAAAGTTCACTCTGCCGCCTAAGGAAAGGGTGCTCACTGACATGGAGTCCATGATCCATCATTTCGTCCTCATAACCAAGGGGCCGATGTCTGCGGCCCATGAAGGAGAACTATACTCGTCAATTGAGGCACCAAAGGGCGAACTGGGCATATATTTTATCAGCGACGGCAGCGGGAGGCCTTACAGGATGAGGCTCAGATCGCCTTCCTATGTGCATGTAGCCGCCCTGCCGAGACTCTGCGAAGGGGAACTGATCGCCGACGTCATAGCAAACATAGGCTCAATAGACATCGTGCTTGGCGAGTGCGACAGATGACGTCGGGGGGGCTGCATGGATAGGATTTATATCTTTCAGGACCTGGATGCCCCAGAGATAAAACAGGTTTCCCTGCTCATGCAGTCAAGGAAATTCGGCCCCGGAGAGGTTATATACAAGGAAGGGGACAAAGGCGGCGCCCTGAACATAATAGTCAGGGGAAAGGTATGCATCAACAAGACCATGGTGGAGGGAGACCAGTTCTGCATCGCCACCCTGAAGGAGGGCGAGGAATTCGGCATACTTTCATTCATGGACGGGGCAAGCCATGATGCCGGCATAATTTCCGAAGACAATACTGAACTGATGGTCCTCAGCCGGAGCGATTTTGATAAGCTCGCAATGTCACACCCGGACATAGCGGTCAGGATGCTCAGAAAGATCGCCCTGCACCTTGCATCCATTGTCAGGAACATGAACAGCAAGCAGATGGATTTGATGCACCTCATGTTCAGAAAGAGCAAATGACCTCTGCGCTTGCCAAAGATATAAAAGAACTGGTCCGCAGCTGCAGTGCAAAGGAGGCCGCCCTGCTGCCGGCCCTATACCTTGCGCAAGGCAAGACCGGATGCCTTGATGACAAGGCCCTTGAACTCGTCTCCGACACCCTGCTTATTCCGAGGGCCAGGGTAAGAGGGGTCGCGTCTTTTTACGACATGTTCAGGTCCGGGCCCATGGGAAGGCATATAATCCGGCTCTGCACAAATGTGGTCTGCATGATTATGGGCGCCGAGAAGCTTGCGGATATGCTGGACAGAAAATACGGAGTGAAGCCTTTTGAGACTTCCCCTGACAGCCGGTTTTCCCTCGTTATCATGGAGTGCATAGGCGCCTGCGGCACGGCCCCTGCCATGCTGGTAAACGATGACCTGCATGAAAACCTGAGTGAAGACCGTATCGTTGAGATACTGGACAATTACAAATAGGCATGGAAAAGATACTGCTCAGAAACTGCGACAACCCGGAGGCAGCCAATATGGAAGGCTATAAAAAGTCCGGGGGATATGCCGCCCTGCAAAAGGCCCTCGGGCTTAAGCCTGCCGAGGTGCTCGATGAAGTGAGGAAGTCGGGCCTCAGGGGAAGGGGAGGGGCCGGTTTTCCCACAGGCATGAAATGGACCTTTGCCTCAATGGACCCACGAAGGCCGAAGTATCTGCTGTGCAATGCGGATGAGGGAGAGCCCGGCACCTTCAAGGACAAGCCCATACTTGAAAAGGACCCGCATCTTTTGATTGAAGGGATGATAATATCGGCCTATGCCCTGCAGTCCGAATATGGTTACATCTACCTGCGTGGTGAATACCCGTCTGCCAGGACCATCCTTGAAAAAGCGGTTTTAGAGGCGTATGCCTCAGGGTATATAGGCGACAATATCATGGGGAAGGGTTTCAGGTTTCATCTTTATATCTTTTTCGGGGCAGGCGCCTATATATGCGGAGAGGAAACAGCGCTGATAGAGTCCCTTGAAGGAAAGCGGCCCCAGCCCAGGATCAAACCGCCGTTTCCGGTCAACGAGGGCTTTTTATCAAGGCCCACGGTCATCAATAATGTGGAGACCTTTGCCAATGTGCCTTTTATATTGAAAGAGGGCGCGGCAGCCTATTTAAAGATAGGCAGCCCGGACTGTCCGGGGCCCAAGCTCTTTTCAGTGAGCGGCCATGTAAAAAAACCAGGGGTCTACGAGCTGCCCATGGGCATTACTCTCAGGGAGATAATTTACGACCACTGCGGCGGTATCAGCGGAAACGGCAAACTCAAGGCGGTGATACCCGGTGGCCTTTCCACCCCGGTGCTGCCTGCTGACAAGATAGACTGCCCCATGGACTTTGTCAGCATGCCGAGGCACGGAAGCATGCTGGGTTCCGGCGGCGTAATAGTCTTTGACGACAGCGTGGACCTCGTCAAGGTCTGCTTAAGGGCGATGGCCTTCTTTGAGCACGAGTCCTGCGGCAAATGCACCCCGTGCAGGGAAGGCGTCGGATGGCTCAGGTCAATACTGAAGAGGCTCTCTGAGGGCGGCGGCAACAAAGGCGATATCGAACTCCTGTCTGAGATATGCAACAACATCCTTGGAAAGTGCTTCTGCGCCCTCGGGGACGGGGCTGCCATGGTCACACAGGGATTCATAAGGCATTTCAGGGACGAATTCGAGGCCAGGGTCCGCTGATGATAACTGTGACCATAAACGGAAAAAAGATAGCGCTGGAGAAGTCCACTACTATTTTAAAAGCTGCCAGATCAGCGGGCATCGAGATTCCCACACTCTGCAATCACCCGTTGCTTGAGCCTTTTGGCGGCTGCCGTCTTTGCGTGGTGGAAGTGGACAAGATGCCCAAGCTTCAGACCTCGTGCACCCAGTATATTTCAGACGGCATGGTGGTGTTTACCGAGTCTGACAAGGTTGTTGAGGCCAGAAAGGCAATGCTTGAATTTCTCCTTATCAACCATCCCCTTGATTGCCCTTATTGCGACAAGGCCGGGGAGTGCGACCTCCAGGATGTCGCAATGAAGTACGGGCCGACGACCGGGCGTTTTGCCGAGGGAAAGAGGACCCACCCGGAGAAGTATGACGACCCTCTGATTGTGACCAATATGGACCGGTGCATACTCTGCGCACGCTGCACCCGGATGTGCGAGGATGTCCAGGGCGCTTCGGCCCTCACCGTAACCAACAGGGGCGCGCATTCTTTTGTAGAGCCTTTTTCCGGCGGCAGGTTCGATTGCGAGTATTGCGGCAACTGTATAACCGTGTGCCCGGTGGGCTCCCTCATGTCAAGGCTGCACAAACATGAGTACAGGCCGTGGTACATTGAAGAAAACATTGAAACGGTCTGCTCCTACTGCGGCGTCGGCTGCTCCATGATGGTCCAGGTAAGGGGCGGCTCCATAGTCAGGGTCGAGCCGAGGCCGAGGCTGGGGGTAAACAACGGCCTTCTTTGCGTCAAGGGCAGGTTTGGTTACGATTACGTCGCCAGCGCACAGAGATTGAGAAGCCCCATGATAAGAAAAGACGGCGAACTCCGGACAGTGACGTGGAGCGAGGCCTTCGTCTATATAGCGGAAAGGCTCAAGGCCATAAAAGAAAAACACGGACCCGATGCCATAGGCGCTGTCGCCTCCGGCAGGTGTACGAACGAAGACAATTACCTGCTTCAGAAATTCATGAGGGTGGTCCTCGGCTCAAACAACATAGATTCAACAGCCGGTCTTGCTTATGCGCCGGCCCTCAAGTTTTTCGAAGAGGTGTTCGGACAGGGCGTGACCGCCAACCCGATGCAGGGCATAACCAGGTCTGACGGCGTTTTGGTTATAGGCGGCGATCCTGCCTCTGTGAACCCCGTGCTTGGGTTAAAGATACGGGCGGCCTCGCGAAAAGGCGTGCCGGTTGTGACCATCGGGTATGTGCCCGGTCTCAAGAGGTTCGCCTCACACAGCTTGTCGCCCAATCCGTTCACTGAACCGCTGGTCCTGAACATGCTCCTTTCGGAACTCATGAAGAAGCGGCCTATATGCGGGGAAAACACCTTCTTTGAGGAGATCATAAAGAGGTTCATGCTCCTGCCCGATGAGGATGCTGCTCAGAGATGCGGTATAACGCCTGAAGATCTTAAGGCTGTTGTTGACGACCTGCTCCTTATGACCAACCCGGCTGTTATTGTCGGAGGGGACATTGTGCAGAGGTCCGGGTCTGATGCCAATCTCCTGCTGATCTCGGTGCTGGTCTATATGCTGAACGGACGCATATATCTCCTCTCCGGTCTCCCGAACGAACAGGGCCTCGTTGACATGGGTTGCATGCCCGACATGCTCCCCGGCGCAAGACCCCTGGCCGTGGACACCTTCAGAAAGAGATATGGTGATTTTTTCAGCTCCGAAGCGCCGTCTGCTGCAGGCCTCGGGTTAATGGGGATGATGGATGCGGCACGCCTGGGGGGACTCAAGGCCCTTTATGTCATGGGCTCTAACCCGCTGCTGAGTCTTCCGGATGTCGGCCGCGTCGGGGAGGCGCTGTCTAAACTGGAGTTTCTTGTTGTGCAGGACATCTTCCCGACCGAGACGACGAGGTTCGCCCATGCAGTGTTGCCCGGCCTGTCCTGGGCTGAAAAGGAAGGCTCCTTCACCAACCTGGAGGGAAGGCTGCAGCGCCTGAGAAAGGCAGTGCATGCAGAGGGCATGGATGACTGGAAGATAATCACGGAGATATGCAGGGTCCTCGGCTCGGAAATGGACTACAGGGACTCACAGGAAGTGTTCAGTGAGATTGCGGAGGTCTCCCCGCTTCACAAAGGCCTTTCATACAAGGACATGGCTTCCGGCAAGTGCATGTGGCCGTATAAGGGAGAGCCGCTCAGACAGGGCGGGATAGAGGGTTTTGTCCTGCCGGACATCAAGTCGTTGCTTAAGAAACGGGGCGGCGAAAAGATTTATCTGGGTATAGACGCGCCCCTTTATGTCTCCGGCGGCATGGGCAGGAACTCGGCGGCCCTTGGCACGGTATCGCCTTCAGCCGGCGTAAAGATGGGCGGAGGGCTGGCTGAAAGGCTTTCTGTTTCAGGAGGCTCACTTGTCTCTGTCTCCACTGTTGCCGGAGCAGTACAACTGCCGGTTGTGATAGACTCTGATGTGCCTGCAGGCATGGTTTTGCTGCCTGCAGTGTATGACGGCGGCTCAGCGCTCGGAATGATGCACTGGAGTTTCAACAAGAGGACCGGTTGTCCCGCGCTGGATGATGTAGAGGTCGAGGTAAAAAAGGTAAACTTGGAGGTGTTGGCTTGAACGCTATAGAGTCGGTAATAATGCCGGGCAGTCTGCTCTGGGATGTGTTGATCAGTGTGATCAAGGTCGCGGTGGTCATGGGCATTGTGCTGTTGCACGTGGCCTATGCAACCTACTTTGAGAGGAAGGTAATCGCCCACATGCAGGCAAGGCTCGGTCCCATGAGGGTCGGCCCTCACGGTCTGCTTCAGCCCATAGCCGACGGCCTGAAGCTCTTTTTCAAGGAAGACATCATCCCTTCCCAGGCTGACAAGCCGGTCTTCAAGATTGCGCCGCTGATAATGCTGTTTGCGGCCATAAGCTCTCTGGCGGTTGTGCCGTTTTTTAACGGCTTCATAATTGCGGACATAAATGTGGGGCTGCTTTTTGTCCTTGCCATGTCCTCCCTCGGGGCCTATGGCCTGATACTGGCCGGCTGGTCTTCCAACTCCAAGTATTCGTTCCTTGGAGGACTGCGCTCCTCGTCCCAGATGATCAGCTATGAGATTGCGGTCGGCTTGAGCCTTGTCGGCGTAATGCTCCTTTCGGAATCCCTGAATCCCAGGGAGATCGTACTGGCCCAGCAGCAGACATGGTACGGGATGTACCTCCTCCCCCAATTCATCGGTTATTTCGTGTTTCTGGTCGGTATGTTCGCGGAGACCAACAGGCCCCCCTTTGACCTGCCCGAGGCCGAGAGCGAACTGGTTGCGGGCTATTTTGTCGAGTACAGCGGTTTCAGGTTCTCGCTTTACGTTGTCGCCGAATATACGGGCATGGTGGTCATGTCCTGCATAGCCGTGACCTGTTTCTGGGGCGGCTGGACAATCCCGCGTTTTCTGACGGAAGTCCTGCCTTTTCTGACGGTGGTGCCGGGGATTATCTGGTTCATACTTAAGGTTTACGCCCATATCTTTCTTTTTTACTGGATGAGGGCCACCCTGCCCAGATACAGGTATGACCGGCTGATGGCGCTGGGCTGGAAGGTCCTGATCCCGTTGGCCCTGGCGAACATAGTAGTTACGGCCCTTGTGAAATTTTATTGTTAGGAGCGTCAGATGACAATGCATGAACTGACTAAAAAGGTTTTCATGACCGAGATCCTCAAGGGTATGGCGCTGACCATGCGTACGATGTTCACGCGACCTGTGACGAGGCAATACCCTGAGGAGAAAAGGGAGCCGTTTGCAGGGTTCAGGGGGCTGCATGCCCTGGCCAAGACGCCGGCAGGCGCCATGAAGTGCGTGGGTTGCGGTCTCTGCGCGGCCATCTGTCCTTCAAAGTGCATATCCATTTATACCAGCGAGGGGCCGGACCACACCAAGGTTGTGGACAGGTACGAGGTGGAGGTGCTCAGGTGTATCTTCTGCGGCTTCTGCGTCGAGGCCTGTCCCTTTGGCGCTATAGTGCTCACGGACCATTACGAATATTCCGACTATTTACGGGAGGCTTTTTTCATGAACAGGGAGAAGCTCCTCTCCAACTGGGACCGGTTCATGGCCGGTAAAAAGGGAGAGCAATATTTTCAAAGGTTCTGGAGACCTCTTAACGCCGATTATACGACCCCTGCTGATCAGCCTGTAGGCAGGGGCGGGAGGAGCAAGTGATGCCGGCCAAATTGTTTTTCGGATATTTCGCATTGGCAATGACCGTGCTGTCCCTGATTATTGTGACGAGGAAAAACCCGGTGCACAGTGTGCTGTGGATGCTTGCCCTGTTTTTCCACATAGCCGCCGTCTACCTGTTTCTGAACGCCGAGTTTCTTGCGGCCGTGCAGGTGATCCTATACGCAGGGGCCGTCCTGGTGCTGTTTTTGTTTGTGATCATGATGCTGAACATCAAGATTGAGGTGTCGGCGGATCGGGCCATAGGTGAATGGCCCATAGGTCTGGCGCTTGTCGGCTCGATATTGATATTTGCGCTCTTTGCTGTCGGCAGGCTCGTACAGGGACCGGCAGGCGCCGCTACAATAGAGGCCGTGAGGGCCGAGACCGACGCAAAGGCCCTGGGGATGACAATGTATACGAACTACCTCTTCCCTTTTGAGATAGCGTCCCTGATATTGCTTATAGCCATCGTAGGGGCTATGGTGCTGGCAAAGAGAAGACAGGAGTAGGCCCGGAGCTTGATCGCCCCGGCGGAAACCGATGAGAAAAGACACACAGGAGGAATAATGGTACCGTTGGACTGGTATATAGGATTAAGCGCCGTGATATTCATGATAGGCATGGCCGGTTTTCTGTTAAGGAGAAACATACTGATCATGCTGATCTCCCTGGAGCTGATGCTCAATTCGGTCAATATCAGCCTAGTGGCCTTCAGCCACTATCTCCAGGACCTCAGGGGGCAGGTGCTGGTGTTCTTCACGATCACCGTGGCCGCGGCAGAGGCCGCAATCGGACTGGCTATCCTGGTGTCGCTGTTCAGGAACAGGTCGTTGATACATACTGATGAAATAACGGAGATGAAGGGGTAGACCATGGATAAAGTTATTCTGATCCCGGCATTGCCTTTACTTGCCTTTGCAGTAAACATAATATTCGGCAGGGCCTTTATCAAGGACCGGGCCCACTGGGTTGCCATAGCGGGCGTGCTCGGTTCCTTCCTTATATCCCTCCAGACCTTCACTGAGGTCCTTGCGGGCAGGACAATCAATCAGGACGTCTACAGTTGGATTGTGTCGGGCCATTTCAGCGTGACCATCGGCTTCCTTGTGGACCAGCTTACCGCCGTAATGCTCATAGTCGTAACCAGCATAAGCCTGCTTGTTCACATCTATTCCATCGGCTACATGCACGGGGACGGCGGCTATTACAGGTTCTTCTCATATCTCAGCCTGTTCACCTTCTCCATGCTCATGCTTGTCATGGGCAATAACCTGCTGCAGCTTTATTTAGGATGGGAGGCGGTGGGCCTCTGCTCCTATTTCCTCATAGGTTTCTGGTTCGATAAAAAAAGCGCCTCCGATGCCGGCAAGAAGGCCTTTATAGTCAACCGCTTCGGTGACTTCGGCTTCGGTCTTGGTGTGATGCTGATCTTCCTCACTCTCGGGAGCCTGAATTACGCCGATATATTTGCGACGGTAGGCACTCTCCAGGGCCAAACCATAAGCATCTGCGGCAATAATGTCGACCTCATAACCTTGATTGCCCTTCTTCTTTTCTGCGGCGCGGTCGGCAAGTCCGCGCAGATTCCGCTCCACGTCTGGCTGCCCGATGCAATGGAGGGCCCCACACCTGTCAGCGCCCTGATACACGCAGCTACAATGGTCACGGCCGGCGTCTTCATGGTCGCCAGGTTCAATCCCATATTCAACCTGTCGGAAGTCGCCATGAATGTTGTGGCTGTGACCGGCGGCGTCACGTGTCTTTTTGCCGCAACAATAGCCCTGGTGCAGAACGACATAAAAAGGATTGTCGCGTACTCCACGGTCAGTCAATTGGGTTACATGTTCCTGGCCTGCGGCGTGGGCGCATACGGCGCCGGAGTATTTCACCTTTTCACACACGCCTATTTCAAGGCGCTTCTGTTCCTCGGGGCGGGCAGCGTCATGCACGCCATGTCAGGGGAACTGGACATACAGAAGATGGGCGGGCTCAGGAAATATATGCCGGTAACCTACTGGACGTTTCTGATAGCGTCTTTCAGTATTGCGGGAGTCCCGGGCCTTGCGGGCTTTTTCAGTAAGGACGAGATCCTCTGGCTGGCCTATAACGGCGGCCCGGTCGGCAGGTTCGTATGGCTTTTGGGCACGATCACGGCCGCCCTCACGGCCTTTTACAGCTTCAGGATAATCTTCCTCGCCTTCCACGGCAAGTTCAGGGGCACGCACGAGCAGGAGCACCACCTGCACGAGTCCCCTAAGTCAATGACCATTCCGCTGATTGTCCTTGCCGTGGGCGCAATCTCCGCAGGCTGGGTCGGTATTCCGGCTGTTATTGGTGAAAATATAGGAGTATCAAACGGTATAGCCCACTTCTTTCAGCCGGTGCTCGGACACCCCGAGGTCACGGCCGGACACGAAGAGGAAACAATGGTCATGGGCATCTCCGTGGCCTGCGCTGTCGGAGGCATTCTGCTTGCATGGGTTATGTATTCCCTGAGGCCGGGCATTCCACTGGTCATGGGCAGGATATTCAGGGGGTCTTACAAGATACTCTGGAACAAGTATTATGTGGACGAGTTTTACGACCTTATAATCGTCAGGCCGTTTAAGTGGATATCAAGCGCGATACTTATAGGTTTCACCGACGGAAAGATAATAGAGGGTATAGTTAACGGCGTGCCTGCCGCCATCGCCGCCTTCGGCGAGAAGCTCAGGAAGCTTCAGACCGGCAATGTGCAGCACTATGCCTTAGGGATGGCGCTGGGGCTCTTCGTTATAATTACATTGGTCTTCATAGCGGCGGGGGAATAAAGGAGGGTAAATGGAAAGTCAGTTTAGCTACCGCATTCTGAGCACAGTCATATTTCTGCCCGTGGCCGGGGCGGCTCTTATATTTTTAATGGGCAGGTCCAAAGAAGCCATGATAAAATGGACCGCCCTTGTGGTCAGCCTTGTCACCTTTGTTCTGAGCCTCCCGCTTTTTACCTGCTTTGACAAGACCACCGCCAATATGCAGTTTACAGAGAGGCTGCAGTGGGTGCCTTCCTGGGGCATAACCTATGCCCTCGGCGTCGACGGCATAAGCGTCCTCTTTGTGCTCCTTTCCACCCTCCTTACAATCCTCTGTGTGACGGTCTCCTGGACCAGCGTCAGGGAAAAGACCAAGGAGTTCTTCGCGGCCCTGCTCCTTATAGAAGGCTCGATGATCGGGGTCTTCTGCAGTCTTGACCTGTTTCTTTTTTACATATTCTGGGAGGCGATGCTGATCCCCATGTTCCTCCTTATCGGCGTATGGGGCGGACCCAACAGGGTGTATGCCGCCATAAAGTTCTTCCTCTTCACGCTTGTAGGCAGTGTGCTGATGCTGGTCGGTATAATGGTCCTTTACCTTAATTCCGGCTACTCCTTTGACATACTTAACATGATGTCCCGCAACTATCCATACCCCCTCCAGGTGATGCTTTTCTGGGCCTTCTTTGCGGCCTTTGCAGTAAAGGTGCCCATGTTCCCGATGCACACGTGGCTCCCGGATGCCCATACTGAGGCGCCGACCGCCGGCAGCGTAATACTTGCCGGGATACTTATCAAGATGGGCGCGTACGGCTTTCTCAGATTCAGCATGCCTATCCTGCCCGAGGCCACAAAGGCCATGGCCCCCGCAATGATGGTCCTGTCCATTGTCGGCATTATATACGGCGGCGTCATCTGCCTGGGACAGACAGACCTGAAGCGTCTGATAGCATACAGTTCCGTAAGCCACATGGGGTTTGTCACACTCGGTCTGTTTGCCCTGAACACCCAGGGCCTTCAGGGCGGCATACTCCAGATGGTAAACCACGGCATAATTACCGGCGCCATGTTCCTTTGTATCGGGATGGTGTATGAAAGGACACATACAAGACAGATAGCGGACTACGGCGGTGCGGCCACGGTCTTCCCGGTATTTGCCGCCTTCTTTATGGTGTTTACTCTGGCCTCAATCGGGCTGCCCGGGACGAACGGTTTCGTGGGTGAGTTTTTGATAATCCTCGGCGGCTTTACAGCATCCAAGGCAATGGGCGTTTTCGCCGCAACAGGCATTATAATCGGCGCCGCCTATATGCTGATGCTTTACCAGAAGGTATTCTTCATGCAGGTCAATCCGGCAATCCAGGGGCACAGCGACCTGGGGACCAGGGAGCTTATCACACTGCTGCCTCTGCTTGTGCTTGTCTTCTGGATCGGTTTTTATCCCAATACCTTCCTGGGTTTTATGGATGTGTCCGTACAGAACCTGATAACAAGGGTTAATTCAGCGGCCCAGCCCCAAATAGCACAACAGATAATTGAGGTGATAAGATGAGCGTGAGCGTACAAATCCCCGACCTGATACCGGTCATGCCTGAGATAGTTGTCACTTTGGCGGCCGTAATCCTCCTCATGCTGGAACTCGTCGTCAAGAACAAAAACAGCCTGGGCATTTTCGCCATAGCCGTCTCCGGCCTCTCACTTTACATTCTTCCTCAATGTCAGGGAGAGACCTTCGGAGGCATGTTCGTAAACGACACCGTAAGCTCCTATTTCAAGGTTATCTTTCTGATCAACCTTTTCCTGACAGTGCTCATATCCCTCAGGTACATGCAGAGGGAAAAGGCCGAGTCAGGAGAATATTACGGCCTGCTTGTGTTTGCAACAGCCGGCATGATGATAATGGCCTCGGCCCGCGACTTCATAGTGCTTTACCTCGGCCTGGAGCTCATGGCCCTGAGCACATATATACTTGCCGGCATCAAAAGGGATGACCTGAAGTCCAATGAGGCGGCCATAAAATATTTTCTCCTTGGAGGGTTCTCTTCGGCCATGCTGCTTTACGGCATATCCCTCCTTTACGGCCTGACCGCCACAACAGACATCTTCAAAATAGGAGAGTTCCTTAAGGGCACGGAGACTACCCCGGCGCTGCTATTTGCCATGGCGCTCATCCTTGCGGCCTTCTCCTTCAAGATAGCAGCCGCGCCTTTTCATATGTGGGCCCCGGATGTTTACGAGGGAGCTCCCACCTCAGTGACCGCCTTCATGTCCATAGGGCCCAAGGCGGCCGGGTTTGCGGTCATTGCAAACGTCTTTTTCTCGGCCTTTCACGGACTCCGCGCGGATTGGGCCCCGCTGCTTATAATAATTTCCATAACAACCATGGCGGTAGGGAATATACTGGCCCTGACCCAGACGAACATCAAGCGGATGCTGGCTTATTCCTCCATTGCCCACGCAGGCTACATGCTGCTTGGCATCATAGCGGGTACGGAACAGGGGCTTTACGCCATGATGACCTACCTGCTTATCTACGCCTTCATGAACATGGGCGCCTTCGGCATCATAGTGCTTATGGACAAGGGGGACGAGCTGAAGGATTACGAGGGTCTTGCCAAGAGCAGACCCCTTGTGGCGGCCCTGATGCTGGTGTTCATGTTTTCGTTGACCGGCATTCCGCCGACAGCGGGCTTTATAGGAAAGTTCAATCTCTTCCTGGCCGTTGTCCAGGCCGGATACACATGGCTTGTGGTAGTGGCAGTCATATTCAGCGCCATATCCGCTTTCTATTATCTGAGGGTTGTTATGAATATGTACATGAAGGCCATGTCTGAAGAGGCCGCCCTGAGTCCGTCGCCCTTTCTTTCCCTGGCGCTGGGCATTGCGGTCTTCGCAGTCTTTGCCATAGGGGTTTTGCCGTCCCTCGTAATAGGCTGAGCCGGCGGGAAATATATCCGCCCAGAGTTAAGGGGTCAGACTTGACTATTGACTTTTTCTTCGTTAAGTGTCTTTATCGCAAAATCGATCTCTGCTCGATACCATAACTTCTCCTTTCCATAGCGCGTTACAATAGCGGGGTCCTTTTCTATATACCCGGCAATTTCTCTGCCTCTGTGTCCATATTCAAGCGCCACCAGACAGAATATTTTCTTAACTTTCATTATGTTGCTATCCTTGTTCTTCCCCCTCAACTCCCTTAGTGAGACTCCAAAAACTGTTTCAGCAGCCTTTGCTATAGCCTGCAAGGAATACTCTGTTTTTCGTTTTTCTTTCTTTAGCTCGCTTACGCCCTTTTCCACAACATGCTCTACAAAATCTTCGTCGCCCAACAACCGCTGGTCCACTGTGCTGTATATGGCCTCTTTAACACCGTAGACTTGCTTCCCCATGTAGACGTTATAAAGCTGTCTTGCCTGAGCCTTCTTTTCCGAAAACATCCGTAAGACCTGATCCACGTCTATCAGATCACACTCGTCGGCCTTGCCCATATACGCATGGTGGCTGCTCCAGAGGTGCGCCGACAAGTCCTTTACTGTCTTGCTCCTCAGTGGATTTTCATGAATGTATTTCAGAAGGGTTAAAAGATACTTGTCCTTGTCGCACAGTATTGCTTTGTAGCGCCCCTGGAAAAGGTGACCTACTGTTTTATATTTTCGGTTGAAGTATAGGGTATAGGTCTGATTGATACCCTGTAGTATCTTTGATAAAGGGGTGTCCCTCGTCTCTACCAGAAGATGCACGTGGTTCTTCATTAAGACATACGCATATAGATGATAACCGTATCGCTTTTTATAACAGGCGAGCACTTCAAGGTATTTTTGACGGTCTGCATCGTCTTTAAAGGTCGCTTGTTTCTGATTCCCTCTGGTGATGACGTGATAAAAGGCTCCGTAGTATTCGATCCGTGGTTTCCTTGCCATGTTTTAACTTTAGCTGGAAACAAGCTGAATGTCAATAGTCAAGTCTGACCCTAATTGCCACTACTAATTGCCACTAATTGCCATGTTGTAAATCATGTCCCTGTTCTCTATGATGGAATCCGTCATGCCTGAAACAACTGCACCTGCCTCTTTTATCTTCTCACCACTTCTTGGGTCTCTGAGAAGGTCCTTCATTAGCATCTTGGAGTTCTCTTTGATGAAAATCCCTGTCCTCTTCAGATACTCCTTTTCAGACAGATTTGAGGCCTTCGATAAAGCTTCAAGATAAGTACGATATGCTGCCATATCAGTGTCCTTTATTACTATCTCACAGGCCCTATCGCCAAAGATTAGCGCGTAGGATTTATCATCCACTACAACCGGAGCGGATACGTCGGCCCTTATGAGGATATCAAAACGCATTGCCGTCTGCTTGTAAAGGCTGAAGGTCAGTTCCGTGTCTTTGCGGGTTGAGAACTCCTTAACCGCATCTTCAAAGGAGAGCCGGCTGCTGTCATAAACTTCCTTGACATCAGCGGGCTTTTCAGCGTGACTGTCATCACTGCCGATTACTCTATAGGTCGTGGCCATACAGCCTTCTTTTGCCTCGCATCAGTTTTGGTTCATCGCCTGTTCAGTGAGCTCTGCCTTAGTCATGAACGATTTTCTCCATAGTTTAGTATGAGATTACATTATCGGTTGATCTAATCTGTAGTCAAGGTAAATCTTTTGCAAACAGGCATCTCAGCCAATAAGAGGTACAATAAAAAAGTGTGTAAATAGATAAACGGCGGTGTATCCTTAATGAGTTGAACTTGGAATCAACAAAAAAGGAGACACCACCATGGGAAAGAGTATCATTGAGACAGCAAAGCCGTCAA
>Ga0315281_10005912_pt1 | contig 17462 bp, 18 predicted proteins | sample YL17G07_0_MG_FD_204540 | JGI IMG/M metagenome (GOLD analysis project Ga0315281, IMG submission 204540) | Sediment microbial communities from Yellowstone Lake, YNP, Wyoming, USA - YL17G07_0 | ecosystem: Environmental > Aquatic > Freshwater > Lake > Sediment | place: USA: Wyoming | collected...
CGGAACGCTCGTCCAGTCGCGCCTGCACCGTCCGTGCCATAGCCGTTATCGTATCACAGAACGTACTACAGCACTGAATGACCACAGGGTTGTTGGAGGCTCGGTTTGTCTGATTGAGAGGGTCTCGCTGTTTGAGCTTGGAGGGTCCCCGACTGGCTGTCGGCCGCAACCGTCGAGGTGCTGACGCCGGACTTCCTCGGCGCCGAGGAAGAGGCGCTCACCACCGTGATCGGCGCCCGCCCCGAGGTCTTCAGCCACAACATCGAGACCGTGCGCTCTGGCTGCTCCAGCGCGCGAAGGAGATCGCCGACTACGACGTGCTCACGAAGTCGGGGATCATCGTCGGGATGGGCGAGACGAACGAGGAGGTCGTGCAGACGCTGCGCGACCTGCGCGCGCACGGCGTCGACGTCGTCACGATCGGCCAGTACCTCCAGCCGAGCCCGAAGCACACGCCGATCGACCGCTGGGTGCACCCCGACGAGTTCGCCTGGTTGCGCGAGCAGGGCGAGGCCCTCGACTTCGGCTCGGTGTTCTCAGGCCCGCTCGTGCGCTCGAGCTACCGCGCCGACGAACAGCAGCACGCTGCGGCCGCCGGCCGCGGCGCGATCGCGTACTAGCTGACGCGCCTACACACGTTGTGAACGGTTGAGAGGTTCATCCGGGCCTCCCTCGAGGCTGTGGGTCTGCCACGACTCACATCTCGAGGAGGGACCCAGATGGAGCTTCACCGTAACGCCAAGCTCGGACTGGCTGGCCGTTTCGCGCTGGTGCGCGCGGTCGAGGATGGCTGTTCGCTGAAGGCGGCCGCGGCCGCCTTCAGCGTCTCGTCGGCGACTGCCTGGCGCTGGTCGCAGCGCTGGCGGTCGGCGAGTGTCGAGGAGCGCGCAACACTCGTCTGCCTGCACGACCGCTCAAGCCGGCCGCGGCGAATGCCGCGACTGCTCACCGCAGGCGAGCAACAGCGGATCTGTGCGGCCAGGCGCCGCACCGGCTGGGGGCCACGGCTGCTGACGCTACAGACCGGGCATCCGCACTCGACGATCTCGAAGGTGCTGCGCCGGCACGGACTCTCGCGGCAGCCGCGGCCTGCGCGCGAGCCGGAGCGGCGCTACGAGTGGCCCTGTCCGGGTGACCTGCTGCACATGGACGTGGCCCACTACGCGCGTTTCCGCCGGCCCGGCCACGCCGTTACCGGCGACCGCCGCAGGACCGCCTTCGATCGGCGCTTCCCGCCCGGCTACGACACGCGCACGCGATCGTCGACGACCACTCGCGGCTCGGCTATGCCGAGCTGCTCGCCGACGAGAAAGCAGCCACGGTGACGGCGTTCTTCGAGCGGGCACTCACCTTCTACGCCGACCACGGGATCCAACCAAAACGGCTGATGACCGACAACGCCTTCAGCTACGTCAAGAACCGCTCGCTCCGCGAGCTCCTCGCCCAGCAGCGCATCCGCCACCTCACGATCCAGCCGTACCGGCCGCGCACCAACGGCAAGGTCGAACGCTTCCACCAGACCATGGCGCGCGAGTGGGCCTACGGCGTGCGCTACCGCTCCCATCGACACCGCGCCGCCGCGCTGCCACACTGGCTCGACCACTACAACCAACGCAGACCCCACAGCTCACTCGGCGGCCTACCCCCAACCAGCCGCGTTCACAACCTCTGTAGGCAGGACAACTAGCGCCGGAACGTCAGCGCCGAGAGGGCGTCGACGATGCCCGCGCCGAAGAAGCCGTTGTCACCGGTGCTGCCCTGGCACACGGCGGTGCTCGCCGACCACACCACGGTCTCGGGCGGGAAGGGGTAGACGACCTTCCTCGGCTCAGGACAGGCCTGCGCGTTCGCCGTCTGCTCGAGCAGCCGCTCGACGTCGTCGGGGCGCATATGGATATGGAAGCCGGTGCTGCGCGAGTTGAAGTCCCCGAACCTGCTGACGATGAGCGCGGCAACCCCGGCGGCGTTGGGCGTGGCCATCGACGTGCCCTGGAGCCACGCGTAGGGCCAGCAGGTCGTCGCGCCGGTGCATTGCGTCGTCGTATCCATGAAGAGTGGTGGCGCGTAGGGCGTACCGGGGGGACCGGTGAAGATGCTCGTCGACGACCACGCTCCGAGCGCACGGCCGCCGCCTGTGTAGAAGCCCGGCGCCGGCTGGGTGACAGTGTCGCCGCCCGGGGCCGCGACGTCGGCGATGCCTCGGCCGTAGCTCGAATAGAAGGCCTTGGCGTCAGCGTATCCCGTCGCGGAGACGCCGATCACGCCGTCGAGACCGGCGGGGACCTCCGTCGCGGTCTGCACGCCGAAGGGCGAGCCCACAAGGTGCTGATCCGAGATGTCGATGTTCTCGTTGCCCGTCGCGCCGAGGATCGTCACGCCCCTCTGCCGGGCGAAGTCGACGGCCCGCTGCGCGAGGATGAAGTCGGAGTCGTCACAGCCGTGCTTGCGCATCATCCCTTCACCACGGCACGTCTCAACGAACGTGTAGACGCTCGACGACAGGACGTCGACCTGGATCTTGCCGGCATAGACGACGGCGTTGGCCCAGTCGAGCAGGTTGCCGCCACCGAAAGCGTTCTGTGTCTTCAGCTCCACGATCGTGACGCCCGGCGCGACACCCGAGATGCCGATGTCGTTGATCGGCGCTGCGACCGCACTCGCGGTCCAGGTGCCGTGGCCGTTGTAGTCCTGCAGCGTATCGTCGCCCGGAACGACGAGTGGGAAATCGCTGCCGAAGGTGACGAAGGAGCGACTGGACAGGAGATCGAGACGCGACCAGATGTCCGGGTGCCCGAGATCGACTCCGGTATCGGTGAGGGCGACCTTGACGTCGGGGCTCCCCGTCGTGAATCGATACGAGCCTAGCGACGACACATTCATCCGCATCTTGTCCCACTGCTGAGCGCCGAGTGGATCGGGCTCGGCCTGCGGGTCCACGCCGGTTCCGCTACCGCTGCCGCGACGAGACTGGCCCGACGACACCGAGCGCGCGTCAAAGCGCTCCCGGAGCGAGGTCTGTGCCGACCGGCTCGCGTCGGCAACCGACGCCAGCCCGTCCATCTTCGACGCGAACGACGGGTCCGCAGACACGACGCCGAGCCCGCCGATCTCCGGGATACGCACGACGATCGTGCCGCCCGCCGCCGCAACGAGCTTGTCGACGTTCGCCGGGAGCGAGCTGGAGGCGAAGGCAACGGTGTACATCTTCCCCGCGGGCGCGCCGACGTCGCGCGTCGCCGCCGAACCGGCGGAGGTGACGAGCAGTGCCGTCGCAATGACGGCGAGGGCCGCAGCAGCCTTCCCCACGGACGCGTTATAGGTCGCGCAACGGACGGAGTCAAGGGGTTGAAAACGGGATTCCAGGGTGCTACGCGCCGTGCGGCTTGGCCATCGCGCGGTAGTCGAGCGCCTCGTCCAGAACGGACTCCTCGACACCCTTCTCGCGGGCCACTTCACGCAGCGAGCGGCCCGACGCGGCGGCTTCCTTGACGATCTCGCTCGCCTTGTCGTAGCCGATGTACGGATTGAGCGCCGTCGCGGCCGAGAGGGTCAGCTCGGCGTAGCGCTGTGCGTTCTCACGCTGGGCCTCGATCCCGTCGACGCACTTCTCGGCGAACAGGCGGCTCGCGCTCGCGAGCAGCTTCACCGAGTCGAGGATGTTGCGCGCGAGGAGCGGCACGAAGACGTTCAGCTCGAAGTGGCCCTGCATGCCGCCGATCGCGATCGCGGTGTCGTTGCCGATCACCTGGGCGGCGACCTGGGTCACGACCTCCGGAATCACCGGGTTGACCTTGCCCGGCATGATCGAGCTGCCCTTCTGGAGCTCGGGCAGGGAGATCTCGGCGAGGCCGGCGCGGGGGCCGGAGCCCAGGTAGCGGATGTCGTTCGCGATCTTCGTCAGCGAGACGGCGAGCGTCTTCAGCGCGCCGGAGGCCTCGACGATGCCGTCGCGCGCCGCCGTCGCCTCGAAGAAGTCGACCGGAGGCGAGATCGGCAGGCCCGTCTCCTCCGCGAGGATCGCGCGCACGCGCGCCGCGAACTCGGGATGGGTGTTGAGGCCGGTGCCCACGGCCGTCCCGCCGAGCGGGATCTGGCCGAGCCGCGGCAGCGCGTCCTGCACGCGCGCGATGCCCTGGCGGACCTGCGCGGCATAGCCGCCGAACTCCTGGCCGAGCGTCACCGGCACCGCGTCCATCCAGTGCGTGCGCCCCGACTTGATCACGTCGTCGAACTCCTTCGCCTTCGCCTCGAGCGAGACGGCGAGCAGATCGAGCGCGGGCAGCAGGTCGTTGACGATCTCGTCGAGCGCCGCGAGGTGCACGGCCGACGGGAAGACGTCGTTCGACGACTGGCCCATGTTCACGTCGTCGTTCGCGTGGACGCCCTCGCCCGCGAGCGTCGCGATGACCTCGTTGGCGTTCATGTTCGACGAGGTGCCCGACCCGGTCTGGAAGACGTCGATCGGGAACTGGTCGTCGAGCTCGCCGTTCGCGATCCGCTCGGCGGCGGCGGCGATGCGGTCGGCCTTGTCGCGGTCGAGGAGGCCGAGATCGGCGTTCGCCCGCGCTGCGGCGCCCTTGATGCGGCCGAGCCAGCGGGCGACGGGCGGCGGAATCGGCTCACCCGAGACGGGGAAGTTGGCGATCGCCTTCGTCGTCTCGCCGCCCCAGAGCTGCTCGTGCTGCTCCGTCTTGCCCACGCCGTCGAGTGTACGCCTACGCCGATTCCGGTGCGCCGGTTGCGGCCGCGGCGAGCAGCTCGTCCCACGTGCAGAGCTTCACGCGCGGCCGCCCGAGCTTTTCGCCGGCCGCGCGCTCGGCCGCGTCGATCGACGACCAGCCCGCGTAGACGACCGGTCGGATCCCGCGCTCGGCGAGCAGCGCGTCGACGTCGGCCGCCGTCCTGCCCGCACGGGGCAGGCGCCCCTCGCGGGCGTCCTCGAGCAGCAGCTCGACCGTCTCCGTCGCGTCCTTCTTGTTCGTGCCGATCACGCCCGACGGCCCGCGCTTGATCCAGCCCGCCGCGTAGACGCCGGGGCCGACGCGTCCACGGTCGTTCTCGATCGTGCCGCGCGACTCGTCGAACGGCACGCCCGGCAGCGCGACTCCTCGGTAGCCCACGCTGCGGAACACGATCCCGCACTCGAGCAGCTCCTGCTCGTCCGTCGGCACCGCGCGGACCGCGCCGCTCCCGTCCGTCTCCAGCCGGTTGCGCACGAGCTCGACCGCCTCGACCCTCTCGCCGCCGAGGATCGCGACCGGCGAGCGCAGGAAGCGCAGCACGAGCCGCTTCGGCTTCCCCACCGGCTCGCGCGCCGCGTACTCGCGCAGCACCTCGAGGTTCCGCTCGGCGTTCGTGTCCGCCGGCTCGGCGCCTTCGAGGTCGGCCGGGTCGACGATCACGTCGGCGCCTGCGAGCTCGCCGAGCTCGATCAGCTCGGGCGTCGTGAACGCCGCCTGCGCGGGCCCGCGCCGGCCGACCAGCACGATCTCGCGGATGCCCGAGCTGCCGATCGCCTCGATCGCGGCGTCCGTCGTGTCGGTCGGCGCGAGCTCGTCGGGCGTGAGCGCCAGCATCCGGGCGACGTCGACCGCGACGTTCCCGTTCCCGATCACGACCGCCCGTTCGCCCGACAGGTCGAAGTCGAGGTGCTGGTGGTCGGGGTGGCCGTTGTACCAGGCCACGAACTCGGTCGCCGGCCACGATCCCGGCAGGTCCTCGCCCTGAATCCCCATGCGCCGGTCGCTCTGGGCGCCGAACGCATAGATGACGGCGTCGTAGAGCGCGAGCAGGTCGCCGTGCTGGAGGTCGCGGCCGACCTCGACGTTGCCGAGGAAGCGAAAGCCCGGACGCTCGGCGATCCGCTCGAAGGCGCGGGAGACGGACTTGATCTTCGGATGGTCGGGTGCGACGCCGAGCCGCACGAGGCCCCACGGCGTCGGCAGCCGCTCGATCACGTCGACCTCGGCCGGGACGTCGCCCCCGAGGAGCGCGCCGGCGGCGTAGAAGCCGGCCGGCCCGGAGCCCACCACCGCGACCCTGAGCGGCCGTCCCGTCTCGTTCGCCCCCATCGGCGCGGAATGCTACGCGGCTCCGCCGCTTGCGCGGGAGCGCCTCGTCAGTGGGAGCAGCCGGAGCCGCAGCCGGAGCCGGCTGCCGCTGCGTCGTCCGGCTCGTCGCCGGCGGCGCTCTGGAACGAGGAGCCGCAGCCGCAGGACGCGACGGCGTTCGGGTTGTCGATCTTGAACCCGGACTCCGTGATCGTCTCGAGGTAGTCGACGCGGCAGCCGCGCAGATGCGGGGCGCTGAACGGGTCGACGACCACCTTGACGCCCTCGCACTCGAACTCGTGGTCGCCCTCCTGGGCGCCGCGGTCGAAGCCGAGGCCGTACTGGAAGCCGGAGCAACCGCCACCCTCGACCGCGACCCGGAGCACCGAGACGTCGGCGTCCTCGGCCATCAGCATGCGGACCTTCGCCGCGGCCGCGGGCGTGAGCGAGATCAGCATGTCGGCGCGCTCTTGCAGTTCCATCGTGGTCACATCGTACCAACGGGCGGAGCGGTCACGGGGACCCGGCAGGGGGTGACTTTGTAACAGCCGCCTCACCCATGGCTGCTCGCGTTTCGCTTCTTCAAGTGCAGCGCTCCCGGCCTTGCTAACGTCCGGCGTTCGGTGGCTTGTTCGCCCAGTGCAGCGGTCGGGAAGAAGACGCGCCGGTAATGCGCGACTGGCTTCCGTTCCTCATCTACGCGCTCATGGCGCTCGCGATCCCGAGCTCGATGATCGTGATGTCGTTCGCGTTCGCGCAGCGTCCGACGCGTCGGACGCGGGCCCGGGCGATCCCGTTCGAGTCGGGCGTCTCCCAGGGCCGGATGAAGCCGCAGCGCTTCACCGTGAGCTTCTACCTGACGGCGATGCTCTTCATCGTCTTCGACATCGAGATCGTGTTCCTCTACCCGCTCGCCGTGCAGCTGAACGCGCTCGGCTGGTTCGGGTTCGTCGAGCTCCTCTTCTTCGTCGTCATCCTGCTCGTGGCCTACGTCTACATCTGGCGCAAGGGCGCCCTCGAATGGTGACCCCGAATGGCTGACCGGCCTGACGCGCCCAAGCGCCTGCGGGACTACGGCCTCCAGTCGGAGCGCCTGCTCTGGCCGACGAAGGGCCCCTCGCGCTTCGAGGAGGAGCTCGGCGTCGAGAACCTCGAGCGTGCGCTCGGCCTGACGACGCTCGAGAAGGCCGTCCGCTGGGCCCAGACGAAGTCGATGTGGCCGGACACCTTCGGGCTCGCCTGCTGCGCGATCGAGATGATGTCGATCGTCTCGAGCCGGTACGACCTCGCCCGCTTCGGGATGGAGGCGTTCCGCTCCTCGCCGCGCCAGGCCGACCTGCTGATCGTCTCCGGCCGCGTGGCCCACAAGATGGCCCCGCCGCTGCGCCAGATCTACGACCAGATGCTCGAGCCGAAGTGGGTGATCGCGATGGGCGCCTGCGCGAGCTCCGGCGGGATGTTCAACAACTACACGATCCTCCAGGGCGTCGACCGCATCGTCCCCGTCGACATCTACGTCCCGTTCTGCCCGCCGCGGCCGGAGGCCCTGATGGACGGGATCATCCGGCTGCACGAGGCGCACCAGGCCGGCGTGCCGCCGGCGTACGAGAGACGAGAGGTGGCCACGTGAGCTGGGCGGTCCTGCCGGGCTTCGTCTCGGTGCGGGAGGCCTTCGGCGAGACGACCGTCACGATCGAGCGCGAGCGGATCCGCGACGCCTGCACCCGCGCGCGCGACGACGGCTTCACCTTCCTCGCCGACATCGTCACGACCGACTACCTCGGCTGGGGCGACAAGGGCGTCTCCGGGTACATCGGCACGGGCAACATCGGCACGGGCCTCGGCATCGGGGGCGGCCGCGACCTCCACCAGCCCTCGACGCAGGGCTACCAGGCGCTGCCCGCGCCGAAGCCGAAGCGCTTCTCGCTCAGCTACCACCTGCTCGCGATGGAGCAGCCGCCCAGGCGCGTGCGCCTCCAGTGCTGGCTCGACGAAGACGAGCCGGTGCAGAGCGTCGTCAGCGTGTGGCCGACCGCCGACTGGCACGAGCGCGAGCAGTTCGACCTGATGGGCGTCCGCTTCGACGGGCACCCCAACCTCGTGCGCCTGCTGATGCCCGACGACTGGGAAGGGCACCCGCTGCGCAAGGACTACCCGATCGGCGGCGAGCCGGTCCGCTTCTCGGACGCCGAATGACCGTCGCGCCCGAGAAGAGCGCGCGCAGCATGCGCGACTGGCCGATCGTCTTCCCGCCGCCGTACGAGGGCTCGCGCATCCCGCCGCGGGTGCCGACGATCCTCGACGTCCCGGCCGACCTCGCCGCGACCGACGACATCCTCCAGATCAACTTCGGGCCGAACCACCCGTCGACGCACGGCGTGCTCCGCCTGATCGTCGACCTCGACGGCGAGCAGGTCGTCGGCCTGAACGCGGTGATCGGCTACCTGCACACCGGCTTCGAGAAGACGATGGAGCAGAAGACGTGGTGGAAGTGCGTCACGTACCCGGAGCGGATCGACTACGTCGGCTACCAGAACGCGGAGCTCGTCTTCGTGCTCGCGGTCGAGAAGCTGCTCTCGCTCGAGGTGCCCGAGAAGGCGACCTGGATGCGCACGCTGCTCTGCGAGCTGAACCGCATCCACTCGCACCTCGTCTTCCTCGGCACCTCGGCGCTCGAGCTCGGCGCGATCTCGATGTTCTGGTACTGCTTCCGCGAGCGCGAGACGATCCTCGACCTGTACGAGATGGTCACGGGCGCCCGCATGCACACCCGCTACTTCCAGGTGGGCGGGCTCGCGGAGGACATCCCGGACGGCTTCCACGCCGAGTGCCGCAAGTTCGTCGAATGGATGCCGCACGCGCTCGACGACTACCTCGCGCTGCTCGACCGCAACGCGATCTGGCTCGAGCGCACGAAAGGCGTCGGCGTGCTCTCCGCGCAGGACGCGATCGCGCTCGGGCAGTCGGGCCCGAACCTGCGCGCGTCCGGCGTCGACTGGGACCTCCGCCGCGACCAGCCGTATCTCGCGTACGACCAGGTCGACTTCCGCGTGCCGGTGTACGCCGGCGGCGACGTCTACGACCGGTACCGCGTACGCATGGACGAGATGGCCGAGTCGACGCGCATCGTCGACCAGTGCCTGCGGCGGCTCGAGCGCATGGACGGCAGGCCGTGGATCGCCGACGACCGCAAGGTCGTGCTGCCGCCGCGCGAGGAGCTCCACACCTCGATGGAGTCGCTCATCCACCACTTCAAGATCGTCACGGAGGGCTTCCGCGTCCCCGAGGGCGAGATCTACGTCGCGATCGAGTCGCCTCGCGGCGAGTCCGGCTGCTACCTCGTCTCCGACGGCGGGCCGAAGCCGTGGCGCGTGCACTTCCGCGCTCCGTCGCTCGTCGCGCTCGAGGCGACGGCGACGTGCATGAGCGACGCGCTCGTCGCGGACATGATCGCGGTCGTCGGCTCGCTCGACGCCGTGATGGGAGACACCGACAGGTGAGCCTCGTCAGCGAGATCCAGGAGATCGCGAAGCAGTACCCGGAGTCGCGCTCGGCGATCATGCCCGCACTGCATCTCGCGCAGGAGCGCTACGGCTGGCTCTCGCGCGAGGCGCTCGAGCAGGTCGGCGAGGCGCTCGACCTGACGCCGGCGTACTGCATGTCCGTCGCGAGCTTCTACGACATGTACCACCTCGAGCCCGTGGGCACGCACCTCGTCGAGGTGTGCACGAACGTCTCGTGCGCGCTCGCCGGCGCGCAGGCGACGCTCGAGGCGTTCGAGCGCGAGCTCGGCGTCCGCCCCGGCGAGACGACGGCGGACGGCGAGGTCACGCTGCGCGCCGTCGAGTGCTACGGCGGCTGCGGCTGGGGCCCCGTCGTCGCCGTCGACCACCGCTACCACGAGCCCGTGAAGCCGGAGCACGTGCCCGGGATCGTGCAGAGGCTGCGCGATGCCTAGGGGGAACATCGTCCTCGCGGGCGCCGAGGAGCGCCCGCTCACCGCGATCGCCGACTACCGCGCCGCCGGCGGCTACGTGCAGCTCGCGCAGGCGCGGCAGCTGGAGCCCCAGCAGGTGATCCAGGAGCTGCTCGACTCGAACCTGCGCGGCCGCGGCGGCGCGTTCTTCGCCACGGGCCGCAAGGCGAGCTTCATCCCGCGCGACTCGGCGAGGCCGGTGTACCTGACGGTGAACGCCGACGAGTCGGAGCCCGGCACGTTCAAGGACCGCGAGATCATGCTGCGCGTCCCGCACCGGCTGATCGAGGGCTGCCTGATCACGGCGCACGCGATCCGCTCGAAGAACGTCTTCATCTACATCCGCGGCGAGTACCTCACCGAGTTCGAGATCCTCCGCGCGGCGCTCGACGAAGCGCGCGCGGCGGACCTGCTCGACGGCGTCACGGTCGTGCTGCACCGCGGCGCGGGCGCGTACATCTGCGGCGAGGAGACCGGCCTGCTCGAGTCGCTCGAGGGCAAGCGCGGCCAGCCGCGCTCGAAGCCGCCGTTCCCGGCGATCTCCGGCCTCTACGCGTCGCCGACGCTGATCAACAACGTCGAGACGATCGCGACCGTGCCGAAGGTGCTCGAGCTCGGCGCCGCCGAGTACGCGAAGATCGGGCCGCCCGACTCGTCCGGCACGCGCGTCTTCTCGCTCTCGGGCAACGTGGCGCGCGGCGGCAACTACGAGCTCGAGACCGGCACGACGCTGCGCGAGCTGATCTACGACCTCGGCGGCGGCATCCCCGGCGGGCGCGAGCTGAAGGCGATCATCCCGGGCGGCTCGTCGACGCCGATCCTCACCGCCGCGGAGGTCGACACGCCGCTCGACTACGAGTCGCTCGCGAAGGCCGGGACGATGTTCGGCTCCGGCGCGGTGATCGCGATCGACGACCGCTGCTGCATGGTGCAGCTCGGCCTGCGCGTCGCGCAGTTCTACATGCACGAGTCGTGCGGCAAGTGCACGCCGTGCCGCGTCGGCACGCGCTGGATGGTGCAGATCCTCCACGCGCTCGAGGACGGCAGCGCGAAGCAGGGAGACCTCGACCTGCTGCTCGACGTCTGCGACCGCATCCTCGGCAAGTGCCTCTGCCCGCTCGGCGACGCGGCGGCGATGCCGGTCGCGAGCTACGTGAACCGGTTCCGCGCGGAGTTCCAGGACCACGTCGACCGCGGCGGCTGCCCGTACGGCGGCTCCTCGTCGCTCGACCACGTCTTCGCGCCGGTCGACCAGCACCGTCATTCGCCGGCCGCGGCGGAGGTGCCCGCATGAGCGCGCCCGATCTCGTCCGCGTCACGATCGACGAGCGGGTCGTGCACGTCGCGAAGGGCACGGGCCTCGTCGAGACCGCGCAGAGCGCCGGCATCGAGATCCCCGTCTTCTGCTACGAGCCGCGCCTCGGCCCGCCCGTCGGCGCGTGCCGCATGTGCCTCGTCGAGATCGAGGGCATGCCGAAGCTCCAGGCGGGCTGCACGCTGACGGCGCAGGACGGCATGGTCGTCCGCACGGCGCGCACCTCGCCGAAGGCGGCCGACGGCCAGAAGGGGACGCTCGAGTTCATCCTCGTCAACCACCCGCTCGACTGCCCGGTCTGCGACAAGGGCGGCGAGTGCCCGCTCCAGGACCTGACGTTCCGCTACGGGCCCGGCAAGACGCGGATGAGCTTCGAGAAGACGACCTTCGAGAAGCCGATCCCGATCTCGCCGGCGATCTCGCTCGACCGCGAGCGCTGCATCCTCTGCTACCGCTGCACCCGCTTCAGCGAGTCGGTGAGCGAGGACGGCCAACTCGTCGCGCGCAACCGCGGCGCGCTGAGCGTGATCACGACGTTCGAGGACGAGCCGTACACCGGCGCGTTCACCGGCAACGTCACCGAGCTCTGCCCGGTCGGCGCGCTGCTGCCGACGCAGTATCGCTTCGAGGCGCGCCCGTGGGAGATCGTCGAGGTGCCGACCGTCTGCGGCCTGTGCCCCGTCGGCTGCAACACGCACGCGACGGTGCGCGAGGGCAAGGTCAAGCGCATCCTCTCGCGCAACCATCCCGAGATCGACGAGGGCTGGTTGTGCGACAAGGGCCGCTTCGCGTTCACGCACCTGCGCGCGGCCGACCGCGTCGTCGACCCGATCCAGCGCGTCCGCCGCCGCGGCCTCGAGCCGGTCTCGTGGGATGCGGCGCTCGACGTCGCCGAAGGGCTGCTGAGAGCCGCCGAGGGCCGCGTCGTCGTCGCGCTCTCCGGCTCGGAGACGGTCGAGGAGGCGTACGCGCTCGCGAAGCTGATGCGCCAGGGCCTCGGCTCGCACCACGCGCTCCTGCCGGAGGAGGTCTCGGACGGCCTCGACGCGTACCGGCTACCGCTCTCCGCGATCGGCGACGCGCAGGCCGTCGTCGTGCTCGGCGACGTCCCGCTCGGCGAGAGCGCGCCGATCGTCGACCTCTGGGTGCGCGCGGCGCGGCGCAAGGGCGCCACGATCGTGCAGTCGGTCGACGACCCCGCCGTGAGCGCCGCCGAGCGCGTCGTGCTGATCTGGTCCGGGCCCGGCGGCCGCGGCGGCGCGCGCGTCGGCGAGCTCGCCGAGCGCCTCGAGCTCGCCGGCAAGGACGGCTGTGGCGCCTTCTACATCCCCGCGACCCCGAACGGCCGCGGCGTCGCCGACGCCTGGGCCGCCGCCTCGGACGAGGAGCCTGCCCGGGAGCCCGACTCGATCGGCCTGCTGCTCGTCTCGGGCGACGAGGCCGCCGGCAACCCGAACGTGCGCGCGCTCGCAGAGCACGCCGAGGCCGTGATCGTCGTCTCGATGTTCCACGGGCTCGCCGCCGGCTGGGCCGACCTCGTCCTGCCCGGCACGAGCTACCTCGAGCGCGACGGCACCTACGTCAACCTCGAGGGCCGCCTCCAGCGGCTGCGGCAGGCGGCGACCCCGCCCGGTCCGAGCGAGCTCGAGTGGATCTCGCGGCTCGCCGCGCGCTTCGGCGTCGAGATCCCGCCGTATGCCGCGACGGTGTTCGCCGAGCTCTCGGCACGCTGCTACGGCGGCCTCTCGTTCGGCGAGGTCGGCGAGCGCGCACCGCTGCGCGGCTACCCGGAGGCGCCCGCGCACGTCGAGGCGCCGCCGGTGCCGGAGCACGTCGAGGAGGCGCCGCCGGGCGCCGGGCTGCACCTCGTCGCGTACAAGCCGCTCTTCTCCGGCGCCGCCGTCGAACGGGTGCCCGAGCTCCAGTTCCAGCGGCCGCAGGCGCAGGTCACGATCGCGCGCGCCGAGGCGCGTGCGAGAGGCATCGCGCCGGGCGACACGGTGACGCTGTCGCACGACGGCACCTCGATCGAGTTGAAAGCGCGTCTCTCCAACGACGTGCACGCCGGCGTGGCGCTCGTCGCCGCCGAGCACGCGCAGGGCCTGCGCGGCAGCGTGGCCATAGCGCTTTCGGCTCCAAAGGAGGCGAAAGCGCCGTGACCGAGCCCTGGTGGATCTCGCTCGTCAAAGCCGCGATCGTCGTCAACGTCGTGCTCGTCCTCTTCGCGTACCTGACGCTCGTCGAGCGCAAGGTGATGGGCCGCATGCAGCTGCGCTACGGGCCGAACCGCGCGGGCCCCTACGGGCTGCTCCAGCCGATCGCCGACCTCGTGAAGCTCGTGCGCAAGGAGGCGTTCTCGCCGTCGAGCGCGATCGAGCTCCCGTACATCCTGGCGCCGATCGTCTCGGCGTTCACCGCGATCGCCGCCTTCGCGGTGATCCCGTGGGGCCCGGGCTGGACGGTGCACGGCTGGCGGATCAACGGCGAGGTCGCGAACGTCTCGATCGGTCTGCTGCTCGTCTTCGCGCTCGGCTCGATCGGCATCTACGGCTTCATCGTCGGCGGCTGGGCCTCCGAGTCGAAGTTCTCGATCCTCGGCTCGATGCGCACCTGCGCGCAGCTCGTCTCCTACGAGGTGTCGCTCGCGCTCAGCGTGCTCGGCGTCGTGATGCTCGGCCGCTCGCTCAACCTGGCCGAGATCGTGCACCGGCAGGGCGAGTTCCTGCCGTTCGTCGTGCCGCAGTTCGTCGGCATGCTGATCTTCTTCGTCGCCGGCATCGCCGAGACGAGCCGCGCGCCGTTCGACTTGCCCGAAGCGGAGCAGGAGCTCGTCGCCGGGTACCACACCGAGTACTCGGGCATGCGCTGGGGGCTCTTCCAGATGGCCGAGTACATCAACCTGATCACGCTCTCGGCGCTGATGGTGACGCTCTTCTTCTCCGGCTGGCACGGGCCGTGGGGCCTCGGCCCGCTCTGGTTCCTCCTGAAGCTTGCGGGAACGCTCTTCGTCTTCATCTGGCTGCGCACGACGCTGCCGCGCCTGCGCTACGACCAGCTGATGCGCTTCGGCTGGAAGGTGCTGCTGCCCGCGGCCACGATCAACGCATTGGTCACCGCGCTCCTGGTGGTGTGGCTATGAGCCCGCAGCCGTACTCGTCGCTCAAGGGCTTCGGCGTCACCTTCAAGCAGATCTTCAAGAAGCCGATCACGCAGCAGTATCCGGAGGTCAGGCGCCCGGTCTATCCGCGCTTCCGCGGGCGCCACCGTCTCTGGACGCACGCGAACGGCCTCGAGAAGTGCGTCGGCTGCTCGCTCTGCGCCGCCGCGTGCCCGGCCGACTGCATCCGCGTCGTCCCGGCCGAGAACACGCCCGACAACCGCGTCTCCGCGGGCGAGCGCTACGCGCGCATCTACGAGATCAACATGAGCCGCTGCATCTTCTGCGGCTACTGCGAGCTCGCCTGCCCGTTCGACGCGATCACGCTCGGCAACGAGTTCGAGCTCTCCGAGTACAACCGCGACGACCAGATCTACACGAAGGACATGCTGCTCGCGCCGCCGGTGAAGCGGGTGCCGGTCGCCGACCCGGTGCTCTTCGACACGCCGATTCCCTTCTACAAGACGAGCTCGTGATCCTCGCGGCCTCAGCCGGCAACGTGCTCGTCTGGGCGGTGTGGGTGAGCGCGGGCTTCGCGTGCCTCGCGTCCGGCGTCGCCGTCGTCTCGTTCTCGAACCCGTTCTTCTCGGCGCTCGCGCTGATCGGGAACCTCGGCTCGCTCGCCGTCCTGTACCTGCTGCTCTCGGCGGAGTTCGTCGCGGCGGCGCAGGTGCTCGTCTACGCCGGCGCGGTGATGGTGATGTTCCTCTTCGTGATCGCGTACGTCGGCCCGCGGCAGGAGACGCCGTGGCAGGGCGGGCCGAGCTGGCAGACGGTCGGCGCCGTGCTCGCCGCGGGCGCGATCTTCGTCGAGATCGTCGTCGTGCTCGGCCTCAAGGCCGGCGGCCGCCTCTCGCACACGCACTCCGTGAACGGGACGTTCGGCTCGCCGGGCTGGATCGGCCGCCTCTTCCTCACCGACCACCTGCTCGCCTTCGAGATCACGTCGATCGTGCTGCTCGTCGCGGCGGTCGGCGGCGTCATCCTCGGCGAGCACACCAAGCGGCGCGACGTCGCGGTCGAGGACGCGGCCTGATGCTGTATTCGGGAATGCAGGGGCCGGGAGTCGTCTGGTACGTCGGCATCGCGGGGTTCCTGTTCGGGATCGGCGCGCTCGGCGTGCTCGTGCGGCGCAACCCGCTGATCGTGCTGCTCTCGCTCGAGATCATGCTGAACGGCGCCAACCTCGCCCTGATCGCGTTCGCGCGCAACGCCGGCAACGGCGCGGGCCAGATCTTCGCGCTCGCCGTGATGGCCGTCGCCGCGTCCGAGGTGTGCGTCGGCCTCGGCCTCGTCGTCGCCCTGCACCGCCGGCGCCTGCCGCTCGACGTCGACGCGCTCTCGGAGCTGCGCGGATGACCACCGGGGCGTGGCTCTGCCTGTTCGCGCCGCTCGCGGGCGCCGTCCTCGTCACGCTCGGCGGCACGCGCATCCCGCGCGCCGCCGCGGGCTGGATCTCGACGGCGAGCGTGTTCACCGCCTTCGGCGGCGCCGTCTGGTCGTTCCTCGCCCTGCGCTCGCACGGCAGCGAGCACGGTGTGGTCTCGACCGCCTGGACGTGGCTCGAGAGCGGCAGCTTCAAGGTCGGGCTCTCGGTGCTCGTCGATCCGCTGAGCACGATGATGATGCTCATCGTCACGGGCGTCGGCGGCCTGATCGTCCTCTACTCGATCGGCTACATGGACGGCGACCCCGAGGAGCGGCGCTACTTCGCGTACATGTCGCTCTTCGTCTTCTCGATGCTGCTGCTCGTCCAGGGCGGCAACCTGCTGCTGCTGCTCGCCGGCTGGGGGCTCGTCGGTCTCTCGTCGTATCTGCTGATCGGGTTCTGGCACGAGAAGCCGTCGGCGGTCGCGGCTGCGAAGAAGGCGTTCGTGATGAACGCGTTCGGCGACGCGACGATGGCGCTCGCGTTCTTCGTGCTGATCTTCCATTCGCGCTCGCTCGACTTCGCGACGTCGTTCGCGACGGCGGGCCACCTCTCGTCGACGACCGTGAATCTCGTCGCGCTCGGCCTGCTCGGCGGCGCGGCCGCGAAGTCGGCGCAGATGCCGCTGCACACGTGGCTCCCCGACGCGATGGAGGGCCCGACGCCCGTCAGCGCCCTGATCCACGCGGCGACGATGGTCACCGCCGGCGTCTATCTGATCGCACGCACGCACCCGATCTTCGAGCAGGCGCGCACGGTCGAGCTGATCGGGGCCGGCATGGGCGCGCTGACGCTGCTCGTCGCAGGGCTCGTCGCGCTCGTGCAGACCGACATCAAGCGCGTGATCGCGTACTCGACGATGTCGCAGATCGGCTACATGTTCCTCGGCGCGGGCGTCGGCGCGTACGCGAACGGCATGTTCCACCTGATGACGCACGCCTTCTTCAAGGCGCTGCTCTTCATGGGCGCGGGCCTCGTCATCCACGCGCTCGCGGGCGAGCAGGACATCCGCAAGATGGGCGGTGTCGGGAAGCTGATGCCGTGGACGCGCTGGATGTTCCTCGTCGCGTCGCTCGCGCTCGTCGGCATCTTCCCGTTCGCGGGCTTCTTCTCGAAGGACTCGATCATCGCCGCGACGCTCAACGTCGGCTGGTACGGCTACGTCCTCTGGGGCGCCGCGCTCGCCGGCGCGTTCCTCACCGGCCTCTACACGTTCCGGCTCTACTTCATCGTCTTCCCGGGCGAGCCGAGCGCGTTCGTCGAGGAGCACCACCACGACCACCACGGCCTCGAGGGCCCGTGGACGATGCTCGTGCCGGTCGGGGTGCTGACCGTGCTCTCGGCCGTCGGCGGCTGGATCCAGTTCGCGCCGCGCTGGCATCTCGTCACCGACTGGCTCGACCCGGTGGCGCGCACGCTCGGCGTCGCCGAGCCGACGAGCACGCAGGAGTGGGTCTCGACCGGGCTCGCGCTCGGCCTCGGGCTCGGCGGCATGGCGGTCGCGTACGCGCTCTACGGCAGCAAGCGGCTCGCCG
>Ga0315281_10005913_pt1 | contig 17462 bp, 15 predicted proteins | sample YL17G07_0_MG_FD_204540 | JGI IMG/M metagenome (GOLD analysis project Ga0315281, IMG submission 204540) | Sediment microbial communities from Yellowstone Lake, YNP, Wyoming, USA - YL17G07_0 | ecosystem: Environmental > Aquatic > Freshwater > Lake > Sediment | place: USA: Wyoming | collected...
GCTCTTCCGATCTAGCGCGGTGAGCGGGATCATGGTGGTGCAGTTCGGGCACGACACGATCCCGCGCGGCAAGAAGCGCGCGTCTTCCGGGTTGACCTCGGCCACCACGAGCGGGACGTCGTCGTCCATGCGGAACGCGGCCGAGTTGTCGATCACTCGGGCACCGGCGGCGGCCGCGCGCGGCGCCCACTCGAGCGCGAGCGGATCATCGACGTCGATGATCACAAAATCGAGATCGTCGAAGCATCCATCACGGAGAACTTCACACACGACCTCGCCGCCGGCGAACGGCAACTTGCGACCCTCGGATCGCGGTGACGCGTACGCGCGCAGTTCCGCGACCGGAAAGTCGCGCTCGTCGAGCAACCGGAGCATCTCGCTACCGACGAGACCCGTCGCTCCGACGACGCCCACGTTCACTGCTCCGCCACCCGTGTTGACGATGCTCATCCCGCCGTCTCCAACTCGAAGGAGCGGTGGAGCGCGCGAACCGCGCGCTCCACGTCTTGTTGACGGACGACACACGAAATTCGGATCGTGGAGGTGGAGATCATCTCGATGTTCACGTCTTCCGCAGCCAACGTCTCGAACATCTGCGCGGCAACACCCGGATTCGTGCGCATGCCGGCGCCGACCAGCGACACGCGCCCGATGGCGTCGTCGTAGTTCGCGCCCCCGGCATCGATCTCGACCACGACCTTGGCCACGACGTCGGCCGTTCGCGCGAGCTCGTCCTTGGGAATCGTGAACGAGATGTCGGTATGACCCTCGGTCGACACGTTCTGCTCGATCATGTCGACGTTGACGTTGTCGTCGGCCAGCGCGCGGAACAGCGTGGCCGCGATGCCGGGACGGTCGGGCACGTGGAAGATCGTGACCTTGGCTTCGGAGACGTCGTGGGTGACGCCCGAGATGATCGGTTGCTCCATGTTCGGCTCCTCGCCGGTGACCCAGGTGCCCGGTTCCCACGTGAAGCTCGAGCGCACGTGCACCGGGACCTGGTAGTTGCGGGCGAACTCGACCGAGCGCATCGCGAGCACGCGCCCACCCGTCGCGGCCATCTCCAGCATCTCCTCGTAGGAGATGCGCGCGAGCTTGCGCGCTTCGGGCACGACGCGCGGGTCGGCGGTGTACACGCCGGCGACGTCGGTGTAGATCTCGCACGCTTCCGCACCGAGGGTTGCGGCAAGCGCGACGGCGGTGAGATCAGATGCGCCACGGCCGAGCGTGGTGACGTCGCGAGCGGTGGAGACCCCCTGGAACCCCGCGACCACCGCGATGGCGCCGGCCGCCACCGTCTCCTGGATACGCTCGGCCCGGATCTCCACGATCTTGGCCTTCCGGTGAGCAGTATCGGTCACGATGCCGGCCTGCGAGCCGGTGAACGAGACGGCAGGCTCCCCGAGGTCCATGACGGCCATGCAGAGGAGGGCGGCGGAGATGCGCTCGCCCGCGGTGAGCAGCATGTCCATCTCCCGCTCGGGCGGGTTGGCCGCCACCGCGTGCGCCAGCCGCTCGAGATCGTCGGTGGTCGAACCCATCGCGGAGACGACCACGACGACGTCGTGACCGCCGCGCCGGGTGCGCACGACGTGGTCGGCAACCGCACGGATGCGGTCGGGATCGGCTACCGAAGTGCCGCCGAATTTCTGGACGAGCAGGCTCACGGCGGCTAATCGTACCGGCGGCCCCTTCGACACCCGGCCAGTGATTCTCCGTCTGTAGACTCCCGCGCCGTGCCCAAAGCCACCAAACGGGAACGGCAGCGCCAAAACCGAGAGATCCGCCGTGAGGCCATGCTCGCAGCCGAGCGACGCCGCAAGCGATTCCGCTCCGCGCGCAACATCGGCTTCCTGCTCGTGCCGGTCGTGATCATCTTCGTGATCCTCCAACTCACGTCGGGTGGAGGCAACGATTCGACCGTGGCGGCACAACCGATCACGTGCGTGAACCGCACGCCGGCAACCGCCATAAAGACCCAGTCGTACACCGAGGCTCCGCCGCTCTCCATCGACGTGAAAGGCACCTACTCCACGGTGCTGCACACGAGTTGCGGCGACATCCGCGTGAAGCTCGATCCCAAGCAGGCACCCCAGACGGTGAACAGCTTCCTGTTCCTCGCCAAGAGCGAGTACTACAACAGCACCACGTTCCACCGCATCGTCACCAACTTCGTCGACCAGGGCGGCGACCAGAAGGGCGACGGCACCGGCGGCCCGGGATACAAGCTCCCCGACGAGCCGCCGGCGCGTGGATACCGGGTCGGCGACGTGGCGATGGCAAACAGCGGTCCGGGAACCAGCGGCTCACAGTTCTTCCTCGTGGTGAGCAAGAACGGTACAACGATTCTCAACGGCCAGGGCGCGCCGTACAAGTACTCGATTCTCGGCCACATGGACGCCCACGGCCTCAGGGTGGCGAAGAAGATCAACACGTTCGGGACCACCGCCGAAGCCGGCACTCCCACCCGGAAGATCTACCTCTTCGACGTCGGCATCATCTTCGGCAACCAGTCCACGAGCACCACCACAACGCCAGCCACCACCACGACCGCGCCAGCCACCACCACGACCGCGAAGTAGCCGTCGTCGAGGACTAGGCGGGTAGTCCGGCGATCCTCGCGCCCGACTCGTACATGATCGACGAATCGGTGGCGTAGACGGTCACGTGACCAGCGCCCGCGACGCGCCACGAGCCGTCGGCCTCGCGCACGAGCGCGGTCTCCTCGTCGATGCCCACCAACGTGGCGTTTCGGGGCAGCAGGTCGATGGAGCGCTCGCGGAGATGGTTGGCCGCGGTGCCGTGGTACGGGAACACCGCAAGGTTCTGCACCACGCCGAGGCCCACGGTGTACGCGCCGCCACGCGGATCGACCATGGGATCGCAGAGCACGGTCGCACCGGCACCGGACGCGGCCAGGACTCCACCACCGTTGAGGCACGCGAGCAGCGCCTCGAAGAGACCCGAGCCCTTCAGCACGGATCGCAGGTGAAGCGGGGAGCCGTCGGTGAGGTAGACGAACTTGGCGGCGCGCACGATCTCGGCGATCTTGGGGTCGTTGGCCTCGGCGCGGTGGAGCACGTCGAGCACACGCACGGTGACACCGAGGGGTTCGAAGTGCGCCGTGGCCCGCGCCCCGACGCGCTCCGGGTGCTCGAAGGCGGCCGCCGTCGGCAAGACGACGACCTCGGTTGCCGACGCCGCCGCCACCAACTCGGCGTCGAGGTCGCGACAGCCGGGTCCGAACTCGCCGCCGCCGACCAGCACGAAGACACCCGGCTTGTTCCTGGAAGTCATCGGTGGCGGAGCCTAACCAACCCCTGGCGCTCCACGGGACGAGATCGTAAGTTACCAATCAGTAGGCTTCGGTCTTCGCGGATCGGAGCCCGCTCGAACGGCTCGATCTCGTGGTCCCCGTCGTGAGGGAGAATGACCACATGGCAGACCGACCGTGGTTGATGCGGACCTACTCGGGCCATTCCTCGGCGCGTGCGTCGAACGACCTGTATCGCAACAACCTGGCCGAAGGACAGACGGGACTGTCGGTCGCGTTCGACCTTCCCACCCAGACCGGATACGACCCCGACCACCCGCTCGCGCGCGGCGAGGTCGGCAAGGTCGGCGTGCCCGTTCCGCACCTCGGCGAGATGCGCGTGCTCTTCGACGCGATCCCGCTCGAGGAGATGAACACCTCGATGACGATCAACGCAACCGCGATGTGGCTGTTCGGCATGTACCTCGCGTTGGCCGAGGAGCGCGGAAACGACATCTCCGCACTCGCAGGCACCACACAGAACGACATCGTGAAGGAGTTCCTGGCGCGCGGCACCTACATCTTCGGCCCGCAACCCTCGTGCCGCCTCACCGTCGACCTCATCTGTCACGCGATTCGCCGCGTGCCGAGGTGGAATCCGATCAACGTGTGCTCGTACCACCTGCAGGAAGCCGGCGCGACGCCGGTCGAGGAGGTCGCGTACGCGCTGGCGACGGCGGTTGCCGTGCTCGACGCCGTGCGCGAGTCCGGTCAGGTCAGTAGCGACGATCTCCCCGAAGTCGTCGGACGGGTGTCCTTCTTCGTGAACTCGGGCATCCGCTTCGTCGAGGAGATGTGCAAGGTTCGGGCATTCAGCCGGCTCTGGGAGCGCATCGCGGCCGAGCGCTACGGCGTGACCGACGACCGATTGCGCCGTTTCCGTTTCGGCGTGCAGGTGAACTCGCTCGGGCTCACCGAGGCGCAGCCCGAGAACAACGTACAGCGAATCGTGCTCGAAGCCCTCGGCGTGACGTTGTCGAAGGATGCACGCGCACGCGCCATCCAGCTCCCTGCCTGGAACGAGGCGCTGGGGCTGCCGCGTCCGTGGGACCAGAAGTGGTCCCTGCGCATTCAGCAGGTCCTGGCATTCGAGACCGATCTCCTCGAATACGACGACCTGTTCGCGGGCTCCCGAGTCGTGGAGGCCAAGACGGCAGAGCTGGAGCAGGCCGCCGATGCCGAGCTCGCCTGGGTGATCGAAGGTGGCGGCGCGTTCGCGATGATCGACGCGATGAAGCAGCGGCTCGTACAGAGCAATGCCGATCGCGTGCAGCGCATCGAAGCCGGGGAGATCCCCGTGGTCGGGGTCAACCGCTTCGCCGAAACGGTCGATTCCTCCCTCATGGCAGGGCTCGACGACGAATCTCGCTTCCTCAGCGTCGACGACAGGGCCGAGCACGAACAGCTCGAAGGCCTCGATCGCTGGCGCGCCGCGCGTGATCGCAGGGCGGTCGCCTGCTCACTCGACCTCCTCCGAAGCGCGGCGGGAACCACCGAAAACCTCGTCCCGGCGACCATTGCGCTCGCGCGGGCCGGTGGAACCGTCGGCGAATGGGCCGGGGCTCTACGAGAGGTGTTCGGCGAGTACCGCGCTCCGACCGGAGTGCTGGGTGTGCGCACCTGCACCGGCCCTGGGATGCAGGAGGCGCGAGCGCGGGTTCGGGCAACGGCTCGCGTGCTCGGTCACCCGATTCGCATGTTGGTCGGCAAGCCGGGGCTCGACGGGCATTCGAACGGCGCGGAGCAGATCGCGGTCGCGGCACGCGACGCCGGCATGGAAGTGATCTACCCGGGCATCCGGCTCGCTCCCGCGCAGATCGCGGCGGCGGCACGCGACGAAGACGTCGATCTCGTCGGCCTGTCCGTGCTGTCGGGTTCGCACCGCGAGCTGGTACCCGAGACGATGCGACTGCTGCGTGAGGCCGGCGTCGACGCCCCCGTCGTCGTCGGCGGCATGATCCCCGAATCAGACCGGGCCGCACTGGCTGCCGCAGGTGTGGCGCGCGTCTACGGCCCGAAGGACTTTCGCGTGACCGAGATCATCGGGGAGCTCGCCGATCTGGCCGCGACGCGCGCCGGTCGATGAACGAACCCCCCGTCCGCCGCGGATTCCAGTGGGGCGTCGTGGTCTGTGCGGTGCTCGCCGTCCTCGGCGTCGTGGCGGCGGTGGCGGCGGTTTCGCTCGACGAAGCGCTGCTGGCGGTGGTGGCCGCGGTAGGGGGCGTCGGCGCCGCCGGGGTGGGCGCACTGCTCGACGTACGCCGGATTCGCGCCGAGCAGTCACTGCTCGAGACGCGCGCTCAGACCCGTAGCCTGCACCGCCAACTCAGGGCCGCCGAAGCCGAGGCCGGAGAGGGCGCGCGCGCTGACGATGCACCCGACGGCGCCGACTGGGAGATCGACCGCGTCACCGGTCTCATCCGCGAACGTCATCTGCCAGTGGTACTGCAACAGGTCGTAGCGGCGGCCCGACGCAATGTGCGGCCCGTGTCGGTCGTGTTCTGGGAAGTCGACGGACTCGGAGCAACGTCAGCCACCGCGCTCGACCAGGCGCTCACCGCGCTCGCCGCCGTCGCGTGGCGTACCTTGCGCGAAAGCGACACGATCTTCCAACTCGGCGACGAAGCCGCCCTCGCCGTGCTGGCGGACACCACCGAACCGGGCGCGATGATCGTCGCCGAGCGCGTTCGCGAGGGGCTCCGGGCGAGCCCGATCGGTGACTCGCTCACGGTGTCGGCCGGAATCGCCTGTTATCCGCTCCACGCGCTCGACCCACTCCAGTTGGTGGCGCGTGCCGCACAGGCACTCGAGGTCGCACGGGCACACGGCTTCGTGCGCGACCATGTCGCGATCGCCGTGACGGAGCCGTAAATCGAGCTCAGGCCTTCGCGCCGGAGTAGAGATTCGCGATTTCGGCGGCATACTTGGCGAGGATCCGACGCCGCTTGAGCTTCATGGTGGGCGTCAGCTCCTCGGAGTCGGGCAGCCACTCGTGACCGAGCACCGTGAACCGACGGATCTCCTCGGCGCGGGAGAAGTGGCCGTTGACCTCGTCGATCTCTCGCGCAACTTCGGCCAACACTTCCGGGAGTGTCGCGAGTTCCGGGAGGGTCGCCGTCGGAATCCCGTGCTGAGCGGCCCATGCCGGCGCGAGGTCGGGATCGAGCACCAGCAACGCGACGATGTACGGCTCGCCGTCGCCGATCGCGCAGGCCTGGCCGATCAGGGGCTGAGCCTCGAGCGCGGCCTCGAGATTCGCCGGTGAGATGTTCTTGCCGCCGGCGGAGATGATGAGCTCCTTCTTGCGGTCGACGATTCGGAGATAGCCGTCGGCGTCGATCTCGCCGACGTCACCCGTGTGGAGCCAGCCGTCGGCGTCGAGCGCTTCGGCGGTCTTCTCCGGATCGTCCAGATAGCCCCGGAACACGTTGCCGCCGCGACACAGCACCTCGCCGTCGTCGCCGAGGCGAAGCACGAGACCGGGAATGGCGCGCCCGACCGTGCCGAGTCGAACTCGTTCGGCCTCCCAGGTGAGTGGACCCGACGACTCGGAGAGCCCGTACATCTCGGACAACGGCAGCCCCAGCGAACGGAAGAACTTGAGGATCTCGACGGGGATCGGCGCGGCCGCCGTGACCGCGACGCGCACCGCGTCGAGTCCGAGAAGCTGCCGCGCGGGCCGGAGCAGGGCGGCATCGACCGCCTCGAACTCACGCAAGAGATCCCGCGCGGGTTCGTCGCCACGGGCGCGCGCCGCGGCAACGTCGAACCCGATCCCCAACGCCCGGTCGAATTCTTGTTCCCGGGCAGGATCGGCCGACAGCACCGCGCGAACCGCACTGTGGATCTTCTCGTAGGTGCGCGGCACGCCGAAGAGCATCTCGGGCTCGGTTTCCCGAAGGTATGTCGCGAGCAAGTGCAGATCAGGACACGTCGTGACCTCGTAACCAAGGGCGATGCCGGAGTAGTGGGTCACCACCCGTTCTGCGATGTGCGCCATCGGCAGATAGGAGACGAGCCGGAATCCCTCGGGCGAAAAGCTGATCGCAAGACGGAGGCTCTCGATCGTCCAACAGATGTTCGCGTGGTCGAGCAGCACACCTTTCGGATCGCCGGTCGTCCCCGACGTGTAGATAACGGTGACGAAGTCGTCGGGCGCCGCGATGTGGGCGCTGCTCTCGAGGTCGACGGGAGATGCGTCGAGGAGTTCCGGCCAATGGATGGTTCCGTTCGGCGCGTCGCCGAGCACGACGATCGAGCGCAGATCGGGCAACGAACTGCGGACTGCCAACACGTGATCGAGAAGCTCCCCGCCCTCGACGATGGCGACCTCGGCGCCACAGTGCCCCGCGATGTGACGAATCTGATCGGGCGACGACGAGTTGTAGATCGAGATCGGCGTGCCGCCGACGAGGAGGGTGGCGAGGTCGGCGACGTGGAACTCGGGTCGGTTGTGCACGAGCAATGCCACCCGAGAGCCGTGACCGACCCCGAGCGCGCGAAGCGCCGCCGCGACCCTCGCGGCGCGGTCGGCGTACTCGGCGAAGCTGAGGGTCAGATAGCTCTCGCCCTCCTTCCAACGGAGGGCGACCGCGTCGGGGCGGGCGGCCAGGGTGTCGAGGAAGCGGAGGGGAATCGTCTGGCCGGCAATTCGGTCGGCGAGATCGCGATTCGTGGTCGGCACCGCCGCCAGGCTAACTGCGCCCGGGTGTCCGGTCCGGCCGTCGTTCCGCCCGGTTGAGGCCAAGTTATTCACAGACTCTGGTGGAGAACTGCGCGCAGATAGGTGGAAAAGTCGTTCCGGATGGGGAATACTGGGGCCGGGTTCGTCCCGAGGAGCTCGTTGGGGCGCTGCGCATGCGGCATTCTCTGCACCGACACTCCTCGGGACGATCCGCGAGGAGACCCGGCGGCCCTCAACACCGGTGCCGTGCCCGCCGATGTATCCACCATGTCCGCCCGGTCAAGGCTTCGCGCGCTGCGGCGGTCCGGGAGCGCCGGCATCGTCGTGTTCGCGCTTGCTCTCGGGATCGCGCTACCCGCGAGCGGCGCGACGGTGCCGGCGCCGCGACCCGACCCCGCCGCCTACCGCGAACTGGCAAACCAGATCATCCACGACGCCAACCGCGTGAGGGAGATCACGTCGCAAATCGACGCGGCAGTTGCGCGAATTGCCGACCTGCAGGAGCAGATCGCGAGAACCCGGCAGCAACTCGACTCGACCCGATCAGAGATCGAGCGGCACCGGGAAGCCATTCGCAAGCGCGCGGCGTTGATCTACACGCACGCTCGATCACCGCAAGTCGTGCTCACCATCGCGCGCATCGAAGACGTCTCGACCGGAACGCAGTATGCGGAGTCGGCAACGATCTCCGACGTTGCCGCGGTCGAGAAGTTGACACGTATCGCCGAGACGATCGACCGGCACCGGGTCGAGCTCGAGTCCGAGCACGACGACCAGACCCAGCAGCGCGACTCCCTGCAGCGCGCCAAGACTCTGCTCGGTACGACCACCATCGAGCAGCGCAAGCTGCTCGACCGGCTGGTCACCGTGACGATCATGGGCAAGTCCGCGGTGACGAGCGAGCAGATCACCGCCTGGTTCGAATCCCGGAGCACGCACTACCAGCTTGTCCGCGGCACGACGATCGCCGATCTGGCAACGCTCTTCGTCGAGGAGGGCATTGCCGAGCACGTCCGCGGAGATGTCGCGTTCGCGCAGGCCGTGTTGGAAACCGGATGGTTCGCCCACGCGCTCGACAGCAACTTCGGGGGTATCGGCGCGTGCGACGAGTGCACGGGAGAAATTCCGTTCCCCACACCACGCGACGGCGTGCGCGGCCAAATCCAGATGTTGCGCAACTACGCCGATCCCGCGTCGCGAGCAGAAAACCTCGCCAACCCGCCCGCGCCAGGGATCTACGGATCCGATCCGATCGCCGCAGCAACCTCGTACGACACGTTCTTCGCCAAGGGTCGCGTGCCCACGTGGAATCTCATGGGGAACGGCAACTGGGCCACATCTACCGAGTACTCGGTCAAGGTGCTCAGCCTCTACTTCGACATGGTTGCCTTCGCCGCGGGACACACCTGACCCACGCTCCTGGACGGTGATGGGTGACCGCGCCTATCACCCGGCGTGCGGAGCGTTCCCCGGCTCAGAAGAGCCTGGTGAAACAGCGGGCGTCGATCGGTCCGAGCACGAGGTCGCGATAGATCCCCTGGATCATCGTGCGACAATGCTCCGACCACGCGAGCGCTTCGGGCGCGCTGATGCGCCGCATCACCTGCGTGTAGCCACCTTCGAACACGCGGTACTCTGCCCACGCGCCCGGATAGTCCTTCCCGCACGCGACCTCGACACACGGCACCTTTGGTGCGTCGGCGAAGTAGCGCACGCGATTCGTGTGCGTGTGGCCTGCGAAATAACCGGCGATGTTGGCGCGACGACCGAACACGTCGATCAGCGCGACGCTCTCCTCTCGCGCGATCACGTAGTTCGGATCGACGGGATCGTTCGTGTCGACGTTCCAGACCGGGTGATGGCCGAACACGAGCACCGGCGTCATGGTCGACGCCGCGAGCGCGTCGAGCCAGTCGACCTGCTCGGCCGGTAACGCGCCGCCGACACTTCCCGGCGCCGTGGTGTCGAGCACGGCCAGCATGACACCCGCGAGCTCGACCGCATACGGCGCTCCCTCGGCGGCGAGGTTCGGATCGGCCATCGCGTCGTGGTTGCCCCGCACGTGGTGCAGGCGCGGACCCAGCACGCCGTAGGTGGAGAGGAAGGCGTCGTACTGCTCGGGGAGCCCACAGTCGGTGAGGTCGCCCTTGACCACGACGGCATCGGGGTCGAGCTGCGTGATCTCGGCGACTGCCGCGCGGCCCATCACGACGGGGTAGGGAGTGTCTCCGGGCCCGACCCCGAGAATGGGACCGATCGAGTCGGTCGCGGCGTCGCCGGTTCGTCCACATTCGGTCTCCCCGAAGTGGACGTCGTTGGCCGTCGCGATCGTCGCCAGCAGCTCCCCCGGCGGCTGCACGAGCGTGCGCACACGCGACGGCAACCAATCGGTGACCATGGCGCCGTCGACCGCGAGTGGGTATTCGGTATCGGCAGCGAGTCCCTCGACGCGCGCGACGTGGAACGGCCCAACGGTTTCGACTTCACGATCGCCGACACGCGTGGTGACGACGCGTTCTGGTTCGCTCGTGAACGTGACGGTGACCTCGTTCGGCCCGACGCTCATGAGCTCCGCGTTCGCCGGACCGGCCGAACTGGTCACCGATCAGGCGCGGATACGGCGCCCGATGCGAGCCGAGAGCCGCCACGGGCCTCGCTGCAATCGCGATCGCCGCGACGCCAACCGAGCCGAGCGCACCCACTCATGAAGCGTGTTGTCGGGCGTGGGCTCGACCGCCGCCGTTTGCAGCACGCTCACCGCGGCGATGATCGCGGCCACCTCCTGCGGCGTGGCATCGGGGCTGATCGAACGAAGATGTGTCGCCATTTCAGAGGGGCACGTTGCCGTGCTTGCGAGATGGGAGTTGCTCGCGCTTCGTGCGCAACATGGCGAGCGATCGGGTCAACACCCGCCGCGTCTCGCGGGGATCGATGACGTCGTCCACGTAGCCGCGCTCGGCCGCGATGTACGGGTTGGCGAACCGTTCGGTGTACTCCTCGATGAGCTCGGCCCGCTTCGCCTCGGGGTCGTCGGCCGTCTCGAGCTCCTTGCGGAAGATGAGGTTCACCGCACCGGGAGCTCCCATCACCGCGACCTCGGCCGACGGCCAGGCAAACGCGAGATCGGCGCCGATCGACTTGGAGTTCATCACCACGTACGCGCCGCCGTATGCCTTGCGCGTGATGATCTGGATGCGCGGCACCGTGGCCTCGCAGTACGCGTACAGCAGCTTGGCGCCGTGGCGGATGATGCCGCCGTACTCCTGGTCGGTACCCGGCAGGAAGCCGGGCACGTCGACGAACGTGACGAGCGGAACGTTGAACGCGTCGCACGTGCGCACGAATCGAGCGGCCTTCTCGGAGGCGTCGATGTCGAGGGTTCCCGCGAGCACCGACGGCTGGTTGCCGACGATACCGACGACGTGGCCGTCGACGCGGGCAAAGCCGCACACGATGTTCATCGCCCAGAGGGCGTTCACCTCGAAGAAGTCGCCGTCGTCGACGACCTCGGCGATGACCTTCTTGATGTCGTAGGGCTTGTTGGGCGCGTCGGGAATGAGGTCGATGATCCCGTCGCACGCGCGGTCGGGATCGTCGGAGGGCTCGAAGTAGGGCGGGTCCTCGAGGTTGTTCGCGGGCAGGAACGACAGCAGGTAGCGCACCTGCGCGAGCGCGGTCTGCTCGTCGTCGTAGACGAACGCCGCGACTCCCGACTTCGCCGCGTGCGTGAGCGCGCCGCCGAGTTGCTCCTGGGTCACGTCCTCGCCGGTGACGGTTTTCACGACATCGGGCCCGGTGATGAACATGTGTGAACTGCCCTTGACCATCACCACGAAATCGGTGAGCGCGGGCGAATACACCGCTCCTCCGGCGCACGGACCGAGGATGACGCTGATCTGGGGGATCACGCCCGACGCCCTCACGTTGCGCGAGAAGATTCCTCCGTACGCGTCGAGCGAGACCACACCTTCCTGAATACGCGCACCGGCGCCGTCGTTCAGCCCCACGACCGGGGCGCCGACCGATTCGGCGAGGTCCATCACCTTGTGGATCTTCTGGGCGAACACCTCGCCGAGCGCCCCGCCGAACACCGTGAAGTCCTGGCTAAAGACGAACACCTTGCGCCCGTCGACCTCGCCCCATCCGGTGACGACACCGTCGGTCAGTGGACGGGTGTTCTCGATGCCGAACCCGTACGCGCGGTGGCGCGCGAGCATGTCGAGTTCCACGAACGTGCCGGGGTCGAGGAGCAGGTCGATGCGCTCACGCGCGGTGAGCTTGCCGCGCTGGTGCTGGCGCTCGACCGCCGCCGCGCTGCCCGCGTGTAACGCCTGCTCCCGCAGTTCCCCAAGTTGGACGAGGCGCTCCTCGATCGGATGCGGCGTCGCCGCGTTGGGCGGCGCTTCGTCGCCGTGCAGCGCCTCCGCCTCGGCGGTCTTCTGGATGTCTTCTGCTTCAGCCGCAGCCATTGTCTCGCTCTCGGTCGTCTGGCACTCGATCGTTCGCCTCGGGGCACGCCGGCCCCGGTTCGCTGCGCCGCAGGGTACCTGCGAACGAGGACGCGCGGCCTAGCCCGGTTCTTCGACCAACTCGATGAGCGTGCCGAAGGCGCCCTTGGGATGCACGAAGGCGACGGTCGTGCCACGGCTGCCAGGGCGCGGTTCCTCGTCGATCACCTGGAAGCCCTGGGCTTTGAGCCGATCGAGCGCCTCGGCGCACGACGCGACGCGGTAGCCCACGTGGTGGAGGCCCTCACCCTTGCGTTCGAGGTACTTCGCCACCGTCGAGTCGGCGCGGACCGGCGTGAGGAGTTGCACGTAGGAGTCGGCGACCCGCAGGAGCGCTTCCTCCACGCCGTCTCGCTCGACGACCTCGCGGTGCTCGACCTCCACGCCGTACGCGCGCTGGTAGTAGTCGATGGCGGCCTCGAGGTCGTTGACCGCGATGGCCACGTGATCGATCTCCGTCAGCATGCCCACCTCCGTTGGCATCGCGTCGGTCCGGCGCTCAGGCGCGTCGGCGAAAGAGCGTGATCTTGTCGAGCAGGCGCTCACGCATCTCGGGATTCGTCACGCCCAGCCCCTCCTCGGGCGCGAGGACGAGCACGCCGAGCTTGCCTTCGTGTGCATTGGCATGCACCTGCGCGACCGCTTCTCCCGCGCTCTCGAAAGGAAACACCGCCGACAACACCGGATGGATCTTGCCCTCGCAGACGAGCTTGTTCGCCTCCCACGCCTCGCGGTAGTTGGCGAGGTGGCAACCCTTCAGCGTCTTCTGATTCATCCAGAGGTACCGGTTGTCGTACTCGAGCAAGAAGCCCGTGGTTGCCGCGCACGTGATGATCGTTCCGCCTCGCGCGCACACGAACACCGATGCGCCCATCGTGTTCCGGCCGGGATGCTCGAAGACGATGTCGGGGTCGGTGCCCGCGAGCTCCCGAATGCGCTTCCCCAGCCGTCGCCACTCCGCGGGGTTCTGGGTAAACTCGTCGCTCCAGAACTGGAAGTTCTCTTCTTTGCGATCGATGACGTGCTCGACACCCATCTCCCGCACGAGGGCGGCGCGCTCGGGGCTCGAGACGACTGCCACCGGCGTACCCCCGCCGTTGAGCACGTACTGGCACGCGTACGCGCCGATGCCGCTGCCCGCGCCCCAGATGAGCACGGTCTGGCCCTGCGTCATCCGCGAGCCGTTCGGGCTCACGAGCATCCGGTAGCTGGTGGAGTTGGTGAGCGCGTTGACCGCGGCTTCTTCCCAGGTGAGATGCGCGGGCTTGGGCAGGAGCTGACTCGCTTTGACGAGCGCGAGCTCGCCGAGACCGCCGAAGTTCGTCTCGTATCCCCAGATGCGCTGATTCGTCGCGAGCATCGAGTCGTCGTGAGCGGACGGATCCTGGTCGTCGACGTGTTGGGAATGCACGGTGACCGCGTCGCCCGGCTTCCACAACCGCACGGCGGAACCGACGCGCAACACCACGCCGGCGGCGTCGCTTCCGACGATGTGGTACGGGAGATCGTGACGGGCGCCCCACACGCTCTCCTTGCCGAGGCGAGACAAGAACGGGAACGTGGGCATCGGCTCGAAGATCGCCGTCCACACCGTGTTGAAGTTGACCGAGGACGCCATCACCGCGACGAGGGCCTCGTCGGGAGCCAGTTCGGGCAACGCGACCTCGTCGATGTGGATCGACGTACGCGGGTCCTTCTCCGCCGACGGGAGACTGCCGAACATCTCCTGCTCGTCGGCGCGCACCACCGCGGCGCGGAACGACTCGGGGATCTCGAGTGCGGCGAACTCGGCGGCCGGAACACCCTCGACGATCGCGCTGCGGATGGCCTCAATCTGCGTCATGGTTACAGGAAGGTAGTTCGTCCCAGGAGGGCGGATACCATCCAACTTCACCACCCCGCCTCGACCAACCCGTCCTGCCCCGCCCCGGAGGCCAGAAATGCCCGGCTCGGTCATCGTCTCGTCGGCTCGCACCCCGATCGGCAAGCTTTCGGGCTCGCTCGCAACCCTTCCCGCCACCGACCTCGGCGGCCATGCGATCCGGGCCGCCCTGGCACGCGCCGGAATATCCGGCGACCAGGTCGACTACGTGCTCATGGGCCAGGTGCTCCAGGCCGGTGCCGGCCAGATGCCGGCTCGGCAGTCGGCCGTGAAGGGCGGGGTCCCGATGTCGGTACCCTCGATGACCGTGAACAAGGTCTGCCTCTCGGGCATCGACGCGATCTACCTCGCCGACCAGATGATCCAGGCCGGCGACGCCGAGATCGTGATCGCGGGCGGAATGGAGTCGATGACCCGCGCGCCGTACCTCCTCCCGAATGCGCGCGAGGGCTACCGCATGGACCACGGCCAGCTCGTCGACTCGATGATCGGCGACGGCCTGTGGTGCGCGTTCGACGCGATGCACATGGGCGCGGCGACGGAGCGTTACAACGGCGAACGCGGAGGCATCACCCGCGCGATGCAGGACGAGTTCGCGGCGCGGAGCCACGAGCGTGCGGCTGCCGCGATGAAAGACGGGAAGCTCGCGGAGGAAATCGAGCCCGTCGAGATCCCGCAGCGCCGCGGCGACCCCGTGCTCGTCGACACCGACGAAGGTGTGCGTCCCGGCACCACGCCGGAATCCCTCGGCGCGTTGCGGGCGGCGTTCGCGCCCGACGGCACGATCACCGCAGGAAACGCGTCGCAGATCTCCGACGGCGCGGCCGCGGTGGTGGTCATGAGTGCCGAGAAGGCCGACCGGCTCGGGATCATCCCCCTCGCCGAACTCGTGAGCTACGGCATGGTGGCCGGTCCCGACCCGTCGCTGCTCACCCAGCCCTCACGCGCGATCGTGCGCGCGCTCGACAAGATCGGAAAGCAGGTCGGCGACCTCGACCTCATCGAGATCAACGAGGCGTTTGCCGCCGTCGCGATCGCGTCGATGCACGACCTCGGCGTATCCGACGACATCGTCAATGTGAACGGCGGGGCGATCGCGTTCGGACACCCCGTCGGCGCGTCAGGCACGCGCGTCGTGCTCACACTCGTCAACGAGCTACGTCGACGCGGCGGTGGGCTGGGTGCCGCGTCGCTCTGCGGCGGAGGCGGCCAGGGCGAGGCCGCCGTCGTGCGGGTCCCGTAGCGAGCAACCGGAGCGTCACGAGCTCGATGGAGCCTTATCCCCCTCCCCCGCCGCGCCGCGTGGGCCCGACCGGACCGCGTGCCGCGTTCCTCCCGCGGCTCGCCGGCTGGATCATCGACGGCGTGATCATCGGCATCGTGAACCGCGCCGTCGACTCCTTCACGACCGCCGGCATCGGCGTGATGCTCGGGTTCGTCGTGCAACTGGCGTACTCCGTGTACTTCATCGCCAGCGGCAGCGGCCAGACGCCCGGCATGCGAATCATGAACATCCGGGCGATCGACGCGACCACGGGAGGACGCGTCGATCCCGGCCGCGCCATCGCGCGTTCGCTGATAAGCATCGTGTCCGGGACGGTGTTCGTGCTCGGCTACCTCTGGATGCTCTGGGATCCCGAACGCCAGACGTGGCACGACAAGGTGGCCGGCACCTATGTGGTGCCCACCGCCGACTTCCCCGTGGAAGCCTGGCCGGGCTGATGCCGCGGTCAGTCGACGACGAGGCGGCGGCCTTCGAGCGCGCGGCCGAGCGTGACCTCGTCGGCATATTCGAGGTCACCGCCGACCGGTAGCCCGCTCGCGATACGCGTGACCCGCACGTCGAACTCCTTGAGCGCGCGCGCCACGAACATCGCGGTGGCGTCTCCCTCGATGTCGGGATTCGTGGCGAGGATCACCTCGACGACGCCTTCGCTGGCGACGCGCTGCAAGAGCTCCTTGATCCGCAGTTTCTCGGGACCGATCCCCTGGATCGGCGAGATCGCACCCTGGAGAACGTGGTAGCGACCCCCGAATTCATGGGTGCGTTCGAGAGCGACGATGTCGCGCGGATCCTGCACGACACAGATGAGCGTGGGATCACGACGGTCGTCGAGACAGAACGTGCACGTCTCGCCTTCGCTGATGTTGAAGCAGTGCCGGCACCACGTGATGCGTTCCTTCGCTTCGGTGATCGAACGCGCCAGGCGCCGCGCGTCTTCGGGCGCGGCCTGGAGGAGGTAGAACGCGATCCGTTGCGCGGACTTCGGGCCGATGCCGGGAAGTCGACCCAGCTCGTCGATGAGCGCCTGGACCGGCGCGGCGTACGGACTGCTCACGGGCGCGACAGGTGTCGATCAGCCGAGCAGGTTGCCGAGGCCGCCGAGGTCGATGTCGCCGGTGACACCGCCCATCTTGTCGGCTGCGAGCTCCTGGGCGCGACGCAGACCGTCGCCAACCGCCGCCAGAACAAGGTCTTCGAGCATCTCGACGTCGTCGGGATCGACCACATCCCGCGAGATCCGCACCGATTGCACGTCACCACTGCCGGTGACGACAACCTTGACCATCCCGCCTCCCGCCGAACCCTCGACGGTGGCGAGTGCAAGTGCGTCCTGCGCGGCGGCCATGTCGGCCTGCATCTTCTGCACCTGCTTCATCATCTGGTTGAGTTGCTTCTGATTCGACACAGTTGCTCCTGGTGGGTTCTCGGCTGCACCCGGTCAGATGCGCGGACGCTCTTCGACGACGGTGGCATCGAGACGTTTGGCGATGGCGCTCACCGAATCTACCGTCACACCACCCGCGTCGGCGTCGACGAGCTCATCGAAGTCGATCGACTCCTCGTCTTCGGTGGGATCGTCGCCCGATGCCCGCCCCGTGCGCGACGACGCGCCTCCCGCGTCCGATTGGAACCACTCGTGGGGCACGAGCTTGAACATCATCCGGCGCCCGATGCGCGCGGCGAGCGCCTCGCGGATGGTTTCGGCTTCTCGCTGGAATCGCTGCTTGGCGTTGGCCAGCAGTCCTTGCGGCACCCCGAAGGTGATCACGTTCTCGTCGATCGACAACGGC
>Ga0315281_10005915_pt1 | contig 17459 bp, 36 predicted proteins | sample YL17G07_0_MG_FD_204540 | JGI IMG/M metagenome (GOLD analysis project Ga0315281, IMG submission 204540) | Sediment microbial communities from Yellowstone Lake, YNP, Wyoming, USA - YL17G07_0 | ecosystem: Environmental > Aquatic > Freshwater > Lake > Sediment | place: USA: Wyoming | collected...
GCAGATCAACTGCCGCGCGATGGGGCACACCGTCGCGGCCCACACCACGATGAACCCGATGGTTCTGTTCATGGACGGCATGGGCGTGCCGAATGGTGGCGTCGGCGGCTACCCGCCCGTCAGCCCCAAGTCCGCGGACTGGAAGGCGTGGAAGGCGACCCTTGCCAATCAGAAGTCCACGCTTCGGTTTCGCATGCCGTTCATGACACCGGCCGAGATCCACGCCGAACTCGCTGAGCCTCTCGGCGTTGCATGACCTCCGAGCTGAAGGGGATCTTCATGCCGGTGAGCGCGCCGGTCGGCGGGCCGGTTGATGCGACCCTGCGTACGGATCCATGGGCGCGCACGATCGCGCCCGCGAGCGCAGAACAGTTCGCCCGCAATCGAGTCGAGCTGGTTGCCTCCGGCATGAAGGACTCGGCTATCCGAACGAACATCCCAGGCTCCGGCGAGTTGGCCAGGCAGGCGGCCGTGCTCCGAGGATGGCTGCTGAATGGCCCCCAGGCACTGTCGGCCGCCGACATCGGGGTCGTTCGCGCCGCGCTCGTGATGCAGATTACCGAGCTGATCGATCCGCTGGAGACGCCGACCATGCGCGCCGAGCGCGCCAGTTACTTGCGTCAGCTCGACGGCGAGCTGTTGCTGCTACAGACCCAGCGCGGGTAAGCTGTGGCATGGAACGCCAAACGGTTACCTGCTTGCATTGTCCCGCCAGCGGCATTGTCGAGGCGCCCGTCTCGACGCGCGGCTTGTTGCCGTCGGAGTGGATGTGGTGGACACGTCGAGCAGAAGGGCTTGGCGCCGCGCCATGCTGCCCAGCGTGCTGGTCGAAGCTGTCGCCGGACCGCAACCTACGTCGCATAGGCGGGCCGCTTGGCCGAGCTGCGCGCGGCGGCACGCGCGGTTGACAAACGGTGCTGGTTTCATAGGATGACCAGATGGCTGAGAAGATCACGCGAAGATTATTCGTGACTGCCGCGGCGCTCGTGTCCTCGCTCCGCCACGTCGCCAGCGCCATTGAGAGCCTGGCCCCGCGTACCCCGTCTCCTCCGCAGAAGCCGGAGCACTTTGTGGTGGGCTACGTAGCCACCACGGTCTTCATCGACGGCAGCTCCGAAACGTCGCAAGGGCAGCTCGCGTGCAAGGTCAACGTGATGACGCTGGAAGTCACTCAGCTTGCCGACAATCACCGCGTCATCGCCCGTACCGAGCCCGTTTCCAAAGAAGAACAGCGCGCGCGGCGCGTGCTCATAAAAAATGATGATGAACTCGCGCGGCCGGATGTCGGCAGCGTCGATGCTCAGTTGTTTGATGATCTTATGAAGCCCGTTCTTGAGGACTCGTTGGAGATCATTCGCAGGGGGAACCTCGCCGAAGGCGCATGATCGTCGAGGCTGATCGTGAGAGTCATCATTGCTGGTAGTCGGCGCTACGAGGACTACGCCGAGCTGGTCGCGGGCATCGAGGCTTCCGGCTTCGACGTGACCGAGGTCGTGAGCGGTGGAGCGAGGGGCGCCGATGCGCTGGGTGAGCGCTGGGCCCAGGAGCGCGACATCCCGATCAAGCGTTTCGATGCCGACTGGGACGGGCTCGGTAAGCGCGCCGGGGCCGCCCGAAACGGAGAGATGGCCGCCTATGCCGAGGCGCTGATTGCGTTCCCGCTTGCCGACTCGCGCGGCACCGCGATCATGATCGAGCAGGCCACCAAGGCAGGCTTGCTGGTGTACGTCCACACGGCCCGACACCGGTGTCACGCCAACGGGTGCCAGGCAGACGATTGCCACCCCGAGCTGCCGTTCTGTCGGCGGCACACCGGGATGCTGCCCCAATGGCTGCGCAAGGCCCTGTGGAGCGGCCGCAGGCTCGATGGCCGGTGCGGAGCCTGTGCCGATGCCGAGTCCATGCCTCTCGACGCCCGGCACCGTGCGGTGCCAGAGTGGCCAGTTCACTTCAACCTGGCTGTGGCCATCGCGCTCACGGCCGAGTTCGGCGACTGCGGAGCCCCGCCTGAGCTGCATGACGACCAGGGCTTCTGCTGGGGGTGCGGCGTGGCCGCGGCCGCCGACACCTATCGAATGGCACTGGTAGAGCTGGCTAAACATACCATGTAGTACATGGCAATGTAGTGCAAAGCCGTGTATAGCCTCGCCATAGGATAGGCTCAGGTGCGTTGGCATGTGGTTGATTTTGAGCGGCATGGCTGTGGCACTCGTGTCGGCAATGCGCCGAGATAGCCGCCTGACGCTTGCCCGACATGCTCCGTCCACCATCTACGATGGTCGGGACGAGTGGCGTCGCGCGCGACTGGCGTTGGCCTCCTATCGGAGCAAGGCGGCATGACGTTTCTCTCCGCGCTGGAAGAACGTGGCCGAGCACTGGCGCGGCGATACAGCGAGATTCGATCGATCGTCGCGAGCGCCGAGGCCGTGTTGCCCAACGATCCGGGCGTGACCAACGGCATCCGTGTTCCGTTCAGCATCCGCGACCGCCTGACGGAAGTGCAAAGCCGTCATGGCATCGCCACCACTCGCGACACAATCTACAAGTGCATGATGCTCGGCCTCGTGACGCTCGAACGCCTGGAGCCAGCGTCCGCACATGTGACGCCTCAGCGTCACCGCGCTCCAGGATCGTACAGAGTTCTGAGCGAGGCCGACGTATCGAGGATCCGCGATGAAGGATACAGTGACGGCCTATGATGGCTGCGCGCATTCCGATCGCGACTACCGAGCGCGGAACGCCTGTCTATTCGATGGACGGCGAGCTGCCGGACAACCTGCTGCCTCGGCCAGCCACGAGGACCAGGGGCATTGGAGCGCCCGCTCCAGAGGGTCCGCTCGCGAAGTGGCTCGCTGAGCGATACCCGGCGCCGTGCTGCGTGATCATCCGATGGCGCAAGTACAGCCGCATCCTCAAGCTTTCCGAGCGCGGCGACATCATCACGGTGTCGGCCCGTTCGATCCGTATCGAGGATCGCAGGCGCCTTGTCGAGGCCGGACTCTTGAGCAAGACCTGATTCGCGGGCACTCTGGTTGCCGGAGGCGACATGAAAGTTCTGATCCACGTGTGTGCCATGGACGAGGAGCACGGCATCAAGGCCACGCGCGAGGACGTCATCGACGTCCCTGGCAAGGTGGTCAAGCTGCACGAGATGATCGGCGGCGGCGATGAGCAGGCCGTGTTGCGCCGGATCGGCGACTCGGTATTCGCAGCGGCCATGCGCGAGCTGCAAGCCGGGCGCGTGGACGTCAACAAGGCGCTGACCGCGGCGGGCGGCGGCCGAATCGGCGGCCGTGACCCAGCTCAGGCGGTGGCAGAGGCCACCGGAGAAGCTCCAGCTCGGCCAGCGGTGGACCTGGCCGCGACCTTGGGGCTGGACCTCATCCAGGCCCAGGTCAGGAAAGAACGTGCGCAGCCCACAGCTCCTGGACGGCCGGTGGCGCCGCCGCAGCAACGGGCCGCCGGTCCTGGACCAGTCGGGTTCCCCAGGGGCTAGCCGACGGTCTCGCTCGCTTACCGAGTGACACAGGTCACGGGAGCGCTCACTCGGACATCGCAGACAGTTCCAGCTCGGACATGTCCTCGGCATCGCTGAGCGTGCGCTTGATTTGATCTTCGGTGAGCCCGAGCCGTGCCAGTCGCTCGCTCGCAGCCTTGCGTGCTCCGCGAATGATGCGCCGAGAGTGTCCGCCGGTTTTGCTGCGCGACCAGCGCCACTTTGCAGAAGCGAACGCCGCTCCGTAGGAGTCTTGAATCCCGATGAGTGTGTTGTCGGTCATGTCGTTCCCTTTGTTCGGCTAGAGACGTGATTGGGCCAGCGTGCTTGGACATCCGCGACAACGCGATCGAGGTGGGCGAGATCGACTGCCTCACTCTCTGCTCTGGCGGCGCTTGTGTAGTGCTGCAACGAGCCCGTCGAGCACTGACACTCCCACGCCCCGTTGGTTTGTGCCTGCGCACACCAGCGCTTGCCGTCGCGGATAGAGAGTGGTTGGACACGGTATTTCATTGGCGCATTCCTCAGTCGCGGAGCTTCATGTCCCCGTCCGCCTCGTAGCTGTCAGGGTCCGCGCCGGGACAATCCCAGCCGAACATGGACCCGGCCCGCATCGCTTGGAGCTGCGGCGGGGTGACGCCTGCCTCGGAGTTCAGACGCTCGGCGTACCGCTTGGCCAGGTCCTCGTTCGGGAACTTGATGAACGAGTAGTACCCGCTCTCGCCTCGGCGGATCGCGATGATGTGTCCAGGCTCGGCGCCAAGGGTTGCGTAGGCGATTTCGGGAAGATGCTTCATGGTCGTTCTGTCCTTCCGCAGTCGGTTGAATGGCTGAGCTTGTGTCTGTCACGAGGTCGGCCTCTCCGGGGCGCCGTAGCGAGCGTGGTATTTCGCTGGCGACGCACCGTCGGAGTTCACGCTTTCGCCTGGGCTGAGGCACGAGTTGTATCCGCAGCGCTCCAGGGCTCGGTTGAACGCTCTTGCGTCGAGGCCGAGCGCGGCCTTGAGTGTCTTGGCGGTTGCGTAGCCGCCGTTGGTCTTGAGCCACTCGAACACCCGTCGAGCATCGGCCTTCTCGACTTCGATCTTCGCGTGCTCGGCGCGAATCGAGGCCAGCGACCTTATGCACCTGGTGCAGGTGACCTCGTCGGCGACCTCGCTGATCTTGATGCCCCAGCTCTTGCTGCCGCACCAGGGCAGCCGCTTCTTGGGGTCTGGCCGGTAGTGGACCGCGGGCTTAGGAGTCGCGTACTCGTCGAGCGGCGCGAGGGCCCATGCCTTGATCTTGGCGCTGCACATGGCCGCGTCGCGCTCGTACTCGGCCTTCATGAATTCTTGCCCGTGTACCGCCGAGTAGTGAGTTGACGAGTAGCTGAAGTCCAGGTTGCGGCTGTAGGAGTACGCGGTGGGCACTTCGATTGAAATGTCCTCGCCATCCAAGAGCCGCACGCCGACCGCTACCTCGGTGGTCCGATAGCTGCCGAGGCGGATATCGTACGATTTGGTGGCTACGAGGGCGGGGCGGGTGGCCAGCCGTTCCAGCTCTTTCGCGCAGGTCTTGATTCCGCTCAGCTCGGTGAGCAGGCGCGCTTCAGTACCTGCCGCGCTGATCTCGTAGGGCGGGTAGCTCATGCCTGGGCAGTCGCCCGCGTGGAACACTCGGCCGTACTCGCCAGCTTTGCGACCACCGATCTCGCGCCAGCCGTGGCGGGTCGTGATCGCGCCTGCGTTGTCAGTCGCGTAGCTCTTGAAGCACCAGGCGCACGTTCCGCGCAGGGTTTTCCCAGGAGGCGGCGTCGATGACTTCTCGTCCATGCCACAAATCTAATGATGTCGGAATCGTTTGTCAAGCGGTCTGGCTCCCCAGCGGCGACTCTTGACAAACCGACTACCTACCATTAGATTGATAGTGCAATGATCAACCGCTCCCGAGAGACTGTCCCGCTGCGCGAGTCCCGCGCCGACCGCGCCCACATGCTCGAAGCGCGCGCTCGTGACCTGGCAGAGCTGGACGGGTACCTCGCTGCGATTCGCGCGAGCGACCGGCCGGGTCGCCTGGCCGCCAAGGTGGAAGCGGACGAGACCGAGGATTCCATGCCCATGCCAAAGGCTGCTTGACAAACTCATGTACTGTCATTAGGATGATTGTGTAAGGAGATTCCCATGACTCTGAAACCCGACCTGACTCCTGCTGTCCTCGCCGCGCTCGCGGCCGAGCTGGCCAAGTCCGCCAAGGACGGGCGCATCATGTTGGACGTCGGCGAGCACTCGGTGCATGCCGAGGTGACGCTCGCGATCGACGGCAGCGTGACCGTCTCCGAAGACGAGATTTACACGCCGACAACCTCGATTCCGCTCAAGCTCGCGCTTGCTCTGACAATCCGTTACGCGGGCATCACTGGCCCCCTGGCCATGAACGCGCTCGTCCGAGCGATGACCGAGGCGCTCACGATTGACGCGCTCACGGGTAAGGCCAAGAAAACGGCCGAGGCCGCCATCAGCGAGCTGGCCGACCTCGACGCTGCCGAGGCGCGGGTTCTCGCCGGTCTCGCCGAGCTGCCGAAGAAATCCCGCATGGGCAAGGTCAAGGTCGTCGCCAAGGTCGAGGTTCTCGCCGCCAGCGGGGACGCCCTGGTCGCCATCGCCAACGAGGACGCCGCGGCGTCTGAGGATTCGGAGGTCGCATGAGCAGCGCGAAGAAAATGGCAAACGACCCTCGCCTGGTCGATGCCCTGGCAACGGCTCGACGGATTGGAAGCGAGGCTTTCCACGCTGGCAAGCGCTGCGTGCCAGCCATGGACCCGGCCGCGATGTCTCTGCTGGAGGTCTCCCGCGGCTTCGGCGCCAGCGAGAAGACGAGCGTGGTCATCGTCCTCTTGGACGCATGGCTCGCAGGCTGGACCGTTTCCAACCTGGCAGCGCCTGTGGATGGCATCATGGGCGCCAGGGCCGCGGCAATCGCGGCATCAAATGATCTGAAGGAGACTGCATGAACTACGACGAAATCAAGCGCGCGCTCGGTCGCGCAGACCGGCTCATCTCGGACAAGCGCTACGCCGAGGCTCACGAGCTGATCGCGGGGCTCCTCGCGAACGAGGGCCTGACGGTCAATGACATGCACGCCTCTGGGCGGATTCATCCCGGCAACATGAAGGCGATGAGCGCCTGGGCTCGGCGCAACGGCAAAGGAAAGGTGGACAGTCCCTCATGATTACTCGAACAGCACACCTGGACGCGATGTCGGACGCCGACAACCAGTCGGCGAGGGATGCCCTTCATCGCGCGTACTACGCGCAGTTCGTCACGCCCGTGATTCGCAATCGCGTGGTCAAAGCAATCGGCATCGACCGGTTGTGCGCCGAGTTCCGGCGCGACGAGCACCTCAACGGTATCGAGCTGAAGGTCTGGGACTCGTTGACCACAACGGCCTCGCTCATGTCCAACAAACTCATGCGCGACCGCGGCGACTACCCCATGACCGCGGGCCTCGTCTGCGTGCTCAAGGAAGCCGCGCGCCAGGCGATCGAGGAGCCAGGGTTCTTTGCCGAGCACCGCGCAACCAAAGCGATGGGGTAACAAAGATTCGCGCAGCATGCTAAGTTTACAGAAAGGATGTAACACATGACATCACGATGGGCGGGGTTGGTGGTTCTTGTGATCGGGTGCGCGGCTTCGGACCCGGCTCCGAAAAATGCGCTCATGGCCGAGTCCTTCGGTGATTCCGGCGTGACGGCGACGGACTCAGACCAGTCTGACGCGGGGCCCGGCGACGCTGGCGGCATCGCGTCTGACGACGGCGTGGCGGGCGACCCCGGAGGAGGCGGCCGGGGCAACGGAGCGGCTGGTTCGTCTGGCTCGGGCGGAAGCAGCGGCAGCAGCGCGGCGGGGTCTGGTGGCTCGACTGACTCGGCCGGTGGAAGCGGTGGAAGCGGTGGAAGCGGCGGCACTGGCGGCACTGGCGGTACTGGCGGCACTGGCGGCACTGGTGGAAGCGGCGGCACTGGCGGAAGCGGCGGCACTGGCGGCACTGGTGGAAGCGGTGGTACTGGCGGAAGCGGCGGCACTGGCGGCACTGGTGGAAGCGGTGGTACTGGCGGAAGCGGTGGTACTGGCGGCACTGGTGGAAGCGGCGGTACTGGCGGAAGCGGAGGCACCGGAGGCACCGGTGGCACCGGAGGCACTGGCGGAAGCGGCTCAGCTGGCTCGGGCGGCGGCAGCAATCCCGCGTGCACCAGCTCCGCCGACTGCGACGACGGCGACATGTGCAACATCGAATCCTGCGTCGGCGGGATCTGTCAGCAGGCCGTCGCTCCCGTCATCAGCGTCTGCGGCGACGGCAATGTCTGCACCAAGGACCAATGCGCGAACGGCGCGTGCAGTTATCCGCCGGATATCGACGGCCCAAAGCCTGGCGGCGTCTGCCATTCGGGCCAGCTTTGCCAAGCCTGTTGGGACGGGATCGCGTGCCGAAGCGGCACATCGGTTGCCGCGTGCGGATATGGCGGCGCGGCGTGTTCAAGCTGTGACGATGGCAACGACTGCACGGTCGATACTTGCCCCGTTGTCGGTAACGGCGGGTCCTGTGCGCACAGCAATGCGGCCTCGTGGACCACGTGCGTGGACGTCGGCGCGCAGAACGAGCAGTGCTATGGCGGTAGTTGCTTGCCCGTTGGACAGGCTGGTCAACGATGCCGCAATGGCACCACGTGCGACGGCGTGGGCCTCGTCTGCAACAATCCTGGCCCGAACGGTCTTTGCCAACCCTGCGGCGATCAGAGCGAGCTGTGCTGCGGCGGCGCGCAGAAGTGCAGCTCAGCTGACCTCATCTGCTCTAGCAATCGTTGCGCGGCATGTGGCGGAAGAAATCAGCCGTGCTGCGCGGGCAGCACCTGCGACAAGCTGTCTGACGGGATCACGATCGCCGCCTGCATCAGCGGAATCTGCAAGTGCGGCGCAGCGGGACAACCGTGCTGCGAAGTCGTGGCCGGGAGTCGATTCTGCGATACCGGCAACTCGTGCAACCTCGGCTCGTTTACATGCGTGAAGCTATGAGGTTGACAAACGCTTACGATTGAGTAAGCGTACGCAGGCCACGGGCGCTTCACCGGGCATATTCAGAGCCCTGGACGCTCCCATCATCGTGACTGCACAATGAATCAATCTGTTCCAGCAATACCAGTTGTGACACCGGCGTCGGCCGTTGCACTGTTCAAACACCTGGAGGCCCAGGGCCGATCCAAGGGCGGCGTGGGGCAGCTCACGCACATGCTCATCCGCGCGCTCGAACGCGCATGGGAGACCTCCGAGGCCAAGCGCTTCTCGGACCAGGATGGCGGCGGGTGGTTCGTCGATCTCTCCGACTACTGCGACGGCGAGATGCTGTACGGGGTGGTGCGGAGCGGACCCGGCGGAAGCCGCACGCTTGACACAGTGGTGGACGCCGACACGATCGAGTCGTGGCAGCGCGGGAAGCCAGGCGCTCTCGCCGCGAGCTTGCCTGATGAGACGTCCGCAAGCGGGCCCGCCCGCTCCCATCCTCGCGAGGACGAGGGTCTTCGCGAAGACACGAAGCCAAGGTCGAGCCCGCTCGACCCGATGCTGGTGGTGATCGCTGTCCCTGAATCCGCGTCAGGGCACGCCCCGCACGAGAAGATCATGCGATGCACCAGGGCCGAAGCACCTGGACTGATCGCGAAGCTTCTTCGCCTGGGGCTCAATGGAACTCCGTTGGCCGAGGACCAGATCGAAATCTGGTCGGCAATGTCGAAGCCGAAGTTGGAGATCACATTCTGAGAAGGAGAAGCAGTATGAAAGCCGAACGAATTGGGACGACGGTTGAGCATTCCGCAGGGGTCGTGCTCACCAACGCGCGCTTCAGGTGCACGCACTGTGGGCAGTGGAAACCGGCCAGCATGTTCGGTCTGCGCAAGATGGCGGACGGTCTGATTCGCAATCAGGCTCAGTGCAAACCGTGCCGCAATCGGCTCGTGAAGGCGACCGGTGGCTGACCGCCGGATTGACTGGCGAGCATTCCTTGATCGACTGAAGTTCTGCTACGGATGCGGACGATTCGGACTGCCCACCGGCAACCGTGTGCCCGCAAACTGGAAGGTGCTTTATCAGCCGCATCAGGATGCGCCGCCAGCTCTCCTCGTCTGCTCGTCGGCGTGTTTCGAGGAGGTTCGGGGCGCGATCGCAAAGGGACCGGTGCGACAGCCGCTGCGCGTCGCGACCGACGTCATGATGCCAGCCGAGCTACGCGAGACCATGATCTCGGAGGCGATGCAGCATGCTATCGACTCCGGGCGAGCCGATGACTTGTTTCTGGCCGCGCTGGATGGTGACGACGAGGGGTAAGCGGTGGCACTATGCCGCCAGGGAGACCAGGAATGTCCGAGGCCGAAATCCATCAACTGACGAGCACGGGGTCGCCGCCAATTGCAACGATCCCCACGCGAGAGCGCCTGGGCGTATTGATGGTCAGGTATCGCACGGCCGCGGGCATGACCTCGGCCGATCTGGCCGAGCGCCTGGGCGTGTCCGAGGCCATCGTGCTCGACGTCGAACGGCATCAGCTCACCATGTCGGCCGGGATGCTTCAGTCGGCGGCGGCGGCAATGGGCGTCCGGTACGAGCCGCTGCTCGATGCCGCGCGAGATTGGCATCGGGCCGTGTGGGAGAAGAGCGGGCGGGCGAACGGGGTGCAGCTGGAGTCCATGACGACCTCAACGCGCCCCCTCGGCGGCCGCGAGCGTGAGTCAGAGAATGCTCTGGAGCTGGAGCTGATTCAGTGCTCGGACGAGCTAGTGTTCTTGAGCAATGTGATGCGCGAGGCATCCATCAAGGCCGAGGCTGCGGCCGTGCGCTCGCGCGAGCTGCTGGCCGCCCGCGGCGTCGAGGTGCCTGGGGTCGAGCCGCTGGACGGCCCTGCCGAGGTCGTGTGCGAGGGGCCTCAGCACGGCGTGAACGCGCGTCGCATGGTGCGAGGCCGTGACCTGGTGATTGTCTACCAGAGCGACGGCGGCGGCGACCGGCACTATTTCTGCTCTCACCGGTGCGGCCAGGAATGGGCGAACAGCCGATGATACAGCCGTGGTCGTTTCGAGCCCGGTACGGAGGTTCCGAGTCCAGGGGTACGCTGTTCATCACCGGCACGAATCGCGATGGTTATCGCACGCGGTTCGTCGCCGACGGCAAAGCGGCCCTGGATGCCGAGTACATGGCGGCGACCTTCGTGGACAAGGATGGTGCCGAGGTCGGCCTGCCAGATCCGGACAGCACCGTCTCTCGCCAGCTCGGCCCGGTGACTCAGCTCATCTTGCAGTTGGCCGTCGGGTTCGACTCATTCGAGCTGTTGCGTCGCCTGCCATGCACGGGTGATATGATTCACTCAGTGGTGGTTTCGGTCGATGCCGGTCCGAGGATGTCCCGCCGATGACTCTTGCAGCCAGCCTCAGCGAGGCCGCCGCGGTGACCAAGTACGTGGGGCTCATGCTGAACGCAGACAGCATCAAGCGTTTGCATGACTGGTGGGTCCAGGCGACTTCCCAGCCGCTGCTACCAGCCAAGCCGCCCAATGCGCACGTTACGCTGCTGTACGATCCGACGCCGGACCAGATTGCCGGGTTCGAGATCGGCGAACGAATTTCCGTTCGAGTCATCGGGTGGGCGTCAAGCGACCGCATTCAGGCTGTTGTGGTGTCTGGGGTCGATGTCCCCGCCGGTCGCGTGGCACATGTCACGCTCGCCACGGCGCCGGGTGTCAAGGCGCAGCACGCGAGCGAGCTGATCAAGGCCGGTTACACGCGCGTCAGCGGCCCGACGCTGAATGGCACCGTAAATGTCATGCGTGCGCGGCCTCGCTGATGCTATCGTGCCATCTGTGATAGCCGAGGATCTCCAGCTCGCGATTGACCCATTCGAGCTACCGCGCCAGGTGCTCGAATGGTTGGCCCTCGTTGAGCGCGAGGGCGGCGCCGACAAGGGCACGCTGAGCAAGCTCCTGTTCAGCCTGGAGGCGTTCATCGAGCGCGTCGGGCCGGAGCTGCGGAAAGAGGCGGAGAAGGGCGACCCTGGCTGGTGGCCCGCCGTGCACGAGGCCGAGAGGCTCATCCCGATTGGCCGCAGGCTCGGGCTGACCGACGTGAAGACGGAGCCCCCCGTCTACCGGGGCCGCTTCCTCCCAAAGCTGTTCACCGAGCTGCTTTCTCGAATCAAGTCGATGACTGACAGCGCGTCGCTCCGCACGGCCGCGGCCGACGCCATGGAGCTATCTCCGTGACCGCATACATCTACGCGGGGACCGTTGCGAGGGTCATCGACGGGGACACCGTGGTCATGAACTTGGTTCGGGAGGTCGAGGTCAACGCCGACCTCGGCTTCAAGCTCTACCTCGACAAGCTTCCGCTGCGCACGCAACAGACGCTGCGCATCATCGGGATCAACGCGCCTGAGACCCGTGGCGTTCCAGACCTCGAACCTGGCAAGGCCGCGAAGGCTGCGCTCGAACAGGTCCTGGGCATGGGCCCGATCACTGTCGAAACGATCAAGCCCGACAAGTACGGTTCGCGCTACGACGCTCGCATCACAGTGCAGGCGCCAGACGGGCCACTGGATGTCGGGGCGTGGCTTATCGAGCACGGATACGCGCGGCCCTACCTCGTCGGGTAAGGCGCCGGGCAGTTCGCCTGCCGGAGGTTGTCATGCCCAGGTATCCGAAGCCGTCGGTCAGACGCATGGTGGACGCAATTCGCGAGCTGACCGCCCTCGGTTCGGATGAGCTGTCAGAGGTGATCGGCACGGTCACTTTTGACGCCGAGAGCATCCTCCGGCGCATCGTCACCCGCGCCGTCGAGCGCGGCGTCGAGCTTCAGCGGTCCGCCTGGCTGCTCGACAACGACGACGCGAACACGCCGCTGCGCCCGCCGCCGATGTCTGACGCCCCGAGCCAGGGCTCGACGGAACCCATTACCCGTAAAACACGGATGCCTCCGAAGCCATGACGAAGAATTTGCCTGCGCGCGCCGTTCGCGTGACACTGCGGCCATGCGCACGCGGACCCAAGCCACCAGCGGCCAGATGACCAGGGCTACACTCGTCGAGGCCGCCAGAGAGGCGGGCGCCGATCCGTTTCGGGTCTCTCGGGCCCTGACAGAGGCGAAAGGCAACCCGATCGAGGTGCTGAAGGCTGCTGTAACGGCGGCCAGTTCGTTCATGACAGTCGGTCACGAGCTGAAGAAGGCCGGACTGAAATACACCTTCGGCACAGAGCCTGTACCGGCATACATGGTCACCATCGGCGGCAAGCGCTACGGCATCGTGAATCGCAAGTATGCCGATGAGTACGACGCCCTGGTCGGCGACATTGCGCTTGGCAAGCTGACGGAGGCGAGCGGCGAGCGCGCCGAGTCGGCCTTGAGCGGCATGACTCGCGCCCGAGCCGAGACGTTCTTGCGGAAGCTGCTCTCCGAGGGGACCTCCGGAATCAAGCGGGACAACGGATGGAGCGCCATCAACGCCATCTTCGATCGCCTGCATCGCGCTGGCATCTCGATCGAAAATCTAAAGGCCGAGTATTACAAGGTCCCGAACTCATCAAACTTGAATGACGGCAAGCGGTGGCGCTTCGAGATCCCGTTCGCCAAGGGTGGTTGGCACGTTACCATCACGGCGTCGTTCGCGGGCTCCGCGAAGGATCCGTCAGATGCCTACGACATCACCGTCAATCTCGACTACTCAGCGTCGATTCGCAGTGCGCAGGAGGCGAGCGGCGAGGGTGTCGAGGACGGTATCGTCGAGGACGCTAGCCACCTCCTGCACGCGCTCAGCAATGCCTCGGCTGGGTGGCACAACGTCGCCCAGCTCAGCGCCAGCTACCGTGGCCGCATGACCAGCTATGACTGGGACGCCGCCGCCAAGACGCTTGAGCGACAGGGCAAGGCCCAGCTCCGCAAGAAAGACGGCGTCACGCAGCTGCGGATGGCCGACTAGCCCCGCTCGCCGCGAGCGATCTTCCCGATCTTCTTGAGCGCCATCCGCTTCTCCAGCCGACTCACGCGGTCGAGCATGATCATGCCATCGAGGTGGTCAATCTCGTGCTGGACGATCCGGGCTGGCCAGCCGTCCAGCGGTCGCGCCTGCGTGTGACCTTTCAGGTCCTCGAAGACCACTGTGATGCGCTCGGGCCGGGTCAGCGCCACCTTGGCCCCCGGCATGGACAAGCACGCCTCGGTCATCCGGACGAATCCGGACTCAACTTCCACACGAGGGTTCACCAGCACTTCGGCAGCCCCGCGCTTCTCGCCCCAGTCAGCCACGATCAACCGGCGCATGTCGCCGACCTGTGGAGCGGCCAGCCCAACGCCGCCGCACAAATACATCGTGAACAACATGTTCGTTGCCAGTGATTCCAGCTCGGAGTCGAACTCGGTGACGGCGACGCACTTCTGCTTGAGCCGAGCATCCGGGTGGAAGACAAGCGAGATCGCATGGCCGCTCCGGTAGCGCTCAGGAATGCGCTCTCGCGCCAGCTCGGCGACTCGATCGCGAGATGCCTGGAGCTGTTTGTCGGCCTCGACGACTCGTCGCCTCTCCTCCAGCTTCATCGCCTGGATGGGATCGATAGGCATCAGTGCATCCTCGTGATGACCGAGTCGTTGCCGACCATTTCGGTGAAAGCATGCATCTGCTCCTCGGTCGCGCGGCGCAAGCGCATGAAGCGAATGCTCTGCGGCATGATGATCGCTTTCTGAATCCCGGCGTCTTCCAGCAGGCGTGACAAGCCTTGAAGGATGTTGCCCTGTTGGGCCGACGTCACGCCTTCGAGGTCAACCTGGACCACGGTGATCTCTCCGACCGTGCCCCTGACCCAGACCTCTGGGTCGGTCCCAGGGAGCAGCTCTCCGCCGCTCTCGCGCAGAGAAACAATCTCGTACCATTCGTCTGTCAGGTTCTTGTTGTCCATGGCCGCCAACTGTATCAGAGGGTCCGCAAGTCGCCGATAGATGGCGGGGTTGGTTCGAGTGATCGACGCAGGCTTTTGTTCAGCCGATTGCGTGTGCGACTAGAGCCGATGACCAGTAGGCCGTCCTCCGTCGGCGGCGCGGCATCCGGCCCCTCCCATGGGCCAGAGTGCGAGTAAGCGAGACAAAATTGCTTGGCCTCCTCGGCCGTGTAAACCAGGTTGTTGCGGTAGTCGATTCTGCCAAGTGCGTAGAAGACGACTCGCGTGCCACGGAAGCCGGACGACGGATCGAACACGTCGTTGCCGCGCTCCAGCCAGGCATGGCCGTACTCGATGCGCGGATGGCAGCGCAGTGTCGGTCGGCCGTGCACAACATTCCAGAGCGAACGCTCTGCGGCCGGGATGGGCGACGACGGCAGAATCAGGGCGCCGATCGCGTCGTGGTAGCAGGTCCCGGTCAGGGGCAAATCGGTGGGCGTCGGTGTGGACACGGCCCGAATATGTGGAGATTGGCAGAGTTTGTCAAGAGCCGTGACACCCCAAAACACCTTGCTTGACAAACCGTCCCAATAACACCATATTGGTGTTGGAAGGAATCCCCGATGAGCTACGACTGGAGAAAGGACCCCGCTGCCTATCACGAATGGGAGCGCCGAAACCGCGGCTTGATTATCGTCCCGGCCGTGCCGATTGAAACCGACTACGAAAAGGCGCACCGATACGAGCCCGCCCTGTGGGACATCGACGCCAACATCGGTCCCGCGACGAACGGTCCCGCGAGGAGCAACTGACCATGGCAACGCCCAAGGAACCTCGGAAGTACCTGAGTGCCAATACCGGCTCTGGCAAGATTCACGCGGCCAAGGTCGTAAACCGCTACGGCGACCGGACCGGCAACTTGCTGGATTCGGGCTACGTCGCGGCTTGCAGCGGCCGCGCGCTCGGCGGCGCCTGGGGTTCGACCGCCTTCGACGAGTTGCTCGCCATCGGCTGCAACGATCTGTGCTCCCGCTGCTTCCCGCCAGGAGAGCCGTCATGACCACGCACGTCGCCTGGGATGGTCGCCGCCGGAAGATCACCAACGTGATGGACTTCTCTGGCGACGGGGACCGAGTCGGAGCGCTCCTGGAGGCCGCTGGCTGGGAGCCACGGTGGTACTTCGCTGGCAAGACGGTGTTTCACCTGTCCAAGTTGGACGGTCTATTTTATCCGGCAACGCACTACGAGCGAGCGCCGGGATGGAGGAAGTCATGAGTGGGTACACATACTGTGCGTGCAGGGACTGTATGGAAATCGCCATCGGCGAATCTGGCAAGGCGCTGTGTCACGCCTGCGAGGACGCGGGCTGCGAGACCAACGAAGGCGAGTGCCTCGCTGATGGCGCCTATGGCGGCGACGAGTCCGAGGACGAGGACAGTCCCGCCTGTCCTCTCGACGGCGGAGAGGGCGTGCCGCTCGGTGCGCTCGGCAAGCTGATGCACTACCGATGCCGAGCTTGCGGCATGAACTTCTCTCGCGAAAAGGAGTAGAGGCAGCCAGGTTGCCGGAGCGGTCGCTGGCTGCTTGACAAACGATTACGGCGCTATTATCTTGGTTCTTGGAAGGAGAGAAGCTATGGCCTCGGTTCGCACAGAGTCTGACGCGGTTGCCTGCCTGTCGGCCCTTGGGGTCGCGCTGGGCGCGTTGAACGTGGAGACCGCGGCCGATGGCGGCTCGGTGGTTGTCGAGTCGTTTTCATGCGGCCGCTGCGGCGGCGCCGGGCACCTTGGGCGCGGGCTCTACGATGTCCCCTGGGGCATCTGCTATCGGTGTGGCAACGGCCCCAAGTGCCGTGGCATCAGCCGCACGCCCCTGATCGAGTACGCTCGCAAGGCCAAGGCAACCGCCGCTCGGCACGCGAGCGTGGCAGCCAAGCGAGAAGCCAAGGCCAATGCCCGCGTTGAACGCCGCCTCGAAGGCGAGCGAACCTGGTGCGAGGCCAACGGGTACGGTCGGGTGACCTTTGCTGAGCGCGACGCCAAGCGGGCCGCTGAGCGAGCTGCTGCGGACGCGAACAGGGGCCACGTGGGCGTGGTGGGCGAACGCTCGACGTTCACGGCCACGGTCAAGGCCAGGCCGAGCTGGGACGGCGCCTACGGCACGACCTACATGGTCATCATGGAGGACGCCGCCGGTAACTCCCTGGTCTGGAAGACGTCCAGCCCTGGCGAGGCCGAGGTCGGCGCGACGCTGACATTCAAAGCGACCGTCAAGGAACACGGCGACTACAAGGGCGTCGCCAGGACCATGGTTACTCGGGTCAAGCCCGAGGCCGACACCACGGAAAGGATTGCTGCCTAATGGAAGCGGAGATCATTGTTGAGGTCGAGCGCGTGTGCTGCGGGGCACACAACTCCAGGCTCGGGGCCGCGCGCATCACAAGTGGCGAGCCCTACGTGCTCAGGCACTTCGAGGAAACCGACCTGTCGAGCCTGACCACGGCGCTGGCCGAGACCGGTCATGCGTTTCGAGTCGTAACTGTCAATCGCTTCGTCTCGTTTTTGGAGTGGTACGAAAGCGGGGTGGGCTGATGTTCATTTCCTCTGGTCGTGGTGGGTACACCAGGTCTGGTGAGCAGCGCGCAAGCGGGCGCTTCCTGATGCTGTTCTGCGTCAAGCCAGGCGGCGAGCTGCGTGTGCTCGTGCGGCACGTCCGGATGCGCCAGTGCGGCCACTGGATGATGGCCAACGTCACGGTCAAGTCCGCGGGCGCGCGCGAGGCGGCCGAGCCTGAGCCCGCGTACAAGTCGAGCTACTGGCGACGTCGAGTGTTCGACGGCCGGTTCGAGATCGGCCTGTCCGGAACCTACGGCTGCGACGGCTTGCCGATCAGCGCCGACGACTACCCAGGTCTCTGGGATCAGCTGCATCCCGTACCGGCCGAGCTGACCGAGGCGTGCTGGAAGGGCGGCGGACACAACAGCGCGGGCTCCGAGGGCCCGGCCATGTTCGAGTGGGCGAAG
>Ga0315281_10005916_pt1 | contig 17458 bp, 15 predicted proteins | sample YL17G07_0_MG_FD_204540 | JGI IMG/M metagenome (GOLD analysis project Ga0315281, IMG submission 204540) | Sediment microbial communities from Yellowstone Lake, YNP, Wyoming, USA - YL17G07_0 | ecosystem: Environmental > Aquatic > Freshwater > Lake > Sediment | place: USA: Wyoming | collected...
GTCTTGATGCCGAAAGAGACTAAAGTAAAATTGAATTGGTACGAAAAATATATACTCGGTTTTAATGAAGATAAAATAAATAGCCAGAAAGATTATTTGCAGGAATATCTGGACCATGGCCATGATTGGATCCCTGTCTATGACGACAAGGTGGCCTACTTATACGTAAAAAATATACCTGCCAATTAATGGCTAAGCAAAAAACGATATGGATTATAATGATTATCGGCTGCAGAAAAATTTCGATAAACAACACTGCTGGTTTCGGGCCAAAAAAAAATTAATTTCCGTGATGTTAAGTTCCGTCTGTCTCGAACATGAGCCGGATAGACGTATTCTGGACATCGGCAGCGGTATCGGTGATGAAGTAGCGGAAATTAAAAAATTCGGAAAAGTAACTTGTCTGGAAAAAAACGAAAAAGCTTTATCAATTCTAAAATCTATGGCCGAAGCGGTAATCTTTGCCGATCTGGAAAAATATGACTTGGACAATAATTACTATGATATAATTTGTTGCTTTGACGTCTTGGAGCATCTTGATAATGATGTAAAAACTTTGGAAAAATTTTATTCGGCCTTAAAACCCGGCGGTTATCTGCTTTTTACCGTTCCGGCTTATCAAATATTATTCGGACCGCATGATTTAGCCCTGGAACACAAAAGGCGCTATAGCTATCGGGAAATCATTAATAAAATAAAAAGCAGCGGCCTGATGATTAAAAAGGTTTTTTATTGGAATTCCTTGATGCTACCGTTTATTTTCCCCTGGCGAATGATAAAAAAATTAATTTTATTTATTCATATAGCTAAAACATACGCCCCGGAAACAAAACCACTCAATCGATTTTTAAATAATTTTCTGTATTTTATTTTAAAGTCGGAAATTAACTTAATAAATAAAAATATGCTACTGCCTTTCGGACTGACTATTGGCGGCATCGCCCAAAAAAAATATGTTGCCAACGATATTAAAAAAAATAAATAATTCACTCGACTCGATAGTATTCCTTCTGCCTGCAGCTATTTTTTTTGTTCTTAGTAATTTTATTATTATCACGATTTTATATCTTTATTCCGGAAATTTAACTACCGAGATTTTAAAATGGCTCCAGTTTTTTGCCTTATCACTTATCATTCTGTATTTTCTGAAGAAACTGAACAGATTTTTAGCCCTGGCCGTTGTCTTCATTATTTATTATTTATATCTTGTTTTAATCGCTTATTTTTTATTTACGGAAACAAAATTTGATTTTTCCTTTTTTGCGCGCAGTGCTAGCGATATGAAAAATGTTTTACCACAATTTACTTATTATTTTCTGGCTATTTTTTTTATATGCCTGGTCAACACGCTAATAGTAAACAAATTCATACTTATTTTAACAAACAAGCATAAAAAATTGCCAATTCTGATTTCCGCTGCCTTTATTTTACTGACATTTTTTTCAAATAACGGCAGACTAAACAACGAACTGGTCGCTTTTGCCAGGACTATATATAAAAATGATAAAATTATAAACTACTATCAGGATTTTTACGGCGGGCTGGTACAAAAATCGGTGGCCGATAGAAAAATTATTGAAAATGAAACGGAAAAATTGCCGACTGACAAACTACCGCCTTATCTTGACAATATAATTATTCTACATTTGGAAAGTTTAAACGGCTTTTTGGTTAATAACAAAAATACACCCGTTTTATATGAAATCGCAAGTCAAGGAATATTCTTCCCCCGATTTTACGCCAACAGTGTGCAGACCACATTGGCTTATGAATCTATGCTTTGTTCATTGCCGAGTTCATTTGACTTGAATCTAGTTAACAACCAGCATATTAACGAAATTATTTGTTTGCCAAACTTTCTAAAAAAATTTGGTTATAAAAATTATTTTTTAAAAGGCGGAATAGTGGGCGATAAAAAATTTATTTCTGCTATCGGCTTTGATGAATTCCATAATAACGATATCTTAGAAGAAGAGAAGCTAAAATATGACTGGGGCTGGCGAGAAGACATATTTTACAAAGAAGCTTTCCAATTTTTGAAAAAAAATAACGCAGAAAAGAAAAATTTAATTTATATAGAAACTGGAGCGACTAACCATTGGCCGTTTAAAACCCCTGCTGGTCTTGAAAACCAAGTACCTTTTCCAAAACCGCTTAATCATCAAGAACGCCTAACGAACACAACTTATCTGCAGGATAAATATTTGGCAATAGCCTGGCAGAATATTAATGAGCTTTTTCCGGAAAAAAATTACACTTTACTTATTTTAGGCGACCATAGCTGGCCAGCGGAATTTCATCCTAAAAACAATTTTAACGCTAAAGAAGCCTTCGAAGAAAATTTTATGACCTCAATGGTTATGATCATCGGCGACCAATATGAGAATTTGGTCATAAATAATAAATATAGCCAAATGGACATTCTGCCAAGCGTCATTGATTTGTTCGGTTTAAAATTACCCCCGGATATCCTCCGTCGTTCGTTTCTCCCAGAAATCCAGAGGGCAGTTACCGCGCCAGCGGCAATAATCCAAATCCAGCCATTTAATGATAAATTTATCAATCTGATTAAAGATAACACAAAATATCAGTATAACAGTGACAGCAATAAATTTATTTTATGCAATTTAGACGACGACCCGGATGAAAAAAATTGCCAGACTATCAGCCAAAACCCAGAAGATAATCTCAGTCTGATCAAAAAGTTATTGCTAATTGATAATACGAATAATTAATTGCGTTCATATGAAATTATCAGTCATTGTTCCGGCTTATAATGAAGAAAAAAACTTGGCCGCTAATATCAAAAAATATTACGATTATTTATCCTGCCAAAAATACGATTTCGAAATTATCATCGTTAACGACGGTTCGACTGACTCTACCGGCTTGATCGCGCAAGAATTAACTAAATCCTGGCCCAACATAAAATTGATTTCCAGCCCGAAAAACCATGGCAAAGGCGCGGCTATCCGTCAAGGACTACTCGCCGGCCAAGGTGATTATCGATTATTTATTGATGCTGATGGCGCCACCTCGATAGAACATATTGAAGAAATTTGGCCAATATTCAATCAAGGCTATCAAATAGTTATCGGCACCAGAAATAACAAGGACGCTCCCGGCGCGTATGAAGCGCGGCCGCAGCCAGTTTGGAAAAGAATATTCGGCGTATTCGGCAATAAAATAATTCAACTTTTGACTGTTCGCGGCATTAGGGACACTCAATGTGGTTTCAAAGCCTTTACCGGTCAATCCGCCGATAAAATATTCTCGTCCACAAAAATCAATCGCTGGGCAATTGATGTAGAAGCATTAATGCTCGCTAAACGCTTACAGTATAAAATCGGTTTTATTCCTGTAGTTTGGTACGATTATGACGGCAGCCGGGTAAAAATCAAAGATTATTTTCTGTTTTTAAAAGATATTATCCTCGCTAAATATTGGCTTATGACCGGGAAATATAAACTTAACTTATAAAATTTTTATAATTGACTTTCCCTTGGTATTATTGTAAAGTTAAATAATAATCGAAGCCTCATGTCGGCTTTTTTGTATTGGCAATTATTATGAATATAACCGAATTGGCCAGAATTTTAAAAATAACCCCGCAAGAGCTGCGCAACTTCCTGCCCAGACTCGGTTTTGATATTGGTCAAAAAGCCATAAAAATAAATCATAGCGAAGCGATGAAGATAATCCAGGACTGGCCGATTTATAAAAAGAAAATAGAAACTTTTAAACAGACGGAAAAAACAGAAGATAAGCAGCTCATCCCGGAAACAGACAAGAAAAAGACGACCGGCATCGGAAAATTTACCACCGTCAGGGAATTTTCTAACGCCACCAGTCAACCGATCAATATCGTCTTAGCCGAACTGATGAAAAACGGCATTTTCACTTCTTTGAACGAAAAAATCGATTTTGATACGGCCTGGTTAATCGGTCAAGCGCTAGGTTTAGAAATATCATTAGCAGAAACGGGGGAAGAAATTACCGACAGCGATAAATTAAAAACTATTCTGGCTTCGGAAAAAAAAGAAAGCATGATCGCCAGGCCGCCGGTTATCGTCGTTATGGGCCATGTTGACCACGGCAAAACCAAGCTCCTGGACGCCATCAGAAAGACCAATGTTGTCGCCGGTGAAGCTGGCGGTATTACCCAACATATCGGCGCCTATCAAGTCGTTCGAAATAACCGTCTCCTGACTTTCATCGATACCCCCGGCCATGAAGCCTTCACGGCTATGCGTAGTCGTGGCGCCAAAGTGGCTGATATCGCCATCTTGGTCGTAGCGGCTGATGATGGCGTCATGCCGCAAACAACGGAAGCCTATCGCATTATTTCCGCTGCTAAAATTCCTTTTGTCGTCGCCATCAATAAAATTGACAAGCCGGAAGCCAATATCGACAAGACCAAGCAACAACTATCGAATAAATTGAATATTCTGTCCGAAGATTGGGGCGGAAAAATTATCTGTGCGCCGGTTTCGGCCATCACCGGCGCCGGTATCACTGAACTGCTGGATATGGTGCTGCTACTGACTGATACGGAAGTGGAAAATATCAAGGCCAACCCTAACGCCAAAGCTTCCGGCACCGTCATCGAATCTCATATCGATAAAGGTACCGGACCGGTAGTGACGATTTTAGTTCAGAATGGGACCCTTAAAATCGGCGACCACTTGACTTCCAATAATATCTTCATCGGCCGGGTCAGAAACCTGTATAATTATAAAAACGAAACGATTACCAAAGCCGAACCGTCAATGCCGATACAAATAATCGGCCTGAAAAAATTACCTCAGGTCGGCGATATTCTCGAAGTCGGCGAGGGAGAAAAAATTAAATTCAAAAAAATCGACACACCGAGCCAACCGGATACTAATAAAGAATCGAGTGAGCAGAAAGATGAAGCCAAAAAAATTAATATCATCATAAAATCGGATGTTCTCGGTTCAGCCGAAGCCATAGAAGAATCCTTGGAAAAATTAAATTGTCCGGAAGTTAAAATAAAAATCGTTCATAAAGGCTTAGGCAATATTTCGGAAAGCGACGTTAAGACCGCGGAAGCGGCTAATGCCCAAATTCTCGGCTTTAACGTTAAAGCCTCGCCCGTTATCCAGGAGTTGGCCCGAGAAAAAAATATTAAAATTTCTCTTTATCGCATTATTTATAATTTGATAAACGACATTAAAAGCCAGATGCAGCTTTTGATCGCTCCGACCCTAAAACGGATTGATCTCGGCAAAGTGAATGTCACAAATATTTTTAAAACTGAAAAGTCATTTCAGATAGTCGGAGGAAAGGTCATCTCCGGACAGGTGGAAAATGATTCGTCGGTCGAGATCATGCGCGGAAAGGTAATTATCGATACGGGCAAACTCACTCGTTTGCAATCCGGCCGGCAGGATGTTAAATCGGTACCCGTTGGTTCCGAATGCGGTATTCAATATGAAGGAAAACCCATTATAATTAAAGGCGATATATTGAATATATATAAAGAAGAGAAGACGATCAAAAAATTATAGATTCCGAATCGGATTCCTAAACGATTTCAGTAAAAATTTTTCAATTCAAAAATTTATTCATTCATTGAAAACCTAAATTGCAAATTTTAATAATATGTCTCGTATTGACAAAGTAAACTCGGTCTTGCTTAGGGAATTAGCTCAACTCGTGGAAGAAAATATCTATTTGGAAAACGCCTTGATCACGATTAGCTACGTCGAATGTTCTTCCGACTTAAGGTACGCGAAAATAGGTGTTTCCGTTTTGCCGGACAAAATGTCGCTACCGGCTATAAAAAAATTGAAAAACTCAAGCAGCGAGTTTACCAGAATCTTGAGGAAAAAATTAAAAATTAGATATATACCGAAATTCAACTGGCAAATAGACGAACGGGAGAAATATGCTCAGGAGATAGAACAGGCGATACAACATATCAAGGATTAAAGGAGCTAAAAAAATCGCTCCTTTTATTAAACCTTATTTTTATGGTTTTAAAATCAATAAGATTCCAATATTATGGATATCACTAATTATATCCGCGCTTACGATAAAATAAGAGAAGCCAGTAACATACTTTTAGCCACGCATAGTCGGCCGGATCCGGATGCGCTGGCTTCGCTTTGCGCTTTGGCCGAATTGCTGGAAATATCCAATAAAAAATTTTTCGCCTATTGTCTCGACTTGCCGCCGAAATATACTTATTTTTTGCCTCAGATCGAAAAAATTTCAAATGACAAAAGTCAATTTAATTTCGACGATTTCGATTTGATCATCGCTCTTGATTGCGGTTCCTTGAGCCGCACTAACCTAGAAACGGAAATCAAAAACAGGAAAAAAACGCAATTCGTGATTGAATTTGACCATCACCCGAAAATGGAAATTTATTCCGATTTGGCCATCAAAGATGAAAAAAAATCATCGACGACGGAAGTGCTGTTTCACTTTTTCAAATTCAATAAAATAAAAATCAGTAAAAATATCGCTACTTGCCTATTAACGGGCCTGCTGGGTGACACCGGCAATTTTTTATATTCGTCGGCTTCCAACCAAACTATGCAAATAGCCGCCGAGATGCTAAAACACGGGGCGAGAATGACACAGATCAATAAAAGTATTATGCGCAACAAAAGCCTGACCGGTATGAAAATTTGGGGGCAGGCTTTAAATAACCTGGAAATTAACCCGAAATATAATTTGGCTTTTTCCGTATTAACCTATGAAGACGTCAAGCGCAAAGACTTTACCGAAGACGAATTCGAGGGTATTGCCGGTTTCTTGAGCAACCTCTATGGCATTAATGCCTTGCTATTCCTTCAGGAAGAAGAACCCAGTATAATCAGAGGTAGTTTCCGCAGTGTTAATGATAATATCGATATCGCTAAACTGGCCGCCTTTTTAGGCGGCGGCGGCCACCCCAAAGCCGCTGGCTTCAAAATTGAAGGCCGAATTGTAAAAACGGATAAGAGTTGGAAAATTGAATAATTGGCCAAAATCTCCGTTTCTTAATTTATAATGCCAGTTTGACTTTTATCCACGCATGAGATAAAATATCATCCATAATAATTAATTATTCATCTTCAAAATTTAATTTTGACTTTTGAATTTTGAACTTTGAATTTTTTTAATATGCCATTAATACCAACAGTCATCGAAAAATCCGGCCAGATGGAACGGGCTTACGACATTTATTCGCGACTTTTAAAAGACAGGATCATATTTTTAGGCGAACCGATCTCCGACCACGTCGCCAATATCGTCATCGCCCAGTTTCTCTTTCTAGACGCCGAAAACAAGGAAAAAGATATAAAATTTTATATCAATTCACCCGGCGGTTCGGTCACGGCCGGGCTGGCCATTTACGACACTATGCAGTATATCAAGTGCGACGTCTGCACTATCTGCATCGGTCTAGCCGCCAGTATGGCGGCGGTGCTACTGGCTGCTGGCGCCAAAGGCAAACGATATACCCTGCCGAACAGCGAAGTGATGCTTCATCAGGTTATGGGCGGTGCTGAGGGCCAGGCGGCCGATATCAAGATCCAGGCCGAACATATTTTGAAAGTCAGGGATAGACTGAATGACATTTTGGCCAGACATACCAGCCAAAAAATAGCCAAAATCGAGAAAGACACCGACCGTGATAATTTTATGACGGCCGAGGAAGCCAAAAGTTACGGCCTAGTCGACAAAATAATTGTTAAATAATAATTTTATCAAAATTAGTTAAATTATCGCGAAACTCCAATACTTGCCAAAGTCAAATAAATGTGTTAGCATTATTCCATAATCCAAATTTAAATTAATTGAATAAAAAATAATTCTAACTATTGCCGGAAAATCCCGCTATCTTTAAATGAAAAATCTGATTAAATTAAATAAATTTGTGAATTTTAATATAAGACAAATCAAAAAACTCGAAACTAAATAAAATACCGAAATTAAAAAAGTATTTAAATTTTGTTTTATCATTAAAATCACGGAAATTTAATTGGAAGGAAACCACCTGGCAATAGAACTGATAATCTTATGATTTACCTTATTTACGCGGTTCTGGCCATAGGCGGTTTTTTTGTTGGTTACTGGGTGCATACACAGAGAGTATCGACCAAAATCAAGTCAGCCGAAACCAGGGCTGAAAAAATACTGTCCGACGTCAAGAACAAACAAAACGAAATCCTACTTAATGCCCAGGAAAAAGCCTTAAAAATCATCGATGAAGCTAAGGCTGAAGAGGCCAGGCGCTATCAGGAAATAAACAGTTTCCAGGCGAGACTGGAAAAAAGAGAAACGCTTTTTTCTCAAAAATTACTCGAGTTGCAGGATAAGCAACAAAAATTATACGACAAAATATCCAAAGTCGAGGCGGTCAAAGAAAAAATCCGTCAAATTAAGGATGAGCAGATGGCTAAATTGGAAAAAATCGCCAATATGTCCAAGGAAGAAGCTAAACAAGTACTGATGAAAAACGTGGAAACACAAATTAAAGAAGACATCTTGTCCAGAATAAAAAAATTAGAGGAGGAATCCATCGAAACTTTAGAAATAAAAGCTCGCGATATCATGGCTTCGACCATGCAACGTCTTGTTTCCGGTTATACGCCGGAAATTACTACCACTACGGTCGACTTGCCTAATGATGAAATGAAAGGCAGAATAATCGGACGCGAGGGCAGGAACATCAAAGTTATCGAACAGCTAACCGGCACAGAAATCATTATTGATGACACCCCGAACGTTATCACTATTTCCGGTTTTTCTCCGATTAGAAGACATATTGCCAAAAAAACCTTGGACAGGCTGATTTTGGACGGTCGTATTCATCCGACAAAAATAGAAGAAGCAATAGAAGAATCGAAAAAAGAACTGGCACTCGACATTAAAAAATCAGGAGAGGAAGCACTTTATGAAATCGGCGTAACCGGCTTCGACCCCAAGTTAGTCCAGATCATCGGCCGCTTAAAATACCGGACAAGTTACGGTCAAAACTCATTGGCTCATTCTATTGAAGTTGCCCACTTATCCGCCATGCTGGCGGAAGAACTAGGTGCGGACGTGACCTTAGCGAAAAAGGCCGGACTTCTGCACGATATCGGTAAAGCGGTTGACCATGAAGTCCAAGGTACTCATCCGGAAATCGGTCGTGATATCGCGAAAAAATTCAATCTCCCGCAAGAAGTCATCGACCCGATTGAAACGCACCATGACGACCGGCCGCGTGGTTTGATATCGGTTATCGTCAAAGTGGCTGATGCGATATCGTCAGCCAGGCCCGGAGCCAGGCACGATACTTACGAAAGATATTTGCAGAGGCTGGAAGAGCTGGAAAAAATAGCCGCTTCTTTTGCCGGCATTGAAAAAGCTTATGCCATCCAAGCCGGCCGTGAAGTCAGGGTGTTCGTCACGCCGGAAGAAATAGACGATTTAGCCGCTTATAATCTCGCTCATGACATTGCCAAAAAAATAGAGCAGGAACTGAAATATCCGGGTGAAGTGAAAATAAATGTTATCAGGGAAATGAGAGTCACTGAATACGCCCGGTAATGCTTCTGGGATTATTAGGACCGTTAAGAACGTTAAGATTGTTAAGATAAATAATTTAAAATCCCTAATAATCTTAAAAATCCTAATGAACATAATCATCATTTATGTTAAACATATTATTCATCGGCGATATTGTCGGAAAAATTGGACGTCAAACAGTAGCTGTGGTTTTGCCTAAACTAAAAAGAGAGTTAAAAATCAATTTGGTTATCGCTAATGCGGAAAACGCGGCTCATGGCAGCGGCGTCACCGAAGATACAGTTCGGGAGTTGCAAACGGCTGGCATCGATTATATGACTACCGGTGATCATGCCTTTAAAGTACCTAGAGAATTTCAGGTCTTTGATAATTATCCGGTTTTACGACCGGCCAATTGGCCAAACGGCGTACCGGGTAAGGGTCATGCAATAATCGACTACCATGGCAAAAAAATATTGCTGATTAATTTAATTGGCCGGGTTTTTATGGCCGCGGACTACGATTGCCCCTTCAAAAAATTAGATGAAATATTAGCAAATACTGGCTTGCCTGTGGATAAACTATCTGCTATAATAATTGATATGCATGCCGAGGCGACTTCGGAAAAAGTGGCCATGAAGTATTATGGTGATGGCCGCGTAACCGCTGTTCTTGGTACGCATACTCATATTATGACCGCTGATCCGGAAATAACCGATAAAGGCACGGCTTATATCACGGATGTGGGTATGGTCGGGGCAGCTGGCGGTTGTTTGGGAGTTGACAAAACCAATATAATTAAGACATTTTTAACGCAGATAAAGTATAATCATGTTATACTGGAAAAAGGCAAAACCGTTTTTAACGCCGTCTTGCTTACGATTGATCCCGATAAGCGACAAGCCAAAAAAATCAAACCCATAACAAAAATTATTGAAATTAAATAATATTAAGAAGCTTTGCGCTAATACGGCCAAAGTAATAAAATTATGAATAAAGCAGCCCTTATAGAAAAAATCGCTGCCGAAGCGGCAGTTTCCAAAAAGCAGGCGGAAAGCATGCTTGAAGTTCTGGTAGACATCATTATCAAGGAGCTGAAAGCCGGCAACGAAGTTACGATCACCGGTTTCGGTACATTCCTGGCCAGAACCAGACACGCCCGCGGTGGCGTCAATCCGCAAAGGCCTTCGGAAAGGATCCGTATCCCGGAAGTGAAGGTGGCGAAATTCAAAACCGGTAAAACTTTAAAAGACGCATTAAAAGGTAAAATATAAAAACATAAAAAACAGTTCCGAGTTACTCGGGACTGTTTTTTATTTGTACGCCCAGGGGGATTTGAAGGGGCGAAAGCCCCGTCTCCGGATTCAGGTTCAAATCTTTTTTGTACTTAATAGCACTCTGAATATAATGTCAGAACAAATAAAGTTTATATTTCTTTGTACGCCCAACAGGATTTGAACCTGTGACCTTCTCCTTAAGAGGGAGCAGCTCTACCAGCTGAGCTATGGGCGCCCTACTACGCTAAAGCTTCGTAGGGCAAGCTAATATTATAAAATTATTATTTATAACTGCTTGCCCGCCGAAGCATTGGCGAAGGCGGGGGCTATGGGCGCATACCAAAATTTTTAATTTTTAATTAATGATGTGGCTAGGGAGAGGCGCGCCCCGCAAAGCCTTCGGCTTGCGGGATGACTCGCTCACACGCGAGTCAGACTCCGTAAATTCCTATGATTTAAATCTATAAAAGACTGTAGCGACGGGTGGAATTGAACCACCGACCTTAGCGTTATGAGTGCTACGCTCTAACCAACTGAGCTACGCCGCCATGATAAATTATAAAAAATTATTTTTACAAAAAAACAAGCATGATTTGGTGCGGGGTGAAAGTGCTACGCTCCCCGCCTCGCGTCGACTCGCCTCGATTAGGCGAAGCGGGCGAGCGACGCGAGTCGAGGCGGGTAACCAACTGAGCTACCCCGCCCAATCTAAAATTTTTAATTTTAAATTTTAATTTATTTTGCGCACCTGGCAGGAGTCGAACCCGCAACCTCTTGGTCCGAAGCCAAGCGCTCTATCCATTGAGCTACAGATGCAATTATTATAAAAACTCCTGCAAAGGAGCTGAATTCATACTAACATAACGGAAATTAAAAATCAAGTTCGATGTTTTCCTGCCTTCCTGGCGCCTTTCTCGTCAGAACCGAAGTGATGGGCGATTTCGTGACGGACGGTATTGACGATTCTCTCCCGGCACTCATTTTCACTGCCGCAACTTAATAGTATCGGCTCCTTGAAAATCGTAATTCTGTCGGGCAAAACCGGGCCGTAATTCAAACGTCTTGACTGGATGACGCCTTCATACAAACCGAGCAGGGCATACTGATTGCCTAGTTTCATCTTTTTGGTCTGCTCTTTACTGGAAAAATCTTCGATCAATATGGCTACATTATGTAATTTCTTTTTAAATTTTTCCGACAAACTGTCCAGGGCGGCACTGACTAATTCTTCGAATTTTTCTTTGCTCATTTTCATATTTATTTGCTCAATATCATATAATAATTAAATCCATCTTTATATAGACTGGCGGCATGCAAGCCGGCCACTTTGGCCAGTTTTTTCAATTCGTATTTTCTAAAAGCATGATAATAGCGCTTACTTATGACCAGGCCAGAGCTGTTCTTCCAGTCAAATAAGATATCGCCGAAATCCATTTTATTCTTGCCGATCAATTTCAGCAATGAAAATTTGAAAATAAATTTTCTAAATCTTGGTTGCGACCACATATTCCAAGCGCTAATGATAATTTTACCGTCCTGATTGATTTTATTTTTCAGCTGCTTTAAAGCGGCCAGACGTAAATCTTGCCCGGGTAGATGATGTAATAAGGCTACGCAAAAAACGTAATCAAAATTCAAGTCCGCAATTTGCGACAATTCCAAAACATCGCCGACAATAAATTTTTTATCAGGATAATTCTGTTTAGCCAAACTGACTAGCGTCGCACTTTTATCAACTCCTAAATATTCTATCTTTGTATCTTTAAAGCTCTCTAACAATCGGCCGTTGCCGCTGCCGACATCAAGCACTCTCTGCCCGTCTTTAATTTCCTTAGAAATTTCTTTGAGCTTATCAAACAGTGGCGTGTGCAATTTTTTCCTGGTAATATCATAATCCGACGCTATCTTTTCGTAGCTGTCTTTGACTAAATTCAATAACATTTTTTGCGTGTCTTTGTCCATGTTTATGTCTTAGCATTTTTTTAAAAAAAAAGAAAGGGCAAGTAATTTGCCCTTTTTATAATTTAATTTTATTAATTTCATTCTCCTGGTGGAGCAAGTTCAATTCCTTCCGGCTCAAATATCACTTTTCTCTCACCTTCTTCAACGACTCCAATTTCCACTAGTTCATAGCCGAGTTTCTTCCCTATGTCAATGACTACCTCAATGTCGTAATAGCGAGGGACAAAAAGATAATAACCGATGCCCCAGTTGAAAGTTTTTAGGCAATCTTCCAGACTCACGCCTAACTCTCTCATATACTGAAAAAAATTGGAACTTCCGCCCAGGAATGAATTCTGTAAGTATATGACCTCTTGTCAAAAGCAACCTTACCGACTCCGTCGCCAGTCCCCGGCAACAGCGCGTCTGGAGTTACATCTCCCTCAACATGTTAATTTTATTTGTCTTTTTTTATTTTAGCCAAAGTTATCCTTATTTCATTATAATTGATTTCATCGCCCAATATTTCTTTAATCGGTTTTAATTTATTTTTACCGACATTAGCCACTGCGTCCATAATTTTTTTCTGTTTATTTTTATCAACTAATTTTTCAATATCAACCGGCAACCCTTTCTCGATTAAAAAAGCCAGATGTCCGGCAATCGTCTCTTCGGTCAAATGGCGTTCCGCGGCTATTTCGGTGATATTCAAGCCTTTGTTGTATAAATCAAAAGTCTCCAGCTGCGTCAGCTTAGTCGACAGTTTTGATTTTTTCGGTAAGTCCTCTCCTTGTCCAATTTCGTCTTTATTACTTTTTACTTTATAACTTTTTTCTTTCGTTGGCGCTTTGTTTTTTCTGACATAGCCGTTGCTGGTCAGGCAGTTATCACATTTTTTACAGTATTTCAATTCCGTGTCACCGAAATAATCCAGGATATATCTTTGCCTGCAACCGTCATGAAAAACATAATCTTCGATTTTATCCAATTTGCGGTAAGCGTTTTTCAGTTTGGCTTTCAACGCGGTGATATCGATATTCAAATCTCTCGGTTCCACTCTTTTTAAAATCCTGATTTCCGTACCTTTAAACGGCGGTTGATATTCGAATAAACCGTCATCAGCCAGCGCTCTCACCAATCGGGCCAGCGATTCTTTTTTTATTTCCAGGATTTCGGCCGCTTCTTCCAGATTCACCTGCCAGCCGCGCTCCAGCTCGTCGGTAAAACGCGAGTACAATTTATTGAAGATATCAATTTTCTTTTTCGCTTTGCTGCTGAAAGTGGCAATGATTCGATTATAATCAGCCAGTAACTTCAAATAAGCGCTGCCGTCCCTTTCCCGGGCGCGGGCGATATAACCTTCATGTTCCAAAATTTTTAAAACCGTACCTACGGCCATATCCGGTACTCTTTCCGACAACATCTCGGCCAACTCGGCGTAAGTGATTAAAACCAAATCGGAATTTTGGCCAGTTAAAATTTCGTAGATCTCGTAAATAATGGCCGGGGGCGGATTATCGCCTTTGATAAAAAATTCCTGCAAGAACCTATCCCGGCTGTTATAAAGCATAAGACAGACGCTTGGACGACCGTCACGTCCGGCCCGACCAGATTCCTGATAATACGCCTCGATCGTACCTGGCATATCGTAATGAATGACGAACCTGATATTGGCTTTGTCAATGCCGAGTCCGAAAGCGTTAGTGGCGACGATGACTTTCGCCTTGCCGGACATGAAATTTTCCTGAACCCATTTCCGGTCTTCCGAATCCATACCGGCATGATAAACTGCCGCTTCGATATTGTTTTCTAGTAACACTTGCAGTAAGTCGTCAGCCCGAGCACGGGTACCGACATAGACAATACCAGAGCCGTCCGGCAGGGAAGAAATCGCGTCCAAAACCAGTCGCGGTTTTTGGCTCTCAGTCGCATGCATCACGCCGAATTGGAGATTGGGACGGGCAAAACCGGTAATCACTATTTCCGGATTAATTAACCCTAGTTGTTTCATAATATCCTCTCTCACTTCCGGTGTCGCCGTTGCCGTTAAAGCGATGACGGTCGGATTACCTAACTCGTTAATCGCTTTTTTCAATTTAAGATAACTCGGCCGGAAATCATGCCCCCACTGACTAATGCAGTGTGCCTCGTCAACCGCGAATAGACTGACTTTCACGTCTTGCAAAGCTTCGACAAATTCCTGGCTATAAAATCTTTCCGGCGCAATATATAACAATTTATATTTATCGGCTTTCACGTCCGCCAAGCGGCTGGTTGTTTCCGCCAGACTGATAGACGAGTTGACGAAAGTGGCCGGTATGCCAATCTTACTTAGACTGTCGACCTGGTCTTTCATCAAGGCGATCAACGGCGAAATTACAATCGTAATACCCGGTAGCACCAAGGCCGGTAACTGGTAGCATAATGATTTGCCACCGCCGGTCGGCATGATTACTACTGTTGATTTGCTACCCAGAATATTATCGATCACTTCTTCCTGGCCGGGACGGAAAAATTTAAACCCGTAATGAAAAGCTAACAGTTCTAAAAGTTTTTGTTTTGTTCCTGACATCTTTAAAATTTAAAAAATAACATCTATAATGATAACAGATAAAGAAACAAATAAAAAGCCTGAAAAAACATATGAATGAACCCAAAATGCCAAAGGGGTGGGATGATTTAACTAAAAAACAAAATGAGAAGGAAAGAAAAAGGGCCGCCGAAGATGACCAAAAAAGAAAAAATAAAATATTGGAATATTTGAAATATTTTACCGGCCAAGACGCGCCTAAAGCAGTGCAGCTGACAAATTATGAAGCAAGAATAGAGAGACCAGAAACATTGGACGAAAAAGAGCAAATAGAATATAATCAATTACGGGAAAAACTTCAAAATTTAGAACAACAAAAAGCTGGATAATAGTCCCAGCTTTTTTTCTGAAAATAAAAAAGCCGGATAATCCTTCTCCGACTTTGTTTTTTTCTCTCCTTTTAATCTCTAACGATATTTCCTGTTAACTCCGCAACATTTTTTACCGACATCAATTTCATGTACTTTACAATGTCATTATGAATTTCGGTAAAAATACCGAAATTAATAAGCAACTCGGTACCGACCGCGACTGCTGACGCTCCGGCTAACATCATCTCTATGGCATCCTTCCCACACGTGATGCCGCCCATACCGATTTTCGGTATCTTCAACTCTGACAAAGACAGTATGGCCGCGATGGCAATCGAATGAATATTTGAGCCTGACATTCCGGCTCGTCCGCTTTGAAATACCAATTTCCTGGAATAAATGTCAATCTTCATGGCCGGCACCGTGTTTATCAACGACATGGCATCGGCACCAGCTTTATAAGCCTCTAAAGCGCCTGTTTCATAACCATCAAGGCCGAATTTCACGATGATAAAAGTTTCTGGCAAAACTCGCCTGACTCCCCTGACAATCGCAATTACATGCGGTAAAGATTTACCGAATTGCGCCCCACCCTCGCTGATGTTCGGGCAAGACAAATTTATCTCTATTCCCGCAATCGGTGTGTTTTTAAAAAACTTGGCCACTTCAATGTACTCATTCACGGTATGACCGAAGATATGGACGATAATGGGCAAGCCTGTTTCCTGCCACGCCGGTAATTGCTTTTTTGCAAACTTCTTAACTCCTGAATTTTCCAAGCCGATTGAATTCAATAGTCCGTTCTGGACTTCACAAAGGCGCTGTGTCGGATTGCCCAATGAACCGTTGTAACATACGCCCTTGGAAACGAGCGCTCCTACACGGCTTAAGTCAACTTTGTCAAGAGCCTTGTCGCTTAAACAACCAGCGGCGTTCATTGATGGATAAGGCATAATTAATTTTCTGCTATTCCCGCCTTCCAGCACAACCTCAAAAGGATTTTTCTTTTTAACGGTTTTGCTAGCAATAGGCGTAACGGTTCCTGATTCCACCGGCAATGACTTAAGATAAGCCGGCCAATCAATCAAGGAGCCGTCAATAAACGGTCCGTCTTGGCAAACGTGAAATTCTTTGCCATCCACGCACGGAACATTACAGCCGAGGCAGGAACCGATTCCGCACGCCATAATCTTTTCCAAACCGACTATCACGCACTGGCCGTATTCTTGAGCAATCTCAACAGTCTTAGCCAGCATCGCCGGCGGACCGCAGGCGATTATTACCGATTTCCTTCGATCCTTTTTTAAATGTTCTTTCAGCAAATCTATAACCAGCCCCCGTTCTTCCGTAATACAGCCCATTTGCGAGCAGACCGTTTCAAAAAAGCTCCGAAGTACTAGGTCATCTGCTGTGCGTCCGCCCAAAAATGTAGTCAAGCGTCTTTCTTTGATTCTTCCTTTATTCATGAACAATTTTTTAGCAATCAGCGCTAAACCGGCTGTACCGATTCCACCCCCGACAAAAATGTAATTATTTTTTTGAGAAAGATTAAGGGGGAACCCATGTCCAAAAGGACCTTTAACTAAGACTGTATCCTTGACTTGAAGATCGGTATATAATTCTGTATTTCTACCAGTAACTTTAATACAGATGGAAATCGTACCGCCTTTGACGCCGCAACCGCGAGGTCTGACTATATAATCAACAATAATAAACGGGCGGGGCAGTATTGAACCCGGCGCTAGGGCAGCCAGCATGATAAACTGGCCGGGCTTAATATTCCGCGGCATTCTTTCTAAAGATAATACCATGTGAACATAACCGGATTT
>Ga0315281_10005917_pt1 | contig 17457 bp, 10 predicted proteins | sample YL17G07_0_MG_FD_204540 | JGI IMG/M metagenome (GOLD analysis project Ga0315281, IMG submission 204540) | Sediment microbial communities from Yellowstone Lake, YNP, Wyoming, USA - YL17G07_0 | ecosystem: Environmental > Aquatic > Freshwater > Lake > Sediment | place: USA: Wyoming | collected...
CCATGCCCATTGTCTCTATCGGTCGGCCGCTGAACGCATCCTTGTTGGCGTAGAGATCCATCAACGGTTTCACCAGTTGCGGGGTCGGGTTCATGCTCAACTGATTGAACACGGTAGATGCGATGCGCTCGCGGAACCGCTTTCCGGTCATTTCCTTGGAAATCATGTACTCGACGCTGCGCTCGGCCAGTGTCCCGACCGCTCCAACCTCGAACGGCTTTGGAATCCTGAATGCGAGACCGCCGATCTTGAACCACCAATAATTATCCCGGTCCCAGTCCTCGCGTTTCTTCCAGTCGTCGTCATCACCAAAGGCGAGTAGCAGCGCAATCGACGCCAGCGATACCGCGCCCAAGGTCGTGCCCATGCGCTTGTAATCCGACTTGGTAGCCCGCCCAATCTTGTAGATGCCCTGTAGCCTGGCGTTCATAAATGGAACGATCTGGGTCAGGACCCGAACCGCCCCCCACTTCCCAGACATACTGAAGTCCATCAAGTCACGGGCCCAGAACGTCGCCTCTTCGTGGCTCATTCCCTTGGCCATCAGTTGCTCATAAAGAGCTGCCCGGCTGATCTGCTCGCCGCGGTCCCCGAATTCCTGGTATGCCTCAAATACCGGGAGTAGACGCTGCTTGTAGAACCGCTCGATCTTGCTCGCGTTGTCCAGAATCATTTTCGGATCTACGCTCTGCTCAATCAGCCGGCGCGTGCGGTCAGCGTTGTTGCCATCCAGCATGGACCCGAAGCGGATAATGCCGCCGCCGGCCAGCATCTGGGCCCGCGTCTCCGACTCTTCTTCGACGGCCTTGAAGCCCTGGACGATATTCTTCGCCGGATTGTAGGAAAGCTCGGCAGTGCCGATCGCCTGAATGGAGTCGCGGATCAGGTTGCGGATCTTGAAAGCAGGATTGACGGTCACACCGATGGTCAGCCAGCGTTTCATCGTGATGAACGGCTTACCAACCGGCCCTAAACCAGCGTAGTTCAGGGCTGCTATGGCATCCATCAGGTGCGAATCCGAAACGCGGAATACACGCTCCTTGCCGGCGTCCGAGTAACTGACCAGACCTTTCCCGGGCGTTCCTGAAGGCACTTCCTCGGCCACCTTGGCTATCACTGCTGCGTCGAGCGTTGCTTTCGCCGCCCGGTTCTTGGCCGATGCCGTGATCATGTGCGACCAGTTCTGCAGCAGGTTGGCCAGCAGATCGTCGTTTAGATGCTCGGGTCCACCCTTCAATTTCTTCCAGGCATACTGGTTCACCAGCCCGGCTTTCATGCCAAAGCCAGTTACCGCACCTTCCTCCTGCAGCCTGTAGAACGGGACGTAGGGCATGTCCTTGTATAGCTGCCGAGTGGCGTCATCAATGAGCCCTGAGTCGGCAGCAATCTTCAGAATCGAATCGTTCCACTCGTTGAGCGATTTCAGTGCTGTGGCATAGGTTGCGGCACGAGCCGTGCCGTCCTTCATGGACCCCCAGCTCAGAGTCTTGAGAGCCGCAATGTCGGCATCACTGTAGAGGTTTTCCAGCCCGACCTTCTTGAGATTGCCAGCTCGGTGCGCTGCCACCCACTCAAGGAATCTGTCCTGTTCGCCGTGGAGTCCTGCGATCACTTTGGCGAAACCGCTCATTCCACCTTTCTTGGTGTACTGGACGCGGTAGGCACCATCGTTATCGACGTAGATTTTCCCGTACACCAGCAGGGCCTCGAGGGTAGCGTCTCCTCCCCTGGCCATTCTGGCGAGTCGGTACGCCTTCGGGTCGTACTCGGCGATGGGAGCGTACTGGTCGAACAGCCCCTGGACGAGATTCTTTTTCCAGTCGGTCCGGAATGCGTTGAGACGATCACGCCACGTGACAGGATCGCCGTGGACATTACGCAACGCCGCTTCTTGATCAGCAGTTAGCGTCCCGACGTGGGTGCGGCTGAACCGAACGTCAGGAGGTGTGACACCATCAATGCTGCGCGCGTCTTTTTCGTCGGCGTACACATGCAGAATGTCGGCGAGATAACGCCGCAGTCCTTGGACGTCGCTGAAGTATTGGGACGATCCTAGTCCGCGCCCAGCGAGTTTCGACGCAATGTTCTTCAGCCACGCAACAACGGCGTTGAGCAATCTGGTGAACTTGTCCGGATTTTCCTCTGCCATCATCTTGAGGAATGCTGGATCTGAAAACGCATCCCCAGTGAAGTCCGCCAGTAATTCCTCCTTTACTTTGTCGAGTGTACCGGGTGATTCTTGTGCGGCCCTGGATAGATATGCTTGGTAACGCTCGACACCGCCTTGTGCGATGTAATCGCTTGCTTGATCCGAGAAATACGCATAGCTATCCGGGCTCTTACGTCTAAGGTCATGTAGAAGTTCATGTCCCGCAAGCTGAAGGAATCCATAATTCCCCCGCTCGGTCGTGTTGACGTAGATTTTCCCGGCGTACTGCATTCTTCCCATTCCGTTGAATCGTTCGTCGGTTGCGCGCATGGCGATGACTTCTGTTCCGAAGACAGATTTGAAGGCATCGGCAAGCTCGGCCTGATGTGCAGATCCGGCGTTATCCAGGGCATAAGCATTTCTCCATTGCTCACCCAACTGCTTGGCGAGCTGATCGTTGAGACCCTTGATTGTTGATTGATCTTTTCCGCGGGCAAATGCCGGCTGTCCCACCAGATCCCCATGCTCGCCTGTGGTTAGCGCCTCGCGCGCCTTCAGCACCATTGACAGCGCCTCGGCGTCGGTCACGCCTTCCATGGCGTCCGCAATGCCATCCAGCCCCACAGAGCGCATGAACTTCTGCACCGCAGCGAGGAACTGGGCGAGGCCGCTGATCTTGGCATTCTGGCCCGATAGGTCGGCCAGGGCTTCCTCGTAGGATTGCAGGGAGACGTACCGCTTGGCCTGTTCTTCGGTCATGCCGGCGTCGATCGCCACTTTCCGGGCATCCTCGCCGAAGCTCTTGCGCCAGGTCGCGGCGGCCGTCCGCACGTTCTGGTTCCGGCCGGCGATCACGGTCAGGGCCTGCTCGTAGGCCTTGGAGCGCACGCCGTAGGTGCGCGCCAACCCGGCGTGCAGCGCCTCATGCCATAGGGCGAATTGTGCATCCACAGGGCCGGAAATGTTCTCGGCGATCAGGTGCAGTTTGCCGCCTTGGAACATCCCCCTGGCATCGGATGGGATATTCACGCCGGTCGCGGCGCGCGCTTCGGCCACGGTGGCGTAGATCGAGGAACCGACATCGAGACTGGCCAGCGCATCGGACACGGCGGCACGCAGGTCGGCGACGGGCATGCCAGAGGTACGGCCACCCGTGCTCCAAGAGGGGCCGCGCCAATCTATTTCGAAGTCATCAGGAACGTACCCTTCGAATGGGTCTTTCCCCCACACCGCGGAGCGGTCCCCCTTGACAACATCGCGTTCAGAGAGCACGATATTTCCTGCGCTCCGTGTTGGCATCTTCTCGGGCAATTGTAGCCCTGTGAATCTCTGCCACTCGGGGCGTTTCTCATTATTCACGTAGAGCAGGTTATTGGCGAACCAACGCTTCATCGTCGCTATGTGATCGTTTCGCGGATAGGTGCTTTTTACCTCGTTCACAGTGACGCGGCCGATCTGCGAGTCAGGATGAACTGCCACAATTACCGGGCGACCATCTGACTTCACCATATCTGTCGCCACCACGAATGTTCCCGGTCTGGAAGCCGACGAAAACACGGCAACCGGATCAGCAATGGCGTCTGCAAGAGCCTTCATTTCACGCGAGAGAATGCCATGATCAAAGATTGATTTCTCTGCGTTGCTTTCCTTCAATCCAGTTGGCAACGGCTTCATTCCCAAGCGCTGTAGGATCGCAGGGGTCTCTCCGACATAGAGAGGGACACCGCTGGATTCGCCACGCAATATGGCGTCAATGCGATCAGCCAAATTCTGCTGGCTGAACATCGCCACGCCCTTGTCGGTTTCGCGGGTCTTGAGTTCGGACGTGAACTTGTCGAACGCCTTATTGATGGCGATGCGTTCCGTGCCTTCTGGGAATGGGCGCACGTTGAACATTCGGTACTGCGGCAGATTGTTGTTCGCCCCGTAGGAAAGGAAATCGCTTTGATTGCCCTGCTCGCCGATCTTGTCCTCGACGTAGGCCGAGAATGCGCGCGCTGCCATTTCGTGCGGAGTGGTCCAGTAGTCCGATGCGCGGCCTTGGTCTATCTTCTTGTTCTCCATCGCGTAGGAGGTCGGAACGCGCTTCGTCTTGCTTTCCTGCGCGTTGGCAGATTCCAGCATCTTGATACGCTCGGCGTAGCGGATCATCTGGGCGCGCACGCCGTCAAGCGGGCCCGTCTTTTCAGACGTGAAGCCTTGGCGTCCACGAACCGCCTTGAGGATGGCGCTGATTGACTCCAGAGTGTCGTTGCTCCAGCGACCGGCCAAACTATGCCCGACACCTCGCCGCGTCATCGTAGCGCCCTTCGGGAATGTCGAAATGAACTTGGTATCAACGTCCTGCCCTGAAATAAGCCGTTCGGCCAGCGCATCGAACGCAGCTAGTTGTTCCGACGACGCTGGATGATTGTTACGTTTCATGTAGGTCAACTGCTCGGGGCCGCGCGTCAGGTTGTCGCGGATCTCCTGCAAATCCTTGGTGAGCGCATCGCGCGCCGCTCCGACAAACTTGGATGCCTTCTGCGTGTCCTCGACGTACTGCTCGGCCTTCGTGAACATGGTTTCGATGAGTCTATCGTAGGCATCACGCAGTTCCTTACGAACGCCTGACCTGCTCTCTTTGGTTGCAGAGAGGACGCCTTCTGCATTCCTGGATACCTTGAATCCGGTAGTGAAACCGTGACTTGCCATATCGGTACGATCGGTGCCGGTCTGGTACACCATGTCGCCGCGCGCATTCTTTACTTTCTCAGAATTGGCCTTCGTGTCTTGCCGAGCGAAGTAGTGATCGGCGGCGTGCAGCCATTCATGAGCAAGACTGCCGGCGCCGGTCATCTTGGTCAGATTGATGACTCCGTAATCGGTTTCGTAGTGCGCCTTCGCCCCGGACAGTCCTTGCCCGCGCGCACCGAACGCTAGGCCCAGATCGCCGTCCAGCGACAGCGCCTTGGCGGGAACGTTGAGCACGTCGGCAAGGTCAAGCAACCCGTCGTAGGCATGGTTCATCACCTCTTGGCGTTCGTCCTGGTTGTTCCAGTTGCCAAATTCAACGCCACGGAAGCCGAACGTGTCGGAGAACATCTGCGCCGTGGCGGGCCCGGTCCTGCGTTCGACCCCAGTGCGCTTCACGGTGTCCGGCGTGGCCAGTATTTCCTCGCCGAATCCAGTCTTGGTCTCGATGATCTCGACGGCGTGCTCGGCCATGTAGCGCATGGCATCTTCGCGGGTGGCGAACTGCTCATTGACCACTTTGACGCGCTTGCGGTCGGTCACGTCGCGCCAAATTTCGTAGGCTTGGATTCGATCAGGCTGTATGACCGGCGTGCTGGGCGGCGTGTATTGCTTCGCCACTTCGGCATACTTGCTCGCCAGATTGTCGAATTGCGCTTGGGTGATTTCCCCTTTGGCGAGTTTGCGCTTGCCGTTCTCCATCACCATGTATTCGGTGCGGCCGGGTCGATTACGCTCGGCCTCTATGGCGGCTCCGTCCTTCGCCAGCATTGCATCGACTTGCGCCTCGGTCATAGCCGGAGTTTCGGCGCGTACCGGAACGACACGATGCTTTTGCGCCACAGCAAGCAGCGGGATAGCCCTCTCGGCGGCTTCCTTGGTGGCGAATGTCTGCCCTACCTGCCGCGCCTGCCCGCGCCAGTCCTTCTTGCGCTCGTCATGGATGACCCACTGGCCGACTTCATCCTGCTTGGTGCTGGCCGCTATCTGCGTCACGTTGAACCGTTTGCGCCAGCCGGGCTCGGATGTTTGCTCGGCATCACGCTTGACACGGGCACCGACCGCTTCGGAGGTATCCTTGCGCGCACCGCCGATGTGTTCCCCGAAATCGGTAATGCCCTCTCCCGCCTTCGCCTTCTCGGGAGCGGGTTGGGCGGCGGGTTCAGCAGCCTTGGCCGCCTCTTTCGGCGCAGCGGCTTCGTCCATCTTCGCGGCGGCCAAGCGCAGCGCATCGGCGACAGATAGGGTATTGGCTGGACGAGTCAGGTCAAGTCCGCCTTGAGTTTGAAACAGATCAACCTGATCCGCAGTGACTTTCTTCCCGGCGCGCAACTTCTCTGCGGCGGCCTCGTCCTTGGCTTTCTGGTCTGCTGCGGCTTGCTCGGCGTCGGCGCGAGCCTTGAGGTCGGCCGGGGTCGGCTGGGCGAGAAGTGGCGCTACTTCTGCGGCTGACCTTCCTCCAGCAATTTCGCTAGAGTTTTTCGATTCAATTCCGATATTGCCTGAATGTTCGCCTCCACCAGTCTTTCCGCCGCTTGCCGCGCTGTTTCGTGTGGAAACCGCAGGCAGCGTTGAGGAAACGTCAATACTGCGGCCATTTACTTCCCCTTCGGTTGGCTGTTGGGCGGCGGCAATAGCCCCTTGTCCACCAGCTTCCTGACGATTGCCTTGGCGACCCTCGCCATTTGTTCGGCCCTCGCCTTGTGCGGATTGTTGGGCGGTATGTTCAGTGCCATATCCGATCACCTCTCTTAATGCAGTATAGACGTTATCATCAAAAGCGTGAACGCCTTTTCCTTCTGATTCGATGGCCGCGCGCTCGAGGATCTGGTCAATCAACGCCTCGTAATCCTTGCCCTGGGCGTGCGCGAGAAGACCGTCGATCATCGCTTGTACACCGTCCTGCATGTCAAACTGCATGCCGGTGTACCCCAGCATCTTCAGCTCTTGCTCGGACAATTCCCATGTTTCTGCGGCGCTGGCTTGTTGCTCCGCAGCAATAGCCCCGCGCTCAGACTTGATCTCGGCCAGCATCCAATCGACCGTTCGCTGCGCCGAGGCGGTCAGGCGCTTGCCAGCGACGTAGTTATCAACGGCGGTCTGGATCTCGCGCTCGCCAGAAAGCCCCTTATTGCCAAGGTCTTGACGCATCCGCTGGAACCATTCTTTCTTTGGCACCCACTTCGTGCGCCCGACCACCGGCCCGACCTCGTGCGCGCGACCTGCGGCGATCTCGTCTGCCGATGCCCCCTCACCCGAGCGAATGAGTTCGCCGCCGCGCTCTTCCCATCCAGCCTCTCCGGCAAAACGGCGAAGGTCAGCGGCTGTTCCTTCCGGCAAAGCAGCAGCCTGACCGGGCGCGATTCCGGCCTCACCTGGTTCCGATGTGACAGGGGCTTGGCTCTCAGCTACAGGCTTGCTGCTCCGTGTTTCCGGGTTCTTGGCGTACCCATTGACCACGAACGGGTACTTGAGGTTATCGGAGGGCTCGACACGCCATTGCAGTTCCGGCCGCTTCTTGGACAGGACCGCGAGCTGCTGCTTGGCTGGGACTTCGTTCATGCCCTCGCCGTAGCGCCCGGTGAATGTTTCGACAGGTCCGCGAGCTGGGGGAACCGCTACCGAAGCAGGTGGCCCCGGCGCGGCTTCTTGTTGTTGTAGGGTGGCTTTGCGCTCGACCTGGATGCGCTGGTTGTTCGCCCGGCGCTGCTCTAAGGTTGGAACGGCCGAAACCGCTTGCTCTACGACAGCCGCCGGCGCAGGCTGCGCGATCGGCGCGACGGCGGTACTGGCGGGCGGAGCAGCAGGCTGCTCGGCTCCTGGAGCGTTCTGAGTGGTCTGTCGGGCGCGCCGCGCAAGCTCCTCGTCGATGATCTGACGGGTTTCCTCGCTGCGGGTCAGGTTGCGTGCGGCGGCCAGATGCTCGTCGGTGAGTGCCGCGGCCTCCTGCGGCGTGGTCGGGATTACGGAAGCCGTCGCCCGATTATCCCCCGCGCTGCCCGCTGCTCGTAGTTCGGCCCCATTGCCACCGATCTCTGCGGCCTGTGTGCGTTGTAGGTCATTGCCGCGAGCTTCTCCGCTACCTTCTTCGACTTGCCACGCTTCAGGTAGGACGCCTTGATCGCTTCGTACTGGGCTGGCATTGAGTTCTCCTTCCGGCACGCCAAGGGCCTGCTTCTCCATGGCTTCGAGCACCATGCGTCCGTTCTGTGCGTGCTCGATCTCGTTCTTGACCAGCGCCCCGACGTCAATGGTGTCCACCGCGGTGCGCGCGGCCCGAACTGCCTGATCCGCGTTCTCGGCTTGGTCGATCGCGGCGATCCGGGCGTTGGCCTGATCGGCCACCGCTTCCTGCATGGATTGTGGTTGTCCGGTCCCGCCCAAGAACATTCCGGGGGCGGCGAACTTTTCATCGAGGAGGATCGGGGCATTCGCCGTGATGGCGAAGGAGGAATTTTCGGACCATGCGCGAGCGGCCTCCGGGCTGACCTCCTTGATCTCGCCGTACATGATCTTGGAGGCAGCGATGCGATCAGCGACCGGCGCGTTGGGGTCCTGCAAGGCGGTCGCTACCTTATCGTTCAGGACGCCTTGTCTGCGGGCATTATGGGCAAAACCTGCCATGCCGAAGGGGCCGAGCAGCAAGGTCATCATTAATGCCGTACCGGCACCCTCTATCCCTTGATGCCACGGATCATTCTGCTCGGGGTGCGCAGCCCCGTACTTGTTCTCGACCCACGCCTCGCCATAGTTCTGGCCGAACTCGGTCCCGGACTCGACCGCTGCGGTCTTCGGAAACTGCTTCAGGAACGGCACCAGCCACGGTACCTCGGCCTTGGTCGCGCCCTCGATTGCCTTACCGACCGGCGAGACGGCTTTGCCCAACGCGCCAGCCAGCGGTTTGCCGAGTATCCCCAGTAGTTTCATCCCGGCGACGTTACCGATCGTCTCGCCGCCGCCCTCGATCACCAGATTGATCCAGGCAGCCTTGCGTGCCTCTGGCTCCTCGACTCCTGAATCAATGAGCTTCTGGTAGGTCTGCTGCGCCTGGGAGGCGCCGAACAAGCCGAATGTGCCGGCGGTAAGGCCAGCGCCCGTACCGATGATTCCGCCTGGAATACCGCCCATCGCAGTCCCGGCAATTCCGCCGCCAGCCGCCATGGCCATCGGCACCATGGATGGAGCTATAGCCCGCGCTGCCTGAGATGTCCAACGTCCAATAATGCCGCGCCCCTCTGTCTGCGGGGCTAGGTCTGGATTCTCCTGCTCCCGCTGCGTCGCCCAATCGGAGAGCCGCTTGCCCTGATCGTAGGCCAAATCTCCAGGCTTGCTCATGAACTGCATCGCCTGCCCGATCTGCTGCGGGAAGTCGATGGTGGTGCCGGCGTAGAGTTGGACCGGGACCTCTTTCAACAGACTGCGCGGCTCGGGTGGTTTGGACAGGTCCAGGTCGATCAGATTACCTCGCCCTAGTGCACCGCCGAGATCAAGATCAATGAGCGCCATGTCGGCTTAACCGCCTGTCAACGATGTGCGTGTCGGTTGCTCTTGGTTCGGATCGAAGCCTCCTGTTCTGACGCCGAGAAGTTCATCGCGCTGGGCGATGAGCCGTTTTTCTTCCGCGACCGCATTGGCCAGCGCATTAGGCTGCGTGTATTCGTTGTTCTCACGCTTGCGCGCAAGATCGGCGATCTTCTTGTTCAGGCTCTTCACGTCGGCGGGCGCGGTCTGTTCATGCGATCCGCTTTGGCGAGATCCAGTCAAGCCAGGCTTCGAAGGTTCGGCAGCGCTTGTCTTGGGCGGCTGGCGCGCGACCCGCATAGCCTCTTCCTTTGTTTTGGCGTTGCCGACCTTCACGCCGCCGACAAGAACATCGCCGGTCTTGTCGTCCCACTGTGCTCCGGCTGCTGGGGTAGTAGCATCTTTGTTGCCCAGCGCCTTGTTCAGCGCCACCCGCATGATCGAGCCGTACACCGCCTTATCCTCGGGCGTGGCATCCATGGATGCGGCAAGTTTCCCTGCGGTCCCGGCGATCGAGATCAGCCCTGCCGTGTCGGATTTGTCGCCAACGTAGGTCAGCGCCTCGATGCGCTTGCCCAGCAGATCGGCGGATTTGGTGTCTCCCTCGGCAACCGCATTGGACATCGATGAGCGCAGCATCGACACGGCCTTGAGCGAATTCAACTGCTCGCGCCCCAGATCGGCCGCCGGCCCATGGAGTTCGCGCTGCACGGCATTCGATTCGCGGTGGATCCTCTCGTTACTCCCGATCTGCGCTTGCAATCGCTCCATCGCCGACTTCTCGGTCTTGTTGGTCAGCTCGAGGCGGAATTCCCGATCGATCTTGGCCAGGTCGATGTGCGACTGTATGGTTTCCCGAGTGCGCGTCGCCGCCCCGGCTTCGCTGATACCCAGCCGCGTGTTCGCGCCAGCCTCGGTCGTGTTCACTCGCTGCTGCGCCGCCTCGTTGTTGATGCGAGCTAGGTTCTCCTGCCTTTGCGCCTCGGCCTCGATCGTGGCCTTCTTGTGCAGCTCCTCGCTCCAGCCCTCGGCGGCTTTCGCGCCACCTGCGCCTGCGCCCGCGACAAAGCCGGCCAGGGCGTTGCCGATCAGTCCCAGGCCCATGTCACACCCCCGGTGCCGGTTGCGCCGCCAGCTGCGCCGCAGGCTGCGAATCGGGTTGTTTCGCAAACATCATCACGGCCATCCGCACGGCGGCTTTGATGAGTTGCGGAGTCACCTGAAACAGCTTCGCGGCCTGCGCCAGCTCGCCCACCAGCTGGGCCACCTGCACCCCAGCCGGGAACAGCGCCTCAGGCGGGATAGTGCCGCGTGACTTCTCCCAGATTCCCTGCATCACCGTGAGCGTGGCCTGGGCAATCGCCTTGACCGGATTCCCAGCGGCCTTCATCAACTGGATGAGCCGTTGGGAGAGCGCCTGTTCATGAATCGCCTTGGTCGCGGCGATCACCACGCGCTGAACGTCCTGCGGATTGGCGGGTTTGTGCGGCGGGAGCTTGCCGCCCGGCGCTTGGGCCTGATTCTGTTGCATTGCATTGCCGATGATTCCGGGCATGATGTTCCCCTTACGAGAAGCGACCGATGATACCGTTGGTGCCGTAGACCGGCTGGCCGGTCGCGGTCGTGATTGGCGCAAGTTGCGCGGGCGCGTTCGGCACGCCGGTCACGCCCTTGCCGCCCTGAGAGCTGGACTGCACAAAGTTCCGCATGATGTCCAGCTTCTGCTGGTAGGTCTTGCCAGCCAGTTCGGCTTCCAATTCGGCCTTTTTCTGGGCCGAGAGCCCTTGCAGCACGGCTGCGCCGGCCAGGCCAAAGCCCTGCAAGCCGCCCTGCGCGATGCCCGCCTGGAGATTCGGATCCAGCCTCAGGAACTTGTCGATGAGCCCGTTGCCGGCGGTCTTGTCGCTGACGGTTTCCATGGCGGCGTTCTGCGCCGCAGAATCGGCCGCTCCGGTTTCCCAGGACGATGTCTTGATCCCGCTGTCGAGCAGTTGCGTGGAAAGATTGTGCGCCGTGGAACCAACGGTACCGGCAGCCGTATCGCCGGCCAGCGGCGCAAGATTCGGCGCGGCCCCTGACGCGGCTTGGGTGAATAGGCCGTCCTCGATAAGCGATGGTGTGGCAGCAGTCGCGAGATCTGCGCCCACACCGGCTGCCGCCTCCGTGCCAATGCTGTACAAACCGTCTTCAACGAGCGATGGCACGGTGCTCGCCGCCAGATCGCCCGCCAGTGCACCGCCGGCCTCGGCGCCCGCGCCTGCTTCGCCGAGCGCGCCGAGAATCTCTGGCCCCAAGAAATAGGACGCTGTGAGCACCACGACTGCTTTTAATATGTTCGATCCCATCGCTGTTACTCCAGAGTAGATTGCTGCATGAGAATGCGCCCGTTCCCACGAGCGATTTCCTCGAACCCGAACATGCACCCGAATTTGTAGAGCTTCGGGCCGCCCTCATCGATCAGCACGAACATGAGGAGGATTCCGCGCTCTGCGAGGAAACGTTTGGTATTCGCCAGCTCCTCGCGGATGGCCCGCACTATCGATGGCCCCCACTGGCGCAGCTCAAGGTGCAGGAACACCTTGCCAAGGGCGATCTCAAGCCGATAGATGCCGCGCTCATCGTCGATGAGCGTGACGTCCCAGATTTCGCCGCTCATTGATTACGGTGCAGCGCGGCCCTCATGGACGCCGTACGCGTTGTAGTGCGACAGCGTGTACTGCTCCGGCGTCATGCCCTGAGAATCTGCGGCGTAGGCCGCGGCTACATCCGGGTTCTGCTGGAAGTAAGCCGGCTCGTTCGACCCCGCCCCTTCCTGCGTGATTGCCGTGGCGGGCGGTGTCGGGTGCAGCAGGACATCAATCGACTGGGGTGAATACTCGGGGAAGGCATCGTAGAGCTGCTGCTGGGTGAACTGCCCGGAAGTCAGCATGGCATTGACCTTCGCCGGGTCGGCGCCGGCACTCATGACCGTCTGCCGGATCCTGTCGGCCGTGACCGGTGTGCTGATTGGCACCCAGCCGCCAACCATCGTCGGCTCGCCTGGCAGCGCCGCACGATAGCCGGGCGGCGGGGTGGTATTGGCAGGCGGCGGGGTGGTGTTGGCGGGCGGCGGGGTGGTGTTGGCGGGCGGGGGGGTGGTGTTGGCGGGCGGGGGCGCAGTGCTCGTGTTCCCAACTGGTGTCGCCGCTGCCGTGGGCCCGCTCTCGGGAGTTCCCCAGTCCACCAGCTTGCCCAGATCGAGATTGGAGATCCCGCCGAGAACCGAGAGGCTCGCATGCAGCGTGTTGGTGATCGACGTGACCGCCGCCTGCTTCTGCTCCAGCGATGTATTCGGATCGCCGAGTATGGCCTGGATCTGCTGGTTGGCCACGTTGAACAAGGATGCCGCGCTCGCGTTGGTCTGCATGAGCATCTTGTTCGCGACATCGATGTTCGCCAGATCGGTGGCCTGCGAGCCCTTGAGTACCTGCAGCCCCTTGTCGATCTCGCCCTGCGCCGAGAGCTGGGCGATCCGCTGTGCGGAGGCCTCCGTTTGCAGCGTCGATGTTTGCGATGCCGCCTGGGCAGACAGCCCGGATTGGATGGTACCCGCCTGCGACTGAAGTTCTTTCGATGCGGCCGTCTGTGCCGGGATAATCTTGTTGGCCTGCAGATCGGCGGCTTGGCCGGCCAGTTCAGAGGAAGAAGCGGTCTGAGCCGCATTCAGGTTCGCGGTATTGGTAGCTCCGGCATTGAATTCGTTGACCTGATTCTGGGTGGCGGAATCCTGCTGCGCGATCGGCAGCGCCTTGTCGATCGCGGCGGCCTCGCCCGCTCCAGCGGCCATCGAGGAATTTATCAGGCCACGCGCATTGGCCGTTTCCAATGCCCCCGAGCGAGCGGCATCGAGGTAGGGGCTACCGCTTTTCAGCAGCGAGTGCAGCTGCCCGGCCACCGTGCCCAAGGCCGGATCGATGGCCACGTCGCGCGTGCCGGCGCCGTAGGTCGTGCTCCCGTTCTCGAGCCGATTGGCGATCAGTCCCGATGTGCCGGGCGCAATAATGGGCCCGGGAAGCGTCGAGCCAGCGGCGGGATTGTTGAGCAGATCCGCGTCCGGGGCGAGTGGCCCTATGACTGCGTTGGAAGTTGCCATGGCCTTTCCCTTGATGTTGTTGCGTTCAGGCTTTACCAGTACACAGCTTGCCCGCGGTGCGGTAGGCATCCGCCATGCCGTTGTCGCGGATGCCGCTGTCCGGGATCCCCTCGCGGTCGAACCAGGTGAACGGGCAGACGGCGAACACGCGATCGGCGTGCGCCAGAGCCCACGTGACGAACGGCGCGGGCTCTTGCTGCCACGGGTCCGCGCCGCCTGGGAACAGCATCAGTTGTTGCTCGGGCCTCAAGCGCGACAGCAGTCGGTCGTACTGCGGCAGGATGTCGTCGCCCAGTTCGTAGGCATCGCCGCCCACGATGTCGTAATCCTCTAGGCCGGGCAGCGGCATCGCCTTGTCATCCCACTTGTGCCCGGGATTGATGTGCAGCCACTTGGCGAGGAACCGCTTCCACCACACCGGGCGCTCCAATCCGCCGTAACAGACGGCAATCTTGATCAGCGGGCAGTCGAACTCGGCCAGCACGTCGCGGATCAGCGCATTCGTCGCCAGCACGTCCGCGTCGCTCACAGGCCCGTTAGCATTCGGCTCATCCACCGGGTACAGCGCATCGATGTACCCGAGCAGCCCCTGCTCCCGCAGCGCAGCGAGGTACACCGCCAGATGCCCTCCCGCCTGCGCCCGTGGACGGTGGGCGAAACTCGGCAGCTCGTACACCAGCACATCGATGCCGAGGACGTAGTGCTCGATGCCCGCGGCAAGCCCGGCGTGCATCAGGTCGATGTGCCAGTTGGCGAGCGTCAGCGGGTCGCCCGAGTTGCAGCCCCAAGTGCCGAGAAAACCCAGGCTGCAATGGTCGGCGATCTCGGCGATGCGGATCCGGTCTACCGGAACCGGCGTGTAATCCGCCGCGCCGAAGTAGCCGAAGTTCATCTGGCGAGCGAAGCGCGCAGCGCGACAGCCTCGGCTTCCCTGGCACGGAGATGCGACGCAGGAAGACTCAGCGCAGTGCATATCTCGATCAGCGTTTCACGCAGGGCGCGGCTCATGCCGGTGTCGCTATCAATGGCAACAAGCTGAGCTTTACGCCCCTCTGCTTGCTGTGCCGCGATCTCCGCAGCAGTTGGCAACACCTCCTGATGCAGGCCGGGAAAGTGCGCCTCGACAAACGCCGCATCAGCGATAATCGTGTTCACCACTTTGCCGTCAGCGTTTTTGATCCTGTAGGTTGCCATGTCATCTCACCATTGAATAACAACAAGACCGTTCCCGCCGCCACCACCTTTCGCCGTGATGCTACTGACACACCCTCCTCCTCCGCCGCCGATCCCCCTGGTGGGAGTGGTAGTAGAACTACCTCCGCCATCGCCGCCTATCTGATTGTTGCCAGCGTGACCAGCACCGCCCCCGCCACCAAAACCACCGTGCCCACCATTGCCACCATTTCTACCGCCGCCTCCCCCGCCTCCGGGCGCCCCATTGCTTCCATTGCTCACGTTGCCGCTTGCGCCTCCGCTACCGCTCGTCTGAAACGGCTTTTCATTCATTCCGGTGGGATAAATACCTGCAACTCCGATGTAGGGCATAAACCCGTGCGCGTTAGGCCCACCGGAAAGATTGTATGCATTCCCACACCCACCACCTCCGCCGCCATTCGCAGATGTGCCTCCGACCCCCGCACCCCCCGTGGCTGCCGCCGCATCCACAGCTCCCAAACTTGCGTAACCGGGGTTAGTGAAAAGACCAACAGCACCGCCACCAGAGGCATTCTGAAAAGCCGACGCCTGGCTACATGCACCACTCCCACCTCCTGCGTTATTGATGTCCCCCCTCAACGCCGTGCCACCTGTCGCGCCGGGGGCGGTGGTTGCTCCCAGCGGTCCTCCTCCCCCACCCCCGGCAATCAGATTTATACCTGGGCCAACAAATGTCGTGTCACCCCCGGCAGTACCGTCATGGGCAGACCCATCGTCGATACCACCAGTGCCACCAGCGCCAATGTTTATTGCGCAAGGCATATTCTTGTTGCCATGAAACGTTTTGACAACAAAGCCCCCGGCGCCGCCTCCAGTCGCTGAACCAGTTCCCCCAACATAGCAACCACCACCACCGCCAGGCCCGATAGCGAACACGCAATACTCGGCATCCAAAGGCAAGACGAAGGTCATCGACTTGTTGATGTATATTGTGTTTTCGTATCGGGGCCGAGCCTTTTCTACCCGAAAGTCGAATGCTCCTCTCATCACAGATCTCCGCCGTTGGCCGACACTGCGATGGCGCAGTTGGTGCCGCCCACCGTTACTGTGAGGCCAACGTACACGTCATAATTCGCCGGGATCGCTTTGCCCCACGGGAAGACGAACTCGATCATCTCGGATGTGCCGAGCGCGGCCACGGTCTGTGCCAGTATGGCGACCTCGCCGATGAATTGATTGTTGCCGGGCGTCGTATTGGTCGAGCCGTTGTTCAACCAGATTCGCGCGACCGTGGCGTTGGTCGTACCCGATGCTGTAGCGCCGTTGGTGCTCCCGTACTTGAGGCGGATTTCGTCGAGGATCGCGCCGCTTGCGCCGGCCTCGAACACTTTCGCCATCGCGGTCCCGGCCGCCTCAGTGCCGTCGAACGCTTTTGTGTTGGTCATCGCCGTGCTCAACACGACGTTCATTATTCCGGCGTTCGGGGTTTGCGCGGTGATAATGCTGTTCGGAGTAGTGGACATGGCGGTATTTCCTTACAGTCTATTGGGCAGCGAGGCCAGGTACAGCGTTGAGCCGATTGCGCTGGCGGTCAAAGTGCCGCCTGAAAGTGTGAGGCCAGAACCAGCAGAGATCTCCTCAATGGCCCCGGAGCTTACGTTGGTGCGCCCGAGCAGTTTCCCCGTGTTCATCGTCAGACCGCTGCTGGTCGCAGCCCCCGAATTGGCGTAGGCGCTCGAAGCCGTGAAGGCCGCGCTGCCCAGCGTGCCGCCGGCTCCGACGTTCAGAGTGGAACCGTCCGTGCCAGATAACGTGAGCGTATTCGAGGCCGTGAACGTTTTACCATCGGCCACGGCCAGCGTCGAGGACGTGGCCGGCGTGGTAATGGCCATCTTGTTTACGCTGGTCGCAGTTGCCACGCCAAGAGTTGGCGTGACCAGGCTCGGTGATGTGGCCAGCACCACGCTGCCCGATCCCGTGGTGGCCACGGCAACCATGGCCGTCGCCCCGGAATTGATGCCCACGATCTTGAGGCCATTGCCAGAGAGCGTCGGCAAGATTGCGAAGCCCGCCTCGATTGCGGCGAACTCCGCGCGCATCGTGGCCGATGTACCGGCGGCGCTGGTGCTCGGGTTGCCTGACGCGGTATAAAATTCGTTGCTCATCGAATTTCTCTCCGCGGGGTGTAGTGAATCATCCCGCCCGTGACGGTGAACGGCATGAACTCATCGCCCACGCACCGGATGCCGATCGACACGTTTTCAGCCTCGCCATCGACTTCGAGTACCGATGGCCCGAGCGTGACGCCGTCCCATGCGAAGGTGTCCCATGTAAAACCATCCCAGTTGGTCTGCTGGAAGCGGGTCAGCAGCGTTCTGGCGTCAGCCTGAATGTAGTCGGTCGAGGAATAGCCCAGCGCGTAACCAGCAAAGAACTCCACATAGCCCGGCCCCTGCATTTCCAGCACCGCATCGTGGTAATTCTTCGTGGTGCGGAAGCTGCCCGAGAAGCAGTAAGCCAGGTCGAAATAGGCCTCGATGTCCTCACCATCGAAGCTGGTTCCCTTTTCCATCTGGTACACCCAGCCGTCATCGCTGCCGAAGAAGATCCCCTCGGTCGCGTCGTTGAACTGGCCGGATACGATGCAGCGCACGACATGCTCGAATTCGATCGGCATGACGCCCACGACCTTGTTGGCCACCAGCGTCATGTAGATGGCTGATTTGCTGGTGCAGAAGAACCGGTATTGTCCCAGGTCGCGCGATAT
>Ga0315281_10005918_pt1 | contig 17454 bp, 9 predicted proteins | sample YL17G07_0_MG_FD_204540 | JGI IMG/M metagenome (GOLD analysis project Ga0315281, IMG submission 204540) | Sediment microbial communities from Yellowstone Lake, YNP, Wyoming, USA - YL17G07_0 | ecosystem: Environmental > Aquatic > Freshwater > Lake > Sediment | place: USA: Wyoming | collected...
AAACCAAAGCCCCCACACTGCCCGCGCAATTTAAGCGGCTGGATCGCATACGAACAAAAATGATTCGAGACAAGGGCGTGGGGGTGGTGTTGTTTGACCCCATTGGCATTACCCAGGAATTGAATAATTTTAGGAATGATGCGTTTACGCCGATCGATACTTTCCTTGAAGAAGAAGACAAGGCGGGCGTAACAAATCAACGCAAATTGATTATTTATAACAAGATTGAAGAACTAAAAGAAGGGTTGGCCAGCGGCGTGATTGCGACTTTCGACCAACGGCGTAAAGATACCGAAAAACGAAAGCAAGAGATTGTAGACAGATTTAATGCGCGAATAAGCAAAGCCTATCAAAATAATAACCTCGAAGAGGCGAGGCATTTTGAAACCCTAAAAGCAAATAGTATGAAAAACCAGGATGCTATCATTGCCGACATACAAAAAATTGGCCAGCGAGAGGGTGTGAAAGCCTGGACGGATAAATACGAATCCAAAGTCGATAGAGCGGAAATGAATGAATTCATCGGCAAGCTCACCAAGGTAAAAAACGAAGCACAACAGGTGGCGGATCACCGAGCGGATGATCATCTTGCCTGGCTACCGTCATCGGCGTTGGTTAATGCCTTTGATACCTATCACCGCACCTATGTTATTCCCAATAACTTTTCCGGCTTAACGCCCGACTCCTTTGGTTTTTGTACACAGGCCGACTTGTGTTTTTTTGGGGTGGATGGGGTTAAGAAATACGATCGGCTGTTAAATAATTGGATCGGCTCGCTGACGATCACGCACGATAATTTGTTCATGCGCAGTTATTGCTACAATCACCAAGAGATTGAGGCGCATGTGCAAAAGGCCTTTGACGGTGTCAAGCATCTGGCCGCCAAGGGGACACCGGAGGACGACGTTGATACCACCCATTATGCAAATGTATTTTATCAAGTCACGAAGGTCTTCAAAAACATGGATTCCGCCTTTGATGAGTGGGATCGTGATCGGCTGAACCCCAAACCCAAAAAAGCCAAGTTTATTGACCGGCAGTGTTTTTTTAAGATTGCGATGATCACGCGGGTCGTGTACAGGACCGGAGTCGGCGGCAAGCTGGATAAACTCATCACCGCCGCCTTGGGGGGCTTGCATTATGCGAGGTTGGGAGGACTGGTCTATGATCTAGCCTATGCTGATTTAAAAGAAAATAAATGGACGTCAGCAAGAAAGCAATCCCAGGCCATGAAATATGCAGACAGAGTCCACGGTAGCATGGATAAAGTGGTAGATGATGCCGCTATCAAGAAACAAGAGAAGATCAGCAAGACGCTCGATGATTATCTGCAAAAACATCCCAAGGATACTGCGAGCAACAGCTTTCACCACAGCCGCATCTCATTACTGCTGTTTGCCATCGAAGGCATTTCCTTGGCCGAGATGCTGCAACATAACAAAGGGGATGCGCGCGCGTACGCGGAGATTAGCGCCGCCGTATTGACCTTGGGCAGCATTGCCGCGGATATCCAATACGGGGCAATCAAGTCAATCCCCGAACTGGAGGTCTTTGCGGGGCATAAAGTCATCGATCGCGCTGAAAAAAAACAAGTGACACGGTATCCCAACAAAACGTCTGAATATGTGACTCGCGCAGGGGATATTCAGCGCGGCGGTTGGAAGCTGCTGTCGGGAGGGTTGTCGATGGTGGCGGGGGGTATAACCGCTGTGTTAGACGTTTGTTCAACAATTGGTGAATTAAACAAGAAGAAACCCGATGCGGTGTTGATGTCACTGTATGCGACGCGAGGCGTCTTCGGAGGAATTGCGGCCGGATATTCAGGCGCCATCGGCCTGTCGTACGGGGCGGCCTGGTTTACCCATAAAGGGATGACAAGGACCGCGGCCTTTGCCGGTGCGAAAATTCTGCAAAATCGGGTGGCGATGCTGCTGTGGTTTGCGCGCTTTAATGCCCTTGGTCTGGTGATCACCGTGATTCAAATACTCTATCTTGTGTTGAAGGACAATGCCCTTGAGGCTTGGTTAAGAAAGTCCACTTTCCGAAGAAATAAAATGACCACGGAGTATGACCGCGATGAGGATGACCCTTTTGCAACAACTATTGCCGTACCTTCACCTTCTTTTTCTACCGTCGATGAAGAATTAAAAGAGCTAACCGACGCCTTTGCCGAAGTGACAGGGCAAAGCACTGAATCGGCAAGCGGCCCTGTGGGCAAGACAGCATATCCCGTTGAGGAAGAGGATAAAAGTCAATTTTGGAATCTGAATTAATACAGGAGGCAGCGATGTACCTTATTGAGGGCACGATTGCGGATTTTGAGATGGCTCTCGGCCGGGTCAACCTGCTGAAGAATCTAAAAGTCGGTTCAACCCAGCAAAACCTCGCGGCGGGTATCGTTGGCGTCGTTGGGGGCATGCCCGCGCTGGCTGCCAACGTGGCGATGCTCGAATCGTACGAAGGCGACAGTGCGGTGTATTTTGGTTGCCGGGTGGGGGAGCAGGTGGTGATCGGGCAATTCGCCGGTGCTGAATTGCTGAACGACGGCGATGAGGTAAAGGTCGTGGTGGAACAGCAAGACGACGTCCTCTATGCCCATGCGGTGCAGCGCCCTAAAGACGGATTGTTGTGGTTGCCCGTGGGGGAAAACATGGGGATATGGGCGGCGTTCATGAGTCAGATGCGGTTTGCGTCTTGGACTTTTATTTTGATAATAACTTTTATTTTTATTGTTCTAGTGTTTCTTAGTGCACCGATCAAGGCATATTACCTTTTTGCAGCGATCGGATTTCTAGCGGCATTTCCAATGGGTATTTGGGCCTTCTTTGATCTGCGGTCCTTGGCGGAAGAAGCAGAAAAGATATTCAAGGTACTGGGATTTCCGAAGGCCAGTCAACTCGATATGCGCGATGGTTCGTATGCCATCCACCACGGTGATTACAGTGGTGATGCACAATCGATCTATTATTATCAATGCGTGTTAGAGGCATATCGTACGGGTGAAAAAGTGCGTATTGATGTGCCGTCACGGAGTGATGAACGCATTCGTAAAGAGGTAGAGTATAGGAAGAACAATCCAAACTATCAGGCTGAATTAGATGAGGCAAAAAAGTATTTCAAACAGGAATGGAAAGCGAGACGAGCAGCCGAAAAAAAAGCCAAGGGTAATGCAAAAAATAGTAATAATGGCAATACGTGATATCACTTTCCTATGAGCCTGCCCAACATTGACAACGATGAAGCGATGTTTCTTATTGAGGAAACGATCACCGATTTCGAAATAACCTTGGACCAATATACGCAGTATGATGGTTATCATCGTCAATGCCGATGGTGCGATGGCCATATACCTGAAATTTCGTAACTTAAAGGGAACACCATGCCAAACGTTACCGCCAACTCCGCAAGGACGAGAAAGTGCGGAATGCGAGTAACCACGACGCAAGTAAAAAGACGAAATAACACAACAAACACCCGGATGAATCCGCCTTTGCCGTTACATTACGGCACCCTCGGCGCCAAGGTCATCGACAAGGCCATCAAACACTCTAAATACACGGTGCGCCTGCTCCGGCCGGGTTACCTGTACACCTTGGAAGACCGCTGCAGCAAGCTGCGCTGGAGCGGTTATAAGATCAATGCCCGCGGACAACTCTATCAGTTCGACATCGACGAACCCGCCCCCAGCAGTGATAAGCTGTTCGAATGCGACGGCGCGACCTGCGGCGGCAGCGCCATCGCCGCCACCATCCCCAATGCGGATGAAGTCCCGAATTTTTACCTATTGTATTGCACTGACCCGCTGACCGAAGAGAAGCTGGAGGAATATAAGAAAAACGCCAGCGCCTATGTGGCCGAAGGCAAACTGCAAGTGATCCACCCGAAAGAGTGGGTCGGCGGCCATGCAGTACAACCACACATGATTGCCCCGGACACCTTGGCGAAGCACGTCCTGGAATACCAGCTTTATGATCTGCATGCCGGTGGCAAAGATATCTTCAACACCGCGTATGCCGAAGCACTGAAAGACCAGCTCTTCCCACCCTTGGTGTACACCGAATCCAGTCCCACCTCGAAGACCGATAAAACCAAAGCCCCCACACTGCCCGCGCAATTTAAGCGGCTGGATCGCATACGAACAAAAATGATTCGAGACAAGGGCGTGGGGGTGGTGTTGTTTGACCCCATTGGCATTACCCAGGAATTGAATAACTTTCGGAATGATGCGTTTACACGGATAGATACTTTCCTAAAACAGACAGACAAGATGGGTGTCTCGAATGAGCGAAAGCTCATTGTTTACAACAAGATTGAGGAAGTGCAAGAAGCCTTAGCCTCGGGCATGTTGAATAAAGAGAAAAACGATGATCAAGAATGGCAAGAGGAATTAGAAAGACAACTAGCCAGCGCGCGTGATAGAAATGATCTTCTTGCGATAGACCATTGGAAGTTGCAAATACAGACGAGCAAAAAAAAATATGCTGGCTATATTAAGCAGAGCCCACTCGAAGCCAAAAAGAAATGGAACAACAACTATGAGCCGCTTCTCAACAGAAATGAAATGGACAATTTCATGGAGGGCTATGAAATAACGAGTTATGAGGCGCAAATGGCGGCAAATGGCCGCGCCAATGATCATATCGGCTGGCTTAAGTCACCTGAGTTGATCGGAGCCTTCCATACCTATGACCGCACCTATAGTGTTCCAAAGACGTTTTCAGGGTTAACCCCAGATGTACTCGGATTTACACTTGAGGCTGATCTGTGTTTTTTTGGTATTGATGGGAACGATTTATACGACGCATTGCTGAAAAATTGGATAGGCTCGCTGCAAATCAATGCTAACAATTTGTTCATGCGCAGTTATTGCCACAATCATCAGGAAATCGAAAAAGAACTGCAAAAGGCCTTCGATAATGTCAAAGGGATGGCGGCGAAGGTAAAAGAACCGGGAGACATCGATGATGATTTAATATTTAAAGCATTTAAGAAAAGTGTCGAAATGCTGAAGAAAATCGATTCACTTTTCGACGAGCATGATCGTAACAGAGACCAGATAACAGCTCTTGGTGACGCTGCCTCAAAAAAACGACCACCACTCGAAACCAGATTTTATTATAGAATATCGATGATAACTCGAGCGGTATTTAGATCGGGCGCAGGGGGGATGCTCGATAAAACCCTCGTCACCGTCATGGGTGGCTTGCAGCATTCCAAACTCGAATCGCTGGTCATGGAGCTTTCCATGGACGAACGCACCCAGTATTACGATAACAAAGATAAACGGATCGATAAGAAAAAATGGGAGTTGTTTCGGGTTAAAGCAAAAACGGATGCAAAATCGACCGCAGGGGTCTTTGATAAAGTACGTGATGGGGTGGACAAAACTGGCGACAGTTTAACTAATACTATCAAACAACATTATGAAAAACCCCAAGTCACCAACAACTTTCACCACACCAAAATATCGCTGTTCATGGGGGTCCTTGAGCTTTTTTCATTGGGTAGTAAGGTCAATAATTATAAAAACGACCCCAAAGAGATCGCGAATATGGGTGCATCTCTCTTCACGCTGGTGAGCATTGGATTCGATATTCGCTACAACACCTTAAAAACGGTACGTGAACTGCCGGAATATGCGGATCCTAAAACGTTAAGGGCAGGCCATATCAACAAAGCCACCGATATTCAGCGTGGCGGTTATAAACTGTGGTCAGGCTATTTTGCGGCGGCAGCAGGGGTGTTCACCGCCATTGTTGACTTCATGTCAATCTTTGGCGAGGGCAAGAAGAAAAAGCCCGACATGATGATGATCGCTATCTACTTCGGTAGGGGCGCCACCGGGGTTTATACTGCCTATGGTGCCGCTAAGATCGGGTTTTCCTATGCCGCTGCGTTCTTGAAACATAAAGGCTTAGGAAATACAGCGGCGCATGCCATTGCAAAACAATTGAGCGCGAGGGTGGGGCTGCTGCTGCATTTTGCCCGCTTCAATATGATCGGGCTGGCATTTACCGTGGTTGAGATACTGTATCTGTGGCTCAAGGACGATGAGTTACAAAAATGGTGCAAACAGTGTACCTTCCGAAAAACAAAAGTAGAAACGTTTGATTATGAGCATGACGTCGGAGCTAATGTAAACGGTTTGGCACCATGGGAAATCAAACGTACGGCGCTAACTCGTCATTTCGTTTCCATAGAAGAAGAGTTGGAGGCACTGAATGACGCGTTTGCTGAAGTCACTGGCCAAGTAGAAAAATCTACAGAAAATGACGAGAATTCAGATGAAGATGAGCAACGTTTATGGAATCCAAATTGACGGTGAGACATATGAGTAATGTCACCACCGGCATTTATCCAAGAGCGCTAGCGAAAAATATTTGTTTGTCAGGAGAGGTTATGCGCACCAGTCTTATCACTGTTTTAATGTTGTGTTTGTCACTGACGACTTTTGCTGGTAGCGTGGATGACGACCTAAAAGCGGCGGCAACTGCAAACAGCAATAACGATTATAAAACCGCGCTAGTGTTTATAAAAAAACATGCGCTTGCAGGGAACGCAAAGGCCCAAACGAATTATGGTGCCATGTATGCGGAAGGTCGTGGCGTTAAGCAAGATTATCACGAAGCGCTGAAATGGTTTCGCAAAGCCGCAGAACAAGGTGATGATTTAGCACAATACAATCTTGGAGTTTTTTATAATGAAGGGCATGGTGTCAAAAAAGATGAGCATGAAGCATCAAGCTGGTTTCTTCGTGCGGCCAAGCAAAATCACGCCGAGTCACAATACAACCTTGGTGCCATGTATGAACATGGCCGCGGTGTTAAGAAAGATTACCACGAGGCACTGAAGTGGTATCGTAAAGCCGCCGAACAAGGGTATGCAAGCGCCCAATACAACCTCGGCTTACTGTATGCCGAAAAGCTCGGTGTCAAGCAGAATGACTACGAAGCGGTAAAGTGGTACCGTAAAGCGGGTGAACAAAATCACGCCGGTGCCCAATACAACCTCGGACACATGTATTACGAAGGTCGTGGCGTCCCCAAAAATATTTTGCTTGCCTATGCATGGTGGAGCCTGAGCGCTGCACAAGGACATAAAAGTGCAATAAAAAACAGAGATATTACCACTGAAGAATTAACCCCTCAACAACTCGAAAAAGTAGACCAATTAATGCGAGAGTTGATCCTAAAGAAATAATAAAGTATTGAGAGACAGATTATTTTTATAACTATTTTAAGAAGATAACCCATGAGCCATTCACCCAACACGGAAGATGAAACAATGTACCTCATCGAAGGAACACTCTCAGGCTTGATCGGGTCAGCAGGCAAGGTGAACGTGCTTAAGCAACTTAAGGTAGGTTCAACCACCACAAACGTCGCCGCTGGTATTGTTGGTGTCATCGGTGGCGTATCATCACTGGTATCGAATGCCGCCTTGTTGGAGAGTTACGACGGCGAAGACGTCGAAAACTTTACTTGCCGGATCGGTGAATACGTTATTTTTGGTCAATTCTCCGGTGCGATGCTGCTCAAGGAGGGCGATCAGGTCAAGGCCGTGGTTTCGCGCAACGGTGATTCCTTATTGGCACATGCCATTCTTCGGCCCAAGGATGAACTCCTGTGGTTACCGATAGCCACCAATAAAGGAAGCCGTGCGGAGCATACGCAGCAAATGAAATCAGTGATGAAGTCATTTGGTGTAGTCAGCCTCATTGCCTTGGTATTACTCAGTATCATCACATCCGGCACCCCGTTTCCACTTTTTTTCTATTTTTTGGTGGTGGGCCTAATTATATTCCTTGTCGTCGGTGCGTGGACTGTCCATGACTTGTTGCCGTTGTCGCAACGTGCAGAACAGATATTTACCGTCCTGGGGTTCCCCGATGTAGAGAACCTGGACATGTCCGAGGGTTCTTATGCCTACCATCATGGTGAACTTGCGTTATCTGTCTATTACTATCAATGTGTCCTGGATGCCCATCGCACCGGTCAGGCCGTACAGATTACTGTCCCCGCTCAGAGCCTTGAGATAACGCGTGGGCGTGCGCACGTGGATGATCAAGAAGTATCGATGCAGGAGGAAAAAGCAACCGCGGATGAAGCATCGTTGTTTCTCATCGAAGGGACTATATCGAATTTCATCCGGTCACCGAGCAACGCGCGCCTCCTTGAGCTGATTAGGGAGGAGGGGACGTCGTCGCAACAAGTGGCGGATGCGACCAGAGCCTTGGCCGGATTGGTTAACGATGAGGTCACGCTGGAGAAATATGACCGTGAATACGGGCAACATTTTTCCTGCCATCTGGGTGGGCATGTCGTGATGGGGCAGTTCTCCGGTGCATTTCTTCTGAATGAGGGCGACGATGTCAAAGCGGTAGTCTCACGCAGCGGTAATACGTTGTTAGCACATGCCATTGTACGGCCGAAGGATGAATTATTATGGTTACCTAGGGCAACCAATAAGGGCAGTGCTGCCTTACAAGATGGACTTAAGAAGTTGGCCTTCTGGTCAACTGTCGTGGTCACTGGCGTTTTTTCTTTGATCGTAATAGTCGACAAATATCCGATTGAATATATACTTTATATGTTTTTAATGTGTGCGTTAACAACATTTTTGGTTAGCACATTGGTATCCAATGCCAAGCAACCACAGGCGCTACGCGCCGAAAAGCTATTTAGCGTCCTTGGTTTTCCGGATGTTGAAAAAATTGATATGAGCAAAGGTTCCTATGCAGCACATCACCATGATGATGAGGATTCGATTTATTATTATCAATGCGTTCTGGATGCTCGTCGCACTGGCAAAAAAGTCCATATTGCAGTGCAACCACATTATATCGAGCGGGAGCGTGAGGCAGCGAATAAAGATACTGACGACTAAAGCGATGAGCATATAAATGATAAGTTGTTTTAAGTGAGAGGAAACCAACGAAGCCCCATTTATAAGGAGCATTCACGCGGCTCAATTTTTCATTGTTTTACTACTATGTATTGCTATGGCCATACACAGCCTCGGTTTGATATATCAAGAAGTCAAGGCGATGAATAAGCTATAGCACGGTTTATTTTTGGGTAAACAACAATCAAAAGGCTGGGGATGTTAGTAGACAAAACAGGCGATAACGATGGCGGTGAGATATTACGGCATGTCTATGCTGGTGGACACACGCTGTATTGGCGGCCAGAAACAGAAGTTATCGAAAAAATACAGCAGCCAGGTCCGCTCTTGGTATTTCATTTAGAACATACCGATGCCGATGAATCAAGCAACCTTATTGCGGCGATATTGCTCTATAGTTTTATTGGCTTCATGGTATCGATAACGCTGATGTTCATGTTGAGAATCGGAGCAGAAGGACTGTGGTTTTTCCTGCTAGTGATTTTAATCGTCTGCGTCATTGGGGTGGCTTGGGACAGAGGAAAAAATCCATTTAATCGTTGGAAATCAGAAAAACACATCGACTACACGACCCGTGAATTGATAGAATCAAGTTCTGCCTATAATCGAAACACAAAAGCTGAGGAGGTCACTCGAAAGGTTACTGCCTTGGATGAATTAGTCTTGGTTTGTTATGTGAATAGGCGTTGGGAGGATGGCAGTAGTATTGACCTCTCGCTGGCTTTTCCTGTTAAGACCAAAAATGTCCAGTACTATCCCCTAGAGTTGTATATCTGCCATCTCTATTCCAGTCCGGTTGATGATACAGACGAAACTAAGGCAATCGTCGTGATGCCCGCGGATGTTAAGCGCGTTGCCGATGCTTTTATCGAAAAGACCAGAATTCGCTTTGTTGATATGCTATCGAAGCAAGGTTTTAATATGAAACAGCGTATGTCTATGAAGCAACGCCGTGCAACAATATCTTTTGATGAATGAGAAAATGTTTAAATGTGATTTATGCAAGAAAACACCGACGAAGAAAAAATGTTTCTGATTGAAGGCACGATCTCAGAATTTATAGCCGCCACCCGCATGGTGAATCTGCTTGAGGAACTCAAGGTCGGATCCAGCGCGCAAAATGTGGCGGCGGGCATTGCCGGTGCCGTGGGCGGCATGGCAGGGCTGGTCTCTAACGCCGCCATGCTGGAGATGTACGACGGTGAAAGAGTGGAAAACTTCGCCTGCTATATTGATGATAAAATTGTGATTGGCCAATTTTCAGGGGCGTTTATGCTCAACGACGGTGATCAAGTTAAAGCCGTGGTCACTAAAAAAGACGATGTCTTGTATGCCCATGCCATCCTTCGGCCCAAGGATAAATTATTATGGTTACCCCTGGAAGCAGACTCGGGTTACAACGTTGTGTTTTCGCGCATGATGAAGTTGGCGCTTGGACTAACTATCTTCGCAACAGTATTTTTTTGGATTATGTTAATGATAGTATCGGGGGGGGTGGCTGGTTTTCATATTTATATTTATGCATTATTGTTTGATACTTTATTAGGGTTTTCACTCGCCGCATGGGTCGCCAATGACTTAAAGCCACTAGCACTCCGCGCTGAACAGATATTTACCGTCCTAGGGTTTCCTGATGTCGAAACCTTAAATATGCGCCCCGCCTGTTATGCGTTGCACCATGACAATGTTGATAACGCGGAATCGGTTTATCATTACCAATGGGTCTTGGATGCCCACGCAAGGGGTGAGAAACTGCGATTAGGTAAGACCCCAGTGGATAACTCAGAAAAAAAAAGCTAAAAAAAGGCATGCAGGGCACAAAAAATGGCACCCAACAATCACATGCCAAACGTTACCGGCAACTCCGTAAAGAAGACAACGTACGGAAAGAGGGCAAACACCGCGCAAGTAAAGAGACGAAATAGCCCAACTCATCACAGAATAAATCTTCGTTTAGCTCGGCAGTACGGCACCCTCGGCGCCAAGGTCATCGACAAGGCCATCAAACACTCTAAATACACGGTGCGCCTGCTCCGGCCGGGTTACCTGTACACCTTGGAAGACCGCAAAGGTAGTTTGCATTGGTCGGGGTTTCGCGTCACTGAAAGAGCTTATTTATACGAGTTTCCGATTGAAAAGCCTGCCCTTGCTGAAGAAATGAAATCTGAATGTGAACGGCCCTGCAACATGCACGCTGCCGCCGTTAACATCCCTAAAGCCGAGGAAGTCGATAATTTCTACTTGCTCTTTTGTGCTAACCCATTAACACAAGCTAAACTAGGCGAATACAAAGATAATGCAAGTAAGTACGTCACAGAGGGCAAGCTTCAAGTGATTCACCCGAGTAAATGGATCACCGGTTCGCACACTCAACCACATTGTATTACACCGGAAAAACTGGGCACATCAGTTTTGGATTACCAACTATTTGACAAGTGTCTGGGCGGCGAAGACGTATTAAGTGCACCTTATGCTCCTGCGCTGCAGCGATTATTATTTCCGCCATTGATCTATACGGAACCAAAACAAAAACCAGAACCAGGATCGAAGCCAAAAAATAATGCGTCAAAAACACCAGAATTTCCTGCAGCAGTGAACCGGCTGGGTACTTTGCGTGAATCTCTGCAGCGGAACAGAGGTGCGGCCATTGCTTTGTTTGATCCTATCGGGATTACTCAGGAACTCAATAATTTTCGGAATGATGCCTATACACAGGTACATGAATTTCTAGAAATCGAGGATGAAAAAGAAGAATATCGCGTCGTTACTAATGACCGTAAATTTATTATCGCCAGCGCGATAGACGACATAGAAGATGCATTTAAAAAGGGATTAATCGAGTCGTCGAACAAAGAGCGTGATGAAGAAGCTGAAACAGGTATAAAAACCCGTCAAGATACACTTTATAGAGATTACAGAAGAGGTCTTATTAAAGATGAGGCAACACTGGAGAGTTTGCAGAAACAGGTTCGTGCGGATTGGGAGGCGCAGAGAGTAAAAGAGAGACAACAAAAAATAGTGGATGCCGATAAGGAATGGAGATCAAAATACAAATCCCGGTATGCTTGGCAAGAAATGTCAATTTTCAAATCGGACATGAAAGACGTCACTAAGAAGGCGGATGCAACTGCAGCACGCCGGGCTGATGATCACATCGCCTGGCTAGTAGCGGTACAATTATTAAATGGTTTTGATACATATGATCGGCAATTTAACCTGCTTTCTCAAAATGAAAACGTTAATGATCAATGCGGCCCGAGTTTCTTCTTCGAGTCAACCCTGTGTATGTTCGGAATGGAAGGGGTACCTGCAGGTGAAACGATTCTCGATAAGTGGATACAATCCTGCAATATTGACCGCCACAACCTATTTATGCGCAGTTTTTGTTTCAATAATGTGGGATTAGAAAAACATGCAAATGAAGCGATGCAACAAGCAAAACAACTGGCGGATAATGTCAGCGATCCGTCAGAAGTAGATGGAAAGAAGATCGTCAAACTGTTTAAATACAGTATTGATTCCTTGAAGAAAATTGACTCTGCCTGGGTCGAATGGTTAGGTAAAAATTCAGCAAAACCAGGTTTTAATCTGACGATAGAAGGTAAAATATTCAGCTACTTTTCCAGTAATATAACGAGATCGGTGTTTCGTAAAGGTGCGGACAGCAAACTTGATAAAATGCTAGTGGTTGCCCTGGGCGGGTTATTGCATTCTAGTTTAGGCGAACTGGCAGAGAAGCTCGCTTTTGATGAAATGATGCTGAAGATTCCAGATAAATATAAGGCAAAGGCAGAAAAAAATGAAACAAAAAGTGGCCGCAGAAAGTCCCAGATAGAAAAACAAATAAATAATGAATTAGGCAAGTCCCCTTTAATGGAATCTTTGATTGAGATTCAGGAAGATCAGAAAAAAAACGTTGAACATGCATTAAAGCAGGTGTCTGCACCAAACAACAACTATCATCAAGTACGCATGACAGGATTACTGGGTGGGTTAGAGTTGCTGGCGCTCGGTTTTAAAGTGCCTCTTTTTTTAGAAAAAAAAGACTGGAAGAGTACGTTTGACTTTGTCAGTTCGTTGATGACGTTAGCCAGTATTACCTGCGATCTTGGATATGGGGGGTTAAAATCAATACGTGAGCTAGAGCGGTTTACGCCAACCAGGGTAGGAAATGCCAATATATACAAAAATAGCCGAGCTAGGCACATAAACGAGGCGGCTAATATTCAGCGCGGAGGCTGGAAATTGGCCTCCGGCGGGTTTAGTACAATTGCGGGTTTCATGTCTGCAATAGTGGATGGAATCGCTGTTGGTGATCAGATAAAGAAACGTAATCGTGATGGTGTATTAATAGCAGTATATACAGTTCGAGGATTAACCTCATCTGCAGCAGGTGGGCTAGCCCTAGTATCGGGCCTGCACTATTATGGCGAACCGCTGATTAAAAGAGTGGCTGCGTCTACTGCAAAGACAGGATTGGTTAAATCTATCGCCATTCACACTGCTGAAAAAATCGTGCGTATGCGCATGTTGTTGTGGGTTGCTCGTTTTAACCTAGTCGGCATTGTCTTGACGGTTGTTGAGGTGGGTTATCTATTGTTTTTTAAAGAAAATGCACTGCAAGAGTGGTGTTCAAATTGTACATTCAGAGTACCGCAAGAAAGTATGTTGACTAAATATTCCAATTCAGTAATACGTATCGCTCCTTTGTGGGATAATGCTTATAAGGAACAAAATGAAGAGTTAGAAGAGCTCTATAAGGCTTTTGCAGAAGTGACTGGACAAGGTACTCAGGGTGCATCTACTTCTGTTAATGAGTATGAACATCCAGACTCTTGGAATCCGAATTAAGAAAAGGCAGATGAACAGTTCATCAGTGTATGAAGAAAAGGCGATGTTCGTGATTGAAGGCACCATCACCGATTTCCGCTGTGCCATTAGCAAGGTTAATTTGCTCCAAGATATGAAGCTTCTCTCACCCTCACAGAGTTTTGCTACCGGGGCTGCAGGGGTGATGAGTGGTATGGACGGAATTACAGCCAATTCTGTGATGCTTCTGATGTATGACGGCGAGGATGTACAAAGTTTTACGTGTCGTATTGGTGGCAAAGTTGTCTGTGGCCAGTTTGCGGAGGCCCACCGGCTTATTGATGGAACTCAGGTCAAGGCTGTGGTCACGCAAGAAGATGACATTCTCTTCACCCATGCCGTGGTGCGTCCTGAAGTTGCGTTGTTGTGGCTTCCAGTTGGTGTTGATCGGGGGACCGTCGCTCAATTTAAAAGTGAGATGATATTTTCGTGGTGGATATGCCTAATGACATGGATTTTTTCGGGACTGGGCATAGAGTTTGCGTACTTGGTCGGAGCAATAGACAGTTTTCTATCCGTATACGTAATATTTTTTATTACATGTCCGTTCCTAATATTTTCTATTGGTTTCTGGGTCTATCATGACCTTTATGCATTAAATCTGCGTGCGACTAATATCTTTCGTGCATTAGGGTTTCCCGATCCGGAGAAACTGGATATGCGTCCAGCGCGGTATAGTTACTTTCACCGCGAGGCTCCCTGGGTCGAAGGTCTTTTTTATTATCAGCGGGTGCTGGATGCCCATCTCAGCGGCAAAAAGGTTCATGTTGAGCCACTTATTAACGAGTTTGAACCAGCGACGCCACTACAAGTGACAGAACACACCGATCCATCTCCCGGCAAGAAACCGAGGAACCATGCCAACCGACGTGGTAAGCAACCGTAACAAACGTCGAAGTAAACTCCCAAGAAGCAGTTCATTTTCCAGTATTCCGTTGAAGGTTAAGTAATGCAAAACAAAATCACCTTGTTTAATTGGTTGGAAATGTTAACTGTTACGTGGCTGCTGATCACGATCAATCTGCTGGTGTATGTCGTGCAGCTTGTCAATGGCGTTGCTTGGTTTAATCCCTCCCCCGACACCTTAACGGCATGGGGTGGCAACATGGCCGTGTTATCGCTCACGGGCGAGACTTGGCGGTTACTGAGCAATATCTTTGTTAATGCCGGGTTACTGCATCTGCTGGCTAACAGCGTCATGCTGTATCTTGTGGGTACGCATGTTGAACGTCTGTATGGCAAGATAAATTTTCTCCTGTTGTTTCTGATTGGTGGTGTGCTGGCCAGTTTCGCCAGTGCAACATGGCATAGTACGCACATTGAAAAAATGGGTTACATGCCGGCGCTGGGCGGATTGCAGGCGAGGATATGGTATGAGCACCTGGTGAGCGTAGGCGCGTCGGGTGCCATCCTGGCCGTTTGTGGGATAATACTGGTGAGTCTGTTGTTGCAAAGATACAGTGCGCCTGCTGCGGACACGTCCACCACGAAGGAGATCAGGTATGCGCTTGTTCAGGTTATTATCTTCAATTTATTACTGGGACACTGGATCGAGCGTTTTGATCAAGCAGCGCACGTGGGGGGCTTGCTGACGGGTACTGTGATCGGTGTGGGGATGTGGGTTTGGAGTTTAGCCGAACAAGGCCCGTGGCTGCGTCGTTCTGCACAGTATCTTGCCACTGGGCTGCTGTTGGCTGTGGTACTGTTGAAGTCAACAGGCAGCAATGTCAATTTGTTGGAAATCCGGGAAGAATTTGATAGGCAACGTCAGGCTATACTGGATGAAGCCATTCAAGAGAAGAAAAAACAACAGGCCATACTGGCCTATCATCATGAGATTAAAAACTTACCCGCCCCGGTTGCGGATAAAATCGCCCGTGGACGCATCATGTCAGTGAGTGACTGTGCATCAGCGATGGAAATAGCCGACGATGAGCGCCAGGCCTATGTGGTGGATTCCGCAGAGAATCGGTTTATTGTCGTGGATTTACAGACGGGTGCCGTGCTTAATACATTACAAGCTCCTAAACTCGTTGAGATAGGAAAAGAGGCGCACAAAAAAAATAAATGTGACGGGATTGGGGCAGAAACCCTCGCCATCTTGACCGAACAGAAATTAGCCTTGGTGCCATCTCTGTATCCTGATAGCGTCGCGGTTGTGGATCTGAATACCGGGAAATTAATAAGAAACATTCCAGTGGGGCATCGCCCGCGGAGAATACTCGTCTCTGCAGATAAAGCCCGTGCCTATGTGCGAAATACCCTCAGTGGTTCCATTTCCATTATCGATCTTAAAAAGTGGACGGTCATAAAAAGCGTGTCTTTACTGGAAAGAGTAAAGGGAGTGGATATCACCAAACCAATGTGGTTAAGTGAAGATGATGTTCGGTTGTATGTCATGAATTACCACTCGGACTTCGATATTTTTGATACAGAAAAATTAAAGTTTACGGGAACTCTTACTACCTCAGCCACATTTTCTTCTGAAGTAGACCACCCTACGTCAAAAAACAAAAAATTCTTACTTCAGAGAAATATGTTACATAAGATAAATGCAGGCTCCTTTGAAGGGGAAGAATACTGGAAATTGTGCGCTAAGTCTGCTCCAGATAGGTTTGATGTTTATCAAGATACGAATGGTACAGAATACATAGCGGCTTTATTCAGGAGAGACACCGATTTACCGCGCATACTACTTGCAAACCTGCATTCATTGGTGACGGTAGGAACCTATCCTTTATCCGAAACACCACAGCAAGTACAATTCTCTAAAGATGGGAAACGACTTTTTGTTCTTGGAATAGGCGGCACGATTTCCATCATCAATACCCAGGAGCGAATGCACAGTGAACCAGATGATTTATTGCTCTGTGTTCCGCCAGAGTATTTTACCGGGAAAGAATTCGCGTTTGAGGCAGAGAAAAATAAAATATCAACAGAATTTAATAATGTCCTTACAGGTAAAGCTACCATTCAGGATTACTTGGATTTTTCTCAGAATCTGGCAGAGAATAGTCTATTTATCAAAGAGCACGCGTTTCAGCTCGCCAATTATTCAACAAAACTAGTGGGGTATAGCCTTAGAAATGGCGCTGATAAATCAGCGGAGAATGTCATTTATCATTATATCAATAGTCTTCTACCACGTACTGGTATGAATGAGAAAAGTATGGACTTGGCAAGCATCGCTTTGCACCTTTCTGTTGTAAATAAAAATGAGAATATAAGCAATTTAGTTTTTAAAAAAATGCTCGGCCCAGGATTTGATATCGACTCACAAACAAATGAAATATTGTTGTTTAATCTCGCCTGTTATTACGCTCTTCATAAGGAAAAAGAATCGTTATTAAAAGCAATGAAGCAAGCATTAAAACAAGGGAAAAAAGCTGATCAATTTATGACAGATACAGATTTTAAGGACTATTTGGAAGATGTTGATTTCCTAAATGTACTTAAGGAGTAATGGTTCTGGTGTTATGATGCATAAACCGTTAATAAGTCATGGATAAAAATAGCAAGTGAATTGCTGTACTCAGTATGCACAACGAGATATCATTAACAAATGGGATCACCAGTATGAATTCACCCAGGGTGTGTGGACGCTGAACGACTACAATTTCAAAGAGTCCGCTAAAGATTTACTGACCAAGCCCGTTCTTACCAAAAGCAAATTTACCGACA
>Ga0315281_10005919_pt1 | contig 17450 bp, 10 predicted proteins | sample YL17G07_0_MG_FD_204540 | JGI IMG/M metagenome (GOLD analysis project Ga0315281, IMG submission 204540) | Sediment microbial communities from Yellowstone Lake, YNP, Wyoming, USA - YL17G07_0 | ecosystem: Environmental > Aquatic > Freshwater > Lake > Sediment | place: USA: Wyoming | collected...
GATGTCAGCGGCTGGGAGAAGGGCGCGTCAAAGGAGAAGCTCATGGCATATGCGAAGAAGTATCCGAAGACTGTGGCGGAGATTGCAGCGAGGCTGGCAAAGTGAGAGCGGATTTCGTAAACGAAGTGGCGAGAGTTCTCAAGATCAGCAGAAGAGATCTAATCGAGAAGGATCTCATTCTTCATCAGATACTGGCGGGCTTGTCGCACTGTGCGAGAAGGTGCGCGCGCTTCTTACAAGGGAAGGAACCAAAGCACGGGATTTCCTTGATGTCTATCTGATATGGAAACGGTTCGGCATAAGGCCCCGAGGACGAGGAAGAATGCATAGTTGGCAAGATAGATTTCTCTCTGAAGCTCTACGCAAAGTACAGGAGCCATCTGAAGCAGAAGGTCGCCCTGTTGAATTCTGGGAAGCTGTTCGACTGGGGGACTGAGAAGGAATTGCTGCTGTCGGATATTGACGAGGCAGACTTCTACAAGTTCCTAGGCGGCTTCGAAATGTTCCTCAAGAGAGTCGTCGGCAACCTCAAGTACAAAGCTTAACATCCGTGCAATCAAGCCGCATCATTGCATTTCCACTTCCTGCGGCGGGCTAGCCGAACTCATAGACTCGCTAGTCGAGAAGAAGATCGTAGTGACGGGAACAATCGGCAACGCAAGCGGTCTTCCGTGGAACCTGACATCTCGGATTGACAAGAACTTCAAAGGCTACACGCCCCCCGATAGTCCGGCTGGAGATTCCTAGGTCAGCTCTCAAGAAAAGAAGCGATGGTTCCAGGGAATTCTACGAGGCCACGGAACCCCAGCATCGATTGGTCTCAGCGCATGAATAGGCTGTCGGAAAATACGGACACTCTGCGTACCCGGCAAAATGGGTGTGCCATAAGAGCATCTTCTCTTAGGAGCTAAGAGACCATCCTCCCCAAGCTGACAATTGAGACATGAACCAGAAACGAAGCCACTCATCAGGTTTAGCACGCACGAAAATTCGAGGGTTCAAATTACGTCGCCCGCACCATCTCACCCTCTCTCTCAAACACCCAACCTAACGGAAATACCACACCAGATGAGGTGTATTTCGCACAGAGAAAGTACCCTCATCCCACACCAGCACCAGCATACGAATCAACCAAGCCGACAACACCACCATCCCAAACAACTAAGCCCACACAAAGAGACGGTGCGCACACAAATTAGCCGAACGACGAGAACAAAAAGACTAGGATATGCAAGGGATTACGCCGTGTCCTCAGAGGTTGCTCAGCAATTTGTGCGAGCGGGTTCCTTTTTCCCGGAAGAATTCGTCAACAGGCACCGGTCCGAACTTGGGTGGAAGTACGAGTACCGGGCCCGCAGGGGAGTATCGTGAAGCAATGCGGACAGTGAAGGATATTGGATCCCCACTAGAACCCACCTAGAAAATGCCTATTTCTTGTTCTTGCGAGAGAATGAGCCGTCGGTACTACTTTGATAGGTCCCCAGATCTGTCCCCGAAATGTTTCAGCACCAGATTCTCATTGTACATCAGAAATATCGGGCATTTGCAGACTGTGCTTCTACAATCCCTGCACCCAAACATCCCAACTTCCGCATTGCCGTACTTCGCCAAGTACCAGATCATCTTGCTAAGAGTAAAGAATTCCCCGAATTTGACTTCAACTTTGCTGCTCACTGGGCCACCCGTTGGCTTTCTCAGCTCCTCTAACTTCTCATAGGTTCGGTCGGCTAGCGCAAACACATCCTGTAGCTTCTTGGAAAGAGAGAATATCCATGAGAAGGTATCAGCAATTTCGTTCTCTAAATCCAGCTTTCTTTCGTCCACAGTCTGAGGATTGATCTCATTCTCGGCGCGGTATGTGTAGAGATTGGCTAGCGCCTCGGCAATCTCTCCAACCTCTTCAAGCAGGTGAAAGCCTATAGATTCAATGCTTGTGACAGAAATGTTAGCAGAGTATATGGTTCCGAACATTCCCTCAAGCGCATCCATGCCATGTTTGGACCCATCCGTAGGTTTGTGCTCTCGAGCATATGCTCGCAGCGCTGCCATGTTTGCTTTCTCGGTTTCTGGTTCCGTTCTCTGCCCTCGGTTCTCGGCATCCTTTGGTCTTGCCATACAGTCGCACTTGACTGCTTCGCCTTGCCATTTCTCTTTCTTTCCGATGTACCTGTGTTCAAAACAGACGGGACAGCAGTTTGGGTACTTGTTCCAGATCATCTCTGATAGAGGTGTCGTCAGACGAGCGACGGCATCGATCCCCTTGTCGACTTTCCTCAGTTTGCTGACAAGACTCAGCAACCAGATAGTCATTCTTCCGAGTTCGTGGACCGTTTCGTCATACAACTCACGTCGCAGAGACTCGCCCAGCTTACTTCCATGCAGTATGACACGGTAGTACACGTCAAAAACAGGCCTATCTGCATCCATAGGCCAAATTACATTGCAGTCCGCCACCCAGTCGTCAATGCTGCATGATCCAATCTGATTGGCCTTCACTCTATGCTGCATCGATACCGGAGTCTCGTACTTTGCCATGACGACCCAACTTCGATTCCTGCGACTAGCGACTATAAACCGCTTGTGATCCCATCCCTTTCCAGTGTCTGATGTAAAGATGCTTTCCAACAGTGTTCTCTTCGATCAGGCCGATTCGTACAGGCCAGAAAGCGGTCGTCGAGAGAAGCTATTAGGGAATAGCCACGACTAAACGTCGGTTAGAATGACTTCAATAGGCTCGGTCATTCTTCGGCCGCGGGCCCGACTTCTTGCCGTAATCGGTCGTGAACTAATCAAGGACGAGACTGTTGCACTGTCAGAACTAGTGAAGAATAGCTACGATGCCGATTCTTCCTTTGTCAGAGTGATCTTGAAAGATCTCCTGAAGCCCGAACTGGCCCGGATAGAAATACGCGACGACGGTCACGGTATGTCCACAGAGACGGTTCTCAGAGCGTGGGCTGAACCAGCAACTTCTTTCAAGCGAGAACAGGGGGCCCGTTCCCCAAAGGGAAGAATCCTTCTCGGCGAGAAGGGTGTAGGACGATTCGCTGTAGACAAGCTGGGTAGCAAGTGCGAATTGGTTACGCGCAGAAATGGAGACCCGCATGAAACAGTCCTCTACCTAGATTCGGAGGCCTATGATAGAGATGTGTATCTAGATGAAGTGAAGAACCAGTGGGAAGTTCGTGCTCCTACTGAGATAGTGAACCCACCGCACGGAACGATCATTAGAATCACCAAACTGAGGGCCCTCTATTCAAGAGAACTCGCAGAAAGACTTCACAAGGCCCTATCAAGACTCGTCTCCCCAATGGTCTCCCCAGAGCTGCCTTTTGAAATACAATTCAAGTGTACTGACTTTCCCGACTTGGGCGGCAAGGTTCTCAATCCATTGCCTCTGGAGCGTGCTCCCTACTTCATGAGAGGCACAGTGGACCAGAATGGGAAATTCAGCTACGTCATAAAAAACGAACCTTTGCGCGACACTGACCTAACGAGGTCCGACAACGAAACGAAGAAGTGGTTCCACAACCGAGTTCCTGAGTGCGGTCCCTTCAAAATCATGATGTATGCGTGGGAGAAGTCACCGACAGAGTTGAAGAAAGCAGGAATCGATCAGTTCGCAAATCAATATCTGAAGGAGAATTTCGGCGTAAGGATCTATCGTGACAGCTTTCGGGTTCTGCCGTACGGTGATATTGACGATGACTGGCTGGATCTTGATGGTAGACGCGTGCAGAATCCGACACTGAGGATTGGTCGCAATCGAACCTACGGATGGGTGGAGATCTCTCGCGCACAGAATCCAAAACTCGGAGACAAAACCAATAGAGAGGGGATAATCCAAGAAGGCAAAGCATACGAGGACCTCCGGAGACTATGTGTTAGCGCGCTGTCTCTTCTGGAGATCTATAGGTACCCAATTCGTCCTGACGCTAGGAAACAGGAAAAGGGAAGCCAAGTCTACCTTAGGCTTCATGAGCTAAAGCGCGAGCTAAAGGGTCATCCTGCTTCAAAACTAGTAACCGCAGTGGAGAACGAATACGACGACGAAGCCAAGTCTTGGGAGGAGCAAGTCGAACGGATGGCCGACCTTGCCGGAATCGGCGTGACCGTGGAAAGGATCACACACGAATTCGAAAAAACCGTTCTGGTCGCTAGAGAGAATCAGAAATTGCTTCTGAAGAATCTCTCTAAACCGCAAGTGGACAAAGAATCTTGCTCCAAGATCGTGGACGTGACGATGCAAGTCATCGAGGTTGCGGAGACGCAGCTCAGGCTGCTTTCGCCTCTGTACTTCCCCCAGCGTGGAAAGACGGAGGATGTCTCGATCAAGGAGCTCGCGGAGAGCATTTTCTTCATGCTTTCGGATTCAATCAAGCGCAAAAATGTGAAGATCTATGTACGGGCGAAGGAAGACATCAAGTTGCGTGCGAATAGAGGAAAGATGCTGCAAGTATTCCTCAATCTAATCGACAACGCACTGTATTGGCTTGATGTCTCAGACACGAGGGATCCAGAGATCATCGTATTGGTAGACGGCAATGAGCGAGCTGTAACGATCGCCGACAATGGTCCGGGAGTATCTGCGAAAGGCATTCCGAACCTCTTTCACCCATTCTTCTCGACGAAACCTAGAGGGCGCGGAATGGGATTATACATTTGCAGGGACATCCTGACGGAACTGGATGCGGAGATAACCTATCTGGAAGAACACAAGCTCTTGCCCGGTGCTAACTTTCTCATCAGTTTCAAGAAGTGATGCTAGTGCCGAGTGAAATCGTGAATACCGTTCTCATAGTGGATGACGACCCTGATGAGACAGCAGAGCTGACAACTAGGCTTGAGCACGAAGGCAAGGTCGTTCTGAAGGCCAAAGACGACAGAGAGGCACGGGAAATCCTGGGCAGGATCCCCTGTCTCGACGTGGTGATCTTGGACCTTTTCTTGGACGGAGTGAGTCCGAGTCAAGCCCAGATTGTTCTGAGATACATCGAAGAGAACTACATGGTTCCCGTTTTCATCTACAAGAAACACTTGGGAGAAGGCTCCCTAAGCTCTCCGAACATCATAGGAGTCTTGACCAAATCCGATGGCATTGAGAAGATCCAAGAGCAGATCGCAAAACTACTCGGCGGTGCGCGCTTCATTAGAATTGCGTTGGCATGGGCGCGTTCTGTCTCGATCGCTTCCCACAAGACCTTGGTTACCTTGATGCCCGGATGGGCACAGAAAGAAGGCGAGTACAACAATACTCTGGCACTCCTTCTGGCCGGCATGCGCAGCGATAGGCGAGGAGATGCCAACCCCGATCTTGAGGCGTCTGATCTAATTCGCATTCTGACGCAAGGCCTTTTTCATAAGAACGCTCAAGACCAAAATCTGCTATCGTCAGTTAAGTCTGCCATAGTTGATTCTGGAAATCCAGATTTCAAGGAGAAAAGCGACTACTGGAAATTCAGGGAGATAATTCAGTATTCCCATCCAAGCACCGAGCTGTGCACTGGCGATCTTTTCAGAAACGACAAAGATGGGTCCCTCCTAGTCCTGATTTCACCTCAATGCGATCTGGTTGACAGCGAAATGGAAGCCCTTTGCTGTCTGCGTGCATTCCCGCTTCACGAGTTTCTTCCAACGGTTAGAGGGGACAAGGACAAGAGGATGAGTATACTCCACAACAGGACTCTCAGGTATCATTCTCTTCCCGCAGGCAATGATTCCGGCCGAAGTCTGATACTGGATTTCGCCTCCGTGTTCACTGTGAAACGAAGCCATCTCACGTCTGGGGAGTTCACAAAGACTGCGACAATCGTATCGCCGTTCCGTGAGAACCTCGTACAGCGCTACGTAACGTACGTGAATCGAATAGGAACACCTGATATCCATGAGAAGATCTTGGAGAAATTGCATGACACCATAGTCAATGATAGGCGAGGCACCTGATCAGGAGACCAGAGGCAATCAACCCTTCTCAGATCTTCTTTGGAGGATGTGGCGAATAAGACTACTTGATCTGTTCTGTGGCGCCGGGGGAATGGCCGCCGGGTTCAAAGATACAAGCTTCGAGATAACCGGAGTGGACAAGTCTGAGACCGCCGGCGCGACATTCGAAACCAATGGCTATGGCGCATTTGTCAAATCTGATCTCTCCAGAGACATCATACATGGCGACTATGATGTTGTCATAGGTGGACCTCCCTGCAAGCCGTGGTCGTTGGTAAATACCACGAGGCGCGGGGTGATGCACCGTGACTACCGACTACTTACTCGATTCTTCAGGCATATCGAGTCAAACGTACCGCAGGCCTTCCTGATGGAGAACGTCCCGCCTCTCATGAATGCAGAGGTATTCAGGAGGCTCACGAGGAGGCTCTCCGCGCGGTTCGGTTACTCAATTGAGAGTTCGGTGATAACTTACAGCGATTATGGAGCACCCATTCGTCGTCATAGGCTGATCGTGTTTGGAGTTAGAGATGGCGAAGCAGCAGTTTTCTTCAGAGAATTGTCGCGACGCAAGCGCAACGCAGCGACAGTCAAGGATGCAATCTGGCACCTCAGAAAGAAGACGAAAGACGAAGTGCCGGACCACACTTGGCCTGATCTTAAGACGATCAACAGGTATTTGCCCTACTATCAGAGCGGCAAGTTTGGGTGGTACATACTGAAATGGGACAGCCCCTCCCCCTCGTTCGGGAACATAATGAAGACTTACATCTTGCACCCAGACTCATTCAATGGGGCCTCACCGCGAGTGATCTCAATCAGAGAGGCTCTGCTTATCATGGGATTTCCAGAGCAGTTTCGGTTCTCTCCCGGCTTGGGTCTTGGAGAGAGATATCAGCTGGTTGCGGATTCAGTTAGCCCGGTTTTCTCGCACGTAGCAGCCCAGATCCTCAAGGGAATCATAACTGAGTGATGCGTCAACTCAAGATCAGAAGTTGTCAGCTGGTTCTTGTTTTCCCGAAATCGCAGATTCTCAATAGCGGGCATGAAGAGCATCTTGGACTCAAGGGAGTACAAACAAGAGCACCGAAGTCGATGAGTGCCCAGTTATATTCCCTAGCTCTCCCTACTGGAACAAGTCCTCCGGCAAATTCCCATAGCTTCCGATCTCGATGTCCATTCTTACGAGTCCGGAAGGAGAATACCCGTTTCAAGATCCTCTCAACATTTGCGTCCACAACGGGGACGTCCTGACCGAATGCGAAACAAAGTAATGCATGGGCCATATACTCCCCGAAACCTTTGCCGTACAGGAGTTTGAGTTCTGCGAGCGAGTCCGGAATTCTCCCTCTGAATCTCTCCTGAATCTCGTGGGAAATCATCCTCAACCGTTCTACCCGATAGTCCAGCCCTAATGAGCCAACCACAGATCTAACGTCGGAGGATTTTGATTTCGCAAGCGACTCCGGGTCAGGCCACCTTTCAAGGAATTCTGCGTACGATTTCTCGGCTTGTGAGGCTCTCGTTCGCTGGACCAAGCTCTCGGCCACAAAAACTCGATAGGGATCGCGAGATCGTCTCCACAAGAAATCTCTCCGATTTCGCTCGCCCCACTTGAGAACAAACTCGACGAATTTCTTGGTTCGTGTTGAGAACGAGCGTCCGCTCTCTTGGTCCCTGCGTGTTTTCCTATTGTTAGTGGTCGTCTAGGAACGCCTCATCTTGATGGATCGAAAGAGCGTCTATGCTCTTGGTCCAAGCAGTAAGCTTGTGCGCGTCGGATATTTCAATGGACACTCAGTGATTAGGTCTCATGCTACTTCGCTGAACTTGCGCAGCAATGCAAAATAGGCTCAAAGAGTCAAAGGTTCAAGCGTTATCCACTTCGCAGTAGCCTGTGAAATTGGTGAGCGCTGAGAAAATCTGGATGCCGAGGTTTCTTCTCGAAAGCCCGGTGAGAGGGTTCGTTCAGGCGCTATTTGCGACCGTCGTGGGCGCACATGAGAATGCAAGATACCTGCTGTCTTATGAGCCAAGCGCGCCAGCTGTGAATTCCGCGAGCGGTAGTCCGCTTGCGAGAGACTGCTTCTACTGGGTAATGAGGTGGTTGACGCACATACGAGAGTATTCACTTACTAATGACATGTTCCAAAAGCAGCTCTTGGAACCAGCGCGTTGCACCGCCAGATTCAAGATAGAAATGGAGTCAGCGACCAACATCAATGCCTTAGTCTTTTCGAAATCAGAGAGCTTCTATGACAAGTTCCACGAAGGCAAAGTCAGTACGCTTTCTCTCATCGTGCCCTCACTGGAATGCAGTATGAGTATCAGGTGTAGCGAGAATATCTCAAGCAATCTGACCTACGGCCTATACGAATTTGGGGGCGTTCAGCCCTTGCCGTACGTGAACAGGATTCATCCGGTGCGACTCTCGCTACGCGATGCTGGCGCAGTGCCAGGGTTGCGCGATTTAGGCTTTCTCAAGGTAGCCGTCTCTGACTTGTTGCTCTTCTCTCATACCCTCGCACTAGAGAACTTCTGTGAAATCCAATCCATACAGTTTGGAGGGAGAAGACTAGGTGCTCCATGCATAGTGAGCGGACGCTTGGTCTCAGCGAGAATGCCGCAGCTGATGCTCCAGAGCTTGAGCCATCCAGACGTTTCTGTGCAAATGCTCGCAACTTCACACCTGCTCGGCAATATGGGCTGTGATTCCAAGAAGATCGAATCCCTTGAGGGGCAATACGTGAGGGCGCTTTGCTCAGTCTGGTATACTTGTGGCAGGAAAGAGGAGTCCCATTACCCTGAGGCTTTCTATATCGAACCGGTGAGTGACCGTTCCGAATTGCTTTGGGATGAAATCACAGGAGAGGCAAGACTACACGGGAGCTGCTCCTCGGAAACGGTGGAGCGTCTACTCCAAGGCCCAATTGAAAAGTCGATGATTCCGCAGGCGCTAAGTATCGAAACGGACGGCTCGCTTCGATGGGCATCAAGGCAGGCCACATCAGATCGGATCACGGATATGTTCCTGCGAGAAGCAAGGCGCATAAGGGAACTCAGGCGACTTCTTGGAGAAGGTGAGGGAAGTGCCGTCGTGTTCGCACGGCATCGAATTCTTGATCTTGCAAAGCTTCGACGAAGCATGCTTGCTCAAAGACTCATAGCAGACCAAGTGCTCAACGACTGTCTCACGGATCTGCTCGGAAGGCAGGATTCTGAAGGGCAGATCGGGAGATCTTTCTCGGCTGTCCTAAGGTTCTATAGTGAGCCAAATCAGGAAACTCTGCGGGAGAAGCTGTGGTGGCTTAGAGATTTCGGGTTTCTGGCAAGAACGAGGACTGGAATGCAAATTACAGAACGTGGACTTGAAGTTGCGTACTTGGCAATGAGGACATCAATCATCCGACTCGCGAGAGATTCGTTGTCAACCTATGAACATGATGCTGCACATCTTGGAGAACTTGCCAGTGTTGCAAGAATGCCTCCCTCACTTCTACTTAGAGCACTCAGGGAGCTCGAGGATGGATGGTTGCAGTGTCTCACAATAGGGGGGAGGCGATGCGAACTTATCTGGATTGTTAGATCTGATGGAGAACGCGAGATAGGGATGCGCAAACTCAAAGCAATGCAATCCAGAGTTCTCAAAGTTCTTGGACGAGTTCACTATGCTCTCGCAACTTCGAAGATACTAGATGAGTTTCGTACCGATGGAATGACGCATTTCGTTCTAGCGCTTCTGCTATCAGAAATGAAATCGCAGGCCGTTTTGACTGAACCTGACGATTGTATGTGGCTTTATCCATGGGAGAAGAGAATTGAGGATATTCTCTCTCAGGATCCGCACCCGGTTCTTGACACCGACGAACTGAGGGAGGCCGCCAGTATTCCGAATGTCGAGAAAGCTAGTATGCTTCAGATACTCAATCGGCTGGAAGATAGGCGAATCATAAGGGAATTGGAGAAGGAAAGGTGGGCTATAGAGTCCTCTGACGAAACCATAAGACGTGACCAACTTCTCTGGCTATTCAGAGACGAATGCAAGGAGTACATCCTCAATGATGTCCGCACTCAAGGTGGATGGGTACAACTCGACCGGTTGTTGTCTGACGCACGGCTTTTCCTTGGAAAGAGAATGGAACCATTCGGCCGATGTGATGAGATAGAAACGAAAGTGTTCGAGAATTGCATGAGAGATCTCCAGAAAGAGGGAAAGCTTGCCACGGCGGGAACCATAGTCAGGTTGGTCCGAAAAAGCTCGACGTGAAGCTGGTACATGAAAAGACCTAAGGCCTTGGTCCAAGGACGTAGTCAATATGCGTGAACTTCTCGTCACTGAGTTGGCTAAGGAGGTCCTCGGCCCTCGAAACGGACCCAACGACCCAATGGCAACGAGCCCCCTGAATGAGTATATCTGCGGAGTACTGGCTCCCCAAACGCCGCAGACGCGCCGCGACATTGAAAGTGAGGCAGAGATGATGCGGGGAGAGTCACAGACTGATGAGGATGAAGGGGGAGAGCCGGATGTCCAGACTCCACCGCTTCTTTCCCCAGCCTTGGACCCTAAGAGCAGGCCAACCTCGATGGGACTGTCGTTTCTCCTTCGCGCATCTCAGACGCCGGAGATTGACGTTTGCACCACTTGGGGAAAGTATGAACCTGTCGCCCCCCAAGCTTGGCGAAGGCGACCCAAGTCCTCAGTACAGACCTTCCGACTTGATCGGGATTGTGATCTCCAGATAGATCCTGAGGTGTCTTTCCATGCAAGGGTCAGACATCGAGGCGCTGGACTGTATTTTGTCACGCTCTATTTTGTTAATAGGATCGTATTCGTGCCGACAAACACCGAAGATTTCCCGCGTGCCGAGCATCACATTTTCCAGCCTCAAATACGAGTAAAATGCCACGACGGAACGATGATTGTTCCACGGCATGGAAGCGCCCCAGAGAGCCAACAAGACGCGGAGCTGGCCTTCCTGTACCGGAACCGCACAGTCCTCGGCCGGGGGCACCTTTGTTCCGTTGTATGGGCGGATATCGATCCGGAACGCTCCTACGAAGGCAACTTACAATTTCCGTCCTCGCGGCTCGCGCCACCATTTAGCTGGGTCGATGGCACTGTGTTGTCAGAGGCCAAGAGGACGAGGTTCACTCTGCCGGATATTCGGACCGAATTCATTCCCACTTACCCTATCCCGGCCTCTGAACGACAATGGCCGAGCCGATACGGAAGACCTCCCGAACTTACAGCAGATGTGCTTGCCGAGACTTGGGATCCCAATGAGCTTAGAAATATGCTCGAACCCGTCTCCGAAGGATATGGCCACTGGATTGACGAGATCAGTCATGACGTCACAACGCTTTCGGGTCAAGAGCGTTTGGTAGCAACTCGAATTGTTGGGCTCTGCCGTGAGGCGCTCAGACGAATCAACAGAGGAATAGAACTACTCACCACTGACCAAGAAGCACGGCTCGCATTCTGCTTCGCAAACAAAGCCTTGCACATCCAACACAGCTGGGCGCGAGGACAGGGGTTGTCGTGGCGACCTTTTCAACTCGCCTTTGTTCTGTTGACCCTTGAATCGATCACTAACCCAAGTTCTTCGGATCGCGAAGTGTGTGATCTTCTATGGATCCCAACCGGGCTTGGAAAAACGGAGGCCTACTTCGCCATTGCGGCGTTCACTATTGCATATCGACGACGGCGCGCTCTGAGAAGGACCACCGGAGACCGAACAGGCGCAGGTGTTTCGGTAATCACGCGGTACACTCTCAGACTCCTTACGATACAACAGTTCAGAAGAGCCCTCGCAACTGTGACCGCGTGTGAGTACCTGAGAACCTATGGCCCCGGAGCAACGCGGGGATGGCGCCCTCAAGACTGTTCGATCGAGGACGACTGCGTGTGGGGAACCACCCCCTTTGGGTTGGGTCTCTGGGTGGGGATCGGAGTCACCCCCAACAAGCTGTCAGACCCTTGGGGGGGAAATCGAAGGATTCGCGGCGCTCTGAGCATCCTTAAGGGGCATCGCGGTGACGGAGAACCAGCGCAAATACTGAAGTGTCCGGCGTGCAACGCAGTGTTGTCGGTTTCGCAAAGGGGCCTTGCCCCCGGCAATCATTTCATTCACCTTGTGATCCGAACAGCGAACTCTCAGCTATCGTCTTCCGGCATTGGGAGTCTGCGAGGAACGTACAACGCAATCTCAGTGAGATCAGCAAGCGTTGTGTCCCACAGAGCAACCAACTACTACACTCTGACTCTCGAAATCGAAACCGATAGGAGCCTGACGGCCAACGATGTTGACAACTTGTGGAAGAGTCTGAACCAGACTCAGGTGCTTACTGGTGTCGAGCTCATTCCGGCGCGTGCCTCTAGGCCTGGCTACTTCATCATGTGGTACACTACGGCGCGGGGAAAAAGAAAGGAGTACGACTTCTCGGTCTACTGTCCGAATCCGAATTGCTCCTTGATCAGGCCATGGTGTGGTGGAGCGCCATCGGGTTTGGTACAGGGAAGAAACCCTGTCACTTCAATCACAACTCGAACACCAAACGATGGCAACGTCTTCGTTGACATACCCGAGCCTTTCTTGGGGGACACGCCACACGCAAGTGACAGGATCCCGATTCCTGTCTTCACAACGGATGAGCAGATATATCGACGAGTCCCAAGCATGCTAGTCGCGACGGTGGACAAGTTCGCGCGTCTGCCCTTTGAGGCCCGCGCGTCTGGACTCTTCGGGAATGTTGATCATCACCACTGCATGGCAGGTTACTATCGCAGAAATGAGCCCGCTTGGGACGATCCGCGGGACGGGCATCCTGCTCCAGGACGGTTTGTGGAAGTTTCTAGGCCGGACCCGCCTGACATAGTATTGCAGGACGAACTCCATCTCATCGAAGGCCCTCTGGGGAGTCTCGTTGGAATATATGAGGCAGGGGTCGACTTCCTTGGCCAAGAGAGTACTGGAACACCTCTGAAGTACATTGCCTCAACTGCCACTGTCCGTAGAGCCGAGGAACACGTTCAATCGATCTTTTCGAGAAGATTGCAGACATTCCCTCCACCCGGACTGAATGCTGATGATCGATTCTTCGTAAGGGACTTCGAACTCCATCCTCTCGACAGCGCAAATCCCGGCAGGCTCTACGTTGGAATATGCGCTCCAGGTCGCGGACCACTCACCCCACTGAGAAATATCTGGGCGCGGCTATTGCAAACAGCTTGGGAGAACAGAAGTCAATCCAATGTAGATCCATTTTGGACTCTGACCGGCTACTTTAATGCAAGACGAGAACTCGCGGGTGCGAGACCACTCTATAGGCAGGACATCCAACAGAGGCTCGATTTCATCTCAGCCGGAAACCCGCGTCCAATCCCCGATGACCTATGCCAAGAGCTTTCCAGCCGCACGGATCCTACAGAGCTGCCGGCAATCCTTGACCTCTTGGAGACTCGCTATCCTCATGCGCAAGATGCACTCTTCACTACGTCGATGTTTGGTACAGGAGTCGATATAGCTCGCATCGGCCTCATGGTGGTTCACGGGCAACCAAAGACTACATCGGCATACATTCAGTCGACAGGCCGAGTTGGCCGAACCAGCGGAGCTCTGGTGGTCACGTTCCTCAGGGCATCAAGGCCAAGAGACCTGAATCATTACGAGTTCTTCTGCGGGTATCACCGCCAGTTGCATAGGTATGTTGAACCTTTGACGGCATACCCCTTTGCCCCCGGAGTTGTGCGGAGAGCAGGGGGCCCTGTGATGGTGTTGCTGCTACGTCACATGAGGAATACATCTGCTCCTTGGCACCGTAATGACTCGGCTCCTTTGATGGGTAGTCAAAGAGTCATCGCAAGCGAGGTTGGGGTGGCAGTGTCGGCCCTGCAAAATAGAGCTTCAAGCCAGCCAGGCCCCAGAGCAGCTGCTGCTACAAGCATTAGACAATTGCTCGACTCAGGCCTCGACTTGTGGCAAAACATAGCTCTACGCAATGCCTCGCTGAGGTTCTACGAGTATGCGATTTCGGCTTCTCCTCAATACCCCGTCGTACTCGGTGATTCTCAACACCAATATTCGACACTCGACGTGGTCTATGACAATACTCCACAATCTCTGCGAGATGTGGAGGAAACGACGGCATTCGAGACGTGAGCAACTTGACCGAACATATACGGCCGTCTCAGTTCGTCATAACCTATGGTCCAGGAGCGATCTTGGAAACGCGAAACGGGCCGCGCATCATACCTCAGCCCGACATCGGTCTCTTCAGGGCCGATAACAGCCTTAATCCTGCGCCCGACTTCGAAATCTCTGACCAAAGAGTTTCGCAGGGCTTGCTGTCCGGAGCTCGCATATTCAGACTCCCATCCAACGCTGAGCTTCGACTTCTTCATGACCAAGCGCTGTACCGAACTCGTTCGTTTCCAAACTGGCGACTGTGTCTCAATGCACGAGTTCACGGAGGCAATTTCTCTGTTCTTCATCATGGAGGCAACTGTCCTGTGTGCAGGACATCCGAACAAGAGTATCATGAACCTATTCGGTTCATTTCTGCATGCCCTGACGGGCATATGGATGAAGTAGACTGGCATCATCTTGTTCACAGCAGAGCCGCATCCCAAGGTTGCCAGCACATCTACTGGTACCGGTGGCATGGGGGCGGAGGCCCTCTAGGCGCTGTCAACATTGAATGTCCTAGATGCAGCAACCGCGTGAACTTGGGATGGGCTTATGGTGAGGCGTGGCCATGCAACGGAAGGTACCCTGAAAGAGAGCCACTGACTTCTCAGGCAATAGGCCTGCCTGGGTGTAGACGATCTGCTAGAATAATGCAGCGTCAAGCCTCTAATTTGAGAATACCCGAGTTGAAAACCCTCTTCACTATCCCTCCCCGAAACACAGAGCTTCATAGAGCGCTTCAGCGTACGCCAATATACTCGGTATTGGTTGCGGGAGGGGGCGCCGTAACTACAATCCAGCAACTCACGGACATACTCAACAACTTAGCACGAAGGGATTTGATCGCACAACGTGAGGTAAACGAAATAAACTCCTATCCTTGGCCTGAAATCCAACAGGCAATGGAGGATATTCTGGCACCGGTTTCGACGTCCTATCATGATCTTTTGGTGGAGGAGTTCCAGGCGCTGGTGGATGGGTCCGTGCACGGCATACCTCCAGCGCATCGTGCACGACCGTCCTCCCGTCCTACGCTTGAAATAGACCCAAACCTTGTCCGGAGATTCCCTGCCCCGAATGGGAGAGCACTTCGAGTTGTTCCAGTGCTCGCTCTCAGCACTGTCACGGTCCAGATCGGATACAGACGGGAAATCCCGCGAGATAACCCAATCTTGAACCCCGCGGAATTGGTGAGAATCGGATTCAATGATCGTACGCGGCCTGACCTTAGGTGGTATCCCGGTGTTGAGTTTCTGGGCGAGGGCGTCTTTGTCATGATGGATTCGGATGATGGATGGGGATTTCCATTGTCCGGGAGAACAGTCGTTGAGTGGGAGAGGGCTTTGCAGAATCCGGGGGATTATCCGCCCTACGTCTTCAGGAGCAGTGAACAGGAGGAACTGAACCCGCGTTTCGTTTGGTGGCACACTCTCGCTCATCTTCTGATTCGGAGTCTCTCGTTGGAGGCGGGTTACTCCACGGCTTCTATCAGAGAGAGGGTTTACCTCCAACTCGATGGAGCAAGGGGAAGAGGCGGAATACTGCTTTACGCCACTCAGCCTGGCAGCGAGGGGACGTTGGGAGGTCTTGTGGCCTTGGTTCCGTACTTCCATGAGATTATGCGTACGACGTTCGATACGCTGGACAGTTGTTCCGGTGATCCGCTGTGCGTCGAAAACCGCTTCACCAAGGGTCACTATAACGGGGCCGCATGCTATGGATGCCTCCTGATCTCTGAAACCTCATGCGAGCACAGAAACATGTGGCTCGACCGAAATGTGTTAAGAGATAATCTGCCGTGAGTTCCGTTCAGCTGCTTGGGACAGGGCCTGAATTCGCTAGGGAAGGCGTCAGAGGAATTGAACCTGTAGTCGAAGAATTGATCTTGTCAGCACGTCGTGATATTCACATCTTGGCTTATCTGTTCACGCCGCAGGCAACAAATTTCCTGAGACTGCTAGAAGAAGCTGCACAAAGATCTGTCGAAATCAGGATACTGGTTAATCGTTTGGATCAGCAGCATACGCGGATCAGATCTCGGCTGAGGTCACTCGAGAGGAGTTGTGACACAGTCGAAGTTGTAACTTTGGGGAGCGAGCATGGAAGGCAACTCCATGCGAAAGTCGTGGTCGCTGATAGAAAAAGGGCCGTCATAGGCTCGGCGAACTTCTCATGGGGAGGAATGGTTGCCAATTACGAAATAGGCGTTTTGGTAGAAGGGCAGGCCGCTTGGAAAATGGCGGAACTCATCGATTCCTTAATCGCATCTTCTCTGAAGCCCTCTACGAGATCCGTCTCTCGCCGATCATGAAAGATCCAAATACTGATTCCCCGCCTTCTCGAAGAACCTCCTCGCAGGATTTCTGTAGTTCTATCTGTATGGTTGATCTTGAGCGGAAGCCTACCGGCTCAGCATCTCGCCGAGCTTCTTGCAGCAGTCCGAACATATCAGCAGCGGGTAATCCTTTCGTAGACGCTTGCGGCACCAGTCACAGCGCTTCCTAACAGGTGAAACACGCGTCGCACTGCTAGCAGGTGATAGCTTCCATGACACACTGCCTGCCTACCTTGCTCGTTGCAGCTTACTGTGTTCAGTTGCGATGTTCTCACTCATCTGTTTCACCTAGGTTTACAGGTGTTCGAGGCCTTTCTGAATTGTCTCCGCAGCTGCTTTGAGGCTACGCTCGTTCTCGGCTAGGGTCTCTTCGATCTTGTTGAGTTCCTGTTCCTTCTCGGCGAGTACTCGTTCATGCCAGGCAAGTTCGTCTTCTCGCTCGGTCGTGAGCTATTGCTCCCGTATTGTGACGTGTGCCCCGCATAGTTCACAACGATAGTAGACGACACGCTCACCCTTGAATCGTACAAGCTGGACAAGTCGCGGGTGAGGACAGTTCACGGGTCTTGGAATAGGGCTCATAGGCCCGCCTCACAGTCGTCTCGAATCTTTTTCTTGACGTGTGGCTCGTGGCGAGACAGTCACAGTCGCGGATGAGACAGTTCCCGTCTACGCGTGAAGGTTGGTGGACCGGGCGGGATTCGGACCCGCGACCTTCCGGTTTCTTGGTTGGCGTCTCTTGCAAACCGGACGTTCTTCGGCCCCATCAAGGGCATACCAGGCTGAACTACCGGCCCTAGGTGCCGATACGAGGAAAAAGCACTTTTAACCTTTCGGAGACCAGTTCGCCTCGGTCATCAGTAGAACGCGTCAAGATGCACCTAGCTGTTCCGAAGATCATCGGTGACAAGCGACCCACATTCAAGCAGTTAATCATCCGCAACTACGAACCGCCCAAGATGCCCCTCTATGCTCCCGTGGCTGGT